>Ga0208629_100899_pt1 | contig 12915 bp, 12 predicted proteins | sample LakWasMet19_HOW5_2_FD_183865 | JGI IMG/M metagenome (GOLD analysis project Ga0208629, IMG submission 183865) | Freshwater sediment methanotrophic microbial communities from Lake Washington under simulated oxygen tension - Sediment Metagenome... | ecosystem: Environmental > Aquatic > Freshwater >...
CACCCCTCCACCTCCCCTCCTCTACGCACCCGCGGAGATGTACCAGACCTGGTCGGAGGGGAAGGCGCCGTAGCGCGCGTCCGTCTGCAGCAGCGGCAGCGGGATGGACGTGAACGTCTTGCCCGCGTCCGTGGAGATCGCCACGCCGTTCATCTCGGAGGTGAGGTTGCCCACCGAACCGACGGCCGCGAAGCCGAGCGGGGTGTCGTGCGGGCCGAGGTTGCGCACGCACTGCGCCTGCAGGGCCCCGTTGGCGGAGTAGTTGAAGTTGTTGCCGCCGTCCACGGAGAACTCGTCGCCGAAGATGGACGCGGCGAGCACGTTGTCGCCGAAGGAGGTGATGTCCAGGTACAGCATCTCGAAGGCGTCGTGCGTGGTGGCCCACGTCTTGCCGCCGTCCACGGACTTGAACACGAAGGAGCCGCCGCTGCACGGGAAGGGAGTGGGGGAGGAGGGTGGGGGGGATACAGGGGAGTTGACGCAACGGAGGGTTTGTGCTCGTCGTCGGCCGGCGTTGGAGGTTCGAGCTGCGCCATCGCTGCGTCTGCGCGAAAGTCTGGCGGCGGAATGATGCAGGCGTCCGGGAGCCGCGGCATCCAGAAGGGTCAAGCTCACCCATTCTGGCCACCGGCCATGAACACCGTCTTGCCTGCAGGTCATCGGGGTAGCTCAGGCGGGCGGCAATCGGATAGGGCGTGCGCGTGCAAGGTCCAGCGGCAGCAGGAGTTGGATCTTTGCAACACACACGCCGCCAAACGGCGCCGCGGCCCCACTCACCATCTGCATTGCCTGCAATGCCAGTGGCCTCAGTGCACACGTTGGGTGCAATGACGGACCAGCTGTTGGCGGCCTGCAGCGTCGAAAGCAGCGCGGAAAAGTCCTCGACAAGTTGACAGCCTCGGCTTTACTACATCGGTCGCACGGCGGAGCGATCGCAGCTCCAAACTTGCAAAGAATAGCATGGTTTATGGTAAGATATCGGACCGCCGCCAGAGCTGGCTTAGGCGCTGGCCCGGGAAACCTCGGATATGGAACTCAGCGCTGCAAATTCACGCACCAGCGCCGCGGACGCAGTGGAGAGCAGGGCAAGAGTCCTCATCTTGACCGCACCAAGAAGGCTAGTTCTGGGTGACGTTCTGCAAGTATCCACCCGTGACTCGGTCTGCGGCTGTCGTCCGAGGCCTCCGCATTTGGAGTTACACATCTGTCCGATCGTTCACATAGTTGACATGTCTGGCACATGGCGGAACGATGCAGTTGGCTCGATTGCGCTGCCGAAGGCCTTGTCGCGCATTTGGACGCAAAGGGTTTCTCGAAGTCAGCAGTCGCCCCACGTGACGGGATCGGTATCTGCCTTGTCAACGCAAGTTTGAAGCGGAATCGCGGTGCCTATCAGTGGCAGCCAACGAGGCCGGTCCATTTCGTGTGGATCTATTGTACGACTTCTGCACTGAGCGCAGTTATCTTTGAGTCCGAGGTCACTGTGGCACGCGTCGTGCCTTGTGTCGGCGGCCCGACGGCAGGTCTCCGTGCGCTGTGGTCGACGAGATTTGCACTCAATCCTACTAAATCTCCGTCAAATTCGTGTTGGGAGTGCAGCCACACTGGCGCGGCTGACCTCTCGACAACTTGGAGACTGAGGCGTCGAGCGCCAGTGCATCCGAGATTGCCTGGCCCATCATTGGCTGCCGCCAGCGCCGAGGCCACGAGCTCATGAGCTCTTCCGCATGATAGCCTGTCTTACCTGCGCTGTGAATGGAAAGCATTTGCAATGCTTCTTCCCCCGCGCGGGCAAGCTCACAGATGCAACTCAACTGAAGAGGCATTTGAGGGTCGACGTCGTGGAGAGGGGTTTCCAAAGCAACGGCCCATCTAACCGCCCTCCATTCAACCAGCTGAGGCTTCCGCATTTGACTTCTCGAGAGCTTGGGGAAGGCTCGAACCGGGGCCTTTCGAATTCGAGTCCTCGCTGTGCACGTGACGAGCGCTGGCAGCTCTCTAGCCGTCGTTTGAACGCCGCTGTCACATGCAAAATAGGACCTGTAAGCGCGTACTACATGCACGCTCAGGCAAAGGTTGTCGCAGTGGAGGTCGGCATGGCATCGCGAGCTCACGGCAAGCTGTGTCGGACGCCTCATGCGCACGAGAGCCATGCCCCAGGCACGCACAGCCCAGCAGCACACGAGGGCGGTTGGTTAGCGGCTGACCGAGCACCGGCATGGAGTGTGGGTGATCGAGGACAGACAGGAGACTAAAAAGCTCGGAGACGCCCTGAGGCGAGGTAGTTGTACGCCGCTGCGCACGCGTATTCGTTGTACGTCACCGCTGTCCTCACGCGAGGTAGTTGTACGTGTTCGCGTCGGCCTCGTCGCGCTCCAGGTAGTCCCGCTCGATCAGCGACTCGATGCGCTTCTTGCAGTCCGCGGCGCTGGCGGGGAAGCGCAGCTGCCCGAACAGCTCCGTCAGCAGCTGCGTGTGCGTCAGCGTCTTGCGCGTCTTCATGACGCGCACGATGGCGGCGTCCACCTGGTACTGCCGGTCCTGCATCACGCGCTCGTGGGTGGCGTCCACCTCGGCCTTCGTCTCGCGGGCCTGGATGGTGTTGATCTTGATGCGGATGAGCGGGTCGCGAAACTCGGCGTTGTAGGCGAAGGAGTCGCTGTCGAGCACGTCCTTGCCGCGCGGCTCCTTTCGCAGCACGCGCGCCTTCCCGAGGGAGAGGGACTGCAGCGTGCGTCGCAGCTCCGCGTCCTCTGCAGTTGCCGCAGTGACGTGCGATAGTGCGGTTTGTGAGATGAGGATCGGGTTCAATGCGGAGGTGGCGCCAGAGAATCCGAGAACGTCACCCAACGTCTGACACGCACCGACACCCGTGGCCTCCTTGATTGCCGGAAAGAGCAGCGTGTCAGCGTCATTGAACAGCAGCAGTACGAGCGCCTGATAGAAAGACACCTCTAATTCCTTGCGGCCCTGCAGGGGTGATGGTAGGAAGCACAGCAACAGCACACATGGGTGAAGGAGCTCTCAGGCGAAGCAACCAATGCTCTGGTATAGAGTGACGGCAGTGGCCAGAGTATACACAGCCAATGTCCACGCCCTAGCAAGCAACCCAAAGCGTCCACGAAACAGCTCAACTCTCCCAATGGCGGATACCATCCGTGAGTCGCTGCGACGGAGGCATTGCCCGCACGTGCGAAACAACGTGAGGAAGCGCGCACATGACTTCCATGTCGATGCAACAGCAAGGTCCGCCGCCACTGCTCCTCCACCGCTCTTCCGACCGACCGCGCTACGCACCGACGGAAACGCAGCTTTGACAACGCACGTGCCAAGCTGGTGCTGCCACGTAAGCCGCCGCCCCTTCGCAAACTTGTGACCGTAGAAGGCCTCAAAGGCAGCAAGCCCCGCGGCGAGCGCTGTCGGAACGATGGCGGGCGCTGGCGGGTATGCCGGCCAGTATGAGGAGGTCAGCACGTAGACAGACAGATCAAAAGGCAGTGTTGCAGCAGGAGGCGAGGCCGCAAACTGCGCCATGAGCTCCTTACTCCCGTCGGCGTCACGAAACATGCCCTCCAGCTTGGCGGTGAACTGGCTGCCACACTCCGTTTTGAGCTTGCCGACCATCGCTCGCTCGAGGTCGCTGCTGGCGGAGCGGCCGAGCAGCAGGCGCTTGGACAGGTCCTTCTTGTAGAACGCCTCGAACACGTCCTTGCCGTGCAGGCAGCGGAAGAGGGTCATCACCCGGTCCAGCACCGCCTCGAGCTCCTCCTCGCTGCCCACGCCAGCGGCGCGCGCGCCGCCTCGCATCCGGGTATCCACGTACTTGGCTGCAGGGGCGGCAGGGGCGAACACCAGTCGAGGAGGCGGTGTTGAATTGCACGGCGAGCACCAGAGACAGCTATCCCTGAAAGAGCATGTCGTTGGTGCGTCGGCGAGGCATGGTCCAGCTGACAGCACTGGGGACAAGCTACCATGCGCGACACGCACAGCCGGCTGCCAATACGAGCTGCAGCTGAGCACCAGCAGCCGCCGCACACGCGGCACCTCTGCGGCAGCCAGGCGGCGGCCCACGCACCGATCAGCTCAGCGGGTTTGTTCTCACGGCTGTTCACGGCGAGCTCCAACGCGTTGCGCAGCGCGTGCACGAAGGCGTCGCTGCCCCCGAAGGCGGCAGCGATGAGCGCGTCGTTGCGCTGCCGGAAGTCGAGCAGCGCCTGCACGAGGTCTCTGTCCTTCTCCTCGCTGCCCTCCGCCACGAGCGAGAGCGCGACGCGCTGCGGAAGGAAGAGAGGGAACTCGAGGGCAGGAAGCGCGCGGTACTAGTGTGGGAGAGGCGGTTCGATGGCGGAGGGCGAGGCGAAGTGAAGGCAAAGCTGACCGCGCCCCGCCGCCGCCGCAGTCGACGGCTGCATCGAGAAAGCACCTGCAGCGGCCGCCGCTCGCGGCATTGCTGCCGCCGCCGACCGTGCTGCGAGTGTGCTCCCAACCATTCGCCCCAAGCCTTGCATATGTGCTCCCGGTCGGTTGCCAAGATGCCGCCACCCACTTCCCCACAGACGGCCCACACACACACGCACGCACGCGCCAGCCCCTCCGCCTGCCGCCCCGTCCCGCCCCGCACCTTCGTGTAGTCAGCAAAGTGCCGGCGCATCTCGTCCGTGCGTCCCACGCGGGCCAGCAGCGTGTACATGCGCCGCAGGTCCTCGCTGCGCTGGCCCTCCGCCAGCGCTGCAAACCCCTTGTCCAGCAGGGCGCTGGCGTGCGTTGCGAGTAGGTGCTGCTCCACTATCCCCAGCACCCGCCGCAGGGACGTGCCTGTGTCGAGGAACGCCGCGGTGCGATCCCGCTCCTGGCGCAGGCACGCCTCAGCGTGCGCCAGGTAGCTCGGCACGTCCATGGCGGCCATGCAGCGCGCGCCCTCGGCCTCGTACCAGCGCTGCGCCTCGCCCTCCAGCTCGCGCTCCAGGTGCGAGGCGTAGAGCCGCAGGGCGCTCAGCATCCGGCACACGCTGGCGAGCACGGGCCGGTTGACCGCCTCCCCGCGCCGCTCCGCCGCAACGCTCGCCACCACGCAGCGCACCGTCTTGGCCAGCACGTCGGAGTGAAAGGACAGCAGGCGCTCGCGGAAGAGGTGCAGGCCCATGTCCCTGCGGGGCAGACGTACAGAGGCGGGGAAGGCGGGGGGAGAGGCAGATGAGGGGTGTCAAGCGACTGGCCGATGCGGGCAGCGGGACGACAGCACCAGCGACACGAATGTGGGCCCGAGCAGTGCACTCGCCCGCCTCTCGTCCCCGCAGCGCGTCGCCGCCCCTCACCACAGCTGCCGCGTGCCGGGCGCGTCTCGCACGTACGCACGGTCCAGGTACACGAACACGTTGCGCAGCACCACCATCTCGCCGCAGTGCGCGCCCCACGCCGCCTGCACGCTGGACAGAAAGGCCGCGGGCTCCTGCACGCACGGGAGGAAGGCGGGGCGAGGGGAAGGAGACAGCGCCGGTGTGACAACGGCTCCGGCAGGCCTGCCGCGTTATGGCCCCAGGCCAAAGTCCGATCGGCTGCCGGTGCCTGATGAGCAGCGTGACCTCTGGGACACGGATACACCGGGATGGGATGCAAAGGAGGGGCCACTAGCGCGATGAATAGACCTCTGGACCGCGAAGGCGATAGCTGGATCCCTCCCTGCTCGAATCACGGCAACGCAGCCGCAGCTGAGAGAGCGCGCACCTGCGACTGCCCCACGAGCGCGCCCACCAGCTGTGCTACGTGACCATCGCACGCGGCAGCGAGGCGTTCGTACAACTTCGCGCCCTGTTTCCCGAGCACCAGAGACTCCACCGCCTGCAGGCCATTCCACACGAACGAAGGTCGAAGCTGAGCGAACTTGCGTCGCAACGAGAGCGCTCCTCAAAACAGGAAAAATACAGTTCGATATCTCAGCCCGTCCATTCCGCGGGCGGCAAGTATGGAAAAAGACGCTACGATGTGGGGGCGCTCGCCACACCGAGGGTGCCAGCGAGACGCACCCCGTACAGTTCCTGGAAACTGTGGTGCGTGTAGCGGGTGGAGTGCACCGCATCAATAAATTCACGCAGCGCCGGCCATTGTCGCTCTAATGCTTCCTCCGCACCAGCCTGTGAGTCATTCTCTGCGTGTGCGGGGGGTCAACAACGACGGACTTGCATTTGCTCCACCAGGCGACGCTTGCCGCGACAACTGCGCAGCATCAGGAAAGTCGCCTCACTTTTCAAGGTCTTAACGGTAAGCTTCCGCACAGCTGGCTTGCCCACCGCGGCCATTCCTGCGTGCACAAGGCAATGGTGGTGGCTGCCTGCCCGTTGCCAGTTGACGGAAACGGGCGTCAGCGCTGCGATTGCAGCTTCGTGCGAAAAGTGGTAGAAGCACAAAAAATCCGAGCGGCACTGCACAACGCTGGACGCAACGTCGGTGAACACGAAATGCGTGCTACGCTTTGTCTCAGATCAGTTCAACCATCCGCACGATTCAACTGCAGCCGAGATGTCGAGTGTCCTATTGTTGCTTGAAACCACGCTTCGCTCCTGAGCCAAATCCTCCGTTGGTTATCGGTGAGTGTACTTTGAGGTATCTTGTGCGAACCTTTGACAGCTATTGCAATTACCCCCGAGAGGAGTTGGGCGGCCCAACTCGGGCCGGGGACCCGGGGGACCGCGTTCGAGCGGCCTCGCTGCCTTTCCGAATCATGGCCCCCGCCAGAAGGGACTGTCGTTCGCCTGGATATGTGAAGTGATCATTACCGACCTCGCAGAGCGTCCACCCCGGAGCCCCTGCGAGCAAACAGCTCAGCGACCGGCCTCGCCACGACTGCCGCGCCGATGATCGCAGCGCTGCAGTTTGAAGCAACCAGCGCGGCTGTTGTGCGGGGGCACCTGACTGTCTTGAGCGAGCTGGCGCAAGAACCAGACGCTGCAGCCGCGCTGGAGCGGCAGGGTGCAACCACCGCGGCTGCAGCTGCTCTGCTGCGGCACGGTGCGTCGGTGGGCCGAGCAGCATCCGCCCTCGTCGCTCTGTTAAGCACCGCGGTGACAGACGGCGATGAAGAGACGAAGGGCGACTCGAAGGAGGAGGTGTGAGAGGATGGGTGTGAGCGGATGTGCAACCCAGTCGTGTATTGTTAGCGGCTGCGGCTGTCCGGAACAGCGCACGGGACAGGGACGGATCCGACTGGCCCGAGTTTTGTGTGTACGCGACCAACCCGACACAGCTTCCTCAGTGCCATCTGCACCAACATCGTCCGTGGGGGCGCCATGAGCCAGCCACCAGCTTTCAAGACGTCCCGGCACGTTGCAGCTGCCACCGATGTTGAACGGCTAGCTCGCGGCAACGCTGAGGTCGACGCCTGGCTGACTGATCAACAACCAGCGATCCTGAGCGTGGAGCAGGGCGTAGATTGGCTGGAGATACCCTCTGGCACGATGACGCACATCCCTGTGGCAGTGGTGGTCACCACCGCCCCCTTCGCCGAGCCTGCCCCAATACCGGCCCCAAGGCGCCGCGTTGGCAGAGCGCCGTACCCGGACAAGCGCTGGTTTGAGATTGGGCAGCAGCTTGTGAACTGGGGAGCTGAGATGCAGGCTTCATTGGCAGCTGGCGCCAGCGTGAACGCCCAATATACGAGCATCTCGCATGCAGCCTCTTCGACCGAGCAGCAGCCATATTCAACGGCCGCGCGCCTGCCTCCCGCACAGGAATCCCAGACGCGGGCTCCCCGCACGTGGAGAGAACTCGCACACTCAACGAACGCCTGTGCGCCTCCCGCAAGGATTGTCGCCTGGCAACGGATGCACTCTTCGCTGCTCAGCGAGACGCTTCCTCGCCCGCGGTACTGCAGCAGCTGGAGCTGGAACGCCGGAAGCTGCAACGGAACGCCCGCAAGCTGGGACGCTCGGTTCAGCGCGGCAGGGCACGCGCGGACGTGGCCCGCCTTGAGCAGAAGCGCAACGTGGACCCTTACGGAATGCATAGAGACCGAGAGCACATCGCAGACGCAGGTACCGGCGTTGGGAAGCCCAACCTCGAGCGGTGCTATGCCAACAAAAGACACCTGTTCACAGAGACCCGCACATGGTCCCCTGACCGGATCTCTGCGGAGTGGGCGCCCGCCATCCCAGTGGAGCGCACAGCGGGGGCAGGCAACGGCTCATCTCAACAATCCAGCCGAATGAGGTGTACCTGGTCATCTACCCTGCCAACAAGCGCCTCCTCGAGCTCCTTGTCCCCGGGGAGGGGTCGTGGTGCATACCCGGATGCCCGCTTTGCACCCGGTACCGCAACGATCTGTCCAAGTACGACTACACTGACCCCGCCACCCCGCGGGCGCTGTGGAAACCGTGCCTGCACACCCTGCAAGTCTGGCGGGGGATGGCCTGGCTGCGGAGCTGCTGCGCTTCAGCCGCGCTGCGAACCACGAAGCGCGGTGGGAGGAGCGGATGGCCCTTTGCACAGCGCTGGCGGCGCTTTTCAACCGCTGGCTCGAGAACGGCACGCCAACTTCCCACGGCTTCCGGCACTCTGTCACCACCACCATCTTGAAGCACGCGCCACCGGGCGCGTACCCGAATAGCACGGCTCACACTCACGGCCTCGCTGTGGGCAACATGCTGCGAAAGCTGTTTGAGCTCGTCATCCTGGCACGGCTCACGCACTGGGCCGTCAACGAGAACATCGTCTCCACTGGCAACTCCTCTCCGAGTCACTGGCAGCTGGGCTTCAAGCCACTGCTTGGCGCAGAGATGCACGTGCTGACCTTGCTGGAGACCCTGAAGATGCGCCGCGCGGTTGGGCGTGACACCTACGCCCTACGCCCTATTCGTGGACATCAAGGGAGCGACAACGTCCCTCGCCCTCTGGTTGCGCAGAGGGCTCCTCAACGCGGGCAGCAAATTTGGGAAGAGTACCGGCCCGGAGATTTGGCGCACATTCACACGATCCGCGGCTCTCAAAATCCACAGCCACACCCGCCAGCAGACTCGTCCGCTGTGCCGACTGTACGGCGGCGCGCTTGTGCGCAGCTGGCTGCATTCAACGAAGTTTGCGAACGGCATTGCACACCCTGAAGCCTGTGAGTTTCCTTACAGTGCCTCCATCATATTGACCGTCGGTGACCGCGACAGTGCGACAGCGGCACTGTTTCCACTTCCCCTTCGTGGCCCTTCCTGCTGCCACAGCCTGCCACTGGCAGTGCCCACCTCAGGCTTCAGAATCGACTCAGATCCTCTGAGACCGCGACTCGGACTCGGCCCGCCGTGCCCGGGAGGCGGAACCACTGGCAGTGTCAGTGCCACTGGGCACTGCACTGTGGCACTGTGCCAGTCTGGCACCGACGCCGGTGACCGACTTGAAGGAGACGGTGGGCCGTCGGTCACTGTGGCGCCGACTCTCCTCACTGGCAAACTAAAGCTTTCGAGTCAAGTCACTGTTCGAGGGCCCGCCGGGCGTGCAAGGCGACATCAAGGTGGAGACGGGCGCCACGCAGCCTGTGACGCAGGCCCGGGGGAACGTCGTCGCCAGACTCTTTTTAATGGTGGGCACTGCGGGCAGGTGGCGATGATACCACTGCTGAGTCACACACGCAGCCTGTTGACGGCAAAGGTATGGAGTCAACCAGTCAACCGCATTGGTGCAGAACGCTGACGAACTTGCTGAAACATGGAAGCGTCGGGAGCCTGCAGATATTGAAATCATAAAACCGGCCACTGTAGCTTGCAGCAAGGCTCGGCAGCTGTACATTGTCAGGCAGGTGTTCCAGTGTTCAAGGCAGTGTGCGCGCGCCGCAGGTGAGCGTCAAAGCCGGACGACACCACGCGCAGCCTGAGGCACTCAGCGGTCGTTCCGCGCAAAGCTCGCTGCAGCCGCAGCACTGGGGCAGTCACTGGCGACTCCAACACAGAGGTCGTCGGCTGCGTCGGTTGTGCTTGCGCGCGGGAGTGCGGCCGCTGACGCGCCCGCTTCCATGCAAGAGTGTCCGCTGGCAGCGCGGTCAAAGGTTAGACGGCCGCGTGCAATAGCGCCGAGCAGCGCGCATGCAGCCGGACGCGGAAGCCATCCGTGCAGCTTGCGCCGCGACTGCAGCACCTTGCCGTCGGCCGACACGAAGAGCGGGCTGTTGTCGCGGCAGGGATGCAGCGGAACAGGCGCGGCAGTGATCGGGAATTCACGGGCGGAGGCAGCGAGTACGATGAGACAGATGGCGTGGTCGAAGACTGCGCGGAGTGCGGCAGGCATGTCGATCACAGATCCGTCACAGACAGCCCATCGTAGCTTATCTACGCGCCCCAGAGAGCCACTGCGAGCCACGGCCAAGCCGTTGCAGAGGAGCACGGGCAGCGCATAGATTTCGCCTGACGGGAGGGCGACAAACACCTTGCCCGCGCCTCTGTACACGTTGATGGGCTCTATCAGAGCCGGCTCCAGCAGGATGACAGCGCCGACGTGCCGATGCCAAGCGCTACCGTGCAACGCCAGCAGCTGCGCAGGAGGATTTCCGTCGGCGTCCAAGCAAAACACGACATGGCGGCCCACTTGAGCTGGTGGCATGCAGGCTACCAGGCTGGCCTCCAAGGCCACCGACTTCAGCGAGTGCGAAGTGCATGTGTCGGTGGCGTGAGCAGGCGCTGCCGGCAAACGGCGGACATTGCGGTCGACGAACGCGGCATCCACACTGGCTTGCCCTGCAGCCAGCAGCGCCGTGCGATATTCTCCGTCGCCGTCATCAAAAGCGGCAGCTGCGCCGGAGGCGGCGGGATGCTCGGCACCGGCGGCGGCAGGACCACCAGCAGCTGCCGAACTACACGCTCCCGCACCACTGCCGGCCACCTGATCAGCTGACCCGTGCGAGGGGGCGCCGTCCGTTGAAACTACGACGAGAATGCTGTATCTATCGATGCCGCGTGACTTGGCCGCTGCCCCGAGCGACGCCATTGCAGACGATAAGTTCCCAGCTCCCGCAGACGTGCCGCCGCCGCTCGGGATGGCGGCAGGCAGTGAGCTCGAGCCGACGACGACAGGCACGTCAGCTTTCCTCCCGCTGCTGCACGCGCCCGAGGTGTCGAAGATGCCGGCAGCGGCACTGCTCGCGTCCCGAGCGCTGCCCACCCCATGTCCGTCAGTGCCAGCTCGGCTGCCGCTGCCGCCGTCGACACTGGCGGCGCCAGATCCGCCTGCGAGCTCCTCAGAGACAGGGGCATGAACAGGGGCGATACCGGCGCCTGCGAGCATATCCTGCCACAAGCGTGCAGCAGCTGCCTTCAGCAGATACGCTTGCTCCTCAAGCTCCACGCCCGAACCGCTCGCGCCCGCTTGCGAAGCAGCTGCAGTCAGCAGACACTGGGCGCACAGCTCCATGAGCAACACTCGGTGCAGCAAGTGCTGCTGCGTGGCGTGTGGAATGTCAGTACTGATGAAGTGTAGCCAGGTGAGCTGGTTACCGGTCGCAAGGCGGCGCAGCGCCAGTCCAAAAGGAGTGGACGCACCGAGTGGGGGGTAGCCCCGCGAAACACCGCTGTCGGCGCTGCTGCGCGCTGCACCCATCAGCGCTTGCAAGCCGGCAACTAGCTCCGCCGGGGGCTGTAATGCAAAATCGGAGATGCTGCACGAGCTCTGCAGCGAGAGAGCGCTGCGGGGGACCGCAGGCACCGCGCGCGTTGCGAACCCGGCGCTGCCACCGGCGTCGAGTGACGCACCCGTCGGGGCACGGCCATCCGCGCAAAGAGCAGCCGCAGAACTCGGCCCCGCCGCCCCGTTGCTGATTGCGAGCACGGGAGCAGACACGTTGAACTGCTGGCTCGCACGACAATGAGCCGCGGTGGTGACGCCGCGTTGGCCAGGGTCTGAGGCGTCTGGCAGCGTCAGGCTTCCAAGCCCGCCAACGACGCGCGCAAGGTGCCGTGCGGCTTCAGAGTTGAGCGCAAAATCGGCCAAGGGGCGAGCCACGCCACAGAGTGGTATACTCCAGCCGGTCCGATCCTGCACATTGTGAGCCCAGGCGACGCCATCCATGGCGGCGGCGTAGCCCACGGGCTCGCACCAGGCGCCCTTCAGCGAGTAGTGCTGGCTCTGCCAGTCATCCCCCTCGGCAGAGAGCACTGCGGAGGCGTCGCGGGAGGCGAGGTTGAGCCGGCGAGTGGTCGTGCGATGAAAGTTGCTGAAAGGCGCGGGGTTGTCCTCGGCGGGGGAGGTGAACCAAGCCACGCCGCCAGCGGAGCGATGCGCGGCGATGCAGCTAGATAGCGTCAGGCGCTGCCCGCCCCCCGCACCTTCAACAACAAGAAGGTGAAGCCCGTGCGCAGGTTGGACAAGGAACGTTGAAGGCTGGGGGCGCCCCGTCAGCGGGAGACCCACGACGATGCGATCGTACGCGGCAGGACCCGCGATCGGTGGGTACGCTCCGCTCAGCGGCCGCTGCGCTGTCGGAGAACCTTTGACCAGCCACATGGGAGCCGCGGGGAGTGTACCGCCCGCGCTGCTGCGCAGATACAGCAATCCAGCCTGAAGCGTTGGCCCCGTTGTGTCGTGAAGCCGTGGGTTGGGAATCGCGACAATTCGCTGGCCAAGCAAAGGTTGCACCGCAGAGTGCGTCAGCGCCTGCTGTGCAGCCGAGCCGAACGGCGCCGACGACGCGCGTGCCCATCCCACGACCTCAGTGGGCACAACATGACCCCCGTCAGCAGGCAGCGGGGACGAGACAGGGGCAGCGGCTCCTGTGGAACGTCCAGCTGGGTCGACCCGCCCCGCTCCCGTCGATACATCGGACGGCCGACGGCCGAGCCTCGCCTCCACATCGGCGCACACGCGCATTCTGGCAGCTAAGACAAGCGCAGCGGTTCTTTCCGCCACAGGGGTGCCTAGAGCCTCGGCGATTGCCTCAGCTGGCTCGAGGGT
>Ga0208629_100900_pt1 | contig 12911 bp, 9 predicted proteins | sample LakWasMet19_HOW5_2_FD_183865 | JGI IMG/M metagenome (GOLD analysis project Ga0208629, IMG submission 183865) | Freshwater sediment methanotrophic microbial communities from Lake Washington under simulated oxygen tension - Sediment Metagenome... | ecosystem: Environmental > Aquatic > Freshwater >...
CTCTCCACCACCACCTACCGGGACCTGGACAGCACGGGAGCGGACCCCTGGAAGCTCATGAAGCTCCTGTATGAGGACGGCTCTACGCCTGGCGTGGGCAGGGCAGACAAGCGCAGGTGACGAGCACGAAGAGCACAGGCCGGCGCTGGCAACGGTGTGCGAGGGTCGATTGCCTGCTTGCTGCCTGCGGTTCAATGGACTGCTAGCGCGGCCTTGTCGACGACGCGTCGACATCTAGATCTGTCGCTGGCGTCTCTCGCGCATGCCCTGCCTGCAGCTGCGCTAGCTTCATCGTATTGTGTGTTTCTTGTATGTATGTGTGCATGTCGCTCTCTGTTGGGTGTTTTCCGGGCACGGGACTGCATGCGCAGCTGCAGGCTGGGGCGACCGATGTTTCTGTACGGTGCCTGCGGGTTCGTGGCGGCTGTTCGCATGCCAATCTCCGGACTAATACTCAGGGAATGCGCTTGAAGATAGAAAACATCGATATCCACTGGCATCGCTGCTTGCGCGCGGTGGAATTCTGATCCGTTTTGAATCAGACTGATGGGTGCCATCGTTGCGACAGCACCTGAAACCTACCCCGTTGACAGTTCCCCGAATAGCGAAGCTAGCATACCCTCGGATGTGGGAAGCGACGAACGGGACCATACGATTCAAGCCAGCAGTGGCACCAGCCGGGTGCACAGACTGAAAGCACAGTGAGGGGCGACAAAACATGCAACGCAGGCCGAACAACTCCCAGCGGCAGCAAGCGGTGGCAGCGAAGAGGATTAGTAAGGAGCGGCCGCGCACTCGGCGCATGGGCTATTTGCGCATGTGAACTGTGCGTCAGCAAAAGGAGGAAGGCGCTGCGACCGCGGACGCAACGTGCTGCAGGCAAGCCGCACAAGAGCGCGTTCGCGCTGGCACCGACAGGAGCAGTGCCACTGAGGAGGGTACGTGAGTGCAACCGCACAAGCAACCCGCTGCCGCATCACTTCTTGCCCCCGGATCCCACCTTGAGCCCCTCCATGCCGCCCAACACGCCGCCGTCGATGTCTCCGTCGCTGCTGCCGCGGATGAGAGAGGCGTCAGGGGTTTCCGCGGCCCCACCCGTAGAACCACCCGAGCCGGTGCTGGTAGCGCTGGCCGAACTCGCAGCGCCAGCCGCCGGCGCGCCGGCGCCCGCAGCAGCCGCAGCCACGGTGGCCCCGACCTCGCGCTGCAGCCCCTCGAGATCCTCGTCGTCCTCGTCGGTGGCTGCAGTGAGAGAGAAGGCGCAAGACGGAGGCAAGCTGAGGGGTGAGCAGGGCACGGTGAAGGTGCGATTCCTCGACCATGGAAGAAAAGGGCGAGCTGCCGCCCTGCAACCCCACAGCCACGCACCTGAGAATGAGACCCGGTAGGTCTGCCCGTCCATCGCGTTGTGGTGGATGTAGCTGAAGTCGGTGAAGGAGGGCGGCGTCGCGCCCGTCATGTCCCGCAGCTTGCTGCCCGCGGGGGAGGGCGTCACGCCTGCGGGCTCGTTCACGAACTCGCTGGCAATGTTGCGGGTGTCCGCCGAGTCCTTGACCAGCGGCTTCCACGGCGGCGGCAGCTCGCGGGCGTCGAGCTTGTCCCAGTCCAGTCCCCGGAAGAAGGGATGCGCCTTGATCTCGGCGCCCCCGTTGTAGCCGAGGCGGGCGGTGGGCTCCCGGATCAGCAGCTTCGCGCACAGGTCCGCTGCCTCGGGCGACATGAAGGGCGGCGGGTCCAGAGGAGCCTCCAGGATCTTGCGGTACATCACCTGCCGGTTGCGGTCGTAGAAAGGCGGCAGCCCCGCGATCATCTCGAAGAGCAGCGTGCCGAGGGACCACCAGTCCACGGCCACACCGTACGGCCTCTTGCGCAGGATCTCAGGGGCGAGGTACTCTGGCGTGCCGCAGATGCTGGTGATGGTGTCGCCCACCACGCCCTCCTTGCTCAGGCTGCACGGGAGGGACGGAAGACGTGACGTGGGAGCACGGCGGAGGGTTGCAGGTGACGCGTAGGGGTTATGGATGAACAGATGCAACGCTGGGATCCGCGCCGAATGGGCGGAACAAAGTCCGCAGCCACAGCCGCGAGAGCAAAGAGTGACACCCGTCAGCGATCCTGCCTCCTGGACATCGCAAGCAGTGCAGCCCGCTGCAGCTAGCATCACCTCAGCGAAGAGGTTCCGCAACAGTCAACGAAGCGGGCTCTATCTGGGTCACATCGCCGCCTCGCAGCGTCACAGCTCGCGAGCCTCCGAAGCTTAGACGAACAGGCACGGTCCGGCGATTCGGTCTCTCGCACAACGCACCCAAAGTCCGTGATGCGGATGTGCCCCGCGGCGTCCAGGATGAGGTTCTCAGGCTTCAGGTCCCGGTACACCACGCCGTGCCGGTGCAGGTAGTCGAGAGCGCTGGCGATCTCGGCGGCGTAAAAGCGCGCGCGGTCCTCCGTGAAGCGCCCGCCCTCACTCAGGTAGTGGTACAGTTCTCCGCCGTTGAAGAAGTCGAACACCATGTACAGCTTGTGCTCCGTTTGGAACGCAAAGCGCAGGCTGACGATGAAGGGGTGGTCGATGTTCTCGAGAATGCGGCGCTCCGCGAGCGTGTGCTCGTACTGCTTGCGCTTCAGCACCATTTCCTTCTTCAAGATCTTCATGGCGTAGATCTTGCTGTCGTCCTTTTTGCGCACCATCACCACTTTGCCGAAGCTGCCTTTGCCCACGGTCTTCACCAGAATGAAGTCATCCAAGCACGCTTTGCGAGCGGGCAACGGCTTCGCGGCAGCCCCCGGCGATAATGGACTACCGGCTCCTACGCCTCCGCCCGCACCGCCGGATGGTGGGTGGGAATGTCCTCCTGCGCCGGCAGGAGGGGCAGCCCCTGCCCCGCCCTTCGCGCCCAAAAGTGGACCGCCGTCCTTCGAATCTGTCGCGCGATGCGCCGGGTCAGACGCAGCTCCGCCGGCACCTCCAGCACCTGCTGCTGGCACCGCACCGCCGGCGCGGCTTTTTTGGTTTCCCATGCTGGGATGACGCCGCCTGAGGCCGAGGTTCTGAGCGGCAAAATGGTCGACGAGAAAGTTGAAACAAAGCAAGTTCCCGGGCGAACCCCAAAGCCCCAGGCCTGGGTCTCGACATGTATTATGTGGCAGTTCGGGGCATGGCATCATCTTCCTCGTTCCAGCACACAGCGATGACACAAAACACGTGTCCGTCTGTCGCCGCACAATTGCGCGTCAGCCGGAGCAACAATGGCGCATTACAGCGAAAATACCCACCATCAGGCTGCAATCCTGACTGTGGTTTGCGCCGTCTGCGTCGACGATTGCTGAGTATTCGCATCCGTCGCTAGACAAGTGCAATCATGGCGGCAGCAGCAGCAGATGTGGCCGCAGTGACGGCTGGCATTGCCAGCATGTCAGCAACGGGTGCGGGCACGCCTGTTGCAGATGAGAATGCGGAGCATGTTGGTGCGTGGACTTGGTCACGAAGCTGCAGTCGATTGACGTAAAACGCAGATCTTGCCCAAGGTCACAGGCGCGCCCGCAATTGGAACTCCATTGACGTCGACCTGCAGCCCGGTATCACATGGATCACCTGGAGGAATCGAAGGCCAGGCCGCAAGTTAACAATCCCGCCTCGGAGCTGTACGCGGACACGTGGGACAAAATGCCAATGTGCGTCGAATCGGCTTGCTGCGGCTGAAGCGCTTTCCTGCCGTTGCTGTCAGGCAGAGTACCAGCGATCCACGTGATCAGCCAGGTGCACCACCGTCTCTTTCCACGATGTTTGCAGCAAAGAGGAGCTGAAGCGCGGAGTGCGGACGGAGGGCTGGGGTGCCCCTGCCCAAATTCAGGCCTCAGCGCTCCCCAACATCCTGTCCCCGTGAGTGTAGAGTGCAACGGGTTGCTCCGACTGCACACACCCCGTTTCTGCAACAGGTATCATGTGGGCGCTGTGCACGCCAGCTCTTTGCGCGTTGTCGAGGTTGAATGGCGTGCTTGTGCTCCAGGCTCGACTTTTGGTCGCCCTGCGACCGAGGCTGCAACGCTGCTGCCCTACCCTCCTGCTGCCCTACCCTCCTGCGGCAACCGCTGGTGTGTGCAGGTCTCGGCCCAGCATGATCGCGCAGTCCAAAGCCGGCAGCGGCAAGACGGGCGCCTTCGGCTTGGCCATGCTGGAGGTGATCGACCCGAAGGTGGCCGCACCGCAGGCGCTGTGCCTCTCGCCCACGCGCGAGCTGGCCATGCAGACGCTGGAGCGCCTGAAGAAGGTCGGCCGCTTCCTGGTGCAGTCGCCCGACAACCCTGCCGGCATCACCTCGAGCGTGATCATGGGCGGCCTGCGGTACGAGCGCGTGACGCAGCACCTGCTGGTGGCCACGCCCGGTAAGCTGCTGGAGCTCATCAAGAACAGGCTCATCGACCTGTCCGCGCTGCGCATCTTCACCGTGGACGAGGCGGACGACATGGTGGTCTCCTTCCAGAGCGAGGTGGAGACCATCAAGAAGGCGGCCAGCGTGAAGCGCGCTGCGGGGGCGCCGCCGCACGTGCAGGTGCTGCTCTTCTCAGCCTCCTTCGACTGCATCCAGCCCGCCAACCCGGGCGCCGTCAAGGCCAAGAACTTCGTGGACAAGCTGCTGGACAAGCCGGCGCGCACGCCCACCGAGATCTTCATCCGCAGCGTGGAGGACCTGAAGCTGAAGAACGTCACGCACTTCGTCGCGCACGTGAAGCCGACGGGCACCCGGTACGATGACGCGCACGAGGCCAAGGTGGCGTGGATCGCAGAGGTGTACGAGTTCCTCACAGCGGGCAAGAGCCTCATCTTCTCCAAGGTGAGTTGCTGGGAGGGAGGGAGGGAGGGAGCGGGGTCTGGAATATCGTGTGTGGGAGCTGCCTGGGGTTGCGTCGCGGTGCTTGGTTGCTGTCGCCTCTCGTCTCCTGCTCTCTCGTGCTCACCCTCCCCGCACCGCTCCGGCCACGCCCTCTCATCTGCAGGACCACAAGGCGGTGGACCGCATCGCAGAGGCGCTGGTGGCCAAGGGCCACAAGCCGAGCGTGGGCCGCGGCGGCCGGGACAAGACCACGGAGACGCGTGCGGCGACCCTCGACAACTTCATGCGAGGTGTCACCAAGGTACTCATCGCCACCGACTCGTACGCCCGCGGCATCGACGTGCCGGACCTGAAGATGATGGTTAACTTCGAGCTGCCCGTCGTGTTCGACCCCGCCACCAAGCGCTACAACCCAGACCGCCCCGACTACGCGACCTTCCAGCACCGCTGCGGCCGCGTGGGCCGCTTTGAGGCGGTGGGCGTGTGCGTGCACCTGGTAGCGAGCGAGCAGGAGGCACGGCAGCTGCGCGGCTTCCTGGACCACTTCCACCTGGCGGCGCACGAGCTGCCGGAGTCGGCCCTCGAGTCCACGCCCACGATCGAATCTGCGCTCAAGGCGCCGCTGCCGCCGCCTGTGGGCGCCACCGAGGCGGGCGCCGGGGCTGGCGCCGGCAGTGCTGCACCAGCGTCCGGCGGCGCCGGTTTGCCCACGGCTGTGGCTGGAAACCGGTTGGCCTCCGCTGCGTTTGCTGCTGCTCTGCCCCTCGACCCGGGTGCGAAGTGGGGCGATGCAGCGGTGGGCAAGTGAGCTACACGCGCAGGCGTCGCAGTGTAGTTGCAATCTATTGATGCGGTCTTTGCGGCCTGATGGCCATGGCTGCTCTCGAAGGCACGTCACTCGTACACACGTGACTGAATCGCAACTTGAACGCTGCCATGCGTATGCATGGTCATGGGCAGCCGGCACGTGCACCTCGGCCCATGCCGCTGCGATTTGAAAAAGAGACCTTGTGAACCCATTGCTGTTCAACTTGAAATTGGAGGCCAGCGACTCAGCTGTCGGGTTCCAGCTGCAGGAACATCACCAGCATGTACATGGCCCACCGCTGGGATGTCGACAGCTCAGCTGCGCAGGCCCAACATGCGATCTCAGGCTCTGTCGTGACTGATCAGGTCGCCGTGTCAACCACAGCCCGCACAAAAGAGGCCGCACCCCCGCACGACACATGTTCAGCTCGCAGGAGCTGCGGAGCACCCGCCAGTTCCCCTGCCGGGCCATCGCTGGCGGTAGGTTGGCGCCAGCAGCCGAACCCTGGGACTCTAGCAGGCAGCGGGACGATGGAGGGATCTTCCACACCACCCGCCCCGGCGCGTCCGAAGCTTGCTGGGTCAGTCGCTTCCGGAGCACCCAGCCCGAGGTTCCCATGCTCATTCCAGCCCCACGCCCAGAGGCAGCCGCACCCTGCACCAACAGCGAGCATGTGCTCGGATCCGCACGCCACATCGGCAACACTGGCGCTGCACTTGGGGGCGGTCGAAGTGGTGGCAACATCCGGGACAGGCAGCCGGGTATCCGCCTCGAGTTCCGACGCGGCGCTGCACACGTCCAGCTGTGGGCAGGCAGCATGTGCGAGCTGCACCGGCCGCGGGACTGTGTCGTAAGCAATGGCGGGCGCGCACCCATCGTGAGCATCGCTCGGTATGCCTCGGCCCAGCTGCCCGAGGTCGCCCCGACCCCAGGTAAGCAGGGTCGAGGGGGCGACCCCCAAGCCGGGGCGGCAGGGTTCAGCCAAGCACCCTGCGTGGCTCCACCCGCTTACCACACGCACCGCTGTCAAGTACGTGCACGGGGCAACGGGCGAACTGCAATCGTGAGCCCGCCCGAAGCCGGGGACGAAGCCAGGATGCAGCGTTGCCTGCAGTCGCGGTCTGCGAGCGGTGCTGCTTGAACGCTTCAGAGTCGCACTTGGCAACGCCATTGCCGCACCAGGAACCCCATCGACGGCATCCACAGGCTCGTGAACGGGAATAGCGGGCCTCCCGCACTGGCCGAGGCGATTGCTGCCGAAGGAGACAACAGAGCCATCACCGGTCAGCAGCAGCGTGTGAGACATTCCGACGGCCACGCCCGTAATAGCATCAGCACCACATTTGCTAATGCCACCGTCAAACGGGGAGACGGCTTCACTCAGCAACAGCGACGAAGCGCTGCAAGCTTCTGGTGATGCGCTGAGATGGCCGCGTGGAGCAGCTGGCATCTCCGGCCGCAGCAGCCGAGTTACAGCGCTCACGGCGGTCGGCTCCCATGCAATCGTAGGCACAGAGGGAGAGCCAGCTGCGGTGACGTCGCTCTTACTGTCACCGGTGTCGAAATCTGCAGGCTGGAGGCCAGTTGCCCCGTGCCGCGTGGATCCCCACGCAAGCACCTGATCTCCGGATGCCGAGGGAGCGAGAGCTGGAGCATGCGTACGACAGCGGGCAACACCAACAGTGAAGCTGCGGCTGCAAGCCACATCACTCCACGTGGCATCCGCGCGTTCGACGCGCTGCCAATCCACACAAGAGACTCTGGCAGGACCCAGTCCCAGTTGTCCAGTCTCGCCACTGCCGATCACGAACAGCTCACCAGTGGCAATAAGAGCGCAATGCTCCCAACCACATGATATCTTCACTACGCTTCTGCTCCACGGGGGCGACCGGAATGGCCGGAATGTGTTTCCGTCCCCATCGCTGCTGCCCAGGTCCACGGTGTCGGTCAACGCACCAACGGCGAGTAATTTAGTTGCGCCGTCGAGCCCGATCGCAGCGGCCCAAGCTTGCCGCTCACCGACAAAAATTTCCCCCGCTAGCTCGTCGCCATCAATGACCTCTATAGGGTCGAACTGCGCCCTGTCCTCGGTGTCCCCAAGCCCGAGCTGCCCTGCCGCGTTTGAGCCGCAGCTCAGCCAGCGGAGCGCCATCATTACGGTGAAAAATGATCCGCGGAGTCAATATTAGGTATATCGACGTCCATTTACCAGTGGCGGTCGATCTCCTCGCCGGTTCGTCGGGACAAGATTTGTGCTATCACGGCGGATGAATCGCGTCTTCAACTTTGGACGCGTACTGTGTGCCGTCGGACGTGCGTCGACGGCTGCGCGAGCGCGACAAGCTCTCGCAGGATTTGCATTTATTCGGCCATGAACTGCGAGTTCGCCAACGAGAGCCGCGACGGCGTATCCGCCGACGGTGAGTCAAACGACAAGGCACGTTGGCTCGTCGCAACCGGGCCAGCCACCCTGCCAGGGTCAATAAGAGTCAGACGACAAGCTACCAAAAGAGCGACGGGGGCAGGATCTGCGTCATGGTGCGGCTTGAACCCTCTTCCAAATCGTTCTCATAGAATCGCGCACGATACCCAACGGCTGGGCCAACAACTGAGGACTGCGTAGCATACCGCGCCTCTCAAGCAAACCTGCTGCTCACCACTCAGCATAAGACATACATCCAGAGGCAATCATATGCAGCCCCGTCGGCCGGGGCGAACATGGACGGAGGGAGGGACGGCGGCTCAGGCGCGCCGCTTGCTACGAGATGGACCCGTGGGCGTGGTCGAGCGGCTGGAGCTGGCGCTGCTTCCCGTGGACGGACTGGTTGCTGCCGCCGCACCAGCCTCACGCATGGGATTCGCCGCCACAGAATGTACCACGCTGGGGCGTGGCGGGCTCCAGTCGGGACCGGCCGGCCCCCCAGCAGCGTGGCGGCCCGCGTCGCTGCCGCGGGCTGCCTTTTGCGGTGGCGACGCGGCTGCGCCGCCCGGGCTCTCCACGCCCTCAGGGATGCCTGCCAGCGCCTGCTGCGGCACCACGACGGAGCCGCGCGAATCCTTGGATCCCGCCGGCGCAACCGCGACCGCGGTCGCCGCCCCGCCCGACGCCCCCAGCTGCAGGTCCAGCCGTTGCGAGGTGCCCCGGAAGCCCTTGACGATGTGCGTGCGCGTGTCCCGCACGATGTCGAGGGGCACCATGTCCCGGAGGGCGCGGCCCAAGCCGTGGTGCCGCGCCACCACGCCGCCCTCCTCGTCGCGGCCGCTGTGCAGGTGCACCGCCAGCTCCGGCCGCAGCATCTCCTTGTAGGAGAAGGCGTAGTGCTGGGCGATGGCAGCGAGCGCGACCTCGATGCAGATGAGAAAGTCCTGCAGTCCCTTGGCGACCTCCTCTTGCGTGTACGTGAAGGTCGGCTTGATCACGTTCAGGAACACCAGCAGCGAGATCATGATCTGCTGGTAAAAGCTCACGAACACCTGCAGAAAAAGCGGTGGCAGGGACGAAGCGCGGAGGCAGCAGAGACCGGGTCGAAGACGAGCGCGGGGGGCGAGGGAGGGTTGTGAGAATCACGTGTGGGGGAGGCGAGGGCTCGCCTGCACAGCTGCCGCCCGCTGAACGCACCACGCTCTTGACGACCAAGAACTTGAGGAACGGGCGCAGGGGTGCGAGCTCCTTGCTGAGGGCCTTGTAGAACACCACCAGCATGTACATGGCCCAGCCCTGGGACACCGTCAGGATCACCACGATGTACACGTAGCCGCGGCGGAAGTTTGAGAACTCGCCCTCGCCGTACAGGTCGTAGTGCGCCAGCACCAGAGTGAGGATGCTCATGGTGATGCGCACGAACACGTACTGCAGCACGCCCAGCGAGGTGCGGTAGAGGAAAGTGCCCGCGGGCTGCCAGCGCACGCAGCAGAGCGGGAAGAAGAGCTTGGTGCTGTCCTGCCCGTTGGCCCGCATGCGCTCCTTCAGGCTCTGGTAGTCACCCAGGAAGTTGTGCAGCAGCCGGAAGAAGCTGCACACAGACAGGGCAGGCATGGAGAGCAGTGAGCGCGGGCGGGATGAGGGGAGGCACGGATAATTCGGGTCGTTCGAGGCACCAGGGGGTAGCAGCAGAGGCATCCTCTGCCACGGAGGCTCGACTGCGCGCGTGTGACGTGCCACTGCATGGCGAGCATTCCGCCTCGCATAAATGCAGATGACAGCCCACCACGTCTGCTGCACGTGGCTGGCAGTCTGACATGCGTGCGGACGTCAGGATCCACGGCTTCAGCCAACTCGAGAGCATGCCAGACGACACTCCCGCGCATGGCGCAGCCGCTTCGTGTAACCAGCACACACCTCCAGATGACGTACGCCTCGTACGCCTCCCGCAGCGTCTCGAAAACGAGGGCCTGCTCCTTGAAGCGCAGCGCGCACCAGCTCTCGATCGCGTAGATGGGGATCATGCCGAGGATGCGGATGGCGTGGCGTTGCAGGTCGGGCGTCGTGTAGTGCAGCACGTGGAGCAGAATCTCGTGCAAGGACAGCGGAACCGCGATGGCTACAAACATGGCAGCCACGGCCCACGCCACAACGTGGTTCTCGCTGTGACGGGCGACCAGCTGCCAGATAGCCAAACAGCACAGCACGGCGACTGCTAAATACAACAGCGCGAGCAACCCGTAGCTTATTTTAACACAGAGCCGATTCGTGTACAGTACAGCGATGGTACTCCGTGGCCGGCGTGCGGCGACGACGGGAGTAGCCTCCGTCGCGTCCGCATCGCTTCCCGCTCGCGCTGAGACAACGCCGGTTTCGGCCTTCAGCAACCCGCTCTCATCCACGGGCATGCCCTCCATTTGGAGCACCGCGGTGCTGCTAGTGGCCGCAATGGTGGCAGAGGGGCGGCCCTGACCGCGAAGGGAGGGATGTGGATGAACTTCCCGGACTCCGCTGGCGAGAAGGGTGCAGTCAAATTCCAAGCGATGAAGGCGTCACCGCGTGGTTATACCGGCGAGGACTCGTCGGGAAGCGGGGATTCAATGGTATGCGGACACGGTCTTAAAGCTGGGAGGGGAGCGCATGGTGTGGTGAAACCTTTGATGAGGGCAGACACGCGGACGTCAAGATTTGTGCGTCGAAATCGCCGACGCTGGACTCGTGCTGCCGCTAGCTATGACTGCACCGAACTCCTAACGAGATATACCTTGCTGGCCGTCCGATTAGTCGCCACAGATTTGGCATAAGTTCGATATCTGCGCGAGCTGCGCGCTCGCCCGTCGCTCAAGTCCGCACACTTCCACAAGCTCGACGACAAACCCAACCTCGAGGCTGCAGCGCTCGGCTGCAGAGAAATAATTGTAGGTGTGGCTGACGGCCTTTGGAAATGGGGTCTCTGTGCTCCGGTCTGGATCGGCAGGGCAATTCGAGCGGTAAGCGCTTCAAGTCGGGAGGTCTGGTCGGTGGAAAACCCGCCCCCAGTGATTCTCCGACCGCAGAACACATGGCTGAGGTGCATCGTCACCGTCTGGCACCGCACGCAGAATCCGCAAAGCGGAAAGAGCGGGAGATGGCGCAGGGCCGGTATGAGGCGGCCTGCGCGCACAGCGGAGCAGAGCCCGCGTTGACGTACAGAACGTGGGATGTCCTCAGATTACGGGCCGAAACAGAAAAGCTTCAAGGCGGCAGTGCCATTTAAGCCCCAGGCGTGGAGGCTTGGGCGTGGTCTCGTCTTGGTCGCAGCATCCTGCCGGCGGCTCTTGCAAGCTGCTGCCACTGCACGTCTTGCGGTGGGGGCTGCCATGGGGAGCATCAGCTGGCTGCAAGACGGGCAACAAAACGAGGCGCGGAAGGCAGCATGGGTAGTGGACAGGTCTCGGGGGCAACGCGCAGGAAAGAGATCTGTCCTGGCACGCACGGTTGTGACGCACGACTCATGCGCGCGTGGCTCCAGCACCCAGGAATCACTGACCTAACGTTCCTCGAGTGAGGTTGTGGATAGCGTGAGGCGGCACAGCTGGTGTCGCAGTGGGTGCTTTGACGAGGCTGCACGGCCCGCCCGATCCTGCGCCGGCAATCGGCCCGGAGCTGGCTGACGGTGGTCGTCGTTGGTACCAGCTACGCAGCTGCATCCATTCAGGGTGCACCGTGTGCGAAACGAAGCAGCGGTGCCAAACAAACCAGCGCTCTCTCGTCGCGCAAGCTGGCGCCTGCGTGCATCCGTGCTAAGCTGACGCTTCCTGTATCCGTGCTGATCACATCACGATCCTCATCCTGGTGCCCGACTGCAATCAATCAACCATGGCGCCAGTCATGTGTTTCGTGCGCACAGCCCAACGGTCCAGCTCACGGAGTGCTTCGCGATACAGGCAGCTGTGCGCTGTCGGCGTAGGGGCCACTGAGGTGCGGCGAGGCGTCCGACGGCAGCGCGCCATACACCTCCCGGTACGCCGCCAGCACACCCTCACTCGCGAGAATCGCTTCGTGGACCGCCTGGATGTAGTCACCGGCTTCTCCGCCGGTGGACTCTGCCGCGCACCCCGCGGGAGCGACCTCCAGCACGTGCGTGGAGAGTGCGCTCGATGCTGTGCCAGCAGGCTGCCGGGCAAGAGATCGCAGCGAAGAACCAACGATGCCACGATGCGCAGGAGCTGCTCCGTCAAGTGAGCCGCAGGGTTGAATGCTGCCCAGCGCTGCATTTTTCAGCATCACGGCGAGCATTGAACGCCCCGCAGCCTGCCGCCCCGGGTCGCACAAATCTGCCACTTCTGCTGCGTGCTGAGCATGTGTTGCGGTTCTGATTCTGTCGGCAAGCGAACACAGCGCGATTGAAGGGTCCAGCATCGACGCGCATTTGAGGTCGGTAGCGTCAAGATCAGGGTTCTGCGATTCCATCGAATGCGTCTCAACCGATCGCATCGCAGCAGGTTGTATCGCTTCTGACACGGGGGCTGCGCCACGCAACTCCTCTCGCGCTCCGCTCAAGACCTGGACTTGCACGCGATGCACCAGGATCTGTGGTACAAGCGGCAACGCCACTGCAACCTTGTGAGCTCCTTGCGCTACATCGTCGGCTGCAGCCTTCAGAAGTGGAGCCCGCTGCGCATGCAATTGGAGGCGCACGCGAGCAGTCAACTCCGCGACGCAGGCTGTGCTAGGAGTGGCCGGGTTGTAGTCGCCCATCGACGATACCGTTGATTCACGGCGTTGACCTGCGTTGCTCAAGCGTTGGCCCGGCAGAAAGCGGGGCGAAACACAACTTCTCGGCGTCAATATTTCCGACCCTGATGTA
>Ga0208629_100901_pt1 | contig 12883 bp, 12 predicted proteins | sample LakWasMet19_HOW5_2_FD_183865 | JGI IMG/M metagenome (GOLD analysis project Ga0208629, IMG submission 183865) | Freshwater sediment methanotrophic microbial communities from Lake Washington under simulated oxygen tension - Sediment Metagenome... | ecosystem: Environmental > Aquatic > Freshwater >...
CGCTTTAATGATGTGCGTTACGACTTTTTGCTCAAGCCGAAAGTACGTAACACCTCGGATAGCATGGCCGGTTTATTGCGCCAGTTTGTCGGCTTGGGCGATAAAAAAGCCAATATCACCGTCGTTGATTTAAGTGCAGTGCCGACTGATGTTAGGCCGGCAATATCGGCACAAGTCGGCCGTTTAGCTTATGAATTCAATTATTGGAACCCCCGCCGCCGTGAATTTCCCATTACCTTAATCTGCGAAGAAGCTCATGCCTATATTCCCAGAGAAAAAGGCGGGCAGTTTGAAGGCACCAAGAAAATGATGGAGCGCATCGCCAAAGAAGGTCGTAAATATGGCGTGTCTATTGGCGTGGTCAGTCAGCGTCCTACCGAGTTATCGGAAACCATGTTGTCGCAATGCAGTTCGTTCATTTGTCTACGCACTTCCAACCCGGACGACCAAGCTTACATCAGAGGTTTGGTGCCGGAAGCCGAAGGCGATTTAACCGACATATTAAGTTCACTGGGCCGGGGCGAAGCTTTGGTGCTGGGTGAAGCTGCGCCATTGCCGACCCGTGTGCAGATTTATCGGCCCAGCCCAGAACCCAAAAGTAACGATGTTGATTATTTCACCAGCTGGCGCGAAGGCCCGGATGATCTGGATGTCGAAGACATTGTTAATTTGTGGCGGACGCAGACGCGACGTTAAGACTGATCTATTTAAGTATTTTGATTTAAAGCTGTTCTGCAACGCTGTCGTTACACCTGTAAAGCCCACGTTTTTTAAAATCTGTTCCAGAGTCATCAATCAGCACCTGGAGCAGATTAGCAATTAAATCCCCAAGCCCGCTCATTATGTCCACCTCAATATAAACAACGCGTTTCGGCGAATAAGTGCATCAAAGATTCATTTCGTTGTTAGAAGGAATTTGAGTTAGTTTTATCGACTGATGGATAGTAGGATCTATTTAAGCTTGATGATTGTAAGGTTGGCTTGAAATAGCTCTAGCCGGTCCCAATGTTGGCAGTAACTTAAATACATAACCCGAGGTAAACCTATGCGGATGGATAAATTAACCAGTAAGTTCCAAGCGGCATTGGCTGATGCGCAAAGCTTAGCTTTAGGCAAAGATCATCAATTCATTGAGCCGGTACACACCATGCTTGCTTTGCTGGACCAGGAAGGTGGTAGCGTTAAACCATTGCTGACGCAACTGGGTGTGAATACTAGTGCGTTGCGGACCGATTTGACCAAAGAACTTGGCCGAATTGCCACGGTAAGCGGGTCCGGTGGCGATGTGCAAATCTCCAACGAATTGTCGAGACTGTTGAATTTAACCGACAAGCTGGCGCAAAAACGCAATGACAAATTTATCTCTAGCGAGTTGTTTTTACTGGCGGTGTTTGAAGAAAAAGGCTTGTTGCAAGACACGTTGAAGAAAGCCGGTGTTAACAAACAACAGGTAGAGCAAGCCATCGATGCGATGCGCGGCGGCCAGGCGGTTGATGATCCCAATGCTGAAGATCAACGGCAGGCATTGAATAAATACACCATCAATCTCACCGAACGCGCCGAGCAAGGTAAGCTGGATCCGGTGATTGGCCGGGATGATGAAATTCGCCGCACGATTCAAGTGTTACAAAGGCGTACTAAAAATAATCCGGTGTTAATCGGCGAGCCTGGGGTCGGTAAGACGGCAATTGTTGAAGGGCTGGCGCAACGTATTGTTAACGGCGAAGTTCCCGAGGGGATAAAAGGCAAGCAAGTGTTGTCATTGGATATGGCGGCACTGATTGCCGGGGCTAAGTTTCGCGGCGAATTCGAAGAACGTTTGAAGGCAGTATTGAACGATCTTGCCAAACAGGAAGGACAGGTAATTCTGTTTATCGACGAATTGCATACTATGGTCGGTGCCGGTAAAGCGGAAGGTGCAATGGATGCCGGCAATATGTTGAAACCCGCACTAGCGCGCGGTGAGCTGCATTGCGTGGGTGCGACCACGCTCGACGAGTATCGCAAATATATTGAAAAAGATGCAGCATTAGAGCGACGCTTTCAAAAAGTATTGGTCGATGAGCCCAGCGTGGAGGACACCATTGCCATTTTGCGCGGCTTAAAAGAAAAGTACGAGGTGCATCACGGCGTTAATATTACCGACCCGGCCATTGTTGCTGCGGCGCAGTTGTCGTACCGCTACATTGCAGATCGACAATTGCCGGATAAAGCCATTGATTTGATTGATGAGGCGGCGAGCCGGATTCGTATGGAAATCGATTCCAAGCCTGAAGAAATGGACAAGCTATATCGGCGCTTGATTCAGCTGAAAATAGAGCAAGTGGCGTTGAAAAAAGAATCTGACCCCGCATCTAAAAAACGCTTGGAAATCTTGCAAGAAGAAATTTCAGAATTGGAAAAAGAATATTCCGATTTGGAAGAAATCTGGAAGGGGGAAAAAGCGTCATTGCAGGGATCGGCATCCATTAAAGAAAAACTGGAACACGCTAAGACAGAGTTGGAAGCGGCCAGTCGTACCAATGATTTAGCGCGTATGTCTGAATTGCAGTACGGCATTATTCCCGCGTTGGAAAAACAACTTATCAGTGACACTCCAGTTGAAGCGCAAAAAATGACCTTGTTGCGCAACAAAGTTACGGAAGAAGAAATTGCCGAAGTGGTGTCGAAATGGACCGGCATTCCAGTATCAAAAATGATGGAAGGTGAGCGCGACAAATTGTTGCGTATGGAAGAACAGTTGGCTAAGCGTGTGATCGGTCAGGATGAGGCGCTGAAGGCGGTAAGTAATGCAATACGCCGTTCCAGAGCCGGATTGTCTGATCCTAATCGTCCCAATGGTTCGTTTTTGTTTCTGGGGCCAACCGGGGTGGGTAAAACCGAATTGTGCAAGGCACTGGCTGAGTTTATGTTCGACACCACCGATGCCATGGTGCGTATCGATATGTCCGAATTTATGGAAAAACATTCGGTGGCGCGTTTGATCGGTGCGCCTCCGGGTTATGTTGGTTATGAGGAAGGCGGCTATTTGACCGAGTTGGTCAGACGCAAACCGTATTCGGTGATTTTGATGGATGAGGTTGAAAAAGCGCATCCGGATGTTTTCAATGTATTACTGCAAGTGCTGGATGACGGCCGCTTGACCGACGGGCAGGGCAGAACGGTTGATTTTAAAAATACCGTGATTGTGATGACGTCAAATCTGGGCTCCGATCGCATTCAGGAGTTGTCCGGCGAAGCCAATTACGACGAAATGAAGGCCGCAGTGATGGCGGTAGTCGGTAGACATTTCCGGCCTGAGTTTATCAACCGTATAGATGACGTGGTGGTATTCCATCCGCTGGGGCGTAGCCAAATCAGGGCAATTTCTGCAATTCAGATCGATTATTTGCGCGGTCGTTTGGCAGAACGTGATATTGGTTTTGTAATCACCGATCAAGCTTTGGATTTATTGGGTGAAGCTGGTTTTGATCCGGTGTATGGCGCAAGGCCGATGAAGCGAGCCATTCAGCATCAGCTGGAAAATCCTCTGGCACAGGAAATACTCGCGGGCAACTTTATTGCCGGTGACACCATTAAGGTGGATGTGGTTGATGGTGAAATGGAGTTTGTAAAAGCTTGATTTAAATGGGTATCCCGAAACTAATATCGCGATACCCACTAACGGGGTGATATAAGGCCACAACTAGAGCAAGACGTTAATCTTAACCGGCGTCTTGCTTATTTTTTTCTTTTAGTAAATCGCGGATTTCTGTCAGCAATAACTCTTCTTTGCTTGGGCCCGGCTCAGGGGCGGGCGCCGCTACTTCTTCTTTTTTAAGTTTGTTGAGCAGCTTAACGACCATAAAAATGGCGAAAGCAATGATGGTAAAGTCGACGGTTGTTTGGATGAAATTTCCGTAATTAAGAGTGACTGCGGGTACTTTGTCTTCAGCTTCTTTGAGTGTGACAGCCAGCTTAGTGAAATCAACACCGCCAACCAATAAGCCAATCGGCGGCATGATAACGTCTGCGACCATCGACGATATAATCTTGCCGAACGCGGCGCCGATAATAATACCTACCGCCATATCAACGGCATTGCCTTTGACTGCAAATTCCTTGAACTCTTTTAATATGCTCATGAATAGTCTCCAAATTTATAGTTATTAAGATGATTGTGATGTCTAGCAGGCCAGCTCTTGGCCTAGCATCACAGGGCAACTATGCAGATAATCTAAAGCTGAGTCCAGTTTTTTTGTAGGATAATAGGCGGCAAAAAGGGGCTTTCAAATGAACCATGAACAATATATGCGCCGGGCGATTGAGCTGGCATTGCAAGTGCCTGATTTACCGTTTGGTGCAGTGATAGTTAATCGAAACAGTGGCGAGATTGTCGCGGAGGGATTCAATCAATCGGCAATTAATCCAATATTTCATGGTGAGATAGTCGCTATTAACCAGTGCGCACAAAATCACCGTTTAGCAGATTGGCAAGAATTCGATCTATACACCACTGCAGAACCTTGTCCCATGTGCCAAAGCGCGATTGCATGGGCGGGTATCGGTAATGTGTACTATGGAACGTCTATTCCTTATCTTCAGCAACATAATTGGTGGCAAATCAATATTCGCGCGGTTGAGGTGATGGCGCAGACACCGTTTCGTCAGGGCGGGGTAATTGGCGGTGTTTTGGAGGCGGAATGCAATGCGTTGTTTGATAATAGCTTGAAAAATAAAAGCTCCATCGCTGAGCAGTATCAACTTAAAAGCGCTTAATGATTGTAATTTGGCTGTCACAAAAAGGTAACATGGACACTGTTAGAATGAGCCGTCTCTCTATTTGGTGAATTTATGTCCAGTTTTAATGTTCTTGTGGTTGAAGATGAAGATGCTATTCGGTCTATGTTGGTTATGGTGCTGGAGCAGGCTGGTTTTAAGGCAATGGCGGCACAAGATACGCAGGCAGCGGCTGTAGCTTTAGATGAATGTGTGCCGGATTTGATTCTTCTGGATTGGATGTTGCCGGGGATTAGCGGTGTCGAGTGGGCCAGACGGCTTAAAAAGGAGCCGGTATACCAAGATATTCCAATTATTTTGTTAACCGCTCGCGGGGAAGAAGAAGATAAAGTCAGAGGCTTAGAAGTTGGCGCAGATGACTATATGACCAAGCCGTTTTCTCCTAAAGAGTTGGTGGCGCGTATTCGTGCGGTGCTGCGTAGAACCAGTAAAATGCAAGGTGACGGTTCCATTACGTTGGGTGATTTGGTGCTGGATAGCGAACAGCATCGCCTTAGTATTGGGGAGAAACAGCTGGATGTGAGTCCGACTGAGTTTCGACTGATGCAATTTTTTATGACGCATCCTGATAAGGTATTTAATCGCACGCAGTTGCTGGATCAGGTCTGGGGACGTAGTGTATATATTGAAGAGCGTACGGTTGATGTCCATATTCGGCGCTTACGAAAAATTCTTGGCGAATACGGCCGAGAAGATTTAGTGCAAACAGTCAGAGGATTTGGCTATCGGTTTTCATTGTTGGATTTAGGTTCTACCGTTGACGTCACTTAGGATGTTGTTTCTGGGATATAAATATTATGGAAGTTTGGCAAAAAGAGATAATTAACGCACTACTACTATTGTTAGTGGTATCAATTGTCGGTGTAGCCACCGGCTTATTTTTGCCGCTAATGTTGTTACTGACGCTTTATTTCTTAATCTACCAACTTTATCAAATTAACCGTTTTGAACATTGGATCAAAACCGGTGGCCGAGGCAAATATCCAAAAATCAAAGGTATTTGGGAGGAAATTTATTTCCACGTTTATCGCCTCCGCAAAAATGAACGACGCCGTAAAAAAAAGCTAAGCAAAATAATCGATCAGTTTCGTCAATCCACTGAAGCTCTGCCTGATGCGGCAGTAGTGTTGGGTGAGAATGATGAAATCCAATGGACCAATAAAGCCGCAAGAGATGTGTTTGGTTTACAGCAAACCGACCGGGGGCAGCGCATTCCCAATCTGATTCGCTTTCCGGAGTTTATTGAATATTTAAGAGTAAAAAACTATAGCGAAGTGGTTTTTTTACCCTCGCCGGTTAATAAACGCATCACGCTGGAAGTCCGAATTGTCAACTATGGAGCGGGCTTGCGCTTGTTGTTGGCTAAGGATGTTACGCAAGTCAGAATAATCGAAAACATGCGCAAGGATTTTGTTGCGAATGTCTCGCATGAACTTAGAACGCCATTAACGGTGCTAAGAGGTTATCTGGAAACCTTGCAGGATATTGATGAGGGCCAATCGCCACTATTGACCGCGTCCTTACAACAAATGCAAGGACAAACCGAGCGCATGCAACATCTTGTCGATGATCTGCTGCTATTAACGCGATTGGAGACGCAACAAAGAAAAACAGTGTGCGTAAACGTGCCTTCGTTGTTAAATCAAATTTGTAACGAAGGTGATGCATTGGCGGAAATTGGTAACCGCATTCAATTAACGTTGTTGACCGATGTTCATATCATGGGCGATGAACATGAATTGCGTAGTGCCTTTACCAATCTATTAGAGAATGCCTTGAAATACTCACCAGAAGAAGCAGTTGTTAAGGTGAGTTGGTATCGCTCGGAAACTGAGGTTGTTCTTGATGTTATTGATGTTGGCGAAGGTATTGCTTCTGCAGACATTCCCCGTATTACCGAGCGATTTTACCGAGCCGAAGTTAAGCGCGACAAAAAAATCAGCGGCACTGGATTAGGTCTGGCGATTGTTAAACATGTGTTGATGCGTCATGACGGTAAATTGCATATCACCAGTGAATTGGGTAAAGGCAGTAGTTTTAGTTGCCGTTTTCCGAGCAAAAGGATTTGTAATTAGGCACTGCAAAAAGCGGTCTTTTTGCTGCTAGCGTCAGTTATTGTGCGTTTTATCCGGCAAGTAGTGCCTGTTTTAACTGTAAATGCGTGGTTTCTTTACAACCTTTTGTTGCATGAAAGCAAATACCGTGTAAAAATTCCTATGCCAGTAAATACAAGGCATGGGGGGTATTGCTAGGAATCTATTAGGATTTTTTCAGTTAAAAACGATCCCAGTTATGTCTCGATAGTCAAAAAAATCAATAGGCTGTAACAGTAACTTCTATTAAAATCTAACCCCGTAGGGAGTCGAAAGTTATTTGTTAAGTAGATTTCCCATTCCCATTTTATTTCGCTCATGAGGACCTTAACATGATCAAAAAACATTTAATTGCTTTGGCAGTTGCCAATACAAGCATGATTTCTTTAGCCGCTCAGGCGGGTGATTTCCAAGATGACAGATGGTACGTTGCGCCTTTTGGTAGCTTTATCCAACCAGGCGGTGATCGTAATGCGAAAGGCGGCTGGGGTGGCGGATTAGGCGTTGGCAAAATCATCAACGAACATTTTAATGTTGAATTGAAAGGTTTTTATCAAGGTTTAAGCACTGACGGCGGTCGTAATGGTCGTTGGGATTTAACCGGTGGTACTGCTGATGTGCAATACTTCATTTTTCGTGACAAATTCTCACCGTATACCGTACTTGGTTTAGGTGCGATGAACAGCAGCACCAATGGCGATAGCGGCGTAGGCTTTATCGGTGAAGCGGGTGCAGGTTTCACTTACGAATTGCATGATAACTTCTTGTTACGTAGTGACGTTCGTTACCGTTATAACAACAACTTCAATGCCGATCTTCAACCAGGCACTAATGAATTTCATGATTTAGTTGTTAACGTTGGTTTTGTTGTGCCATTGGGCGCAAAACACCATGCAGCTCCAAAGCTTGACGTGCCTGTTACTCCTGCAGCAGTTGTTGCTCCAGCACCAAGTTGCTCAACTCTGGATAGCGATAACGACGGCATTAACGATTGTAACGATGCTTGTGCAGGAACTATTGCCGGCGCCAAAGTTGATGTTAACGGTTGCCCAGTAAGCTTGGAATTGAAAGGTGTTAACTTTAAAGTTGATTCGGCAGTATTGACGCCAAATGCAAAAAGCATTCTTGATGGTGTTGCACAAAACTTGATTAATTTCCCACAAAAGAATGACATCGAAGTGCATGGCCACACCAGCAGCGAAGGTTCTGATTCTCACAACTTAAAGTTGTCACAACGTCGTTCGCAATCAGTTGTTAGCTACCTGAAACAAAAAGGTGTAACTAACAAATTGACTGCAAGAGGTTATGGCGAAAAACTTCCTGTTGCTGACAACAGCACTCAAGAAGGTCGTGAATTAAATCGTCGTGTAGAATTGGTATGGGGTAACTAATACCCCCTGCTATACGATAAAAAACCCGCCTTAATCGGCGGGTTTTTTTTGCCAAAAAAAAGCGTCATACAGCAACCTTGTCGGATAAATAGACAATCTCCGGCAACACCAGCTCCCAATTCGCACGGCGTAGATTTTCACAATTTCCTTGCTTTGCCTGTCTTACAGCAATAGCCGCAACTTGCACTACGATGATTTCGCCTGTGGGCGGCTCCATCCTTGTCACTGTTACGCCGTTTGGGTCCGCTATTTCCCAACCAGATTGACCATCACTTCTGACGCGTAAGATTAATTCACTACCGTAGTCCAGGTTTGCTATAGCTTTATGGATAGGTTTATCCAGCGCAAAATAGCCGTAATCGAGTCCTGCTTGCTTTAGAAACTCGGCCATTTCTTCCACGGTTTTCTGGCGAGCTCAAAAGCAGTAAAACAAAATACTGTCTATGGCTTATCGCGGGCGGTTTCAATGTCGATGCAAAGGCACTTGGCTCTGATAATGTTGGCTGGATGAGCCATTTTTAGACAAAAGGATTGGTTGAATATTGAAAAGGGTGCAAGCGATTGTGATTGAAGTACAGATTTTACCAGCCCAAGTCTAAGCGCCGGCGCTGGGTTATATCAATCAGCTTGGTAATAATAGTTGCTAACGAAATTATTAAGCGATCTTGTCGAATAATCGGAAACTATCTGGACAGCGCATTTTTCTATCTCGAAGTTAATGTTGAGAAGAGACATTCATCCGGTTTCAAGTTTTAAACAACGATCAAACCGCAGATGGCCTTTTGTCATCCCGCCGCATTGCCGGTTAACGACTTAGACGAGGAGATAGATTTTGAAAACCCTATTTTTAATATTGATGACGCAACTGCTTTTAGCGAGCAACCTAGCGTTGGCTGAAGATTCCGTAACGGCAACGCAAGCCTTAGCAACGATGGATATTCAGGCAATGTCGCATAGCGGCAAGTTGGAAATGACGCCGATTGCTAGAAATGAAGATGATCTTAAATTGGATAAAAAATTTCAGGTAGCTATAGCAGACGGTTTGCACTATTTATTAACATATGGTCAATCGAATGCGGTTATTACAGGATCTTTTGATCCTGTTTTGAAATACTTTGATGATAAATATCGCCGCAGCGACTTTAAAATATTTTCTGCGCACAGCAGTGAAGCGGCTTTGTTGTATGCAATGAAGGGCGCGACGGAACATGAAAAAGTGTTGGTTATTTCCAAAACCTGGGCAGAAGCCAATTACGCCAAAGGCTTTGCATTGTTTGAACTGGGGCAGTTGGGCGAGGCCAAATACTATCTGACCAAGGCCTTGGCGTTATCACCTTTTAATGCGACTTATTTGTTTGAATTAGGGCAAATTTTGCTGCGTGAAAAAAACTGGCAGCAAGCGTTGATAACCTTTAAATCCGGCAAGCAATGGCTGTCACTAACGGAACCCTCTGTCAAAACAATGCTGCAAGCGGGGCTTGATCGATCTATTGGTATTGCGTTGATAGAAACGGGGGAGCTGGATGAAGCGGAAGCTATTTATCGGCAACTCCTTGCAGAAAACGACAATGATGAAAAGTCCCGTAACGAATTGGCTTACATCCAAAAACTGCGTAATGAGCGGAATAATTAGCGGATAGGGTGCTTCTTAGTTTTACTAAGTCATTTTCTATCTCGATAAAACAGATGAGCTAATAAACTATTCAGAACATAGAGTAACCACGACCATTAGTCTAAATGAACAGGAGCTTTAACAAGCATGGATAAAAATCCAAACACCCGCAGCTATAACTTAAAAACAAGTACTGCGCTGTGTAATTTAAGTGATGACATCACCGAGATTATCAATAGCCACTTCGCCCAACCGGCAAGCAATGTGCAAAGTTTTAGCGGCAACAGCAATGTTAACAGGCGGCAAGTTGTGGAAACAAAAATCTGGCTGGCGATTATTCTGACACTCAGCAAAAAAAAGAATTATCAGGACAACCTGCTTTATAACAACTGGCGGCATGACGCGGAGGATAGCGAAAAGATCATTACCGCTGGAGGCCAGACCTTTAAAGTCAACCCGGAAGCCGTGTTTTACGTTAACGAAGTATTAATTAAACGGCCGCAGTTAATTAATCGACTGGGCAGAATGCCAACCGCTATCCATCAGCTTCTGGAATGCTATCTAAAGCAAAGCTGGAATGCGGCATGGCTGCAAAGTGCTATCGAGCGGTTTTTTAATCGCGCTGAAAATACCGTCGATATGTTTTTTAAGCCGGTTGCCGATAGTTTAAGCGCGCAGCGTAAAAAACTGGGCGACAACTACAGCAAGGTTTCCGCCAGTCGATTAGCCGAGTTTGGCCCGTATTGCCTGACAGTTAATGACAACTTGCTGTATGTGGCCGAAGAATTAACGTTAGCAGATGTCTTTACTGCTATTCCTGCACCTATCAAACCTCAAGATTTTTTGCGACGCAGCAAAATAACCGGCGAGCCGAATTCAGCGGAACGTTTAAAAGGCGTGATTGATGCTTTAAATGCCCGTTACGGCTTATTAGTCTCCTGCGGATTGGACCCTAAAAAATGGTTGCATCAGTACGATGATGAAGAAAAAAATCTCCTTAAATTTGCTGATCAAGAATTACGGCAGCTGGCAAAATTAATCAAAAACGTTAAGACGGCCGAACGCAGTGCGTTTAAAACTTTGGCGGCATGGGATGAAGCAACGTGCTTTAAAACAACATTTAACGAATTAAAAGCCATGCCCAAAATAGGCGCTAAAAAGCCCGGCAAAACCTATGCAGGCTTTGAAACAGCTGAGCAGTGCTACCAGTTCTATACGGTATTTGTAAAAGCGGCTGTGGTATTTAGCGATGATGAAAACATTGCAGAATCCGATAACAAACTCATCAGCATAATTAATATGAGCTGTAAAAAAACCGAAGATATTTATAACGCCATCAACCTTGGCGAAAGTGCGCAAGCCTCATTTGTATCTGAACCTGCGCTAGACCAAGACGATGCCGAAACCTTGTTAAATCTGCCCGATGTGTATCCAGGATTATTTAATCCTGTGACCGAGTACACCTGGAAATTCATCAATGATGATATTGAAAATGCCGGTTTACACGGTAAACAAGCGCTGTATTTGTTAAAAAATCCTAACCTTAAACAAGTCATAAAAGCCCATCCCCAGCTTGGTTACGCCGACTTATCAGACCAACAATTACTCATCCGATTGCGCGATGAGTTAGTTGCAATTATCACCCAACAGTTAGCTGGAAACCTAAATGACCAATAAACACAAACACTTGTGGCGAGTAGCCCAAAGCCGCATCAATAATATCGATTGGGAATTGCCGGCGACTGAGGCAGAGGTTAATGCACTTTATGACGCGTTACCTGAACGATTGGCGCATGAATCTATCCAAAATTGGTGCAGCCGTGTGCTGACGGATGAGATTGATTCAGGCTCTACGCCAATAGCCACCAGCTACATCACTCGCCGCGCAGCCTCTGACGGCAAGCTTATTGAGCGCATTACCCTGGAAAGCGATGACAGCAAATTCCGCTTAAGTATTGCCAGAACCGAAGCGCAAATCCACGTCAAAGCCGAAGCCTTGGGATTAGCGATAGAAGAGTATGCACATAAGCAGTTGCAGATCACCTGTAATGCCTTGGCCAAGCGCTTTAAAGTAGACATCGCGTTGGATGATATGGCAGAAGGCGAAGCGCTGGTTGCCGTGAATGCCGATAGCAGCCTGTTATTTTTTAGCCCGGACACCCGCATTATCATCAACGTCTTATGATCAAACAGGTGTTTATTCCCCTGCATGTAGCAGAGCAATCCATAGGTGAAATGTTAGAGTTTTATCTACAACCGCAAGGGCCGAAAGCCGATGATATTTTTTTAGGCTTAACAGGCGCAGGCCTTGAGCCCGGCATTGTTAAGGCCAAGCAACTGTTGCAGGAATTTTGTTTGAATACAGGAGTTAGCACAATTTATTGCGCTAACTCCCAGCCCCCCATTACCAACCCGGAAAGTGCGGCACTGGGTTTATTGTTGATTAGCCTAATCGGCCGGACTAGTTGTAATTATCAGCGTTTAATTGTGTCTGCCAACATAGCCGACGGCCCTGATTTTCCGTTAACAGACACCGGCTATTGGCCGCAAAAGCTGGCCGCTGTCATAGCGCTAGGTTGGCAGGAATACCAAGTGCCGTTGATTTTATCGACTGAAACCACGTTAACCCCGGAGGCAATACAACAGTTGAAAGCGGTAAACATCAGGCCTTTTCAGTGTGGCTGTGTGGCTGAGGTTTTGCGGCTGTGATTATTTGCTGGAAGGAACACATTAAATACAAGTGCTGTAATATTGTTTCTTACATACCCAAACTCTAGATTTGCACATTTAGTTGTAACGCTGTTTCAGCGATTAATAACCAGTAAAAATCGGTTGGAAAGAAACGCCCCCCTATGTGTAGATTAACATAGCGCCCCTTGGCAGTCAGTCGATAAACTACTTCTAAAAGGAATAACATGAAAATCACCGGCTCATTCGATGATTTATTGGTTAAATTTCAGGTTTTATATATTTTTTTATCCATCAATACAGAGTGTCGACTTGCCCTG
>Ga0208629_100902_pt1 | contig 12865 bp, 16 predicted proteins | sample LakWasMet19_HOW5_2_FD_183865 | JGI IMG/M metagenome (GOLD analysis project Ga0208629, IMG submission 183865) | Freshwater sediment methanotrophic microbial communities from Lake Washington under simulated oxygen tension - Sediment Metagenome... | ecosystem: Environmental > Aquatic > Freshwater >...
TCGCTGACGGGAGAGCTCGCGGAGCAGGCAGCGGTCGCGGGGCAGGCCACGGACGCCTCCAGGCAATCCCACTCGTCGGCGTCGGCGAAGGTCGCCTCGGTCTTGTTGTTGCACAGGGGCACGTTCATCAGGATACCGGTGAAGGCGCCGCCCAGCAGAGCGAGCAGGAAGGCGCCGCACGCATAGGCGAGCTGCGGACGGGGGACGGACGGACGGGAGCACAGAAGCGCACAGGGTAGAGATGGCAAGGCACTGAGACACGGGCAGGCAGCAGACACAGCCAACGCGAAACGGCCGCAACGCAGCCACGTGTAGCGGGCGCGTGGACTCCAACGAGACGGGCAAACCCAGACAAACCCCAACAAGCACCTCCAGCAGACAAGACAGCGAACATCACAAGCAGCAAACAGACAAAAACAATGGACCACAGCGGACGGATCGCAGACAGCAGCGGACAAACGCACCTGGTAGCCGCCCTGCACCTTCACGTCGCGGCCGTCAAAGATCATGACCGCGGTCTGGGCGGAGCCGAAGCCCATGCCGGGGGTCACGCGCGCCGCGGCGATGGCGGAGGCGGTCGCGGCGATGACACCGGGTACCAGGTGGGTGGCGACGACGGCGGAGGCGTCGCGGATGGCGAAGAACTGCACCTTGTTGACGATGTTGACGGTGATCACGTGGAGCACACCCACGACCGCACCCGTCATGAGCGCGCCCCACGGGTTGTTGAGCATGGGGGCCGCGGAGGAGATCGCGACCGCGCCGGCCATGGTGGCGCCCTGCACCTGCCACAGGCTGAAGCGGCCCGCGTTGTTGGCGCGGGACACCATGAATGCGGTGGAGACAGCGGAGGCCTGCGCCATGATGGTGTTGAAGTAAGCGCGGAAGGCGAGGGCGGGCACGACGTTCATCACCTGCAGCTGCGCCGCGGGGTCGGTGGCCACCTCCAGCAGGATGAAGGGCAGGCTGCAAGAGAGAGAGAGAGAGAGAGACGGACGGGTGGGGGTGAGGGTGTGTGTGGGTGGGGTGAGGGCAGGCAGCGGGGAGGGCAGGCAAGGGGTAAGGGCAGACAATGGGGTGAAGCGAGGTGGGTGAGAACGGCGGGTGTGAGCGCGCGAGGGCGCACACACGAAGATACAGCCCTGACGCTGCCTCAGCGTCAGTCCCGGTGCTCGGCATCAGCCCCCTTGCCGACACACAGCCCCGGACTCACTTTCCGATGTTGAACACGGGCATCAGCACAAACGTGACGACGGCACCCAGCAGCGCGAAGGAGCTCGCGCTGGTGCTGCGGCGCTCGGCGAGGGTCACGGTCTTGGTGGCGGGCGTCGCAATGCGGCACAGCATGAGCGAGGCGGCGAGGCCGAAGGTCGCGCCGAAGATGTGGACGGACGAGGGGCAGCCCTGCTCCATGATCTTCATCTCGCGGGCCACGATGTACACCGCGGTCTGGAAGAAGACCTGCGGCGGACGGACGGAGAGCGGGTGTACGCATGAGGGGAGAGGGGACGGGAGGTGTGAGACGAGGGAGGAGGCGGGGGACAGCGGGCGGAGAGGGCCGAGTGGAGGCCGGCGGCAGGACGGACAGTGACGAAGAGAGAGCATCAGAGCACCGGGCCGGCCGCGGAGCGAACAATCGCGCGAGAGAGGGCGAGCGCCAGGGCGCGGAGGAGGCACCCTCCCGTGCTCTCAATGCACACCCCACCCCCACTGGGCATGAAAGGGGGGGCTCGCAACGCGCAACGGTCATTTGTTTTGTTGTTGAACGCACCTGGAAGAAGGAGAGGAAGTACGCCTGGCCGAAGGAGACGCGGCCCGCCACGGAGGCGAACGTGATGACGACAGACGCGGCGGTGTAGGTCGCGTTCATCAGGAAGTTCCCGTTGATGGGGATCGCCGGCCAGCCGGTGGGGTTGGCGGTGCGTGTCAGACGCCCCGCCCACCAAAAGCCATGGAGGAGGATTGCCCACTCCACTGCAGGAGAGAGGGCAGGGGGCGGAGGGCAGAATGGAGGGGGGCAGGCAGCGGTGACAGGGTGTAAAGTCGAGGCAGAGGGTGCGGGTGGAAAAATGCTGCCACGGCGCTCAATCTGATGTCAAAAGCCGCCACAAGTGTCATGCTGGCAACGCCCTCAGCGTTACGCGTGGCATGCAGCTTGCGGCATCAGCATCAGCATTGAAATTCTCGTGGAGCGCGACCAGACAACGGCACGCACCGGCCATGGTGGCGAGCAGGAAGCCGTAGCCGAGGGTGGACACGGAGGTGCTCTCGCGGCGCATGAAGATGAAGGGCAGGCCCACGAAGACGGCGAGGGCGACGAACACGTGCCACCACATGTAGGAGGCGCCGATCATGTCAGGGCCCTGGCCCGCGGTGCTGGCCATCGTGCTGGCGCTCGTGGTGCCCGTGTAGGGCGTGTCGAACACGGTGCAGCCGCCATACAGACAGAAGAAGGCGACCTGCGTCGGGGATACACGCACGGGAGCGAGGGCGAGAACAGCGCGGTGGAGACTAAGTTCGGAGGCATCCCGAGTGATGCGTGGCGGCGGCAGCTCTCGGGAAGAGCGTTTCTCGAACGCATGCTCACCTGGCTGAGGAAGATGAAGTTGCTCGAGTGGTTCAGGGAGATGCCCAGGAACCGGCACGCTGCAGGGAAGAGATGGGCAACAGGAGCGACAGCGGCGAGAAGCAGCTGACAGCGGCCCGAGTCGATAGGGCGAGAGTTCAAACACGACCAACCAACGTTCGGCGCCGGCCCCCACAGGTAGACTGCCGAATCGGCAAAGCTCGGCTGAGGCAGCAGCGGCTGCTCAGCGGGAAGCTGCGGCGAACCCGCGCGGAAAGTCGCAGACCTGAGAAGCGACGCCTCGCGCTGCGGCGGCTACTCACACTTGCGCTGCGTGCCATCAGCAGCCTGCGGCGTTGCAGCCGAGGGAGTCTGCAAGAGTTGGTGACCAAAGGAGCGCAATTGTGACGATCAGCGGCGTTGGGGACGAGCCTGGGCACCCTTTCCGAGTTGTGGACATCGAGCGGGGCTCACCGAAGGAACAGCGGTGGCCATTTTTGGTACTACCACAACAAGCCAGCAGCAATTGACGAGGTCACCGGTGCAGTCCGGCCACGAGCATGCTTGTGTTTCGTCAAATTGTTGTGAAACACGACAGCGGTTACTGGGTCTCTTGCCGTCTGCACGCAAACAACGACTGTGCTGCAGATAGTCCTGCGTGAGTATCCTCGGAGTCAACCTGCGCAAACATGCGAGACGCGTCATCGACTCCACCACTGTGTTTGGTGCGCTGCCGTAAATCGCCAGAGACGAGCTGTCGGGGCCGGCAAGAGCAACGAGATATTGGAGGCAGCTGAGTGTGCAGTCTCGGCCTTGTGTCTTTGCCGACGACTGATGCCTGAGGCGTTTGCATCAGGTTGCTGGAAATCCAGCACCTGGAGACCTCGCCTTGGTTGGCTCGGAAACCAGCCTCAATGGCTGGGGCTGGTTGCATTGCTGGCCCCGCACGAGCCAGACCCTGAGCGCCTCGAGGTTCGGGCTGCGAGGCGAAACCGCTGTTGGTTCTACGAGTGCCTATCGGCACATTAGCGCTTCTTCCAACTCGTGCCTTTCGGCGCTCCGTTTTGTGTTACCGGGTTAGAATCGCAGTGCAGCTTCGAAGCAAGCGGCTGGAGACCTCGCGGACCGGCGGTGGTGAAGGTCGCGCCGCGCGCAACGCTTTGGGAATTGTGCTGGGAACGTTTCTGAATGCATGCCCAGCTGCAGTCACGCGACATTGGGGAACAAGAACGTTGACGGCGCAGGGCGTGATTCGCGCACTGCACCTCTACCAGCACGAGTGCCATGGTGGCCACCGGCAACCCGCCGTTTCGAAGCGTTGTTACCATCAAGCACCATACGTAGTACAAGCCGTGTGCCGAATCGGCACGACGCGGCCCTTCGGCTGAGGCCACGACGTCTGACCACGTCGCTGCCCTCCAGTGCGTGGGCGTTCACCCATTCACCCAACTGTAACGGAGCTCGGCCTGCTCCCCTACGCCGCTCCGCTAAGCTGCGTGGGCTTTGGTGGCTGCTCTGGCACACACCTTACCGCCGCTGAGTCCGCTGCCAGGTTACACCAGCTGACAGCGCCCAGCCGCCCCCAGGACGCGGACGCCCTGGACGCCGCGGCGGGGCCGAAGGTGCCCAGCGTGCGGGCCCCGCCCGCTGCCCGGCTTCCACGTACCGCGGCGGGGCGCGCCATGAGGGGCGCGGCGCTCGCGGGCGCGCTGTCGGAGCGGTTGCGATACAGCGGGCCTGCCCCCTGCCCACTGCGCGATGCAGATGGCAAGCGCAGCACCCAGGATGGGACGTTCCACCTGTTCTGTGAGTGCACGCACCCGGCTGTCCAAGCAGAGCGTCACGCCCTGCAGTCGACACTGCCGGCACTGCTCGAACGCCTCACCACGCTCATCTGCAAGGCGCTCCGAGCCCAAACAGCGCCTGCGGAGACGTCTCAGCGTGTCTCAGAATTGCGCGACACGTTCCTGGCCCTCGCAGTAACCCGCGATGCCCTGCCGCGCCAACCGGTCCCCTCCCGACAACCGTTGCGGTAGCGCTGCCAGTGGCTTGACCGCCTGACCGCCTCCCACTGGCAGGCCCCCATGCGCGCGTAGAAAGTCTGCTGCAGTGTGCTGCCCTGTGGTCCGCAGCTGCGCGGCTGCTGCGCATGCAGAAATGTTGACGGGTATCGCGCGCGCGCGGCGCTGCAGCTGGCCACGTCCCCCCTTGCCGCCCGAAGTGTGTGGCTCATGCTGTAGCTAGCTAGCGCTCTGCTGACTGTTCATGTTGAGTGACAAGTCTTCTTGACTCCCGCAAGGCGCCCCGGGGTATACCTGTCGTTGCGGTGGTGCGATCACTTGAGTTTATTGTACTGCATTGTGCAACTGATGTGCCAGCGCTGTTGTTGACGATCGAGTCCGAGAGCCCGATAAGTAAGATAACTGAGTACTGAACGCCGGGAGTACTCCGAAGTTCAATGCCGAATTCGAACAAGCACGCGTGCATACCGCGAGAACTACGCCCGGCTGGTCAAGACCTGGCTATGGAACGTATGCATGCTGTATCTCATCGATCAGCTAGACAAGTGCACCACGTGGATGAACTGGGGGCTAGTTCTTACACGCTTCGCAACGCCAAGACTCATGAAACAGTGGTGACGCCCCTGTTCGTGTCCTGATGCTGGCGTTGACGGTCTGCCCCCGTAGGCTGTTGCAGCGCAACCTCCGAACAAGGTTGCACAGTGGGCTGCGGGTGCACATGAGCGCGTCATGATCCGCAGGCATTGTGTTGCTACACTGGCTGTCGACCACGTGCCAAATGAATGCGCTGCCGTCGCTGCCCCGAGAAGGTGGTACTTGCTTGCCTGCACGGCAAATGAATTGTTGACCCTGCAGGAGTACGCCATGTCGCGTGGCTGCATCTGCAGAAGCTGCAGACGCGACAAGACTGCTCGTCGCTGACGCAAAGCGGCAATGCAAAGTTGTTCACGGAGAGAGGCGACGTGCGAGACCGGCTGCTCTGCGGCATCTACTGCGTCAATACCGCAGGCATTTACTGCGCCAATACTGGAGGTGCTTGCTCGATGCAACGAGGCCAGTCAGATGCGAGTACAATGCAACCCCCATCACATGCGCCATCCATCACGGAGCCGAGCTACGGACTCGAGTGGCGGCACACAGCCGCGTGGATGATGCAGCGGCCAGCCGCCCTGCACACAGCTAGTGCTGGAGTCGACGTCATGGCCGCCAGGATTGGTCGCGCGACATGTGCTTGGCGTGTGGGCATGCGATACGCGTAGATAAGGCGGGGGGTTAGAGAAAGGCATGAAGACATGGAGACATGAAAACACGCAGCCTGTACAGAAGATGCGCAGACACGAGCGTGGAACTAATACAGCTGCATCGCCACCGAGCAGTGCCGCACCGCGAAATCTGCACAGGCAGGAGATGAACACCCGGTGCTCCGACGCTGCACAACAGCTCGGGGGCGGCCGCCATCTGCCACTGGTGTAGTGCCTGAGGGAGCTGGATTGGCGCCAACGCCCAACAGCACTGCGCCAGAATGATCGCCGGTCGCGGCAGTCGGTACGATCCTGCTCCTCGCCGCGAGGTGGGCCCGAATGTACCCTACAAACGCGCGGGCATCGACAGGTTTAGTGAACAGCTCATTGAGGCCGCTGGCTCGAAACGCCGACTGGTCGCGATCGAAGGCGTTTCCACTCGCCCCGACGATAGCGCAGGTTACGCCCAGCTGCCGCAGCCGTGACGTCGCTGCGCTGCCGTTCATCACTGGCATCTCATGATCCATGGAAATCACGTCCACTGGCCCCAGGAGTGGCGCTGTTACTCGGGCGGGAATGACCGGCGGAGGTGAATCCAACGTACTGCCGAGAGAGCCGGGGAGTTCGGGGCTTGCGCTGCGGGCAGCAATGACCACTGTCCCAGGCAACGTGGGCAGCTGCTCGCCAGTTGTGGGGTCGCTGGAGGCAGGAGGTTGGTGGCGCATAACGTATGCGACTGCCTCTGCGCCGTCTGCAGCCTCAGCAATGTGGGCGCCCGGGAACCCTCGCTGTAGGACCCGCACTAAGAGGCGCCGGTTCGATGTGACTGCAAATTGCGGGGCGAGGGAGCGGGGAAGAGATAGAACTATGAATTAGGCAAGGCAATGCAAACACTGCGAGGTGGACACAAAAGTTGCGCGCCGCTCGATGGTCTCATAATCGAGCTGGTACTCGAGAAATTACCGCCCATCGCAAAATCATCGCAAGCTGTCAAGCATGGCACTCTCGCAGCTACTGCCCAGTGCTCATGTGAGCTCACAGTGCGCCAACAAAGTGAACTCACCGTCATCGACCACGAGAAAGTGCAGCGGCGGGAAACCGGAGGACGCTGCTGCGACCGCGGCCGTCCGTCTTGCAGGAGAGATGAGCCTCGACGACCGCCCGCTCGTGGGGGTGTCGATCCCAGCGCTGTCGAATGCCAGCGTGCTGACGCCGAGGGTGACAGGCGGGGCAGCCAGCATTGCGGTGGCAGCGCCGGCGCCAGCAGGCCAGTGAGCCATGCCACTGTGCTCGTGAGCGGCGTGCGCGTGAGCGGCTGCCAGCGCAGGCACGCGCACGTCTGTCACAGAGAGCGTCGTCGACGACTCGACAGACCACCGTGCGCTTGCGGAGGCGGCCAGCGGCGCGTGTACCGACTGCTTCATCAGGCCCCGTAACGTTAGTGGCACGATGGTCTCGTCCCCAGGGCGGCTGGGTGTCCACGGTGGCGGTGGCGCAGGGGCGGCCGTCTGCGCTGAGAGGCTCGGCAGCAAGCCCGTGCCCGCAGAGGTGAGGGGCGCTGCCCGGGGTGTGTCTCCCGCAGACGCCCACCCCGCGCGGAGGAGCTCCCCCGCAGCAGCAGAAGTGAGGCCACCAGAAGCAGCACCAGCAACAGCAGCAGGGCCAGGTATCGCGGGATCTGCGCTGCTGGGGAGCGCTGGCGCGTCCACCGCGCCGCGGGATGCTGAGGGTGGCGCCCAGGAGACGGCGTGGGTGCCATGGCCGTGCATGGGGGTCAGGGGGAGCGATGTGCTGCTCAGTGGACAAGGGCTGACAGACACTGACGGCAGCAGCACCCTCGGCGGTTGTCTTGTGACGCCGAACGGGATCTCGAAAGCAAACACAGTAGGCTCACCAGGCGAGGAGGTGAAGCCGATCGTGCCGCCGTGTGCCTCCACTAGAGCCTTGCAGATGGTCAGACCCAGGCCCGTGCCGTGTTTGCCGATGCCACGCATCGTCTGTCCGAACGGCTTGAACAGCAGGGGCTGCTCCTCTGCGGGAATCTCAGCGCCATCATTTTGCACCGAAAAACGAATTACTTGCGTGGCCGGCGCAAGCGGCGCCGCGCTGGCTGGAGGCTGGATCGGCCTGATTATGTCGCTTGCAGCTGCAGCACCAGGAACCGCTGCCGGCATGCGGACAGACGTGGCGGAGCGGGCGCTGAGCAGCGGCGCAGCCTCCGCAGCACGTAGCACCGTGACGCTGCAGCGCACGCGCTGCTTTGCGAACTTGACGGCGTTGCTGCAAGGGCAAGGGAAGGCAACGAAGCATGAGACTACAATGGTACATACGCGCACCAGAAGGCGGGCAGCAGCGCGCATGCATCGCTGCGGTGCGCTCCGCGCAAAGTGTTGCGAAGGGGCGTGCAGCTGGCGTGGCCAAGAAAAAAGATGTAGATCGCACAGCTCACCTGAGCAGGTTGTTGAGCACCTGCGACAGCCGCTGGGCGTCCGCAAGCACCGCGGACGGCAGGGTGGGGTCGATATCTGTCGTCAACTCCAGTCCACGCTCGTGAGCGCCCGCGATGGCCCGGCGGACTGCCGCAGCCGTAAGGTCAGCAACGCTGGTGGGTTGCAGGACCGGCGGAAGCTTGCCCGCCTCTGCTTTCTGCATCAGCAGCACATCGTCTAGGATCCGCTTCATTCCCGCGGCCGCGTCGCTCATAAACGCTAGAGTGTCTGCCGTGCTCGACGGGAGACCTGCGCCGCATCCGTCAATCAGCTCCTGTAGGCCAAGGTGCAGCGTGTTGAAGGGCACACGCAGCTCGTGGAAGCCCCAGCGGATGATTTGAGCCCGCGCATCAGCGAGCGCCTCTGCCGCTTCCAGCTTTGTGCGTGACAGCTCTTCGGCCCGCTGCCGTGCCTCGCGCTCGGCGAAGCACATATGCAGCACGACAACGACGCCAAAACCCGAAATAAGCCAAGCCAGCGAGGTGAACACCGCGTGCATGTAATTGACGTCGTCCACACCGCTGGGCCACCGCAGGGCGAGGGGGTAGACGAAAGGCGCCAAATGGGAGCACACGGACACGCCGAAAACAAGCACAGTGAGGCGACGGGTGCGCTGCGTGGACTCAGGCAGCTGCGTCAGCGGCAGCAGCGCTGCAAACGTCATCGCGCACGCAGCCAGGATGTCGAAGCACTTGACGGCCACGAACGCAGGTGTCAGCGGCGTCCACTCGATGGTGTGCGCCAGCGCCTCTGCAAACCCAACCGAGACCGGGCCGCCGTCGCGGATGCTAGCAGCAGCCTGCGCCCCGAGACACGCGGAAGCGATCGCAGCGAGCGCGTAGGATGCAAAGCTGCCTGTCACCCAGCGGTGTCCACGCGTGCTGAGACAGAGCGGGATGGCCACCCACAGAGCGGCGTGGCCAACCCGATAACCCAGGCGGAACGCGTAGTGTCGGCTCAGCGCGGGGGGCCACACGACAGCGACGAGATGCCTGCACACAGAGAGGGCAGCGGCGTTGAGAAGAAGCCCCCGGAATCAAGTAAAGCGTGAACGCGGGAGCACTCCGTCGTGGCACGTGTGTCACGGCACGTGTGTTTGGTTGCACGCAGGGGAACTGACCAGCTTGTTTGAAGGCAGCACACAGCCAGCACGAGGCGAACCGCAAGACGACGTCGAGGCCCACCCGTGTGGCCCAGGGCATAGAGTACGCAGTAGATCACTGTTTGAAAGGCTACAACGCAGCTGAAGTATCCCGGGATGTTTTTCTTGATCTCCTGCAGCGACGCGACGGGGACGTTACACGCGGAAGTCGTCGCGCCGCAAGCGACACCGCCACCGCGCAACCTAAGGAAATGAATGTACCGCCGATGAGAGCGTGCCAGTTCATGGAAACTCACGTCCAGAAGAGAATATTCTCCGAACACTGGGCCCACGAAATCACTCGCGCTGCAGCCGGCTACAACTGCCCCGACAGTTGCCGCGAAAGCAACACTGCCACCCAGGCCGCCAAGAAAAAGCGGGAGGCGAAGCTGTCCGGCGGAGCCCCGTTCGCCTTTTGCGCTGGCGGGCTGCATTGTGCGGGGCCGTGTCCAATGTCCAGGGTTGTGCATTGATGCGGGACTGATTCGCCGGCGGCGAGAACACTCGCGAGCCCCCACGCAACCGAATTCCAGCAAAAAGCCGAGACGGGGCTGTTACATTGGGCTACGCAGACTGCAGCCATCGCTCGCTCGTCATTTGAGGCTGCAAAACCCTCCACACTTGGGATCGGGCCGTTTGTGCAATTTTGAATGTGGTCAACTGTTCTCGTGTTTAAGTGACGGTGTTAAGGTGCCCACGGGTGGGGTGCCCATTTTTGAACCAGCGGAGAAGCAATCCATGTGCTCAAGCTGTCGGACCTTCAAGTTTCCCCTTAAGCTGTCGGTACCAGTATATCGCACGGCGCAAGCGAAGCTGCGGCGAATGCTGCCAGGAATCCGCCAACTTGAAGGTGCAGTGATGGGGGATCAGAGAACAACTTGAAGAGCCAGCGGTCGACGTCCGTGGGCGGCATCGCAATAGCGTTGAGTTTGCTTGAATGCGAATTTTCGAGCCGCGCGCACCCCACCCGCCGCCGGCTTCCACGCGAGAATGACTCGGAATGCCGCCGTACCTCAGGCTGGTAGATGGCCTTCTCCAAACGGGGCGTCCTTCGACACCGCACAAAACGGGAGTGTCTTGCCGGCGGCATTGATGCATGGATGCTGTGTTCGCTTGCGCGCCGTGGGCTCTTCGTCGATGGCGTCCGCTGTCGGGCAAGTTATCACTCCCTAGCGGTTTTCGGGAGGCGGAGACAGCACACCCAACTCGACCCATGGACAAACTCTCGCCGTCAGTCAGCCGGGATCCGGAGCCGATGGCGAAAGCGAGCACGATGCCAGACTACTCCAGTGCACTGTGGCACGCCACGGTGGCACGATCCGCGTTCGAAGCCAAGGGGATACTGTCGTGAAAATTAAGAACGTGGACGGCCTGACGGCAGGCAGCAATCACAAGTTCTACAAGTTTCCAGTTCACGTACCGGTACAACGAACTACTAGTAGTACTCGAGATCGGAGCTGGAACCCGGGCTCATCGACTCGGAAAGAGTGAGAGGGCGGTCGACAGCCGGATAGCGCCACGCTCGGACGTCTCGGAATTGATCCCGCCACAAGCGTCACACGAGGCATCCACGTTGTTGTCAGGAAAACAATCAAATTCCCGGCCAGGCTGCTCCCGAGGTCGGCCCACCGTGTGACACCGATAGGAGCACCCAGAGCACGGAAAACACAACCCATACTTGAATACTTGAACACTTGAAGGTTGGAATATCGTTTCGTCAGCCACTCCGCAAGCAGCCAACTTACAGTTCTACGTCTCGTTCGCCTGTGCCAGTGGCCAAGCGTGCTCAACTTGTTGAACGCTGCAGTTCAATGGAGAAGTCCCTGCTCGCCAAGACTCCGAGTCGCCAGCAGCCCCTTGCGCTGCCATTCGGCAGCGCAGTTCTCGGGATTGAAACACTGAATGTTGGGTTGCGCTCCTGCCACAGGCCCTACCAGCACGGCAGCCCTCTGCGGGGCGAAATCGACGACACCCCCTGCCGTACAGACCAGGTTATGCGTGCCGCTTCCGCAAGACAGCCACTGCCAGGTGTGCGCGACGGGCCATCGCGTCACCGCGAAGCAGCGCTCGTAGTTTGCTGCCGTGCACTGTAACCCTGCCTGCAATGATCAGCGCGGGCGCCGCCAGCAAAACGCTGCGACACTCCAGGAGTCTCATCACAACATCCGAGTGTCCGCGCGCACTAGCGCTGCAAATGGCTTCGTTGGGCAGCGCGGAAGGGTCAACGCGTGGGTCCTGAAGCAGTCGATCCACAGCGCACAGGAGCCCATTACCGCTAGCCCGACGAATGGCGAAGTTGTCTCCGGCTGACGGGTCTACCCTGGGGTCGCGCAGCAAGCGATTTACGACATCCAGATGGCCGTAGCTGCCAGCCAGGCGAAGGGCGAAACTAAAATCGGCCCCAGGATCCACGCGCGGATCCTGCAGCAGCCGGTCTACAACACGTAGGTGGCCGCATTCGCCGGCTACTTTAATGGCTTGATTATCACACACAGCGGGGTCCACCCGAGCATCCTGCAGCAGACGATCTACAAGAGAGAAATGCCCACACTCGCTAGCAATTTGTATTGCCAACCCCCCATTCGCTCCGGGATCTGTCCGAGCGTCCTGCAGCAGGCGATCCAAAATTGGCAGACGGCCGTGGACAGTGGCCTCAAAAATCGCGTCGTTGTCGAGCGCTCCCGGGTCCACTCGGGGGTCCTGCAGCAGGCGATCCACGACAGCTAGGTGCCCATGTACGCTGCCCACCAGCACCGCAAAGTCCTCATCGGCGGCCGGATCCACTCCAGGGTGCTTCAGCAGGCGATCCACAACCAGCACATGGCCGCTGAAAGCGGCAGTTCGAATGCAAAAATTGTGATCAGCTGTAGGATCCACGCGCGGGTCTTGCAGTAAATGGTCGACAGCGCACAGGTCGCCGTCGCGGCTAGCCACTCGAATGGCAAAGTTGTTGTCAGCCGACGGGTCCATACCAGGCTCGAGGCTGGCTGCTGTGAGCAGATGTACTCAGGGTGTTCAATACCGTACGACAGGCCCCACACTGTGCTGTTGTGAGCAGACGGCATTGTCGACAAAGACGGGTCCTGTCGCATGGTGCAAAAATTGTCAACCGCAACTTGCGCTTGCTTCATTGCAAAGACGACTAGCTCATGCAAGGCACAATTGAGCGTCGAGACAAATATCCGGGCCGGGATCGGGTCGATGAGATGGAACTCCTCGTAGATAACGCAAAAAGGAGATCGAGGCACGACCGCCGCAATGGTAGAAACGCTGAAACCGAAGCCGCTAGGTACCGTCGGGCGTCAACTTTCTTGTTAACCGCTCGTGCTATTCAACTTGACTCAGTTGGAGGTGTGACGCCTCAAAGGCTCAGCGTCATGCGAGCTTCCGCTGCGTACGTGCTGCTG
>Ga0208629_100903_pt1 | contig 12857 bp, 3 predicted proteins | sample LakWasMet19_HOW5_2_FD_183865 | JGI IMG/M metagenome (GOLD analysis project Ga0208629, IMG submission 183865) | Freshwater sediment methanotrophic microbial communities from Lake Washington under simulated oxygen tension - Sediment Metagenome... | ecosystem: Environmental > Aquatic > Freshwater >...
CTGCTGCAACTCAACTCGCACCCGCCGTGGGTGGCGGTGCGACAGAGAGCAAGGGGAGCGAGGTGGGAGACGGAGATGGCGAGGGCAGCAGCGACGGCGAGGGGGACGACGCGGCCGCAGGCTCTGCCGCCCCCGCTGCCTTCAGCTTCGGCGCTGCTCGGGGCGCCAGCGCCGCTGTCCCCGCAAGCTCTGCGGGGTTTGCTGCCTTCCTGGCATCAATGAGTGGCACCGAGACCGGTGTGGAGCCCGTGGGCCCCGCAGCCTCATTCGCAGCCATGCGTGGCGCCCGCTCGGCTGTCCCGGCTCGCGCGATGACCGCGCCCGGCAAGACAAGGGGCAACGGCAGGGCAGAGGAGGACGAGGAGCAGGAGGATGAGGGTGAGGGCGAGGAGGATGAGGGCGAGGAGGATGGCGGCAAGAAGCGAAAGTCGGGCAAGCGTGCGGGCAAGAAGGGCGGAAAGAAGGGCAACGCCGACGGCTCCGATGACGGCTCCGACGACGGCAGCAGCAAGAGCAGCGCCGATAGCGGTGACAGCAGCGAGGATGAGGACGTGAAGCAGGAGCGGCAGCTGACCGCAGCCAAGGTGGCCATCGTTGCGGCCGCGCGCAAGCGCTACATGCTGCTGCCGCAGCTGTATGAACAGCTGTGCTCCCCGCCCGCCATCCCCGGGCGCCTGCGCCTGCCTGGCGACCCCGCGCTGCTTGCCAGCGCGACTCCACGCCTGCACTGGCTGTTGTTCGCCCCCTCGCTCGCAACGCCCACGGGCGGGAAGGGCATCGAGACTGCCGTGCTGCCGCGGGCGTTGCTCCCCGACCCGCGCTGCCTGCTCGACACTGACGTGGCAGAGCTGAACGGGGGCATGCGCGGCAACGTGTTTGGCAACCCCGTCGTGGGCGTGAAGCGCACCCTCTTCCTCGCGGTGCGCATGCTGCAGGCTGGGTGCCTGGTGCTCGGGCTGGCGAACGGCCTCTCGCGCGTGGGCGACTGGCGCTTCTGCATGGCGGGAACGATCAAGGTGACAGTGCACCCCGCACCGCACCGCAAGACCGGTGCAGAGCTCATCAAGAGCGTCACTGGCGGTGTCCGCATCCCAGGCCTGCCCGGTAAGGGCGAGGGCGGTGCATCCGCCTCTGCTGATGATGATGAGGAGGACGAGGAGGGGTCCTCAGTCGCTGCCGCTGGCACTGACCTCACGGACAAGCGGGTGGCCAAGGCGGTCACTGACCTGAAGACGGCGAACTACAGGGACCCCGCGATCGACCTGCACGTGCCAGAGCTGTGCTCCCGCCTGAGGCCTGCCAGCCTGCGCCGCCCCGCGCCCCTCGCCTCCTCGCCCCACGCTGCCAAGGGCAGGGGGCCGGCGGACGAGTCAGGCGGGCAAGGGGCAGGCGCAGCCCCAACCGGCCCTCCTCTCACCACCGCCACGGGTGCAGGCGGCGGCGGCCGCTCCCGCAAGTCCACGGATGCAGATGGCGCCATTCACGTGCAAGACCGCGTTGGCCTCGCCGCAGCCGTCAACAGCACCGGGTCGCTGCACGGCGCTGCCGCCACCAGCGCGACGCTTCTCTCCTCCCTCACCTTCGAGCCCGGGCCTGCGGTGGGTGAGCTTGTGGTGGTCGAGATGCTTGCCGTCACGGTGGCTGTCGGGCCTGCAGCAGTCGAGGTGCTGGACGGGTCATCGTACGGCGGCGGCGGCGGTAAGACGGGCGCCGTGGCCCGCTTCCGAGATCGCGCAGGGCGGACGCTGGTGGGACGCCCCACCCGCACGCTGCTGCAGATTAACTTCCTGACCAGCACCAGCCCGCGCATGGCCCACGGTTCTGCCGAGCTGGCTGTGGCGGGCTGCACGCTGGCGCCGGAGGCGCGCGCCGTGCTGGGCGGGGGCTCCAAGCTGCGCGTGTTTTACAGCGTGCTGGTCGACCCCTCCGCCCCCGGCTGCTCCCCTGATGAGTGGGTCCCCTTCCTGCAGCGGGAGGGCGCGGTGGCGGTGCTGGGGTCGGCGCCGGCTGCGGCCCCCGCAGCGCCCGTGGGCGCGGGAGCGGGCAGCCCCACTGCAGTGGCTGCCGCCGCTGCGGCTGTTGGCGCAGCCAAGGCGTGAGCGGGCACCCACTCGAAGCTCGCTCGTGGTCGTCGCCTGGGCGTGTCTCGAACGCATGGGACCCCCGAAGCCTGGAACCTGTCACGGTGCAGGAGCTGCCCATCGCAGGTGCCCACACACACCAAAGCACTTGCGCGGGCTCATTGTCCCGCGCTGTTGCATGTTGAAGTTCTAGTGCTGATTGCATATTTGCCGATCGGATTTGCGCGATCGAGGGTGTCCTGTGTTGCTGAGTCAACCATGGCCACTGTTAATCTGACTAATTGGCTCGCGCAAGCTTGCAGTTGAGTGACCTCGCCCGAGATCGAGTGCCGGGCCTCCGGCCAGTCGCACTGCAGCCGATCGATTGGCAAAGTTGCTTCAAAACATAGGAAACCTGGCCAGAACTCAATTGCAAGCAACAGGCAGTCGTGCGCACATTGGCCTCCCGGGGGTCTAGTCCCGACCCTTCCAATTGGCTTCGAAGCTTCCTGCTGCCAGCGGGGCTGCAAGGCTGCGGTCTCCGCAGCAGCTGCTGTGCCGCCATCGCAGTCTCGACAGACACTCAGGTGCCACGACTTCCTCGTGATGTGGGAGAGTATCATCATTCAGCATAAATCACTCGTCTCCTTCGATGCCACCCTCCTCATCGTCATCGCTGTCTTCCTCGTCGTCGCTGCCGTCCGCATCACTGCCGTCTGAGTCTTCCTCCTCCTCGTCACTGTCGTCCGTCGCGGCTGAGTCCTCCTCCTCGTCGCTGCCGCCGTAGGAGCTGTCGTCACTGTCGGTGTCGTCGTCGCTGCCGCCGCTGTCCTCCGCATTAAGCTCCGCAATGGACAGCGGTCGCAGCCCCAGGCCTGCCAAACGCCGCAGCGATGCAGCCGCGGGGCCGCTAGGTATTGGCTCCGCAGCCGCAGCGGCCGCATCTGCCGCACGTCGGCTGCGCTTGGATCCCACGGCCGGCACCCCCGATGCGCCAGCGCCCGCAGTCGCGCTTGCAGCACTCGCGCCCGCCCCCGCGCTCCCATCCGCCGCCGCTGCCGCTGCCACCTCTGCTGGCTTGGTGGCCGTGTAGACGTGCACCTTGCCGTGATACACCCGCGGGGCAGGGATAGCCGTGTGTGTGACGCGCCAGCCCAGCGCGGAAAAGAACGAGCTGTACTTGGTGGGCCGGTAGCGCGTAATGATGATGAACAGGCCCCCCGGCCGCAGCACCCGCCAGCCCTCTGCAAACATGCGACCCACGTTCGCATCGCGCGCAGGCACGTCCTTGTCGGCCATAAACACGTCGGACGTCGCCTTGTCCAGCACCACGTCGAACGAGGCGTCTGGGTACGACAGCGCCAGCGCGTCCTCCACGCCCCACTCAAGCCCCGGGAACGTCTTCGCCGGGTACTCGCGTCGCATCTTGGCGATGCAGCTGGCCGAGATGTCGACCGAAGTCACAGCTGCAAAACCCGCGCCGTGCAGCTCCTTCGGCAAAGCTGACGTGCCGCATCCAAGGTTGAGAATGCGAGGGGAAACCCGTGCAGAGCTTGCCGTTGCCGAGCCGCCGATTGTCCTGGACCGTTTGTCAACAACGGCCCCACTTTCGATCGGCGGAAGCACCGCGACGAGGAGCTTCTTATAGCTCGCCAGGGGCAAATACCATTCAAAAGCGTCATATTGCGACGTGCTGCGATACGAATCTTCCCAGTACGACGCCTCGCTGAACTGTGCGAGCCCGGCGGAGGCGTCCTGGGGAGCTTCGGGATTTTTCGTAGACTTTGACATCTTGCAGCCACCTGATGCCGGCAGCTTGCGTAAAGCTGGGTAGCGCAGGCAAATCAGCAACTCGTGTCGGCAAGGTTGAGCTTCTTTCGGAGATCCGCGAAAGCAGCCGCAAGGGTTCATCGCCCATCGCCCTGTCACACGGTTGCGCCGAATTGTGCCATCAATAGATGCCCTGAGAGACACGCTGTCACGGGTACGCAAAATTATTCGACTTGGCATTGCCATTTTGCTCGAACTGTTGCGTGTGACGGTCTTGGCCGACGACGCGAAGGCCCGGGCGCGTTCGAGGCTACCTGACCTCATCTCATTCGTCTCCGACCAGACCGTTGTGAGCACGGGGATTGCTGGGCTGGACCCACTCTACATTATGCTCCCGCGTTTGAGGTGTCGGAGAGCTCAGACGCTGCAGCTTGCCCAAAGATGTGCAAGCAAACCGTTGCGGCACACCTGCACAGTGGTTCGAACGGCTGCGAGCCCCGGTCCGCAATGCACTCCCCATAATGTCACCGTGTCCAGGGAATCAGTGTTTCGTGGTCGCGGTGGAGGCACTCCCAGATCCGTGCGAAATGAATACTCCACATCAGCAGCGCCGCCGGACGCCCTTTTCGCCGAGCTTAATGGGCTGCCCCGGCGCTTCGTCTGGTGGCGAAAAGCCGTACTCGCTTGTATTGGTATCGTCGGCTTCGGGTATATGAATCAGGACAAGCTGGCAGAGGAGCTGCCGAACCTGCCGGGTCGACTGGAGGATGCGATCGCCGCCATGTTGACCGCTGCCCAGCAGCGGCCTGACGACCATCGATTTCTGGCGAGCCGGGCCCTCGCCGCGGACAAGAATGTGTCCGACACGCCCCCAGCCGTGTTCCATCAGGCACTGTTGTCCGCGCTGGAGAGCCGCTTGCGCAATCGCCCGACGCAGCCGCTGGTGCTGTTTGGGCCGAGTGGCGCCGGCAAGTCGTGGCTCGCCGAGCACGCTGCGCGACGGGCAGACGCCAGCTGCATCATGATCCGCCTGGGAGGCGCGACGACCGCGGCCGAGCTCGTGGGTCAGGTACAGCTCGCTGTGGGCGATGACGCTGAACTGCTTCTCGGCGTCAAGGCTCGGGTCTCAGCTGACAATGCGCCAATCCTGCTGGCGAGTGCCCTCAGCTCCCTGCGGCGGCGTCTGCTTGCGCTCGCGTCGTTGGAGACGGACCTGCGGCCCGTCGTGATCATCGATGACGCCTGCTTTCGCACTGCAGCTGCCGAGGCCAGTGAAGAGGCTGCAGCGCGGCGGGACTCACTGTTGGCACAGCTGGGCGGGTGGGCGCGACATGGCTTCTGCCACGTCATCGTGACGTGCATCGACCCGCGCTTTGTGACTGAGGCGCGCGCTGGGACCGCGCTGGGCCGCTGTGCAAGCCTGTGCGTGTGTGAGATGGGCGACTCCGAAGCCGTTGCCTGCATGCGAGCAGTGTACGGCGCCCGTGGCATCACCCTTGATGTCGAGCAAGCGAGGCGTGTGCTCGACAGGGTCGGCCGCCTTCCGGCTGACCTCGTGTCTCTGTGGGATGATACTCTGGCAGCGACAACCGCTGCGGATGTGGCGTCCCACGCCGAGGCAGAGTCGGCCCCGCCTCCGCCGCTCCCTCGAGCGCGAGCTTGCGCCGCTGCGGCCTTGGCATGGGACTGGCTGGCTGTCCTTCAGCTGGGGCCATGTAACCCAGCTGTTGAGCGACCAGGCGCGGCGTGTGGCGTGGGAGGCGGTGCAGTCGGACGGCAAGATTCGGGCGCTGCTGGATGCGGGCGTGCTGACGACCGATGGGGACGGCATGGTGCGCGCTCTGCCCAAATTCGTCAATGCGTACTGCGGCGCGCAACCGCATGAGAGCAAGCCGGGCGCGCCCGCGGCTCTGACCGCGACGCCGAGCTGATCATGATCGCTGGTGCAGCCGTAGACGGCTGTGTGGGACGTGTGGGCGTGCGCGGCGGCAGGTTCCCAGACATCGACATCGATGGACAGGCCTCGGGCGTGTCCGGGGACGGCTGGCGTGAGCAGGAGTCTACGTGTGTGGCGCGTGGGTGGTCTCGAACGGCCATTTTCACGGCCCTCTTGACAACACGGGCCCAAACGGACAAACTGACGCAAGCTGGGCCATTCGGCTGACTTGAAATCGAGTAGCGCTGTTCAGTTTAGAAGTCGCTGAGAGCCCTGACACACGCCCCTCTAGATCTCCAGGCGATCCGGGAACTCCATCGAGCTCGTGTACCTTAAAGCAACTGGCAGCCGCGAGCAAGCATCAAAAAGCACGCGATGGCGCTAACGGATCCAGCCACCGCGCCGGCGCCCCATCCCTCCAGCCCTCAGCTGCAGAGCGGCGGCTGCTTCCACGATCCAAGCCCTCAGCGAGTTCAGTCGTCCTCGTCGTCATCATCCAGCGTGCAGCCGCTGGACAGGCCGCAGCTACTCGGCGCCCCCGCCCCGCTGCCTGCCCCTGCTGCCGGCCGCTTCGCTGGCCCCGGAATGAAGTTTAGCCGCATGCGGCCGCCTTCCTCCGTGACAATGAGGCGAGCCATCCCACCGCCGACGGCGCCAGCGCCGGAGCCAGAGTCGAATGCGTCGTCGTGAGGGGCGTCGTCAGCGCCGGCAGCAGCAACCTCGCCATCCTCCTCCTCAGCGCTGAAAGCGTGGGGGTGGTCGGCTGCTGCTGCCGCAGCTGCTGCTTCGACAGCCCCACCGGTGGTCGCAGCCGCTGCAGCAGCGGCCGAAGCGATTGCACCCGCCCGCGCCGCCGCCAGCGCTGCTGTGCCCTCGGCTGCCGCAGCCAGCGCGCGCGCCCCCGTCGGTGCGGTGGCGGTGGGCGGCTGCGACAGCGGCCCCTGGCCCAGCAGCCGCAGCACGGCGGCCGCCTCTGCAGCGGCTGCTCGCATGGCCGCACTCCCGCTGCCACCCGCACCCGCACCCTCGCCGTCGCTGTCCTCCCCGCCCCCCTCTGCCGCTGCAGCAGCAGCTGCCGCAGCGCTCCCCATGCGAGCCTTGCGCCTGCCCTTGCCCGCCGCTGCACCACTGCCACCACCAGCAGCAGCAGCGGCAGCGGAGGCAGCAGGGGCTCGCCCCCGCACGGATGCGCGCTTGCGGCTCTCTGCCGCCTCCTCCAGCTCCGCATCCACCTGATGCTGCAGGTGCCGCACCGCGCGCGCGCCTCCGTCCGTCATGAGCGTCCGACATGCGCGCCGCAGACTGGAGAATAGGGATGGATTGCTGGCCTCCTCAGCGCCCAGCAGCTTCTTGATGTGGTAGCGCTCCGTGGGCCCCGTGTAGCAGGCGGGGCAGTTGTCCGTGATGATGGGCAGGCGCATCACGTCGGCGAACTCGCGTGTGGCGCGCTCGCGGGAGTACACGAGGGGCCGAATGATGCGAATGTCCCCCTCGTCGTTCAGGTAGTGAGCCTTCATGGTGCGCAGCAGCCCGTTGCGGAACGCCGACATGACGAAGGACTCAGCGCAGTCGTCCAGGTGCTGCCCCAGCACCAGCACGCCGTACCCGTGCTTGCGCGCCGTGGTATACAGGATGCCGCGCTTCATGCGGCTGCACCATGCGCAGATGGAGTCCCGCGTCATGTGCTCCCCCGCCATCTCGATGATGGGCTCTGAGATGTAGTGGTAGGGGACGCCCAGGTCGCGCAGGAAGGCTTTGAGGGGCGACGGGTCAAAGCCGGGGTACATTGGGTTCACGGTGCAGCAGCCGATCTCGAAGCGCACGGGGGAGCGTTCGCGCATCAGCAGGAGCAAGATGAGCAAGGAGAGCGAGTCCTTGCCCCCCGATAGGCCCAGCAGCAGCCTGTCTCCCTCCTGGATCATGCGGAAGTCCACCACCGCCTCCATCACGTCCCGCCGCAGCGTGTTGTACAGCTTAGCGGGGGGCTCGGGCAGCAGGCGCTTCAGGGCCGCTGAGGTGGCAGCGCAGTCCAGCGCGCGCTGGCGGAAGGCGGCCTCCCGCTGTCGCCCGCGCTCCTCCGGGGTGTCGTTCGCAGCAGCAGCGCCCGCTGCTGCCACGTCGGCGATTGAGGCGGCATCAGCAGCCGCAGAGGCGGTTGCATCGCGGCTTGCCGCAGAGTCAGACGCGGAGGCCACGAACAATGAAGGGTCAGCGGCTGCAGCAGCAGTTCGGGCTGATATTTCCACTGGCGCAGCGGCAGCAGCTGCGGGCACAGCAGCTGCGGGCACAGCAGGGGCGGCACCCACAGCCGCGGGCGTCGCAGGCTTCTGCTTGCCGCCAGCTGCCACCCGCTTGCCGCCTCGGGCTGCCCCAGCGTCGCTCGCGCTGCCTTCAGCGGCCGACACGCCTGAGCTCCCGTACTGCACCGTAGCCGTCGCGGCGCGGCCGGCAGCACTCGCAACCGCACTCTCGTTGGCGTGTGCTGGGGACGGCCCGTTCCACATCTGCAGGGCTGACACAGCAGAGCTAGCGGGCACATGCGAGGCTGCGTCTGACAGCGGGGCAGGCTTGCTGTCGGCGTCAGACTTTTCAACCGTTGCCCCATGGCCACCGGCGACCGCCAGCGAGGGAGACAGCGCCATCCGCAGCCAAGCCGGGTCGGGGCGGGCCCAGGCACCTGCTTGCAGGCTGCTGAAGCGGCTGCGGTCCCCATCGCTTGCCGTCGCCCCGCTGCCAGCAGCTGCTGTGCGATCCCCTGATGCGCCCACCGGCTGGCCGCGGGCGCTGCTGAGGTACGCTGCGAGGCGAGGCACCCGCCAGCACTGCAGCTGCGCTCCGATGGGGAGGGGGCTGCCCGCGGCCTCTGCAGCAGCAGCAGACGCACCGGCAGGTGACGGCGGTGCAGCAGCTGCGGGGCTGCTGCTCGCGGCACCCAGCGCCAGGGTGTCTGTGGCGAGGGCGAACCACCTCATGCCCTGCCCCTGCTCCGACAGCAGCGCTGTCACGTGGTGGTGGGCCAGAGCCGCTGTAGACGCGGGCCTCTTCGCATGCGACGCCAGCAGCAGCGTCCACGCCTCAGCGAGGTACGCTTGGAGCAGCGCTGCCTCCGTGGGCTTGCTCGCGTCGCTCGCCGCCGCCTCGCCTGCAGCAGCTCGCCCTGCCCCAGCGGGAGGGGAGTTTGCACCTGCAGCGTCATCGTCCTCACGGGTGCGGATCAGGATGCGGTAGTCAGGCCGCGTGATGCCGCCGTCTGCGCGCAGCTTCAGGTGCTGCAGCCAGCGGCGTGGGTGCGTTTTGATGCCTCCGCGGTGCCCCTCCGAGATGTGAGCCTGCGCCTCTGCGCCCGGAGCGTGCGTGCCAGCCGCAATCACGCCCTGAGCGCCCAGCAGCGCAGCGGGCTCGAAGGGGCAGAAGGAGGAGGCAGCGGCAGCGGTTGGTGCCGGCAACGCAGCAGACTCAGGGCCATAACCTGTCTCCTCTCCTGCAGCCCCTGCGGCAGCACCAGCAGCGGCGGCGGCAGCGGCAGCAGCGGAAGCAACGCCCCCGATCTCCCTCAGCAGCGCTGCAGCGGTCCCCGCAGCCGTGGCCAGCATCTTGCGTCCCTCCCCCAGCAGGGACCACGCCTGCGAGCGGTTCACACGCCACTCTCCGCTCTCATGCAGCGGTGAGTACAGCCACAGCAGCGCCTCCCCATGCGTGGCCACCCACGCCACCGCGTCCAGGATGTAGCGGAAGGTCGCGTGGCTGAGGACGTAGGGGAATGATACGCGCACCACACCAGGCCGCAGCAGCTCCTCCTTGCCCAGCAGCCGCCCCTCCAGCGCCTGCGCTGCTGCAGGTGAGATGCCCAGCAGCTCCTGCATGTACGGCCCAGCGCACAGGCAGCCGCCGCGGCTCTGGATGCCGAAGATATCGTTGAGCAGTGCGGTGACGAAGGACCAGTGCAGCAGGCGGGGCGCGGGGGCGCCGCTGCTGCTGCTGCCGCTGGCACTGGTGCCGGCAGCACTTGGGGTGGTGGAGGCGGAGAGGATGGCGAAGGATACGATGGGCAGGCGAGGCACGCCACACGCTGTGGCTGCCCCACCTGCCCCTGCGCCTGCACCTGCGCCTGTACCTGCGGTGCTTGCCGCTCCCTCCGGGTCAGCCCCCAGGATGCGAATGCGGGGGTGCGCGTCCCACTCCAGCCGCGCCGCCGTCGCCATCGCGCCCTCCCGGGCCGCCACAGCAGGCAGACCGACAGATCGCATGACGTGGAAAGCCATGCTTGCCCGCGCCGCGGCGACGAGGTCGGGCGACCCCGCCTCCTCCCTCTCCGCGTCGTTGGCGAGGTAGCGCGGAGTGCCGTCGGAGTGCACGAAAAAGACGGTGCCGCCGCCGGGGCAGGGCGGCACGGCAGAGCGCAGGAGGCGCCGTTTCATGATGAGCAGGCCGGGGCTGCCCGGGCCGCCCACAAACTTGTGGACAGACAGGTAGGCCGCGTCGAGGGCGCAGGCGAAGGCGGGGCCTGTGCTACTCACTGCAGGGCTGATGCTATCCCTTGCAATTTGAGAAGTGGCGTTGTCGTCTGCCGCAGCATCAGACTCCGTGACATCGCCCCTGCCCTCCGCAGCCCCAAGCCTGCCGGCGTCCACCCCACCCACCAGCTGCACCCACGAGTACTGGGCCTTAGGATTGACATCAAGCCCCGTGTGCGGCGCTGCGGCCGCGTAGTCCCACAGGGCCAGGGCACCGTAGGCGTGCAGGGCTGCCGTTACCCTGTCCACGTTCACCATGCATCCTGTTACGTTGCTGCCCGCAGTGAAGGCGCCGATAATGAGGACGGGCAGACCGCCAGAGGGCAGCGCAGGCGGGCTTGCGAGCAGGCCGGCGCTGGTGCTGAACGCAGGCTCGGCAGGGGCGGCCGGGGCCTCCCAGCCGCCAGCTGCAGCGATGCGATGGGCGCGCCGCAGCTGCTGGTGCAGCGAGGTGGCGTCCAAGCCAGCGGTGGCGACGTGCAGCAGCAGGCAGCCTCCGCGCTCCTGCCAGGGCAGGATGCTGGAGTGGTGCGCGTACGGGCCCACCACGACCACGGCACGGTAGCGCCGGCCGCTACTACGCTGCGTGGGAGGAGCAACGCCAGCGCCAGCACCTCCTGACCCACTATCTGGGGTCGCAGCGGCACCGCCGGCAGTGCCCACCGTCGTAGCAGCCGCTGATGCTGCCGAGGGAGCCGCAGAGGGCGTGTGCAGGCGCCATGCGGTGGCCTCCCCGTCCGGGTGCGTGCGCGCGTGCATGTGCAGGTCGACGGCGGAGCGGAAGCTGCGCTTGCAGCCGGGGAAGGCGCAGGCAAAGGCAGGCTCCGCAGGCGATGCCCCGGGTCTGCCGGCGTCAAAGTCGGTGAAGGTGCGGCCCGCGAGGGCCTTCACACCGCCGTTAGCAGCCGCGTCGGCGTCCGCCACATCCAGCGGCGGTAGCAGGTGGTGCACCAGTGTGTTGATGGCGCCCGTCGCGCCGCGGCCTGCGAAGAGAACCACGTCGTCTTTCTCGCTGGCATTCACCGCGTCGCGGATGAGGTCCCGGGACTCGTTCAGAAACATGTGACTCTGGAACCCGCACTCGCTGGTGGTGCTGTGCGTGTTGCTGTACAGCGGCAGCACGGTGTCGGCGAGATGCTGCTCCACGAACGAGAGACTTCGCCCGCTCGCGGTATGGTCACAGTATGTGATGCGCCGCGGACCCACGCACGTGGGAATGCCCTCATTCTCGCCGATCAGAGACTCGCGGATGGTGCGCACGATGGCGGCCTGGCCATCCTCAGACGTGTCCATGACGAGTCGAGTGGATGGCACTGGATGGCGGCTGTGATTGGGCGCCTCGATCGAGAGAGCTTGGGAGCAACTGTGCGGCGGCTTCGATGCGGAGCACTGTACAGTCCCGTACGGAGAGCGACCTCCTCGTGCTGGTGACAGTTTAGCGCTGAATCTCTGACATTTTCGGATTTCGGCATCTGCTCGTCCCCGCGAGCGAAACGTCAGGTCCTCGCAACCGAGATGATAAAAGTATTGCGGCTCTTGTCGTGCGTATGCTCAGGTTCCGCGAAAGCGCGACGAATCTCCGCACCGCGTACAATGCATATTGCAAACGTTGCAGCGACAAATCCCTGCCGCGGCGTTTCTCAGTGATCCGCAGTTGCTGATGCGCACACGAGGAGGATGCTCTCCAAGGGGCTTCTTCTGAGCGTGGCGACTGCCAGCTTTGTGGCGGTGTTGGGGACAGTGTCTCCTTCACCCACCAGCAGCCCGTTCTGCAGCCCCGACGAGGTCACACCTCTGGTGTTGCTGAGCAACATCGACGCAGAAACGTGCCCGTTTCCCCCGAGCGACGGGCTACAGGGCGGCGCTGGCAACAGCACCAACAACTCAGCCCCGTTTGGCGGCATTGCGATAACAGACCAGCAGCGATTGGCTGTGACGTTCACCGCACCATGCGCGTATCCGTGCACGGTGGCGCTCACCAGCGTTACAGTGTGCCTGCGCTCGCTGCCGGCCTACTTCGTGCCCAACAGCGCTTCTGCGAATGTAACGTTTCGTGTGGAGCTCGGCCGGTACTACCACCCGGTCCAGAGCGACGGCAGCCTGAACGCACCGTACGTAAACTTTCAGAGCGCGGCGATCACCTCACAGATCAGTGTGCGCCGCGCAGGCGAGTGCTTTGAGCTGCCCACCCCCGGGCTGAAGTACACCCTGTGGGGCCCTTCCGCCGACGTCGAGCCCGGGGACTTGAAGCTCGTGCTGACGCCTACCATTCGCTACGGCGGCAGCTGCGGCTGCGGCAGCCTCAACGGCGGCAGCACCGCAGTCTCAAGCGGCTCCCCCTCCGCATCGCCGCCCGCCAGTCAGCAGCTGCTACAGGTAGAGTGGTTGCTGTCGCGGCCCTTCGGATCCTCGGACCCCTCGACGCCAGCGTCCCAGGCCACAGGGTTCCACGCCAGCGATCCTGCATGCCTCACCCGCGACAACGGGCAGCTGGTACCAGGCAGCGGCAGCGGCAGCTGGCGACGGCTCGCAGGAGGTAGCTCCGCCTCCGAGTATGTGTCAGTATTCGCCAGCGGG
>Ga0208629_100904_pt1 | contig 12851 bp, 6 predicted proteins | sample LakWasMet19_HOW5_2_FD_183865 | JGI IMG/M metagenome (GOLD analysis project Ga0208629, IMG submission 183865) | Freshwater sediment methanotrophic microbial communities from Lake Washington under simulated oxygen tension - Sediment Metagenome... | ecosystem: Environmental > Aquatic > Freshwater >...
CCTGTCAGCCAGCGGCGGATCAGCGGGCGGATCAGCAGCGGGCGGCGGTGACGTGGGAGCGGCCCCGTCCCCCGTCTGCCTGCCGCTGAGCGCGCCGCTGTCCCCCGAGTCGTGGGAGCGGGTGCACGGGTGCGACGTGGAGGAGGTGCTGGAGGTGGTCACTGTGGACGTGCACGCAGAGGGGGCGGAGGGGCGGGAGGGCGTGGTGAGCCACGCGTGGGACCAGGGCACCTTCGGGTGGACGGCGGCGGCGGAGGGGGCGCCAGGGCGGGAGGGGGCGTCCTCCTCCTCCTCCGCTGGGGCCGGCGACGGCTCTGCCTGCCTCGCCTCTGCCCCCACGCCTCGGGCAGGCATGGTCGTCTGCAGCGAGCCGCTCAAGCTGTCAGCTGCCTGGCCCTGGCTCCAGTCGCTCATCCACGTGCACACGGGCAGCGCTGGGCCGCCACCGGACGGGGTGGGCGCTGAGGGCGCGGCGGCAGCAATGCAGCTGCACCCGCTGGTGGGCAGCAAGCGCCCGCGCCCCCACGGGCACGCGGCTGGGGCGGCCTCTGCTGCCGCAGCGGCCCTGGTGACCTCGCACGAGGGGGCTGCCATGCGTGCTGACGATGCCTGGGCCCGCACGCTGCTGCTGCAGGCGGAGGGCGCCTGCTCGCTCTTCCTCGTGCACGGAGGCGAGTCGCAGGCGCAGCCCAGGGGCGGCACCCGCGCACGCACGCCCGCAGCAGGCAAAGCAGGCAGCAGCAAGCGCTGGGCGGCGTCGGGCAGCACTCGCGGAGGCGGCGCTGCTGCGGAGGGCGCCGAGGCCGCCGCTGCTTCCCCCTCCCGACAGTACCACAACGACCTGTACTTGCTGCAGGTGATCAGCGACGGGAACGCCCTGCCGCTGCTGCCTGCGGAGGCCGCGGCGCATGGGCTGGAGGTGGTGGCGCCTGCGCTGGCGGCCGCGGCGAGGGCAGCTGGCGAAGGGGAGGGCGGCGCCGCTGCCGGCGGTGCTGCTGGAACCAGCGCAGCTTCAAAGCGGGCGAGGCTGGCTGAGCGTGGCGGGCCGACAGCTGCTGCTGGCCAGCGCCACCTTCCCGCGGTGGGCGAGGACGACGAGGAGGCGGACGATGGGGGAGTGAGCGGCGGCAGAGGGGAGGGGCGCGCGGGCCGGGGCGGCTCCGCAGGCCCGGGGGCTCGAGGGGGCTTCTTGAGCGCCGCCGCTGCTGCTGCTGAAGAGGCGACTTACTACGACGAAGAGGAGGAGGGCGAGGGCTACGCAGGCGAGGGTGATGCGCGGGAGCGGCGGCTGCGCCACGCGTCTGGGGGCGGGGCTGCGGGTGCAGGCGCAGGGGCAGGGGAGGGCGGCCCCCGCCGCAGTCGCAGCGCCTCCGTGTCCCTGCTGCGGAGGAGCGGCTCTGCGGCCACGGAGGCTGCAGGCCGCGGGGGCGGCGCCCTCGGTGACGGCCACGCTGTCAGCGCCCCTCTCGGCGACGTGAGCGCTCTGCAGCGGTACCTGGCATCGCTGGGGCTGGTGCTGCAGCCTACAGAAGGCCTGACAGGCGGCGCCCTGGAGGCCCTGCAGCAGCTGCACCGCCTCGGCAGCAGGGGCAGCGCGGTCAGCGGCAGCGGCGCGCAGGCTGCTGCCCCCGTCGACACAGAGGCCATCGCTGCCGCTGTATCATTGTCGGTTGCCAGCCGGCTGGAGCCGTCACTCGCCAGCCACATCGCAGCCGCAGTGAAAGGCAGCCTGCGGTCGCTGGAGAGCGCCGCCTCTGACCGGCAGGAGGCCCTCAGCGTGGGCCTGCGGGACCTGCGGACCCACGTCTCGGAGACGGCCAGCGACGCGGCGCGGCGCACGTGGGAGCGCGTCGAGGGGTCGCTGGCGTCTGCGGTCGCGCGTGCCGCGACGGACGCTGCTGGTGCGGAGCGCAGGCACGAGGCGGAGGCGCTCGCTGGCATCTCGCGCGGCCAGGCGGAGTTCAGCGCGCAGCTGGCGAGCCTGCGCGGGTCGATCGCAGAGCTGCGGCGGCAGGGCGAGGGCGAGGCCGCGACGCTGGCGCAGCAGCGCAACGAGGAGGCGGCTGCGCGCAGCAAGGCGGAGGTGGAGGCCGGTGTGTACCGGGAGCGACTGGCTGCTACGCAGGAGCGACTCGGGGAGGCGGAGCGGCGGGCGAAGGAGGCGGAGGCGCGGGCTGCGGAGGCGAGCGCAGCGGCGAGGGCGCTGCAGAGCCGCGTTGATGCCGCGGAGGCCGAGGCTGCGCGGGAGCGGGCACGTGCGCAGGAGGAGTCAGCGAGGGTCGCCCAGCTGCACGCAGCGCTGCAGGAGGCGTCCCCTCGCCTGATGCATCTGGTGGGGCTGGGGGCGGGCAAGGGGGCCGCAGGCCCCTCGTCGGGGGTGGGCGGGGGCGCGGGAGGCCACGCTCTGTCCCTCGTCGCCGGCGCTTCCTCCGCTGGGGTGGCAGGCGGCTACCACGGCAGCGGCGCTGCTTACGGCGGCGGTGCGGACGCGGGCCCGGGGCACCGCCGGTGATGAACCCTTGCGAGGCTGCCGCTGCATGCATATACAGCTCGCCGCATCGATATTTGAGTGCCAGCTGCGCGTGCCTCTCATGAGCTGCAAGCTAGGCGGCCGTTGATCGGGATAATCGCCGCTCCAAGGCCGAGCTCAAAACCCTCCGGATCCGGGTTGGGCCGTTGGGCCCCGGGCGCGTTTGCATTCGGCCAGCCGACGCCGCGATGGTTGGCTGTTAATAGTGGGCATCGGGCGCGTTTGCATTCGAGAGCACTCGAGTGCACGTGTATATCGAAAAATTCGAATATCTGAGCGTGCGTATTAGCTGTACATGTACATGTCGCAGTTGCGCATATGCATGCATATGCTGTGAATGCGCACGAGCAGCTGCGGGAGGCTGATCACGGAGCGCGAACTCAAGCCGAATACGGGCCGATCGGCTGCAGCGTGAAAACACACAACATGTTGAAAGGTTGCAAACGTTGCCATGGGCTGGCCATGGCGTCGGCCAGCGGAGCGGCTGAGAAGGCTGCCTGGAGGGTTGCGGTCGACCCATCACTCGTCACGACCCTCCTGCACGGCGCTATCACCGCCAATCTGCCCCGCGCTAGGCGCAGGCGGAGGCGGGAGAGCTGCTGCCCCCCCAGCAACATCAGCTGCGCCAGCAGGCGGCGTTGGTGGGGGCGGGGGGCGCGCAGCCGGCGGCACTGCGGCGGGTGGCGCAGGCAAACGGGGCTGAGGCGGCGCGGTCTGCGCGCTGGCTCCCGCCGGCAGCCCAGCAGGCGGCGGTGCCGGCGGGCGAGGCGCAGAGAGAGCCGTGGGGCCCGCTGTGGGGGGCGGTGCCGGTGGCATGGCCGGGGGCTGCGGAACCTGCTGCTGCTGCTGCTGCTGCGGCGGCGGCGGCGGCGGCTGTAGCTGGTGGGGCTTGGGAGGCGGCGGCAGCGAGGCGCCAGACGGCGGAGGCGTGGGCGGCAAGGGGGCTGCAGACGGCGGCAGCGGCATGGCAGGGGGCGGTGCAGCAGCGACAGACGCACCAGCAGCCGCAGCCTGCGGTGCGCCCCCGACATCACTCGGTCCGTGCCTGGGGGATGCAGGCCCAGCCTTGTTCGCAGGGGAGGGGGGCGCGCCTGGCAGCGGCGAGGCTGCGGCTGCCGTGGAGGGGCGCCGGCCCGCTGGCGGCCCCACGGGCGGCGCAGGCAGCGCGGGCGGGACTGGCAGTGAGGGGCGGCGGGAGGGCGGCAGCGGGACAGCCGCGGTGCCGGGCTGCTGCGGGTGCTGTGGCTGCTGGTGCTGCGGCTGCTGGGCCTGCGGGGGTGGAGGGCCTGACATGCCGGGGGGAGGGGGCGGAGACAGCGGCTGCGGCGCAGCACGGGGCGCAGCTGGCGGTGCGGGCGCAGGAGACACAGCTGGCGGTGCGGGCGCCGCAGGGGGCGCTGCCACTGGCGCAGCTGGCGGTGCGGGCGCCGCAGGGGGCGCTGCGGCTGTGAGGGCAGGCGGCTCTGCAACTGGCGCCGCAGGGGGCGCTGCAACTGGCGCAGCAGGGGGCGCCGCGGCTGTGAGGGCAGGCGGCTCTGGAGCTGCCGCGGCAGGGGGCGCAGCCAGCGAGGCTCGCTTGGCGGGCGCCTGGGGCTGCTGCGGCTGCAGCTGGGGCCGAGCCTCAGCGCCTGCCGCCACCGCGGGAGTCTGTTTCGCAGCTGCCGGCGGCGCGGGTGGAGGGGGCGGCAGCGTTGGGGAGACGGCAGACGCTGCGGCGGGAGGGGCGGGCGCAGGCGACCTCGCAGCCGCTGCAGAGGAGAAGGGCGGCGGCGGCGGCCTCGCCGCTGGCGAGGAGGGCGGTGCAGGCACACCGCTGGCGCGCGGCGGGGGCGCAGCCGCAAGCGGTGGCGCGGCTGCCGGGGGCGGGGGCAGCCGGGGCGGGGGAGGGCTCGGCCGAGGGCTGGAGCTTGCTGCTTGCGGCGGCGAGGGGGCTGGCGGCGGGCTGGGGCGAGGGCTAGGGCTGGGGCTAGCGCTGCGCTGCTGTCCGGGGGGCGGGGGCACCAGGGCGGCGACTGAGCTGCCCGCCCCCCTGCGCAGGCTGGCCATCTGGGCGGCACGCAGGGCTGCCGCAGAGGCGGGGCCACCAGGCGAGCCCGGGGACGGAGGGGCACCGAGTCCGTCCCTCCCGCTGCCCGTCGGGGAGCCCGCGGCCGCAGCAGCGATCGCCCCCTTGCCTGCGAGCGCAGCCTTGGCGGCAGCAATGCGGCGCTTGTCTGCCTCCTCCGCAGCGCTGGCGCGGACAGGCATCGCCCCTGCGCCGCCGACCGCACCGCTGCTGCTGGTATCGAGGGCGCCGCCGAAGCCGGTGCCGCTGCCCGCGGCGTGCGCGCGCGCAGCCCGCGTGAACACCGCCTCCCCGAGGGCCCTGAACTCGCTGAAGTCCAGCACGCCGTCCCCGTTCGTGTCGGCGCTGCGGGGAGAGCAGGAAAGAGGAGGGGAGGAGGGGTGGAAGGAGGGGTGGAAGGAGGGGTGAGTGGGTGAGAGGTAGTTGCATGACGGGTAGCACAGTGCTCGGCCAACGCGAGTCGAGAGGGAGCTGCAGAGGTGAGAGAGCGGGCCGCATGCACGCACGCGAGGGAGCCCTGCCATGCCCTGCCCTGCCCCCTGCCTGCCCCCTGCCCTGTGCCCTGCCCTGTCCTGTGTGCCCGCACTCACCGCTTGAACTCCTCCTGCACGCTGCCGCTCTCCAGAAGCACGCCGCAGACCGCCATGTGAATGGCCAGCGGCACCCCGTCTGGCGCCACCTCCTCGTCGGAGAGGGTCGCCAGCACAGCCGCGCCCGCACCCGCGGCACCGCCGCTGCCCGCCCCCGCGGGCTGCTGCAAGCGTGCCCGCAGCCCCGCCATCTTGGCCGCCACGTCCTCCGTGTACCGCCGCAGCTCCTGCAGCTCCACGCCGCCGCTGCGGTCCACGTCAATCACGGCGAAGAGCGAGCGCAGCATGGCCGCGCGCTTGCCCGCCTGCGAGGGGTGCGCCAGTGCCACGTGCAGGGGGGAGCCCGTGCTGCGGCCGTCGGGCGAGAAGCTGAGCATCAGCAGGCGCCGCGCCTCTGATCTGTCCATCACACTGCTCACCAGGGCGCTGCCGAGGCCGCTGCCGACGTGGGCCGCGGCGCCAGCGGCGTCGCCGATGCGAGACGCCCCTGCAGCGCTGGCTGCTGCTGCTGCCGCTGCGCCCTTGCCCTGGCGCTGCCCCGACACGAGGACGGACGGAGGCAGCAGGGAGCGCCGGTACGACTTGTTGGAGCGGGCCGCTGCGGCAGCGGATGGCTCAGCCAGCGCTGCGGGGGCGGTGGCACGGCGGGCAGCGGCACCGCCGCTGGAGCTGGCAGCGCCGCGCGCAGCCCCTGCGGCCCCCTCTTCCTCCTCCTCGTCGCCATCCTCCTCCTCCACCTCCTCGTCTGGCACCAGGGTGCTTGCGTCGCCGTCTGCGGAGGCCGTGGCCTCGTCCGCCTCCTCCTCGTTCTCGCCCTCGGGCAGCGAGTGCAGCGCGCCGGAGCTGCGGGCGCTGGAGAGCAGGGGCGCAGCAGCAGCAGGCGCGGGTGCGGGCGCGGGCGTCAGCGAGATGCTGTACGCAAGCGCGGGCTGGAAGGCGGGCGCTGCAGGGGCACGGGTCGCACCCGCTGAGGCAGCAGCCGCAGCAGCAGCTGGGGCAGACAGCGAGGGTGGCGGCAGCGGGCCAGGCAGCGGGAGGGATGGTGAAATAGTGGCAATCGACGCCAGTGCACGCGGCGCTGCTGCAGGCGCAGGGGCGGGGCCAGGCACCGGTGCAGCGGCAAGAGTGACCGCTGCAGGGGGCGCTTGCGCGGAAACAGGAACCTCCGCCGCACCGCCACCGCTGCCGACGCTCCCCGCGCTGCTGCTGCTGCTGCTGCTGCTGTCGCCGCTCGCAGCGCCGCGGGGCGCCTGTGGCTTCGCTGCGGGGGCGGTGGCGCTGAACTGGATCGCAGGGCTGGGGCGCACCGCAGGCGTGTGCGGCGCGGGCTGACGCAGGGCCGCCCCTGCCGCTGCAGCTGCCGCCGCAGCTGCCCCAGCGTCCACGGAGGCACGGGTGGCCTTCGGGGACCGCGCCCGCGGCTCCGGCCCGCCGGGGGAGGCAGCGCGGTCAGAGACAGCGGCAGCGGCAGCCTCGCTGTCCTCAGGCCGCTCATCGGACGCGGCGGTGCCGGGGCTGCCCGCTGCGAGGTCGGTGGGGGCCGTGTGAGGGGCGGGCGCCTTCAGCGCCGTTCGGTGCCGCGGCGGGGAGGCGTGCTGCGGCAGCGAGGGCAGCGGCGCATACGCCTGTGGCACATGCGGGGCGGGCTGTGGTACATGCGGAGTCGCTGCAGCTGCCGCTGCTGCTGCTGCCCGCTGCGTGCTCTGCCTCTGCGCCAACTCCTCGTGCTGCTGGCGTGCGGCTGCCGCAGCGCTGGCCGCAGATGCCGCATAGCTGCTGCCGGCGGCAGAGGAGGGCGAGCGGGCAGGCGGCGGGGAGCGGGACTGCTGGTGCTGCGCCGCATACGAGCCGCTGCTGCTGCTGCTGTCGCCGTGTGCGCTGCACTCGTTGAGGCCGCGGGACGAGGCAGCAGGCACGTCGGCCAGCAAGGAGGCAGGGGAGGCAGCAGGCGCTGGCGCGGGGGCGGGGGCGCTGGCAGGCGTTGCGGCGAAGATGACGTCTATCTTTGCGCTCACGGGCACCCCCACGTCCTGCAGCCGGGCCTCATCCCGCGAGAGGGCCACCCCCGCGTGGGAGATGGCGAGGGGGCGGCGGCCCGTCTTAGCCGCCACAGCTGCCTTGAGCTGCCCCACGGTGGCCCGGGGGTACAGGGAGGGATGCAAATCGATCTCCAGGGTCGAGGTGGCGAAGGGGGAGGGGACAGCAGCGCCTGCTGCAGCAGTCGCTGCGGAAGCAGGCGCCGCGGAGGCAGGCGCCGTGGCCGCGACATCGCCAGACCTGCCGCTACCGCTGCCTGTGGCACCAACGGGCGAGACAGGGGCCGCAGCACGCGCCGTGGGTGCCGGCGACGCGGAGCGAGAGCGTTGCTGCTGCTGCTGCTGCTGCCGCTGCGCGGCGAACGCCAGCGCCCGCTGCAGGGTGGGGTCAGCCGCTGCCGCTGCAGGCCGCAGCGAGGCCGAGGCGGCCGCTCGGAACCCGTACCCGCTGCCGCCTGCGCCTGCGCCTGCGGCCGCGCCAACGCTGCCGGCTACGGAGCGCGGGCTGCCTGCGGCTGCACTGCGGGCGCTGGCCACGGCTGCGGCTGCTGCTGCAGCGTGCGAGGGGGTGGGCGGCGAGCTGCCCTGCCCGCTGCCCTCCAGGCGCTCGAAGAAGGCACGCACCCGCTGCGAGGTGACGCCCTCGCGCACAGCGCTGCGCAGCTCGCTGATCTGCTCGCCCAGGCTGCTGCCCGCCGCTGCGGGGCCGGGCTGCAGCAGGGAGGGCACGGCAGCGAGGGCGCTGACGCGGGTGGGGGAGGCCGCATAGGCTGCGGAGGGCGTGGCAGCCACAGGGGCAACGAAGCCCACGGGCTCACTGCCCGCTGCAGCGCCGTCCTGTCCCACCAGGGTGGCGAGGGCAGCCGCCACCTCCTCTGGGGTCACGCCCGCAGCGTGCGAGCGGGCGCCCCCCGCCTCCTCCCCCTGCAGGCCAGGCCTCAGTACCACGCTCGCAGCCAGCAGGCGGCCCAGGTGGGCCTCCAGGCGAGCCGCATACGAGCGCAGCGCCTCCCGCTCGCCCTCCACGCTGGCCAGCGCTGCGTCGCGGTCTGCGAGCCGGGCACCCGCGTCCCGGGCCAGCGAGACACCGCTGTGGGGCGCGGGAGGGGCACCCGCACCCGCAGCGGCGGCGGCGGCAGTCTTGCGCCGCAGCTCCTCCTCCAGCTGCCCGATGCTGCCCAGAGCCAGCGTAGTGCTGCGGCGCCAGCGGGCGATGACTTCGCCCACCATGGCCTCCACCTGCCGCAGCGGGTGCACCAGCTGGGGCGCCTCCTCGCCGGCCCGCGCGCACAGCTCTGACAGGTCGGACTGCAGGCGTGAGGTGAGCGCAGGTGTCTTCGCCGTCATTATGTCGTTGCGGGTCAGGCCCGACAGCGCAGGCGGCGGGGAGGCCTCGTGGGCGGCGGGCGCCTCCACGTCAGCGGCGGGGATCCCGCCCGCGCCGCCCATCCCACCGCCATCGTCCGGGACCCGTCCGAAGCCGGATGCAGGCGTGCGGGCCTGGGTTTGGCTGCGCGTGCTCGGCATGGGCGGGTTCTGCAGGCGAGAGAGAACAGAGGCGAGGCGAAGTCATCTGAGTATTGAAAGTGGTCTGATCATGGCGTAGACATCGCCGAAGGCTGGAGCTCATCGCATACTCCCAGGACGCACCATTCGGCCAGATGGTGTTTGCGGTGCTGCTGACGGACCGCCGCGTTGGACCACACGGGTGGTGCGCTGCGGGGACGGGGCTCGAGGCGCAGCCGCTGGTCCGCGCTGCGCCGCTCGAGTGTGTGGGCCAGGAGAGAGGCTGCGTGATCGTACCTGCGCCACACGGACGGGCCCTCCACGCAAATTCGCCGTGAACAACAATTGGTCCATCGGTTTCGTAGCAATACGAACTCGAAGGAAGGATACTGAAGGCCAGGCGAATGTTTCCTGCGGCGCCGAAACCCAGACCCGCGCCGCCACACCAGCGTTATGACATCGCAGGCGCACTTTGCGCCCAATCGCGGCCGTCCCGCATGCGTCGTGTGTGCCTGACACGAGAATCGAGGTGAATTTGTGTCAGGCATCGGACATCGGACGTTGGTGTGTTCGCTGACCGAAATCTCGATGGAAGAAGCAGTTTGCCGACTTGAAAACGGCCGACACATCCAGGCTAGTGCAGATAACTGTACTGATTGCGTTAACACCCAATCTCACGCACTCCTTGGCCGTCTCTGCAACAGATTCCTGTTGAGGCTCATCATGGCCGACGACAGTGCACTGGCAAGTCAGCCCTCGATGGTCTCCATCGACGAGATCACAGCGCTGGCTGCACTGTTGGCAATTAGTGACGATCCCTTCTCGACGTTCAACGGCGGACTGAGCGCCTTGGAGGCCGCAACTGACGCCGCCCTCACGTCCCCAACACCTCTCGCAGAGTGCGCGAGCGCAAAACAGGAGCGCGGCGACCGCCTGCGAAAGTTTTTGGAAGAAAGCATCGGCGTGGAGGATGCTGCACCGATTCCGTTGCTGCCCGAGGCAGAGTACACCCGAGGCCTGCCTGAGGAGGTACGCAAAAAGGCCGGAGACTCGCACGACGTGGACGCCGTCCTGCGCCAGCTGGATGCTGACCGAAAAGGGGAGACGGAAAAAGCCAAGGCTCGGCGCAGCGACTCGTCTCCCTTGCCGGCAGCATCCGCTGCCGCGTCGTCGATGGACGATGGTGCCGCAGACGCGGGGGAGGGCGACAACTCACCTGCTGCGCCGGACGGAGACGACGCGGCGGCAGTGGCCGCTTTCGAGCGATATTTGAAGCGATTACCGGCAGACGTGCGCGGGGCAGCGCGCGGGCTGCAGGAGCTGGGGCTTATCAACGCCGACGGCAGCGGCGGCAGCGAGGTGGAGAGCGAGTACTACAGGGCGTACCTGCAGCTGCTGGCGGGCACGACCAACGCAGGCGACGCGAGCCCGGAGGCGAGGGCTGCTGCTGCGGAGGCTGCGGCGGCGATAAGCGGGGTGAAACGAAAGCGGACGCCCGGTGCGCCAGCGAGCACCGCGGCCGGTGTCGGCGCTGCCTCGGCCACCGGGCCTGCGCGGACAAGCAGCGCAGGCGCGCCAGCTATGGGAAGCAGCGCTGAGAGCGCTATGGACGCCAGGACCAGCGTACTAGGTGCCGCAGGGACACCTGAGACAACTGGGCTGCTGCGGCCAGCAACTGACTCGGAAATACTTGATTCCCTTTCGTAACGGGCGAATGCTGACTGCTGTCCAAAGCCAGAACCGCAGCGCCCCGTCGCAGCGGCGCCGCCAAAGCGTGCCAACCAGAGGGGCGCGCATTTCCTCGCTAGTTCGGCTGCCGTCAGCCATCTCCAGCTGCCAGCGTTACAGCAGCAGCGCGTGCTCGACCAGCTCTGCGAAGCCCGGGAAGCGGGTGAGGCCGCACACCTCTCTGATCACGTGGGCATGGCTTACAACAGCTATGGTGTCGTAGGGGAGGGCGCGCAGGTACAGGCGCAGGGCGTGCATGCGGCGCTTGAAGTCGAGGGCTGTCTCTGGGCGCTCGCCGGCAGGCAACCCGGCATGTGCCTTCGACTGCAGGGCGCTGCTACCGCTTCGAGGCGGCACCGCGTGAGCTGATAGTGCCATCGCGGATGCGCCCACCCATGCAACGGGAGCTGTTCGCGCAGCGGTAGACGGCACAGCAACATACGCGCACGCAGAAACGTCGCTGACAGCAGCACACGCAAGTTCTTCCGGGCCCACCACCAGCGGGGACGCAGGAGACCTCGGATTGAGAACTCCGTCGCCGTGGCCTGTGTCTTGTGAGTTGCCACAAGCACCTGCGGCATCTGCGAACGGTGCTGCGTCGATTCCTCGGCGTGACGGCATATTCGCCTCTCCGTACACCTCGGCATCGGAGGGCCGCGCTCCCGCTGCTTCGCCAAGCTGCCGTGCCGCGCACGTAGGCACGAGCCCAGCCGCGGTGGTGAGACTGCCGCTGCAAAGGCGGGCCGATGCGGATGAGGACGTGGCGGCAGGGGTGGGGTGTGCTGCAGGGGCAGGGTGTGCTGCCGCACACGCCTGCGGCGCGCCCCCACTGCTCCCGGCGGCCACCTGTTGCGCTGACCGTGTGGGCAAAGTGGCAGCCGCATCGTGCGGCGGCGTCCTCGATGCGGAGCCGAGCCCTGCTCCAGCACTGCCCCTGTCGTCATCATCCTCGTCGCCGTCGTCAACCAGAATCACATCATCAGCCTCATCTGACCCGCGCGCCCCCGTGTCGGCAACCGCAGGACACGCTGAGCTTGCCTGCGGTTGTATGCTGCTTGCACCGGGTCCCGAGCGCTTTGAGCCTCCCTGCAGCATCCGCAGGATGTCAGAGCTCCGCTCCCGACGTCGCTTCACCCCGATCGTGACAGCGGCGCCCGTACCGCATCCGCTGGCTCCGAGCGCGCGGCTGTTCTGCGCTGCTGCGCCGTGCGCGCGGCTGGTCGGTGCTGCTGCGCCGTCAGTTGCTGACGTGCGGCTGGTAGCGGCGCGGCAATCGCAGCCATGAGTCTCTGCCCACCACCGCTCGCGCAGGTGCAGCAGCGCCCTCTCGGCTGCTTTGAACTCTCGGGCCGCAGCGACGGTCCCCGGGGCTGATCCAATATCGCCGGTTGTTGTTAGTCTTTCACGTGCCAACGACACCACCGTTGCTGGAAGCGATAAGGACGCCGTTGACGACGCATTGTCTTTCGATGTCGAGAGCTCCGGGAAGCAGGTCGCTTCGAACTCCAAAGTATAGCCCGTAAAAGCAAGGAGAGCGGACTGCATTGCTCGCCGTAGCGGGCTCACAACAACACACTGCACCGTGCTCAAGAGCGCTTTTGCTGTAAACGCCTGCGCGCAGCACTGTTCGCGCCCTTCGTCGGCGAGATACGTGTCCGGGAGGTGGTATCCCACGGTTTTGCCGTGTCGCATGAAAATAACGCGCTTGGTGGCGCGTGGTTGTCGGCAAAGGAAGAGTGCGGGTACCACAGGGTTGACTGGATTCGACTTGTCGATGCGGCCGTGACGTCGGTTGTGCTCTGAGGCCATGATGATGTTTGTCGCTCATCGGCGAGGATAAGACTCATAAATTAGCCTAGGTGGAACAATCTCCTTCGCACAGTCGTCTCACGCGCAGCCATCCAAAGATCATTCAGAACTGTTGACAGAACTACGTGACGGAGTCTCCGTCGCTCCGTCGCGATCACTTTTCCTCTCCAAACGCGCTGATTCGGAGTGGCCTCCAATGGTTTTTGTTCGGTGTGACACCCGAAGTCATTTGTTCATTGTTTCGAACCCTCGCGCTTCGTACGGCAGGCTCCACGCTTCACTGCGTCCCTACCGGTCCAACTCGGTCTCGGCGCGAACGCAGGTGTCACTGCAACTTGAAATGACGAGTACCCCAAGTCGGCTGGCGGCCGGGGAACGAGAGCCGGGTGCTTTGCGCGTCACTGCTCCCAATCCGTTCTCTTCCAGCGGCACATTCGCTCCTGGTGCGTGCGCATCCCGAGTTTCCCGCGACCGAGCACGTAGGGATTGTTTGTCGGGGCACGAGAGCCGATGCGGGCTGTCGACTAACGAACGGCGGTTTCTTCGATTGCCTTTGTGCACGTCCGTTGCCTTGAACTCCCCGTATT
>Ga0208629_100906_pt1 | contig 12844 bp, 5 predicted proteins | sample LakWasMet19_HOW5_2_FD_183865 | JGI IMG/M metagenome (GOLD analysis project Ga0208629, IMG submission 183865) | Freshwater sediment methanotrophic microbial communities from Lake Washington under simulated oxygen tension - Sediment Metagenome... | ecosystem: Environmental > Aquatic > Freshwater >...
CTCCCCTCCACTGCCCCGCAGTACTACAAGTTCATGCTGGAGGCGAACGCCAAGCTGCGGCAGCACGTGGACGACCTGCGCAGCCGCAAGAACGACCTCATCTCTGCAGAGGACGCCATCAACGGCGAGATCGCGGCGTCGGACGCGCAGCTCAAGGGCCTGCTCACGCAGCAGCGCGAGATGCAGGCCGCCACGTCCGCCACGGCGGAGAGCCTGCAGCGCACGCGCCAGCGCCTCGCGGACGTGTCCGCCGCGCTGTCGGCGGAGGACACGCGCCGCTCGCGCCTGCAGGAGGGCAGCGCGGACGCGGCGCTGGCGCGCGATAAGCTGCGCTCCGACCAGGTGCACCTCCGTGAGCAGGTGGACTCGCTGAAGCGCCAGCTGCTGTCGCAGCTGCGCCGGACGAAGGACGTCAACGCAACGGTGAGTCACGAGGGTGCGCGGGAACGCTGGCGGGCATCCGCTGCCGCAGCGAGTGTTATGGATGGTTGAGCCGGCATTGCTGTGCAGGGGCTTATTCAACGCTGGGACCACTCGTGGGAGTCGACAGAGAAAGAGCTCACCTCTTGCCGGACCACCCACACTGCCATTACCCTGCACCCACTCTCCGCCTCTGCTGCCCCTGCCCCGTGCCACTGCTCTCCCTCACCCTCACCCGTGCCTCTGCTGCCTACCCCCCGTGTCTCTCCCCTCCCTCGCTGCAGCTCGCGGAGGCGAAGGTTGAGTACGCGGAGAAGGGCAAGCTGAAGCGCTCGCTGGAGGGCTCCATCTACGACATCACTGCCGGCAGCCGCGACACGAACGCGACCCTCTCCACGGTGCGGTCTGAGGGCGCAGTGGCGAATGCACTGCTCGCGACCCTGCAGGCCGCCACTGAGACCGCACACCGAGAGCTAGTGCACAAGCGCATGGACCTGCGCCGCTACAGCGCGAGCTACCGCAAGCTGCTCGGCCGCCTCGGGCGCGCGCCCGACGTGAGCGTGGGGGACGTGCATATGGACGACCGTGCGCGGCAGGAGGAGAAGGAGGTGCTGGCGGCGCGGGAGGCGCAGGTGCAGGCGCCCTCCTACCCCGCCTCCGAGGCGATCGACGAGGTCATGGGCGCCGACCCCTCCGGCCAGGCCGCGGGGCTCGTGGAGGAGGAGGGCGGTGGGGACAAGGGCAAGGACAACGGCGCCGGGGCGGGCAAGGGAAAGAGCAAGGGTAAGGGCGTTGACGCCGTGAAGCCGGAGGCGCCCAGTTCTGCACAGGGAGCTGCCTCGGCCGATACCGACAAGGGCTCAGCGGCCCCTGCCCCGTCGTCTGCCACGGCTGGCGCGAAGCCAACCGCGGTGTGAGGCACCGTGACTGTGAGCTTGAGGTGCTTGAAGTTTCCCTCCCAATGTGATTCCGGACGCATAAGGCGCTGTTATTCAATTTATCGAAAGCACTTCGGGGCCCCTCTTCGTACGCGAGCCATCGTTGATGCAACCGCGGGGGAAGGTGTGCCGCAAGGTTTGCTGACGATCCGCCCGATCCTTCAAAGTTTGCGTCAGTTCATTAAAATTATCCGTGCCTACACGACGAGCGTTCTCTGACCCCACATTGTTGAGGGGTAAGGCATACAATACAGGCTTTTGCCTGACTGTTTTATCTTCGAACCATGCAGGAGGGCAAGAATGCTGTCCGGCAGCGCGAGAGGGTGTGGTGGCCCGCGGTCTGCGATGTGGCTTGTCGGAGCGCTGAGCGCTGTCATGTGTGCAGCTGCACTTGCGACAATCAGCCTCACAACTAACCCAATCGACGGCGAGATTACTGCCATCGTCGTCGATCCCGCACGGCACGAACGTTTCCTGTACTACACAACACGAAGCCTGCCGTTCAGCATAGTTCGCCTCTCTCTCAGCGATCTCAGCCGCGCAGGGACCATTGTGTGCGACCCCGATGACGATCGGCTCTTGTCAGCGGCTGTAGTCAATTGCGAACGCCGGTTGTTTGTAGGGACAGCGGTTGGTACCGTCATTCGCGTGAGCCTCTCAGCATTCGCCCGCGACGGGACGCTGCGGCTCAGCGAGGGCGGCGCTGTGCAAGCTCTTGTTGCTGACAATGATGCCGCGTGGCTGTATGCCTGTACGAATGGCGGGCGTATCGTGAAGATTTCTGCTGACAGCTTCGCCGAAGCCGCTGTGCTGCGTCTTCAGCCAGGCGAGGAGCAGATCTATTCTGCGGTGCACCACTCGTCCGCAGGTGTGCTCTACGTTGGGCTCGGTACCACCCCCGGGCGCGTTGTCCGAGTCCGTACAGCGGACATGTCACGCACGGGGCAGTTTGACTTGCAGGGCATGGAGAGCTGGGTCATCTCTATGCTGCTGGATACCGTGCATGAAGACCTCATTATCGGCACCCACAACACGCCCGGTGTAGTGGTGAAGGTGCGCCTCGCGGATCTACGTCGCACCGGCTCTCTAACACTTGATGCGCAGTACCTCGAGAACTCACCGTATGCCGCCGTCATCGATGCCGCAGCCGAGTACGGCTTCTTCGCCTGCTACACCACCCCTGTGCGGATGATCCGCGTCCACCTGGCAACGATGACCAGAGTGGGCAGCTTTGGGGCGTTTTTCAATCTGGGCTCGGACCTGGTGCGCGTTGCGGCGCTTGATTCGTACACAAACACCGCGTATTTCGGCGCTGCCAACACTCCGGGCGCGCTCCTGCGTGTCAGCCTTCTCAACTTCTGGGTCGATGGCACAGCCGCCCAAACCCTCACCGTCACTGCCGACAGCGTTACGGCTCTCGTGGTTGACGAGACGGCAGGATTCCTTTACGCTGGCGACGAAAAGCAGCTGCTGCTCAAGCTTCGGCTCAGCGATCTGACACGAGTATCCACGTACATCTCTGTGTACAACCGCGTTAATTTCAATGCCGGCACCCTCGACGCCGCCGCCGGGATGGTCTATTTTTCCAGCAGCATGGAGCCTGCGAGCGTCGTGCAGCTGCGCACCCGCGATTTCTCCTCGCAGTCGGTGATCGACCTCCCGGGACATGCCTACTCTACCGCGCTTGTGTTCCACGCGGCGCGGCGCGAGCTGTTCGCTGTGGACGCTTCGGCCCCGACTCACATAAGCCGTGTGAACGTGGACTCCCTCTCGATTGTCAAGACCGGTACGCTCGCTGCTGGCACCTCACCGTCGGCGGTTGTGTTGGATCAGGCAGGCGACTTCCTCTTTGTCTCGTCTGCTGCACCCAGCGCGGCAGTGTTCCGGGTCAACGTCACGACGTTGGCCTACGACGAGGTAGTGCCTCTGGTTGATTCCGCTTCGGTTCATGCGTTGGTGGTTTTGCAGTCAGGATTGCTCATGACGCTACTCACTTCGAATGGCACAACACGCTTGGTGTCCACACTCCCCGGGACCTCCGCTCCGGTCACGGATTTGATCCTGCCTGCGAGCATGCAGCTACCCTCCACTGCATCCTTTGACGTGTCTACTGGGGACTTGTACGTGAGCGTGCCTTCTGCGAGCCCTTCCATGCCGACTGATGACACTTCAGTTCTGCTCGTGCGATTCGCTCCCGCTGAACGCCGAGTTGTTGGCCAGGTAACGCTGCCGTCCTCAGGCGGCCGTGTGGGTAACGGAGTGGCGTTTGACGCGGCCGCGGGCAAGGGCTATTTTTCAACTGCGTCGCGGCCTGGGGTTGTGATGCAAGTGCGTCTCAGCGACATGAACCTGGAGGCCACTCGCATCCTCGGCTTGCCGCCCTCCCAAGGCCCAGCGAGTTTCGGGCTTGTGGATGATGGGTACCTGTATCTGCTGGGAGGGCGCGGCACAGCCACACTGACGCGGGTGGCCACTGCCGACTTCTCCTTCGTCGACAGCATGCTCCTGAGTTCGGAGCGCGGCCCGCAGGTTGTTCTGAAGGACACGGTCACTCAAACAGCATTCTTTTGCACGGGAAATGTTATGCTGCGCTTACACTTGCCTACCATGCGCATCACCGGGAGTTTGGCGTTACCGAGCTGGTTGAGCGGCCCCCGGGCTGGCGCCATGGTGCCGAACTCCACGTCTATCCTGCTAGGGGGCTTCAGCTCAAGCTCCGCCCCTACTATCGCCTGCATTGACTCCGTTGAGCTGACCATCCTGGTGACTGCGCCCTTGCAGCCGTTCGAAGGCCCGGCATTGGTTGCGCTGCCCGATCCGCATCGTGGTTTGATGTACGTCTCAACCGCTGGTGGCGCCATCATCAGTTTTAACGCAAGCACGCTCAACAGGGTGGCTGCGATACTGCCAAGTTGGGCCCAGCGATACCCGGTGTGCGGCGTCATCAATCCTCAGGGCACCCACGTGTGGTTTGGCACTTTTGCCGATCCCGGCATGGTGCTGAAGGTTGAGCTGGACAGCTTCGCCCTCGTGAATATTCTTACGCTTGAGGAGGGAGAGCGGCAGCTGTGCTCCGTGGCCATGGACAGCAGTGGCCTCTTTGCCTTCTTTGGCACCGCACCGGAGACCAGTTTAGCCTCCATTGTGCAAGTGAATCTCGAGACGATGGAGCGGGTGTCCGCAGTGCAGCTTCCTGACGGCAGCACCGTCTCAGGCGTTGTTGTCGATGCTGATACTGATATGGCCTACTTCAACACATACTACTTCCCGTTTGCTGTACACAAGCTCAACTTGTCGGTTGGTGTGCCGAGCATGGCTGAGAGGTTGCTCGGAGCTCTGCACTTGGCGCCTGGCGAAGGCGAGGGCTGGCTCAGCGCTGGAGTTACGTATCAACCTCCCGATGGTAGCGGGCCCTTTGCGTTCTTTGTGTCGGCCCTGTCTCCTGGGTTTGTGATCAAGGTGCGCGTTTCAGACATGGCCCGTGTGGATTCCGTCATTCTGCCGTCAGGCGAGGAAAATTTGCAGTGTGCAGCGGTCGACAGCAGAACTGGAATTGCCTATTTTGGCTCCGGAGACACACCGGCAGTGGTTGTACAGGTGGATCTACGCGAGCCGCGCCTTCGCCGCCTTTCGAGCCTCAGGATACCGGACGGAGTCGGTAAACTGCGCTTTGCTGTGATACAGCCGTCCGGACAGTACCTGCTCTTGGGGGCTGCTGCGATTCCCAGTGTGGTGGTCCGCATCCGTCTCTCTGACTTTTCGCTTTCCGGCAACGCGACCTTGGATGATTCGGGAGGCGGTGTTGTGTCGTGCGGGACCTTCAATGCCGCCGGCGATCTTCTTTATATTGGCATGCGGTCGGCTCCCAGCCGCCTGATTATTCTCCGTGCTGCAGACATGGCTCAACTAGCCACAGCTAGCTTCGCGCCCGGAGTAGATTACGTGCGTAGCGTTGTGGCGGCCCCGAACTTGCTGTTGTGGGGCACTGGAACCTGGCCAGGCCGCATCGTGGCGACCGAGGTGCCGACGGAAAGCGTTTTGTCCATTTCCGCGCTCAGCACCATCGACTTGAGCTCAGTTCTGGAAGCAGGGATTGCTGGCTGGGCGGTGGATTCCGCGGCAGGCTACTCATATTGCGTCACCGACGCCATTCCGCCGACGGTCGTTCAGCTGCGGTTGCGTGACTTGACTGTCACCGCCCGGTACCGACTCACTGAGGCCGCAGCGCGACCCGGCGCCATCGTACTCGTGGATGGCCATCCCTCAGTTCTCATCATCGCGACGAATTCGCTGCCGTCACGCTTGTTTCAGCTGCAAGCGACGCCTCGTGTCCCCACTCTCTCAGAGGTTTCGGCCGGCGGGACAGATCGGCTTGCTGCGAGTGGGAGCCTCTGCGTCAGCTTCCCATTGCAACACTCGCTCCCCTGCATCTATGAGGCGGATGCGCTGCTCCTCGGCGGCACCTTCGCGGGCCATTTCACAGCAGGCGACCGCATCTCCGCACATGTGGTGGTGCGAGCTGGCTTTAGTCTGGCTGCGTCGGGCGTGTGGACGACGGTACCCTTGCCTGCCCTCACCATCCCCTGCGCCGGCATGCAGTGCCCTGACGGGAGCACTTGCATATGCCAGCTGCCCGTGGGCGCACTGGCTGCAACACTGCCCGCCACCGTGCGTGCGAACAGTAGCACCACGGCATCGCCGGTGCTACTGGCGCTGCTGGCTGAAGCGGCACTCGCGCTGGATGGTCAGTGGTCTCCGTCTCTGGCGTTTGCAGTAATTCTGCAGCCCCCGCGCATTGTTCGCTGCACCCCAGCGGTCATTGCAAGCCACGGGGCCGTGCTCACAGTCAACGGGGCCTTCGAGCGTCGGTTCAACAACGGCAGCGACCGCCTGCTGTTGCTGGATGATGCACACTTGCTGGACCCTGTGCCATGCGTGGTGCTGTCGCTGTCGGAAGATGGTCAAACTCTCAGCTGCCGCCCGCCTCCGCTGGAGCAGCGCCTGCTGGGCGTGGCTTTCAGTGTCGCCCTGGAGCGTGACGGCGTCATTGCGACAACGCTCAGTGCCGCTGTGCAGTACGCGTGGCTTACCTTCTCTGCGGTCTACCCAGTAACTGGATTCTCGCCTGCCGGTGCCGCACCGTTCGCACAGCTCACGGTGCAGTCCGCTGCACTGGTGCCGGTGGCGGCGCAGGCGAGTGATGCAACGGGGCTGTCGACAACCCTCCCGTCCGCAAACTGCTCTGCGCCGCCGCCTGCTCTGCGAGCCTGGGTTGGCGGCAGCGAGTGCACCGCTGTTGCATTTACGAGCGCGTGCAGCGGAACCATCACTTTGCTGGTGCCGCCCGGCGTGGGTGTACGTGTCCCAATCACCGTGGAGGTTGCTGGCCGCTACAACATCACCTCCTTTGAAGCCGTTTCGGCTGGGGGGCCCGCGTCCGCTTTTGATGGAGAGTACTCCCTTCTGCCGACGCCTCCCAAGCTTGGATTGCGCACTACGATTGACTTTGCGAGACCTGTGGTTACGAGTTTGTCTCCGACTCGCTGGGTGCTGACCGCAGCTGCAACATCACAGGTCTTCACCCTCTCTGGAGTGGCTTTCCCACCCGCACCTGCGGTAACGCTGTTACTTGGTGGTGCATACAGCTGTGTCATGGCCACGGATACCGCGACGTCGACCGCGGCGTGCACGGTGCAAGCGAGTGAGCTTGTGTTGGCGATTCTGGGGAGCGAGAACGGAAATGGGAGCGAGCTGCTCGGCTCGAGGCAGCTGCCCGTGTCTGTTCACTATCACATGCCTGGCTGGCCAGCAACCACCTCGGTGCTCGATTCGCCAGCGGGAATGTCTCTTACAGTTGTTGGGCGACCGTTTCTGAGCGGCGTCAGTCCGGAAGCGGGAAAAGGCGGGACTCTGGTTACCATCGTCGGCGGCGGTTTTGGGCTGCCGGGCGAAAACGCCACGGTTCTGTTTGCAGCCTCCGTGCCGTGCCGCAATGTAACTTGCATTTCAGACAGCCAGCTGCAGTGTGTGGCCCCGCAGTTTGATGTCGCGGCATTCGGCGGACTCGCCACCGTGTCCGTGGCTGTGCACTCTGCGGCCGGCGCGTCGCCTGTAGTTCACTTCACGTACTCGGATGAGATCACCATTGAGTGGGCAGACGTGCAGGATCGCGACAGCGACGGTGGCGTGACTCTACCTGGGATCGCCCCCATGTGGCCTCTGCCAGTCCTGCGAGTGCTATTCGGAGCACCGCACTCGTGCTCGCTGGTGGCTGACGGGACCATGACGCTTCTCAACGCCGCAACGGCGACGCCCGCCGCGAATCAGCGACTTGTTGCTTTTGATGCCGCGGCTGTTGCGAATGATGGTGTATCGACGGCAGCTTCTCGCAGCTTCAACGCAAGCCTGTTTGGCGCCTGCAAAAATGGTGACACCGTGGTGCACACGTCCGCGCCGCGTACCTGGGTAGTTTCCTCTCCGACGGTGGGGTGGGATGGCTTGTTTCCCGAAGCGTTAGCAGCGCGAGCTGTCTTTGTACCGTCGGCGAATGACTTGCCTGCGGTGAAGGCTGCTGTGACCCTGCCTTCGTCCGCTACAGGCTCTCAGTGGGCGAACGTCTCTCGGCTGCTGGCATGCGATGCCTCCCTCGCCCCTCACGGCTCTGTGGCGTCCATGCTGTCCGCTGCCACTGGAAGCTTTGGTCGTGACATTCGCTTTGACGCGTTTGACGGCTCCACTGCGTCCGCGACTGTCACTTTTGAGGGCTTGTCGCTTGCTATGGCGTCACTGGGCTCAACGGTTGTGCTGACGGCTCGCTGCACTTGGCTCCCCTTGCATGCGGTCATGGAGCTGCCGCCCCTGTATCTCAAAATCGTGCAGGCGACAGTTTTGTGGCAGCAGAAGCCCCCGTCTCTCACCGAGTCGCAATCGTACCTGAGCCCGCCTCCCTCCGTGAAGCTAATGCCGGATGCAGCGCTGCTGCCAATGCATCGTGTGGCGTGTGTCATCGATGCAGGAAAAATTGCCGGCCAAGGCGGCGAGGCAACGGTTGAAGTCGCTGTGAACGGCAGTACTGCGGATACCAGCGGTGCTACAACGGACTCTGTTGTGATCACACAGCACGTGTCTGGTGCTTGGGACGCCACAATTGCGTTCGACAGCTTCTCAATCTCGGGGCGGCGACAGGCCCGCTACAACGTCACCGTCACTTGCACGCTGGGCGCGCAGACGCTGTCCGTCATCCACGCTGAGACAGAGATCGCGGGATGCACTCCTGGCAAGGAGCCTGGCGGCTCCACTGGGTGGCTGTGCAACGATTGCCCGAGTGGCACGTGGTCTGACGGCGGCTCCATGACTTGTGTACCTTGCATGAGTGAGGGGGCCTCCTGTAACGGTGGTATGCTGCAGCTGCAGCCGGGCTACTATCTGTCGCCGCTGCAGGCCGCGGCGCCCCTGAGTCCGTCGACGATTCTCCTGCCGTGCTTCAACAGCGAGGCCTGTGTCGTCAACGCTACAGCACGCAGCTTCGGTTGCAGCACCGACCTGGGCTACGCTGCCGATGGCCCATTGTGCGGCGTGTGCTCTAACGGCTACGCACTGTTTGGGCAGTCATGCTCAAGGTGTTGGTCGACGGCTGCCGCTGTCGCACTCTTGCTGCTCATAGCCGTGCTGTCGGCTGCTGCTGCAGGGTATCTCGGGGTGTGGCACCAGCCGGGAGCTCGAGCTCCCGCTGCGATCGCCTTTCGTCAGCTTGTAGGCTACCTGCAGCTCGTTAGTGTGGTGATAGCTTTTCGTGTGCAGGCGGTTGGCTTGATGCGGGCTGTGCTGAGCTGGACGGAGGCAGCCAACGTGTCCTTGTTAACCTTCGGCCCGTTGGCGTGTTTGCTCTCGACGTCATTTTTGTCTCGGTATGTGATAACTCTCTTGCTGCCAGTGCTGTTTGGGTTGCTAGTCGCAGGCACGGCGATGTGCGCGGACAGACTCAAAAGCGGCGCCGTGCTGCAACCAGGGGCGCGCGGTCCCTCAACCACGACGGACCTTGCGCACGCCCTCAGCTGGCGGCCTCGGGCAAGCCCCCGCGCATCTCTGACTGCTGCACTTCGCTCCACTCCCAGAACGCCGCCAGGTCCTATCACCCCGAAGCAACGGCTTTTGTCCTCGATCCTCCTCATCTGCTCACTCCTTTACATGCCGCTGCTGTCTGCCTCTCTGAAGGCGCTGGACTGCTATGAGCGCTCCATTGACGGCGTGACGTTCCTGCGAGCCGATCTGCGGGTGCAATGCCACACCGGTAGCCACATCGCCGTCCAGATCCTAGCGTGGTCCGTCATCGTGGGCCTGGGCGCTGGATTTCCTGTCATTATTTGTTGGGGACTCCTGTGCCGGCTACCGCGGAAGCGGCCTCTTGCAGAGCATTCCCACTCTTCTGTGAGCACTTCAAAATCGCCTGCATCTGACTTCGGTGTTGCCTGGAGGCCGCTCTACACCGGCTACGGGCCGAGTACTCCGTGGTGGGAGGCCGTGATTCTGCTGCGCAAGGCTCTGCTTGCACTCATCGGCTCTCAGATGGGTGGCGGTGCTCGTGGCATTGCATGTCTTGCCTTTGTTCTGGTAGTTTGCGTAGTGCTTCAGGAGACTGTGCTGCCGTACGACGAATCTCGCTTCAACACGAACGAACGGGTGGTGCTGCTCGGCTCACTGGCGACCGCAGTGCTAGCTTTGCTTTCCTCGTCAGAGAGCACTTCGACGGTCACCAACTCCGCGCTCACTGCTGCCATGTTGCTCGTGACGCTGCTGGTGTTGCTGTTTTTGGCTGTGAGAGTTGCGCAAGCGATGCGTTGCGGCCAGGTGATCACTCGTACGCACGGAGCGCTGGCGGCTCGACTGGCACAGCGAGCTTTTGCTCTGACGGCGGCGCCTCGCACCACAGCGCCCCCACTCCGATTGTCTCGAGACGGAGCAGCGTGGCTACAACGCAATCATGCAGCTCCAGCTGAGGTAATCGAGAGAACACAAGTCTCTCTTGTGGCGGCCGTGGCTACGAGCAATGGTTCCACAAACGTACGGCGAGCCGGCGGCCGTGATGTTGCTGACCTGGGTGTGCGTCGGGTTCGGCTTTCCTGCGGCACAGAGCAGCAATGGCAAGCCAACCCAATTCGGACAACAGTTTCAGCAGCCGCGCCTGACAACCTACTTCGTGGAACGACTGCAGCGTCTGAGCGCGCTGAGCTCCATTCCGGCCGACGTTCTGCAGGGAATCTCGCAGGGGAGCGGCAACCCCTACCCAGTAGTCCTTCTCCGCGCACTCAGCAGAGGCAGCAATTTAGTGCGACACTTCCTTTCTTGTCGCCCGATGGGGCGAGGTAGGCGCGACCGTGGGAACGAACAAGTTGAGATACAGCCCATGGACCGCGCGCAGCCTTGCCAGCAACCTCATCGGTCGTTGTGAGCGTGGGTACTTTGCCTCCAGCACGAATATGTTGCTTGTGAGGTCAGACGAGGCTCGCAAACGCTTGATACCCGCGTAACCAGCCCAGAACTAGCCCGTGAACTCTTCAGCTGGTGAATTATCCTGCCTGCGTGAGCTTGTGTATACGTAGCCAGTTAACGTTTCAAGGACGTAGACACCGCATTGTGTCCGCATGATTTCTCGTGTTTTCGTACGTCATGTGCGCATGCATGGCTGTACATGTATATATAGCGCTGCTGTGCTTTCGAACCTGTGGCCTGAATTCGAGGCTCTAAAATACGTATACGACCGCGAGTGCTCAAGTATAAACAGCAGTCATAATTTCAAGAAAGGAGTGGTAAGCGAAGCCACAGCTCCGCCGCGGCTGCGGGGATGCGCAGCTTCGCATGAGCGGGTGGAACCTATGCAACTGTGAGGGCCGCTGCGCATGCTGGGTGCAGCCTCAGATGAGTACAGGCGTGGCATGCATATGCGCACCGAGCTACCGACACAATTAAACAACCAAGCCCGGTGTCGTGGTGCAGTGGTTTCCGAGTCCGTCGGCACCATTCAGAACCGTTGCGGGAATCGCATTAGCTTTCCAGCATACACGCAGTGATCAATCGCCATCGTGTGTGGGCCAACACCTAACAGCGTTGGTGGAGCCCGTGCACGTCGTCCGCTGCAACATGAACGGTGTTGAGTTTAACGCGCGCTCATCCGCAACGCGCGACACACAGTCAGGCCAGCGTTGCCACACATCGCGAGAGATTCATCGCACGCTCTGCTGGACGGTCCATGGTCAAGGGAACAGGCGCGGGCTTAGAGTTTGTCAAGCGACCCAGCGCAACGCAATGCCACGAGCGGGTCCCCAGCTTAAAGGCAGCCAGGCAAGCCTCTGCCGGCCGCGATTTCACACAGCATCGCTGCGTCATTGGGATGATGAAAGATACCGAGGTTGACGGCTGTTCGCCAGTGGACTTGTCGAGAGCGCTGTTGCGCGGGATACACCTCCTCCCACCAGTCCAGCGGAGAATCAGAGGTAGGCCTCGCAAGAGCCGCCACACACACAAGCCGCAGGCTGCGACTTTTCGTTCAAAAGACGGCTAAAGCCCACCAGTCCCATGGAGCGAGATGCGCGCGAGCTCACACAGTGCAGGCTGCTGCGGCTCAGCGCAACGTCTCATGCTCGCCTCAGAGGAGCCGCCTGAGGCCTAGCGGAACATGTTGCCCGCGAAGAGGCTCATGCTCATCTCAGAGGAGCCACTGCTGGTGGACGACGCTGCATCAGGCACACCACTGCCGCCGGTACGACCCGCACCGGTACGGGCGCCCCTTAAGCCGGTTGCGCCGCCACGACCCACACGGCTGCCGCCTACGCCGGCGTGGCCATGGCCATGGCCTGCGGAGGCTGCAAGCCCGTTGCTGCCGCTGCGAGCACCAGCTGTTGCGGCGGCAGCTGCACGCACGGGAGCTGCCAGCGCCGGCACAGGCGCAGGGACAGCGCCTGGCAGGCTGGCTCGGCCGCCGGCAGCGCCGCTCACCGGCCGCGCGCCCGGGAGGCTGGGCCGTCCTGCAGCTGCTGCGGCTGCGCCCACAGTCGAGGCGTAGGGGATGGGGGCGGCCGACCCCGCGTCGAAGGAGCGACCGGCAGCGCCCGCGCCAGCACCAGCACCGGCTCCGGGAAGCCGAACGTTAACACCCACCGCGGCAGTTCCGCCAGCGCCCGGCAGAGAGGGGCGCTTGGCGGCAGGCGGTTGAGTCGTGGGCGGGGGTCCAGCAGCGGCGGTGGGATGTGGTTTTGCGGCTGCGGCAGCAGCCATAGCTGTGGCCTTGCCGCCGAAGGCCGCGATCGTCCCGGCGGAGGCCTTGGGCGCCGACTTGCTGGCTGCGACCTTGCTCGGCTGCTGCGGCAGCAGCCGAGGTGGCGGCTGAGGCGCGGTGGGCCGCAGGAAGTCAGTGAGCCAGCCAGAGCTGGTGTTCAGGAGGTCCTCAGAGGCGCCTCCCAGGCCCCCCCGAACCCCCTCCCCGCCCCCTG
>Ga0208629_100908_pt1 | contig 12818 bp, 9 predicted proteins | sample LakWasMet19_HOW5_2_FD_183865 | JGI IMG/M metagenome (GOLD analysis project Ga0208629, IMG submission 183865) | Freshwater sediment methanotrophic microbial communities from Lake Washington under simulated oxygen tension - Sediment Metagenome... | ecosystem: Environmental > Aquatic > Freshwater >...
GGAGACCCCCAGCGCATGGCCACGCAGGCCTCACAATCGGTCTACAGTACCGTACAGGCCTCACACGACTGCCGAGGCCTCACCCAGTCTGCCGAGGCCTCACACGTCCGCAAGGGCCTCACAGATCCGCCTGCCACAGGTGGTAGGGGGGCGGCACAGGCCCCGCGCCAGCCGCGCCTGCGGCCCCTGGAGGCCCGCCCGGCGCAGCGGCGGCGGCAGCTGGTGGCAACGGCAGTGCCCCCGCCCCTCCATACGCGCCCGCCCCTCCGTACATCTGCGGCTGCGGCGGGTACGCGGCGCCACCACCGGCGTACGGCTGCGGGTACGCGCCATACGTTGCAACGGGCGGCGGGCCGCCGTAGCCGCCGCCGTAGTACCCCCCTCCGTACGGCCCCGCGGCAGCTGCGGCGTAGCCGCTGTTGTGCCCGACGCTGCCAGCGTAGCCGGAGGGGTCAGCCTCCGCAGGGGCGGAGGGGTAGGCAGGGGGCCCTGCGGGGGCCGCCACGCCCGCTTTGCTGTAGCCACCGCCGCTGCCGCCTCCGTACAGGGCACCCCCGTCCTTGCTCGGCAGGTCCCTTGTGCTGGCCCCCGCGTCCGCTGGCGCGGGGTCGCGGGCACTGCCCTGTCGCCGCACGGTAGCGGCGCCGCCGTCCTCGTCCTCCGCTGTCAGTCCGTCTGCGGGATTCTCATCTGCCTCTGCTGCTGCTGCTGCTGCACCCGCGCCGCGGCCGCCGGGCGCCCTCGCGTTGCTGCCCGCACCCGCGCTGGCAGCGGCGGCGGCGGCCGTCGCCGCTGCCACCGCAGCCGCAGCCGCTGCCGACACGGGCACGCCGGTCTGCACGTACACGCCGTCGTTGCGGCCGGCGTGGAGCTGCGCGAGGGGCACAGTGGCCAGCGGGGTGCCCGCACCAGTCGGGGGGTACGCAGCCCCCTGCCCGTACTGCTGCGGGGGCGGGGCGGCCGGTGAGGCCTGCTGCGGCAAGCCGAGGGCGGGCGGCTGCGCGCCTGCGGCGGGCGGCGCCGTACCGGCGTTCGCCGCGTTGTTGTTGCGCCAGCGCTGCGAGAGGGACGGCGAAACGTACGCGAGCAGGCCGCCCGCCAGCCCGTTCGGCTGCGCCTGCACCTGCTGCGCCTGCAGGACCTGCACCTGCTGCCCCGGCCGCAGGTTGATGGCGATTGCAGCCATGCCGCTGCGCGCCGCGCCGCCGCCGCCGGCCGTGGTCGCCGCCGCGGGCATCGGACCGTTGCGCACGACGGGTGGCGGCTGCCGGCGCTGCGCCCGCGACTCCGCCATGCGCGTCAGCCGCGCCCGCACGCACGCGCGCGATGTGAGCACCACCACCACCACAATGATTACGAGCGCCACGCCGCCGCCGACGACGCCGCCGATGATGCCGCCGACTGCGGGCGTGTTGTTGCTGCCATCGACGGTGGCGGAACGCGAGATGGTCAGGCTGTAGGACGGCGTCCCGCTGTAGTTCTTCACGCGGATGTACGCTGTCGGGGCCTGCCCCGACGACGAACTCACCAGGCTCAGCGTGACCGTGTCATCGCTGCTGCCGCTGCGGCTGGAGCACGAGTTGACGGCCGTGGCAGTGTTGGAGTCGGAGGCAGACAGGTAAGAGAAGCCGACCGTGTTGGCGCACAGGTCGGGGTCCCCTGAGCTACTGGTGCGGTGCAGCACAATGTCAAAGAGCCCCGTCACGTTGGCCGGCGGCGTGTACGTGTACCAGTGGTAGGCGTCGCTGGAGCTGGAGAACGAGGCCGTGGTGTACGCGCTCGCCCCCGTCAGGTCTTGCCGTACCGCAACCGGCGTAGGCGACGCCGCAGCGCGCGTGGGCGTAGGCGACGGCGACGTGCCCAGAGCGCTGACAGACAGGGAGAACGCGCCGCCCGACGCGCCGTACACTGCAACGTAGACTGAGCCGCCCGGTCCCACCGTCGACAGCAACGAGCCGGAGGCGGCGAGGCTCACCGTATCGGTGCTGCCCCAGCCCAGCAGGGACGACTCCACGGGCGCCGGCATGTTGTAGTTCGGCGCGGCGCCGGGGGGTCCCGAAAAGACGTACAGATCGGGGTCCGCCATGCTGGCGAGCGGCGTCAGTTGGAAGTACAGACCGGAGGGCGCGCCGGTCCACGGCACGACGAAGAACAGGCGCTCGCCGTTGGCGACACTGGCGCGAATGGAGCCGCCGACGGACAGCGAGGTTGTCGTGAACGGCGCGATGGAGGCGGCTTGCGTCGGCGTGGGAGTTGCGGTGGCGGAGACTGTGGGCTGTGGGGTCGTGGAGGGCATGCCAGAAGCGACGCTGATGGTGTAGGTAGCAGCCTGGTAGCCCTTGACCTGGCAGTAGATGGTGGAGCCGAGGCTCCACCAGCCGTCAGAGTACACGATGGTGACCGTGTCCACAGCGGTGCCGCCGTTGTTGGAGTAGACTTGGATGGAGAGCAGCGGCTGCGTGCTGCTGTAGGGGGCATTGATGCCACAGGCCAGGTCGGCGTCGCCTGAGCTCGGCGTGACCGTTACCGTGTAGCCTGCACGACGATGAGGCAGGGAGCAGGGAGCGCAGTTGAACGAACAGAAAACAGTTGCTGGTGCGGCGATGCGGAGTTTCAGTGCAGCCTGAGTGAGGTGATCGAGCGGCTGATTCAAGCTTGACCGGTGAATGTAACAGCGCAAGGCCCCGGAACTGTCGGACCCAAATGGCGTTGCCAATACAGCAAGCGTCTTCGCAGCGCATATGCCACCATTGAGGGCGAGCAATGCGCACGGCCCGCGCCATCAGCGGACGCGGAGCTGCGTCCGGTGCGATGCTCACCATTGGTGGACGACGCAGTAAAGGAGTAAAACTTGTACGCGTTCAGCGCCACAGAGCCAGAGCTCGTAGACGGGACAGTCAACGACGTCGTGGTTTGGGCAGAGGCAGTGCTCAGCAGCAGAAACGTCGCGGCAGCGTGTGCGGCAGCTGCGCGTCTCATTCCCGCCGACGCTCAGGTGTGGACAGCCAATCCCCGGGGCTTCAAGATCAGCAAAGAACCGGTACGCGTTCCTCGACACCAAGGCTTCCGCAGCGGTGCGAGAGGAGGCTTGGCGCAAGAATGCGAACACGCGGCACGCTGTGTGTCGCTCGATGCGTGCGGGCCGCAGGGTGCAGCTACTCGTCGTCCGTGAATGTATGTTTCACGAACTCGCTTATAAGGATGATTGTTGAGCGGAAGACGAAGTCGCAGCGGGTGTGGATGGGTGAGAAATGCTGAAATCGCGCCTGGGTTTCGTACGAAATCTGTCCGTCTGGAGTGAGAGAATTGTGCCAAGAATCACGACAGTGTGCCCCTTGTGCGTGAATAGAGAGTCGTCGTTGGAGCTTAGAGGCCCATCGTGATAAGCTGGCGCATGCTTTTGTCGGACGCCTTGTGCGGTGCGAGTTTGCGGCCGTTGCTGCGACTCGGGCACCGACGTAGGGTTTTTCGGCGAGTTTAGAAGCGGTACTTTTCCCTGTGAGCTGCAGTGTAGAGCACGCCCTGGCTGCACCAGTGGTCAGCCTGGGATGCGTGGTGGTTGGTTGCCGACTGGCGGCCTGTCCCAACTCCAATGGGCTGGCTTCGTCACAGCTCCGTGTGCCCCCTCTGGTGCGGGTGGCCACGATGGCAGCCTGGCCCGGGTTTTGGTTTTTTTCCCGGTGCTGGGAGTGGCGCCAGCGGTGGGATAACAAAACAGTCCCCCCAGTACTTCGGATATGGTTGTCGGTGACATGATCTTGCGATGGGCGATTGCCTGCCGTCTGGTTGTATCGGCCCGCGACAGGAATTCGCATGTTGAATTGGATGTCTCGACGCTGCCTGTTGCTTGTGACCGCTGTTTCATAAGGGGGCCCCCCAACACTTGAACACTTGACGTCGACGCGAAGTCGCGACACCTGATAGGGCACCGCGTGCTGCGTTGGCGGTAGTCAATGGCGATTTGAACTTCTGTCGTTTTAGTCAGACCGCTGCGCGGGTGACCCGCTGACGTGATGAGACCGGATGATGCGGGAGGCGTCGGATGTCACCAGTGTCGTCGTATTGCATGTCTAAACACAAGAAAGAGGCGAGCTGCCTCCAGGTGCCCTGTCGATCGTGCGATCACGAGAGAACTGCCAGTGACGGCCTCGCCGCGCTGCCGGAATACACTCGTGATGGTCATCACGCCTTGCCTGCCTTGCCCCCGCTCTCCGCGGCATGCCGGCGCCACAACTCGAGCCAGCGGGCGACCAGAGCGTGCATGCGCTCCTGCTCCGCCTCCGGCAGCGGCCACAGCGCCGCGGTGGTGGGCTGCAGCGCACCCGCCCACGTCACGTATTTGACGTCAGACCGCAAGCTGGCGGCGGGCTGCACCGCGGTGGCGAGCAGCGCGTGCGTGCCGCGCTCTGAGGTAATGTTGAAGCCCGGCAGGTACGCGCTGCATGTTGCGAGGGGAAGGGGAGGAGGAGATCGACGGTGGATTGTGGTAGGCAGATGTCAGCGAGGGATGTGGCACGAGGGGATCAGCGAGGGATGTGTCGCAGCAGAGGCAGCCCGGAGCACGGGCGCAGACTTGCAGGCAGCGTCACCGCTGCTGAGCTGATCCAGGCCTGCACCGCCTGCACGCTGGCCCTTGCCGCCACACCCGCACAAGCATGACCAGCCGGCCTGCCCCCAACCGCGCTGCAGGTAGCCCTCCGCCACGCACGCACCGCAGGCCCTTGAAGATGAACAGGAAGGGCTTGAAGAAGGCGGGCATGATCTCCGAGTCGACCGCCCCCGGGCAGATAGACAGGCACGGGAAGGGCAGCTTGCGCCCCAGCGCGGCGTTCAGCAGGTCCGCAGCGTGCTTCGCCTCCCCGTACGTCTCCCCGTGCCGCCGGCGCTCGCCGCCGAGCCAGTGCTGCTCAAACTGGGAGGGCTTGCCGAAGGCAGCGGGCGGCTCCAAGTGCTGCCATTGCAGCTTCGGCCCGCACGCGGCGCGGGAGCTCGTCCAGATAACGCGCCCCAGGCGAGAGCCCGGCGCGTCCGCTGCTGCTGCTGCTGCGACTGCCGCTGAGGACCGCCCCAGCGACGTGGCGGAGCCTGCGGCTTCCTTGCTCTCACTCGCAGATGCACGGGACGCTGTCTGCTCGCCTGCGGCTGCGGCCTTGCCTGCGCCGCCTGCAGCAGCCGGCGCAGCAATGTCGTTCAGCAACCCGGCAGCCGCCACCTGCTCCACCAGCAGCGCGTGCCCGAGCACATGGGTCGCAAACAGGCTCGGCGCGCCGCAGGCGACGGCGTCGTCTGGCGGCTGCTGCAGGAAGTGAGGGGACGCTGGGGTGGCCCGCCCAGTCTCAAAAAAGTGGCCGATGCGGCCCGTCAGGAAGGCGCGCGCGCTCACGTCCCAGCGCTTGACGGCCACGGGCATGACGCCGGCGTTCAGGAACAGAAAGTCGATGTGCTTGGTGGTGCCCAGGAGGCTGTCATCGCTGCGCAGCCTCTCCGTCGCCGCGAGCACGGACACTGGATCCGACACGTCAATCGTCAGCAGCCGCACGTCAGCGCCGGGTACGGCCGCCTTGATTTTGGCCACGGCGTCGTTGCCGCGCGCCAGGTTTCGGCAGCCCAGCAGCACGCGCACGCCTTCGGAGCTGAGAGAACGAGCAAGCGCGAAACCAATGCCGCTGTTGGCGCCCGTGATGAGCGCGGTCACGGGGTGTCCGTGAGCCTTGGCGGCCACCACCTTTTCGCGAAGCAACGCAACGTTTGCAGCATAGCCCTGCAGCCGGAATGAGCATCTCAACACGCCTTGCTGGAGCGGCAGTCCTGGACGCTGCAGCTCGATCGAGCGATCAGGTCCCGAATCCCAACATACCTGCTCCTCCTCGATCTCGTGTTCGCGCGTCCGTTCTCGAGCATACATAAAGAGCGCGGCGATCATGGTGAGGATCGTGGTCACCACCAGCACGGCGGGCGAAACTGTGAAAGCTGCGTTCATGGTGCTCGGAGCTGGCGCGGAGAGGTGGCCACGCCGCCAAGAGCAAAGTTACGCAAGTCGCCAGAAAGTCACGAGACGCGTACTTGGCTTTCCTGACAGCGAGAAACGGCACCGGAAACGGGCCCGAATTCGTGTGCAAACGTTGCGCGCGGGATCGGGCAATGCGTGGGTGTCAGCCGCGAAAACAAGGCTCGCGCCCAAGCTGAAAGCAATTATACGAGGTGGATCCAAGACCAAGTTGCAGTGCTATTTGAACACCGCGAGCGGATCCTGCCATTTCGTTGTAAGGCGCGCCAAATCCGCGCAGCAAACGCCGACTGCGTGAGAGTCTGAGCAATTCTCTCGATCTCGGTCACGTAGACCTTCAATCCTTCACGACTACGTAGCGCAAGACGCCCGCAGCTGACCCGGACCAATCGCCGAGGCGCAGCTGCAGTGTCACTGGCTCGGGGCTCACTTGAACGGCATTTCGCGCGGCGAATTCCCTTGCTGCGTACCTGGTACAGCAGCGCAGTAGGGGGCTCAGCCCTTCTTCTTCCGCCGCATAAAATGCCGAAAGCTCGCGCTTCCGTAGTCGAGCTCTAGCGCAACACGGAAGGTGCCGACCGGCCCCGGGCCGTCAGTCCCCGCCGGCGCCGGCAGCTGGCGCGTCGTCTCAGACAGCTCGAACGTGACCTTGTTGCCCGCCACGCCCACGTTCGAGCCGCCCGCCGGCGCAGACGCCGCCGCCGCCGCGCCGCCGGGAAAGGGGTGATCTGCCGCGCTGCTGCGGCCCGCAGCGAACGCAAGAATGACCTCCCGCTGCGGCGCGGAGAGCAACGGCGCGTCGGCGACGATGTCCGCCAGCGAGGGCTTCCCTGCAGCGGTGGAGGCAGCAGCAGCGTCTGCTGCGCCTGTCGCAGCGGCGGCAGAACCGGTGGCAGCAGCGGTAGCGGCTGCCGTGCCAGCCGCGGCTGCAGCTGCTACTGTGGGTTGCGCTGAAGATGCGGCAGGGGCTGCAGCAGAGCTTGTTGAGGGTGCTGCAGTAGCAGCAGCAAGCCCTGCGCCCTGAGCGCCCTGTGCAGCGCCGTAAGGTGGGCTGGTGGCGCCGCCAGAGGGCGCCCCTGCTGCTGAGCTGTTGCCGTACTGGGGAGACGTTGAGCCACCGTAGGGGGGCGTCGCTGCCCCGCCTCCAGCAGCAGCGGTGCCGCTGCCGTACTGAGGAGACGTTGAGCCACCGTAGGGGGGCGCCGCTGCCCCGGTAGCAGCGGTGCCGCTGCCGTACTGGGGAGACGTTGAGCCACCGTAGGGGGGCGTCGCTGCCCCAGCAGCAGCAGCGGTGCCGCTGCCGTACTGCGGCGACGTTGCCCCGTACTGCGGAGACGCAGCAGCGCCGTATTTCGGCGATGTGGCGCCGTATTTCGGTGACGTGGCGCCATATTGCGGTGAAGAGGGCCCGAAGGCGGAGGAAAACGGCGCAGGCGACGTCGCGTCGGGCCCGCCGAGGGCAGGGCGCTTCGCGGCGGCCCCGCGCCGCTCCGCCGCCTCCTCCTCCGCCCGCTCCTTGGCCTCCTTCGCTGCCGCCGCTGCAGCAGCCGCCGCCTCCGCCGCCGCTTTGCGCTCCGCAGCGGCCGCCGCGACGGCTGTGTCGGCGACGTTGACAGCGGAGATTGCGTCGCGCGAGCGCTTGTAGGACTTGGCGATCAGCGCCTGCGCGTGCGCCGAGAAGCGGGACAGACCGATGGGCCCGGGCACGAACGCGCCACCGCGTGCGCCGCCTGCCACGCCGCCAGCGCCAGCCCCAGCGCTGCCACCAGCAGCAGCAGCAGCGGCCAGTGCGGCTGCCCGTCGTGCGGCGGCGCCCGTGCCTGCAGCCAGCGCCGCGCCGGGGGCCACCGTGCCCGCACCCCTGCCGCCGCCGATGCCCGCGGCACCCGGCAGACCCCGCCCTGCACCCGCTCCTGCGCCTGCAGCCGCCAGAGAGCCAGATGATGCAGACGGGTGCAGGCCCCCGCCCGCCGCGCCGCCGGGGCGGCCCGGCATTCCGACCACCCCTCCGCCCCCCGCCCCTGCGCCGCCCCGCAGGAACGCCTGGACGCGGGACAGCGCCTGCCCTGCCGCCGCCTGCGCTGCGCCGTACTGTTCCTGCGCCGCTGCCAGGGCCCGCAGTGTCGCCTCCGACGCAGCCCCAGACGCGTCCCCGCCGTCGCTGCCAGCGGCGGCTGCAGCCTCCTCCGCCGCCGCCTGCGCCTGCGCCCCTGCGAGGCGGCAGGTGGCGCGCAGGCCCGCAGCGGCCGCCTCGCACGCGGCCGCAAGCGGGACGCGCCGCGCGTCGATGGTCTCCAGGGCGAGGCGTGAGGGCTTGAAGTGCTCGCCCGCAGAGAGGGTGCGGCTCGCCAGCAGGCTCGCCGCCGACGCCGCAGCGGCGGCGGCAGCTGTAGTTGTGGTGGACGCCACGGTCAGGCTGCTGCTGCTGCTCTGTCCGGTCTGTCCATGCAGCACCACAGCGCCGCCGTCGCCTCCCCCCGCTGCCGCCGCTTGTCGGGATGCCGCCGCGGCGGCCGCGGAGAGGGTGGGCAGCGACCCCGCGACGGAGCCGGAGCCATAGAAGGGGGACAGATGTTCCCTCACGAGGTGCCCCGACGGCGGCAGCAGGCGCAGCTCGAGCGGCAGGTCCGCCAGCGACAGCATCGTAGCCGCCAGCGGCGGCTCCTCGCCCTCCTCGCTCTGCAGGCCCACGGCGGCGCCCTGCGCGGCCGCAAGAGCATCGTGCAGCAGCTGCGGCAGCGCGACAGTCGACGGCTCCTCCTCGTGTTCCCGCTCTCCTTCTGCGGCGGCTGCACCCGCGCACCTTCGCTTGTGTGCGCCCTGCGCGTCGTCAGGCAGCACTCCAAGCACCCGAGACTGCACCGCAGCATTCACCGGCGCCAAGAGATTAGCGGCGCAGCGCTCAGCGAGTGATGGTTCGGCAGCATCCCGCTGCTGTCCGAACTCATCAACATCGAGTCCCGGGGCCACCAGGGGGAACGCAAGCGACACGAGGCCAGCGGCTATCGGGGTCCAGGAGCTGTTCGGTGATTTGTCGAGGCATGCCGTGGCAACCAGCTCGTGCATGCTGCGCGCAACTTCCGGGCTGACGGGCGTTTTCGCCGATAACAGCGCCAGCAATATGCGCGGTTTAACGGCAGCATCCTCTGCGGGAATGTCGTCCCAGATACTGATGAGCCGAGTTATGAAGTTAACGTCCAACAAGGACGTCAGCGACGCGCTACTCCAAGGCTTCGCGAGGCGATCTCGCAGCCATTGTGGGCTCACCACGTCGAGCACGCCGGCCGACGACATGGTGAGGTCGCAACCTCCAGAGTGAAAATTGAACTCCACAGTCAACCTGACACGTAAGTGCATGAAGGAGCGTGGGAGAGTGCAAAGAAAATCAAGCGCGGGATCTGTCCGGGTCCCGGGAACTTAACGCGGATTGCAGCAGTCATCCTTTCGTATTTCGCACGCAGACAAGCGCGTGCACGGCGCACGGTCAGCTTTGTTACAGTCCAGCTTGGTCCAATTCGGTGTCACTTCCCTCACTGCCACCCAAGACAGTCACACAGCTGTCGCTCGCAGCTTCTGTGTCGTGGGACCCACTCTCCAACCTCCCACATCCTCAGAAACCCGCATCTCAACAGCGCGTCTACTCCGCAGCTGCGCTGCTAGCCGTTGCAAATGGACCGTAGCCAAGAGTACTTCTATGCGGGTGCCACGTCGCTGGCTGAGCAGCTCGACAGTGGGTTGCGGAACAGCCTCCTGCGTAGCCCGCGCGTCGTTGTCGACCCGCGCCGCTGAACCTCTTACACTGTGGGCCATGTGACCATTGCCTCGTGCAGAGACAGTCTTGGCGATTCTGCGCGACGGACGGCACCTGATCGGGCGCCTCATCTCGTTTGATCATTTCGGTCGGTGACTTGGGCAGAACCAGTGCTGAGACGACGGGCAACGTGGTTCTGATGCACGTTTCCAGACACACCAGTGCCATCGACGCGCTCCCTCTCCATGATGTTGCTCGGAGCTCCTGCACTCATGCAAGTGCGGACCGCCGCCTCGTGTTTCGATGCTCGCAGGCTCCCTGGTGCTGCAAGAGGCGCGGGAACGACACATTGCCGGCGGCAAGTTCTGCGACCTGCCCATGGGCGGCGTCTACGTCATTCGCGGTGAAAATCTGACCCTGCTCGGCGAAATTGTGAGGCATGATGTAGTTTCAGCGGCACATCGCCCTCCCTTGCGTTTTCCACTGCCGCTCACTCTTGTCTGCTCTGTCCTGGCCCCCCGACGTGTCCCCGCGTGAGCCCTGCAGGACGAGGCGCTGGATGCGGCGCACCCGCAGCTGGAGGCGGCGGAGTGGGAGGAGGTCAGCCGCCTGGAGCAGGAGGCACAGGAGCTCGCCGCCGCTGCGGCGGCCGCAGCCTCCAAGTCTGGCCGTGTCGCCAGTGTAGCGCATGCGGGCGCGGGGGAGAAGGCGCAGGCGGCCACGATCCCCCAAATATGGAACATGGGCGAGGCGTAGGGGCCACGAGCAGCAACATGCACTGCCGTGATGGCTTCCAGATGCGGGGAGGTTTGTGGATGGCGCTTGCATCCATGTTGCCGAGGTTGCTCGGGTTCATTCTAGGAGGCGATGTGGCAGTGTGCTTGCAGCGCCCTATTTGATGTGTGCAGCCACATCTGGGCAACACTACCGTCTGGCGCTTGCATCGCTCCACAAGGTACTGTGCCGCGAGGTCTTGTGCCAGCGGCTGTGCCGTGCTGCCATCACGCCACAGTCGCGGCTTCGTGAGGGCTGTGGCATTCGCAGCGGCAATGTAGCTGTGCGCGGGAGCTTGCCTCGAGATCCGTATCCTCGTTGGCTGTGGCAGCTGGGCCGCTGGAAGCCTGGCGCGGGCCCCGACACCGGCTCCGGATCACGAGCAATGTGGCGAGTTGTGCGGCCTGCAGGCCGCCGATTTAGGATAAGCCTTGGCTGCAGCTGGTTGCAGAACGCCCGAATGGTTAGCGCTCGCCCTTCCACTCCGCACGAGGCTGGGTCGGGCAGTGCCTGGTGCCGAGCCAAGGCTTGCCACGGCAACACGATACAGGCGAGGCCATCGCATCACTTCCGAGCTCAACTGACTCGCCGCGGCGGCGTTGGCGGTGCTCCGACACAGGCGCGTGCCGGGCGATCCCTTCAGCACTGCCAAAGGGGAGCACCCGACGCCGTTCGGCGCCTGGCTGGCGGGCTGTGGATTCCATTCCCGCCACTTGGGCGTATCGCACGAGAGGAGGGCGCTGGCAGCGGGGTTGTGTTTCGACGACCCCGTTGAACCCTGCGCCGCATCTTCCCTGGACACGCCGAGCAGGCGCGGCGTTGATTGCAGGTCGCGTGCGTCAGTCCGCTCTAGTGGCCGAGGGCGTGACGGGGCTACGACTGCGCGCCGATCAGCAACCTCCACATAGGCTTTCGTGCCATGCATGAATGCCTTTGCTGTGACGGGGCTCCGGCAGCGGCTCCGGTGCCTCCACAGCCACCACTCGGGTGCGAATTGCAATGTCCGCGCGAGGGTTGCGGCCTTCGCGCTTGCTTTTGCGCAATGGCTTCGAACCGCGGGCGGCTTGGCGGCAGGGGCACCTGCGGGAGTGTGCCTCTTCCGCAAGCCTCCTAGCATTGTCGGTGTGCCGAGCGCCTATGCGGACAGACTCCAATGCCTTTCCCACCGGCTCCTCCAGAAACAGGTGGCCGTACTAGTGATCCTGGGATCGACGTTGAGCGCTCTGGCTGACCGCAGAGTGGAGGCTGGTTGAGGAACGTGGACATCTGAGGGCCACTGCCAGCTGCAAGAAGCAGCGCGGTCAAGAGTCTTGTGCCCCTTGGTATGCCCGCCTTGCCCGGGTGGCGTGACTATTAGGCCGTACCGCTCGGGCCCTGGTTCTCCTGGTCCTGCTTCCTGTCGCAGCTCTCTTGGCATGCATGCGCCACCTTCGTTACTCTGGGGGCTGCCACGGCGCCGATGCACTCTGGCACCGCAGTGTTGAGCGACGGAGGGTGGGCGGGCCCAAGCTTGCTTGTGTCCCCAGCTCATGTCTGGCCGCGAGCGCCAGGCTCGGCCGGAGTGCAGCCTGCTTCTAAGCGGCTTTGATCGCCGCCAACAGTGCTGTTCTCCGCAAGCAGGCCCATCGCTGGGGGCTGTCGCAGTGTGCGCGCAGGCCCCGGCCGTGCTGGAGCAAGCGCAGCGCAACCCCCCCTGACCGGAGGAGCTGCCGCGGGCAACGGCTGTTGGACGCACTGCAGCACGCGGTGCAGCGTGTTTGTTGAGCGGCTCAACTTGAGCCAACCTGTGAGGCAGGCTGTGAGCCTCTGGGGCCACTGGTGTAGCATCTCGGACTCAACGGTTTCACTTTCCGTGATTTGAGCGATTTCTGGCGTTTACAAGCAGCCATTTTTTTTTGCGATCGCTCATTGAGCTGCACTAGGGCTGTCACGCACGAATCATGTTTGATATTTTGGTGGAAGGCCAAGATTGTCCATTTCACCGCATTCGATCTGACCGATCGCCTTGCGGTGACAACTTCACATTTTCGCGGTCTGCTGCGAGCGCTACGGTGCCAAAATTCTCGAAGAGAGAGCAAGGCAAGCTACTCCACAGCAATTGCCAAGCACTTTCTGACTTCTGGTGCTCCAACGAGTGCATCACTCGGCTCAGCTCTCACGATCTTTGTTCTCCTGAGGTTCCGCAACGATTCTGGCGAGGATGGCGGACCAGTGGAAGACAGCTGTCAAGTACAGCCATGGAATTGCCATTCCAAAAAGTGCTGACCGCACCTACAAGGCAGTGAC
>Ga0208629_100910_pt1 | contig 12806 bp, 7 predicted proteins | sample LakWasMet19_HOW5_2_FD_183865 | JGI IMG/M metagenome (GOLD analysis project Ga0208629, IMG submission 183865) | Freshwater sediment methanotrophic microbial communities from Lake Washington under simulated oxygen tension - Sediment Metagenome... | ecosystem: Environmental > Aquatic > Freshwater >...
GGTCGCCGCACATGACGTCGACAGCCGCCGCGCCGGCGGTAGGGGCGATGCCCGTGAAGAGGCACAGCGCCAGCGCCGTGTTGCAGCCATGCAGGGCGGTGAGCGTGTACGCCAGCAGCGGGAAGCGAGTCGGCTCGTCGAGCACCTTGCGCTGGAACAGGGCGTCGAGGCGGCGGAACAGGGCGTCGAGGCGGCGGATGCTGGTGGTGACGGCGGCGGGCTGCGGCTGGGGCACTGCCGCGTCGGGGCGGGAAGCCAAAGCCGCAGACACACTCCAGTAGGCGGCGGTGCTGTTCATGGCGTCGCAGCCCGTGCCCAGCAGCGTGCCTGCGTCGTCCAGCGGCGCGCAGCCTCGGCGGGAGTCGGCTTCCAAGGGCTCGAGCGCGGCTGCGAGCGCCGCCTTTGAGCGCGTCAGGCGCAGGGCGCAGCATAACCAGGCTCATGCAGTGCATCCGAGCCATCGTCGTCGTCGGACACCACATCTGTCTCGTCGTCTCCAAGCACATCAATGTCTCTATCATCGTTGGCAACAGCAGACGCTGCCAGCTGCCGATAGGCGCAGTGTACGGGCCGTCTGCCCCTTTCTGACAGCAAAAGGCTGCGGCAACAGTTGGTTGCGCATCTCATTGCCGACAGGTCGCTGCTGAGCGCCACAGTGAAATTCACGAATTCAACGTGCACGTGAGCCTGGGCGCCAACGACGTCTTAGCCGACATTCATGATCAACGACTCGTTCGGAGTCGGAACTTAGCATGATTTTGGATGAGCGCTTGAACTCGGATGCGAGCAGAGGCACCTGGCAGACACCTCACAACGATGCTGCGACCCGCGCTTGCGGGACACACGCCCGACAGCTAGCTACCCCTTGCCGCCCCGCCAGCACTCGAGCCGACCGATTGCGAGCGCGGTAGCTGCCAGTGCCTCTGCAGTCTGAGGTGCCGCTGACGCGGGTGACGTGGAGACCACCCGTAAGGCTGCGCCTGGTACGACCGCCGCAGCTGGAACCGTTCGTGCTGTGGAGGCGTGAGAATTCGCAGCTACGACGCTGGGAGGCGCCGCGTCGCACATCGGTGTGTGAACGCACACTGCGACGCACAGTGCCTTCAGTGTGAGAGCGAGACGTCCAGCCTGACTGGAGGGCTCCGTATGGCTCTGGGTACGTGGGAGAGTGTCGCGTGGCGCAACGGGCGCTGCATGCGCAGCGGCGGCGAGGGCCGCGGCGTGCGCCGGTGTCGAGAAGGAGGCCCGCAGAACACGCCAACCCCGCCCCTCCGGAGCCTCCTCATCAGTCAGAGAGGCTGGCCACAGCAGGCGCAGTTCGGAGGCCAGGTGCGTATCCTCTTGCAGCTGCCACACTGGAACGGGCAGCGCGATCACAGTGCGGGCTCCTACGGGTGCCTGAGGTGCCACTGCGCCGAGGGTTGCAGAGGAGGCGGCAGAGGCGACTGCGCGAGGGTCGTGGGGCGAAGCAACCATCGCAGGCGACACCCCTCTGGTTGCAGCAGCAGCAGCAGCGTTGTATGTGAAGCGCACCCACAGGTCAGAGTCGGCTTCCACCGGCTCAGCGGACGCAGCGTAGCCGCACTGCAGGGGCGCCGTGGAAGGCGCGAACAGCGCCGCACCAAACAGCCGCACAAGCGCGAAGCCAGACACGCTGCCAGCGTCTACGCGCGGGCTGGCGGGGTGGGCGTGAGCAGCAATTTCCCGATCACCCGCAGGGTCAGTTCGCGGGCATGCGTCTACAGGGTTGGACGGGGACAGCGGGATGCGTCCAGCAATCTGTAGGCACGCACCCCCCTCCAGCGCCAGCTTGTGGGTTGCCCACGCGTGCAGCGAACTAGCGAAACGTGCTGAAGCATCAGCACGAATAATATTGACACGCTGTGGCCGCGGAAGCACGAGCAAGCTGCCATCAGAACGGGTACTGACCGTCAGCGGGCCACCGACATGTCGCAGGCCAGCAGTGGCCCACATGCCGCGAAACGACGGCTGCGGCTGCATCTCGCCCACTGATAGCCACGCGCCAGCGCACGCCACGGCCCCAACCGCGTACCAGTGCGCGCCACGGCCAGTATTGAACGTCGTGCTGAAGGGCAGGGTGCGGGATGAGAGGAGCGGACGAACATGCGAGGCAGTGTCTGACTCTGTCAAGCAGCCGGCACCAAGAGCATGACGCGAGACGCATGTTTGCAGCTCGCGCAGCTCTGCTGAACAGCTGCAGCTCGTTCCTGTAGCCAAGCGCTCTGTGCCGTGGCTGCAGAGACGTCGACCAGTGAATTCACCGCTGGTTCCGACACTTGCGGGAGTGGGCGCCGGAGAGCGCGCAGCCATGCCGACAAGGCACAGTGCTGCTGCGACTGCAGGTGACCGCGGAATGGTCACGCTTGCCCCGCACATGCGAGCGCCGAAATGGCCCGCCCACACTTCCGCATCCTTGCCGCCGTGTTCGATTCGAACGCCGGCTGTGCGTGGCGGCAGGCGACCGAAGGTGTGGGCGACGCGGCGCCAGGTGCTTGTGGTCGTGATGACGCCGCTATCGAAGTTGCAGCCGCAGGTGCAGACTGCGTCTGCGTTCGCCGTTGCTGCAGAGTCACCAGAGGCTTCCCGAGCTGTGGCTTCACGGCCCTCCATAATACTGCCGCCGTCGGCACCAGTGCGCCCAGCAACGCTTGCCACACATCCAAGCCAGTGAACGGGCGCCCCTGCGGCGTCCACCAGTTGTGCCTTCAGGTAATAGCTGTCGCTGAAGTTGGGCCCGGTGCCACAGTACCACTCTGAGACGGTGATGCTATCCGGAAGGGTGGGTGAGTTGCGATTGGGCGTAATGACACCGTCGGCACTGCTTGTAGCGGCGCCCTCACACGCTCCAGCGGTGCCGTCAAGTAAGCTGGCCGTAGCGTGAGGCGGTATAGGGGTACAGCTTCCGTCAGCGACAACGGCAAGAGCAGCGACAACGGCGCCGCTCTCAACCGCAGCGCTCGGCTGCAAAGGCGCCGTGATCACGATCTCTGCACGCGCTGCAGCCACACCCGCTGGTGGGGTAGGCAGAAGCAGCACGGTTTGGCTCGCACGACACCACCGGTGGGACGTCACGAAGCAGCTGCTGATGCCGGCTTCGGGCGCATTTCCGCCAGACAGTTGTTCGACAGCCCAGCCCGCGCCGCCGGTCTCCACCACTGTCCACCCGCGCAGGGGCCCTGTCGCTTCAGGCGTCAGTGACACAGATGGCAGCGGCTGGACAGCGGAGCGCACTGCCGATACCGGCGTGTCTGCCTCACCGCTGGGGTTGACAACAACCGGACAAAATGCAGCATTGGCGCCAAGCAGCTGCTCGGCTGCAGAGCGGCTTCCACCATTAATATTGGCGACTGTCGCGTCCGCTGGCAGCATCGGGCCTTGGCCTTCCCACAGCCGCGCGTCCAGGCTGGCTTGCAGCTGCGCGTCACTGGCGCCGCCTTGGGCCTCGTAGGACCAGGCGGGCCCAAACAGCGCGATGGACAGCGGCGGGGGCGGCAAATTAGATGTCAGTGAGGCCAGCTCCGCGACAGGAGCTTCGGCTGCTGTTGTCCAGCATGCAGCACGCTCCGCCGCGTCGGCTGGACGCTGGCGCAACCTGCCAGTACTATCGGTACCGGCTTGCAGAATGGCGTCAACGGCGCTGCGGCAGCCCCATCCGCCGCCGCCATACGTCCCGCGTCCCCACACATCGATGCCCACAAACACGTCGCGAACTCGCCCGCGTGCCTTGTCAAATTGCTCACCGGCCTTCCCTGCAGCAGTGGCTGCAGCCGCCGTATCTGCTGGGCGCGTGCACGGAGTAACAGCAGCTGCCATTCCGCCTGTGACCTGGTCAGCGGCGGAGGCACCACCACTCGCTGACCCAGCGTCGCAGCAAGCTGGGGCCACCGGCTCGCCCGCACCTTCGGTCGCATCGCCCGCGCAGCTGGGGTTGGTTCTCGAAAACGCACAGTTAACAAGCCCTTGACCATGCAACGGCGCCTGTGCGGTCGCGGCCGCCGCTGCATACGTCTCTTGCACCATCTCGGGCGTCCAGTGGTAATCCAGGAACAGACCGTCGCACGCAGCGAGAAACGGCGCGTTCTCGGGCGTGAGGGCAGACTGCCACCGCACGCGCCCGCTGCTGGCACAAACTGAGTCATACCAAATGACGCGTCCGTGCGGACCGACAGCCTTGCGCACGTGTTGCGTCAGGTCAGCGACGAAGTTCCGCATTGCACGGGCGCCTGCGTGAGCAGGGGTTGGGTGCAAAGAGGGTGCAGACGGGTCGGATGAGGGTCTCTCCATTCTGCTACTGGCTGCTACCTCGTTTGTCTCGCTCACATTGACAAAATCTGGGCGAGCCTCTGCCGCCACGACGCTGGAGCATGGCGCTTCGATGTTCACTAGCCAGCCGTCAAATCCAAAGAACGCAGCTATTGCTGCGAGCTGGGACGCCAGCGTTGGGGCCTCGATGTCAGAGTCCTCGACAGCCGCAGCTACGGAGACTGGGCCCTTAGCTGGCAAGGCAGCAGATGCGGCGCGTCCATGCCCACCACGCGCACCGCTGCACAGCACGCTCGCGGGGAGGTACGGCCCGCAGAGCAGCTCGTTCGCCTTTGCGCCGTCTGTCCACTCCGTGATCAGCGTGCCCAGCACTTTCACGCCACTGCGGTGCGCCGCATCGATCCAGCCGCGTGGCGGGATGGTGACACGCTCGTGCGAAAAGTAGACGAAGACGTCGCAGTACTGCCAGCGGTCGAAGAGGTACCCGTGCCCGATGGGGTCGTTTGCCGTCACCGCTTGCGGGCTGCTTCTGGGAAGGTGCTTGCCGCTGCCCACACTCCCCGGTTCGCTTTGTGTTGCAAACGCGCCCGCCGCCTTCCCAGCCCCTCTCTCAGACAATGAAGCTCGGCGAGTTTCACCAGCAGCGGCCGCCTCCTGTCGCTGCATTTGACCTACAAGTGCTGAGACCTCAGCATCAGCCTCCACAGCTGCATCCAGGGCCTCGCCTGCAGGAGAGGCTGGCATCTCGCTCTCCTTGCACCGCGTGGCGGCGAGACCGCCGCTGCAGCAGTCACTGCTGGCCCACGGGAGCGAGGCTGCAGCAGCTTGCAGCGGTGATGCGTTCGCTGGGCCCACGGAGAGCAGCGCGCCAGCAACCCGCTCGAGTGGCTCTCGCGCGCCCGCAGCGGAGCACGCAGCCCCGGTGACCGGGGCTGGTGGGTTGTGATATCTATGTACGAAGGCATCCTCCTTATAGACAGAAGTCCCGCAGTCATGGCACAGCAGGAGGCGAGGCCGGATGCTGTCTTGATCCCATTCTGCTTCCTCCTCCTCTTCCACCTCGGGCGAGCAATGAGGAGCAGTGGCTTCGACACGCTCTTCTGGTCGACCGCTGCGCACGCTAGGCTGTGCGCTCCGAGCACCGCCACCAGCTGCTCGAAGGCTATCGCTCCCTCCCGCTGGCTCCCGCAACCCTGGTCGGACAAGCCATGGTACGCTCGCCCTGAGCTCGCAGTCAGCGCGTGGGTTGGGGTTCCAGCGCAGCACATGCTCCAGCGAGCGGAGAGGGGTCGCAAGGATGCGGTGCGGTGGTGGACCACTCGGCCCCCGCCGTTCGGCAGCGGGCGACGGAGTTGACCCGGCTCTGGTTGGGGATGCAGGTGCGTCCTCGGCCCATGACAGGAGTGCATCTAGCAGCGACCCGGCCGGTGCAGGGGCGGTAGTTGCAAGCCCGGTAGCGGCGCGCAGACTGCTACGAGCGTCTGACAAACCCAAGGCGACGTGCCCACCACTGCCATCTGTATGAGCTGATGGTGGTCCTGTGAGCCTCGTCATGCGCAGGCGACTCACTGTCCCCTTCAGGCAGCGCAGAGACGACGCTGGGAACGCAGGCCTGTCGAATGCCAGGGCCCCCTCGCCCACGAGGTTGTGCGGCAGTGCGGCAACAGCGGAGCAGAGCTGGCAGCTGGCAATCGGTGCAGAGTCGACCTCGCTGTGTGGATGCGAGAGCTGCCGCGTGCTGTGAGCAATGGTGCTGCCTTGGCTCGCTACAGCGGGAACAGCGGCAGCGGCGTTGCAGCAGAGTGGCAGCCCTCCCAGCCATCCTGCGGCTTGCGCCCTGAGCGGGGGCTCCAGTGCAGCTGCAGCAAAGCGCGGGCCGCCAATCGTGACAACATCAGGCGCCTCCAAAGTAATGGGTCCTGGGTAGACAGTTTCCCATGCTGTCGTAGGCATAGCGGCCGCGTGACTGCAAGCACACGGAGCGAGTCCGCCAGAGCCCTCAACCGCTGCAGCCGCGTGCGGGTGTGTGTGCAAGCGGTGCGTCCCGACGAGGTCGCATGGCCGCCCGTCTACAAGTATTGCCACCTCCAGCAGACCGCCGCCAGACAGCACCGGTATCCCGCAGCGCACTCCAACAGTCACGCGGTATCGCCTGCCGGCAGCGATGAGCGGACAGACAACCGAGAAGTCGGTTCGTCTGTCAGTCGTGACGAAACGCAGCCGCCGCTGCCCAGGAGGCCCGGAGAGGAGCAGGCGCCACCCAACAGCAAGCACCGGGGCTGCCACAGCCCGCTGTTTCGGCCCGATGCCCAATGCCACATCTCCGCTCGATGCATCTCGGGTCTCCGCAGTTGCGATGCCATGCATTGCCGGTGCTGCGCCGGGCTGTGCGAGCAACAATGTATCGTCAGCGCCACTCTCTGTAGCCAGGCCGCCGCCGCCGCCAAAGCCACAGCTTCCACTGGCGCTCGGGCAACGGGCGGCACGTGGCACGAGAAAGCGGCAGCCTCGCAGCTGCAGGCGGGCGTCGCCCTTGGTTGCGCCGCTCATGCTGCCCGTGCTGGCGCCGACGGCGTGGACGCGCAGACGGACGGATCGGCACCATGTTGGCCGGTGCAGCAGGCACGAAAGGGTTGATGCGGGGCCGCCGCCGCCGATGGTCGCCGCAGCTGCCGCTTTTCGGCTGGCGCCGACTGGCTCCTCTGCGCCTGCCAGTGCCATCGGCGTTGTTGCCGGAGCAGGAAATCGCACGCACTGGCGACTGTCGAGAGTGTGCCACGTGTGCCCGTCTGGGCTCCCCTCAAGCTCCCAAGCCGTCGGGTGGCCAGCCGCAGGCGCGAGGCCGTCCCAGCCTACGCAAAGTTCGTATCCAGAAATCAAACGCTCAGCTGTGAAGTCAGCTCGAAGCCAACCGCCCGGCAGGGGAAGCTCCATCGCCGTCGGCGCATCTCCTGTCAGCGCATGAGCGTCGGAGGCTGGAATAACTCTACCGTTTGCATGAACGGGGTTCGCGCTTCTGGCAGCAGCCGGGTGCAGCAACTGGGCGGCGACTGAGGCGTCCTCGAGGGTTGATCCCGAAATTTGTGCAATGTGATGCTCAGGGATGAGACATGAGTTTGACAAGCCACTGGCAGACGCCGCGAGAACCCCGGGCTGGCGCAGCGGGGCAGAATGGTCAATGAGAATGGTGTCATCTGACTCAGCGCACTCGACGTGCTCGACCTCGAGATCAAAGAGCGTCGTGGGCGGCGTCGCCGGGCCATAACAAGTTGTCCAGAGGTCAGCAGCCCTGATGGCCAGCGGAGCAAGTCCGCTGAGGAGGTAGCCGGCAGCATCCATCCGGATTTACACGACTGTTGCCTAGGTCATGCGCAGGTGGGTGTTGTCGCTGACCGCAAGTTGCGACAGGCCAGATCTTCGAACAACAACGCGCACCGCGCGTGAATCACAGCCAAGGTGCAGCGCATGCACGCAGGGGTGCTTTTCAAGATGATCAAACACGGGAATCTTCTCAGTGTCAACCTAAACTTGCGAACGGAATCTATCTGACTCTGTCCTTGCCGAACAAAATGGTGCTCTGGCTGCGCGTTGTCCTTGCGAGTGGCTGCTCCCGGCGAGACTTCCACGCGCAAAATGCGCTGTTTAACGCCATCGTCATAAATAGCTGTCCCGGGCGTCGACCGGCACTTTTAGCTGCCGGCAACAAACGCCCCGCTCAAGCCCGCTCCGGGATGCAGCTCCATGCGCTTGCCGGCCCTGACAAGGGCAAGCGGTTCCCTGTTCTCGGTGTCTACCTTTTGGGCCGCGACAGCAGCTGTGGCGTCCGGCTATCAGACGTCCTCATTTCCCGCGTGCACGGCAGCGTCACACGTCTCGAAGATGGCTCGCTCGTCTTCACGGACAAGAGCAGGAATGGGACCTACTATTTGCGTTTCGGCTCAAAGACCGCACCTGCCACCATCCACAACACTGATCAGCCGCTAGCTGTGGGCGATATGTTGCTGATGGGCGAGACGGCACTGCGAGTCGAGGCTGAAGAACGCACCGCGTTGGACGATCCACCGTCGTCACCTTCGGTTGCGCGCGCGATCGACGCAACGCGCAACAATCCAGTAACAGCAGAGGCGCCCGGTCACACAACGCGTGGGTCCATCGTGCCGCCTTTGTCGCCCGCGCCGGGCATTCCGTCCTCGCCGCGCAGCTCCCGGAGCGGCAGCGGCGCCGGCCCGCTTATGGCGCTGCCAACGTCGTCGGCGCGCGAAATATTGGCGCACCCGTTTACGCGCCTGGCGATTGAGCGCGGCCGGATGCACACTGAGGCTGGGGCGGCAGGATCCGGCGGTCTAGCAGGCGGGGCTGGTGCGCCGCTTCCGTCCGTCAGAGAGGTGCCCGAGCTCCGGCGACAGATCTCCGGGTTCGTGCAGCCGCCCGCCTGGATCGCTTCTGTTGTGAGTCACGGGCGCGCGGGTAGTCTTGACGCGTCACTTTCGGGCTTTGGAGCCGGCGGCGGATCTCGCAGCCTTGCGGGGTCGCTCGTGTGACCCAACTTCGTCTGACCCAGCTTCGTCTGACTCACGTCGGCCCCCGCTTCGGCGCCAGCAACCGTTGGCTCCGACAGAGGAAAATGTGAAGTACGACACGGCTAGAGCTGAGGATACCCTGCGGAGGCATTCCGTGGGCATCCTCGCCGGCGGCGGTCTTGAATCGGCGGTGGCAAGCGCTTCGCTCGACTCGGAGAGGCTGTGACGTCCATGTCTGCGGTCTAGAAGCTGCTGCGATGGTGACTGGACTGCGGCGTGTCTCTCTTCTTGGTGTTTCCTTGTGACGGTAGGCAGATTTGCACAGCTTCCATCCCGTGTGTGGCATCGACAAGCTCGCTCTCGCGGCTTGCAAGCAAGCTGCTGTCGGCGACTTGCTCATCGCCGGTCTCCCACGCAGCGACCCGGGGTGTGGGCGGAACTTCCACACCCCGGCGATTTGAAAGTACCCTGTTCCATGCTTAAAAAGCCGCTCGTTCGAGCCTCGGACTCGTCCACCTCGTCTTTTTTTGCGTCGGTTAGCCATCCGCAATGCTGGGCCCTGATCAAACCAAGCTGCCGTGCCGGGTCCTTGGATATCTGGATGAGTTGACACGTGCATATGCACGTGCCAAGCTGCAATACAACCTTCGAGTTTACGTTAACGTCGGGCCGGAACAGATCGAATGTCGAAAGCTGAATTCAAAGCCGGCTGGCGTCGACAGAGCGCGAGCCAAGCTCGAAGCTTCTTAAGGTACGGCACAACGCAAGCGGCGACTGGATCATAATCAAACCGTCGTCACGGATCCGGCCACGAAATACGAACATACACATCAGCGTGACGTCGACACGTGGTGTGACCAGCAGATATCTAGGGATCGCGATGGTCGGAAGGTATCTATTGCCCGTTCGCACATAGCCCCGTTCAAGATCGCTGCCACGACAACGACAACGGAAAGAGTTCGCGGCTGCAGGCGTGTCGCACATGCATGCATGCAGGCACACACGTGTACTCGAGCCATATACACAAGAATACAGCGGCGTGGGGCACGGAGTGCGGCGTCAGGGCCCTGCAGACGCAGCCGGGACACGCAGAGCCACAGTTGCATCGCACGTCGTACGGCGAGAATGGCTCAACCCTCATGGGCAAGGACGGCAGCGCATGCGAGCATCGCACGCTTCCTGCCGCGTTCCCGGACGCCAGCTGCGCGCCCCCGCAAACTGGAGCCGTGCATGCTTGGTGTCCCTTTTTCGCCTTCCGCGGCGCCGCATGCCTGCGTGAGCATCCGGCCCCGCGCCGCTGTCCGCTACTCTACGTGTTGTCACATGCATCCCAGGCAGCTGCGTGCGGCTGTGCAGGCCTCGCGATTCGGACGGTGGCCAGCCCTCACGTGGCGGCCGCACCGGCGGTCTGTAGCGCTTGCCTGCGCCTCCTTGGCTGCAACACGCTCCTGCGGTGGTGGGCCGCAATGCGTCTGCTGCAGGCAGGGTGTGGGGTGGTCAGGCAGCTGCAGCACACGCCTGCGGCGGCCACGACGGCGCTGCCTAGCGTGGGTGGAAGTCATCAGGTAGCTGCAGGAGGCTCAGCGTGTAGAGAATGCGGCGGCTGTGCAAAGGCCGCGCAGCGAGCATCTGTCGGCGCTTCCTGCGGGTCACCCCGTGCAGCTGTGGCGGAAGGGGAAACGGGCATTGCAGAGCCGCCAAGAGGCGAGCCCATGCGAGCTCGCCCTGCTGCCTGCTCAAGTAGTTTTCGAGCCCCTGCGCGCCTGTGCGTGCAGGCGGACGGGCGGGCAGGCGTCTACTTGCGCACTTTGATGTCTCCCTCCTCCTCCTCCTCGTCATGTGGCTCGCCCTCCCCCTCCTCCTCCTCAGACCGGCTCGCGGACGCGTAGGGCGCCGGCACCGCGCTGGGCGGCGCCGTGGCGGCGAGCTTCTTGAGGGGGTTCACGACCTTGGAGGGCGCCATGCGCTCCCCGCCCGCGAACACGACGGAGCCACGGGCCTCCGGGCGCACGGCACGCGAGGCGGCCGCCGTGGCGGGGCCGCCCTTGCCTCCTGGCAGCATGCCGACGCCGTCCCCGTCCTCGTCCTCGTCGCCCCGGCCCCCGAAGCGGCGCGCCGAGCCGGGCAGCGGCGTGATAGACGACAGCTCCACGCCGTCGCCGCCGTCGCCCGCGCTCGCTGCTGCTGCAGCGGCGGCTGCGGCGGCCATGGGGTTCTTGGCAGCGCGCTCGTTGCTGGCTGCAGGCGCAGCCAAGCCCGCGTCCGCGCCGCTGCCGCGCTTGGGCGTGCCAAGGGCTGCGAGTGCCACGCGCGTGGTGCGGCTGCCCCGGCCGCTGCGTGAGGATTCGGGGCTGGTGGGGGAGGCGGCGGCGGCTGCGGCGGTGGCGTCAGATGGATCGTCCAGAGTCACGACCACGGCGCGGGAGGAGCCGTCCGCGGCGGAGGGCGAGCCCTCAGGGCTGCTACGCAGGCTCAGCGCGGCCACGCGGGCGGTGGGGTTGGCCACCGCCACGACGGATGGACGGACCATCTGTTTGGTGGCCACGCCGCGGCAGCGGCAGCAGGACAGACGCGCGATGACAGCCTTGGCCAGGCTATCGCGCACCAGCAGCGCGATGGTGAGCGCCAGCACACCGGAGTACAGCACGTAGAACACGGCGTGCGCGGAGATGGCGGCGAGGCCCAGGTAGATCTGCACGACGGCGAGGGTCATGACCAGGTACCCGTTTGCCCGGTGCAGGTTCTCGAAGGCGGTGCGCCAGTGGTTCTTTTTGGCGGCCCCGTGCGGCGGCGGGCGCAGCAGGCCCGCGATCATCTGCACCGTGCCCAGCACCCACACGATCACGCCGAGCACGTGGTGACCCTTCGTCATGCGCAGGCCCGCGGGCACCATGGCCAGGGCGATGACGAAGGCGATGAAGGAGACCAGCGTGCCCGCCATCTGCAGCCCCACGTGCAGGCGCAGCCACAGCGGCTTGACGGCGAAGGAGGTCTGCACCTTCTGCGCGACCGCGCGCTGCGCCTTGGCCGCCGTCGTCTCGCCGCCCTTGCGCGGGGTGCCGAACTCGCCGATCTGCGCGACCTCGACCGTGTTGGCGACCTCGCGGCGCCCGGCGCGCATGCGCGCGTTCACGATGATGCCTGCGGGGATGAGCAGGCCCCACGCGATAAACATGAGCACGCCGTGCGCGATGCGCGCGCCCTCAGACATACCGGGCGCGGGGCCGGGGCCGGGAGGGGTGGGCCCGGACGGGATCGGCGCCACGCCGCCGCTGCCGAAGTTGACGGTCACGCCGCCCACCAGGGCGCTGCTGTGGTTGCCGCCGGCCTGCGACAGCAGCGCGCCGTTGCCGACGGCGTAGTAGATGAGGGTGGGCGCCGTCAGCGAGAGCGCCTGCGCGCCGGTGTACGCCCCCGCAGCCAGCGGGCGCGTCCACTGCACGAACGCGGTGTTGCCGGCGGAAGACCCCTCTGCCGCGAAGAGGACCGCGTTGCCGGCGCCCATCGGCACCGCCTGCATGCCGGCCAGGGAGTGGCTCGCGACGTAGTACTGGGTGATGCTGCCTGCAGCGGGCTGGTAGACGACGGCGTCGCTGCCGGCCACGCCCGTGGCGTTGTTGAAGGCGAGGGCGATCCACGTGGGGGTCACGCCCGCCCCCGTCGCAGAGGCGGCGCCTGACGCGGGGCTGCCGCGCGCCTGCGACAGACGGAAGGCCACCGTGCCGGCGGCCGTGTCGACCGTCCAACTCAGGGTGAGGTTCGCGGGCTCCAGAGCGGCGGAGTAGGAGTACACCGGCACCGGCACCGCGGCGGCGCCGAAGGCGAACGTGAGCGGCAGGGCGGCGGGGGCCGTGTATTGCATGTAGGTCGAGGCGCTGTACAGGGCGCTGGAGGGGTTGCCAGCCAGGCGCGCAAACTGGTACGCGAGCGAGCTCGCGGGCGGCTGCGTGTTGTCGTTGGCGGGCGCGGAGGGCGTGCCGGACAGCACCGTGGAGGGCAGCA
>Ga0208629_100911_pt1 | contig 12794 bp, 11 predicted proteins | sample LakWasMet19_HOW5_2_FD_183865 | JGI IMG/M metagenome (GOLD analysis project Ga0208629, IMG submission 183865) | Freshwater sediment methanotrophic microbial communities from Lake Washington under simulated oxygen tension - Sediment Metagenome... | ecosystem: Environmental > Aquatic > Freshwater >...
GACAGACGAAGAGGCGGCAGCGGAGGGGGCGTTCATGCCCCAGAACATTATCGCGCCGGGGTCGCCCCCGCTCGCAGGCCGCCCGCCCGCCGCAGCTGCAGCCGCTGCGCTGGCGCCGGCACCTCCACCACGAGGCGCGCCCGCCCCTGCAGCGGCTCGCAGGGCTGCGGGCGCAAGGGACAGCGTCGAGCCGTGCGGGCGCAGGCCCCCGCGCGGCCCAGCTGCGGCAGCAGCCGCCTCCGTAGCGCCGCCCGCAGCGGCCATGCCAGCTTCAACCGCCGCAAACATCTCGTTCACGCCCCCGTGCGCCCAGTGGGACGCAGCGCCGGCACCCGCACCTGCGCTGGCGCCTACAGCGCCGCCACCGGCGCCTACAGCGCCGGGACCGGCGCCAGCGCGGCCGCTGCTGAGGCCGAGGGCCGCCAGCACGTCACCCGCAGAGGCGCCGGCGCCCGCCTGCAGCCCTGCCATGTCGAGCAGGGCAGCGTAGCGGGAGGGAGACAGCAGGGCGCGGGAGCGGGGGCGCAGGGAGGCGGCCGCTGCCGCAGCTGCAGCAGCTGCCTGTGCCGCCTCAGCAGCAGCAGCAGCAGCAGCAGCAGCCGGAGCGCTCGTCGCCTGATACGGATACTGCTGCTGGCCCACGCCCGCGGCGGCAGCGGATGCCGCCCCAGCGACGGCGGGGCTCGCGTGTGCGGCGACCCCGCCATCACTCGGAGCCCTGCCGGCGACCCCGCCGCTGGCCCCACGGACGTCCCCGCCGGCACCCCCGCCAGGCAGCCGCGGCGACAGCGCCGCCTGCGGGACCATCATGAGGGCTGCCAGCGTCTGCGCGAGGCCGCCCGGCTGCTTGACGCGCTCTGCGGGCGCCAGCAGCACCGCCTCCGTGGAGGGGAAGTCGGGGGCGAGGGGCTGCGGCGCCTGGGGGGCGCGACCCCCTCCGCCCCCATAGCTGCCCGCATAGCCACCATCATAGCTGCCCTCGTAGCCCCCGCCACCCTCGTGGCCGCCCCCATAGCCGTCCCGGCCCCCTCCGCCCCCATAGCCGCCAACCGACGCGTCGGCGGCGGGCGGGTAGTGGGACGGAGAGACGGAGCGGGCGCGCCGGTCCGCTGCAGGACCCGGCACCACCTCCCCGCCGCCGCGGTGGTGCAGCGTGAGCGCGCCGGCGAAGTCGCCGTGCGCCGCCGCTGGCACCGTCGCGCCCGCGGCCGCGGCGGCGGGCGTCTGCGCGCGGCTGCCCGGGCCCGCATGCACGCCCGCCAGCACATAGGAGAGAGCCCTGTCGCTCACGACCCCGCCGCCGCCGCCCAGCAGGCGGGTGCTGAAGGGCCCGTGGCGCGCCCCCGTGTGCAGGGCGGCCATGAGCGTCGGGGCGTCCACCGCGCTCTCTTTGGGGGCGCGCCCGCGAGCGTCAGCCACGCCGGCCGCCGCTGTGCGTGTCGTTGACCCCGCCCAGGACCCCGCAGCTGAGCCCATCGGCAGGCCCGCAGGAAGCACGCCGCTGGTAGTGAAACTGCCGCCGGGCCCTGTGGGCAGCGGCAGCTCCGGCATCTCGACGCTGCGCCCGCGTGCATCGGTGGAGCCAACGCCGCCGTAATAGTCATCTACAAGCGAGCGGTTGCGGCCGCTCTTCTCAGCCGCGTGCTTCACTCGCGAGCCACTTGTAAAGGCTTGCAGCAGCGGAGACGCGGCAACGTGCTCAAAGCGGCCATCCACGAGGGAGGACGCGCTCAGGTCTAGATCTGCGATATCGCGCAGACCCTTGCGGAAGGCCAAATCCTGGCCCAGCGCAGCCTTCTTGCGGCCGCCGGGCCGCGTTGGACCGGTGGATACCGATCGTCCACTCATGCGGGGGCCACGATACCAGCTGCCTGGTGATCAATTGTGGAACATCGCTGCAGAGTCCGCTCTGGCAGGCAAGCGTTAGAGGGCGTCTGCGTTCGGAACCGTTGTGCTGACTGTTGGCGCCGGGTGCAGCTGCAGGATGAATAAATCGCCTGATGTGTCACATTTATCTGGCGCATGGCGGGCGTGTCGCCCCCTGTCCTGCGCTAGCGACTCGCCAAGTCGAAAGCCGACAGACGTTGGAAGCGGATGTTTTCACGAATCCACGCACGGCCACAGTGAGTGGATTGCGCGCACTGCAGCGAGAATCAAGTATAAATTCTGGAGTGGTGGCCTGACACTCCTTGCGAGTGCTTACATTCTCTGATAGTCGAACTTGGGCTGGGGTGTCGCCTTGCTCGGCTGCGTCGAAGCTGCGTGCCTGCTCTCCAGTGCTTCCCGTAACCACTGCGGCCACAGGTTGCCCAGAGCTTGTTTCTTGCGTTTTCTGACGACATGGTCAGTCATTGCCGCCACGTCAGAGACAACCCGTGGAATCGCGACCTTCGCCGGTCGTCATCACTCGCCAACACACCACTCCCATTGTGCGCTGCAGGACATCGTCGTGAAACAAGAGGATGGCTCCACGGCGCCCATGCCGACGATGCGTGGCAGCTTGATGCCTGCTTCTGCAATGGCGGCAACCGGCGCTGGCGCGGGGAGCAGCTCGTCCAGCGCAGCCGATGCGGCCGGTGATTCGGCGGGCGCCTCTGCGGAGGACCGCATGATGGACCTGTCTGCGTCTTCAAAGGCGGCGCAGGAGAAGCACGCCGGCGTGCTGCTGCGCATGGAGGCCGCAAAGCTGGCGCGCACGCTTCCCGTCGCGACGGACGACGGAGAGGTGCGCACCCACCTGCGCACTCTCGGCCAGCCCGTCACCCTGTTCGGAGAGGGCCCGGGCGACCGCCGCGACCGCCTGCGCGTCCTGCTGGCGGAGATCCAGATCAACCGCGCCGTCGCCGCCGGCACGTTCACGCCCTCCGTTGGGACGGTGGGCGCAAGTGCGGCGATCCTGCAGGGTGGGGCTGCCGCCGCGCTGGCAGCTCTTGGCCCGGGCCTCATGAGCGCAGCCGCCGCGGCGGCGAGCGCGGCGGCGGCGGCGGCCGGGCTGCCCACGCAGACGGAGCTCTTCTACACGCCTGCGAGCGAGGAGCTGCAGGCAGCGCGCGCGTCAATCGCCGCGTACTCCTTCGAGCGCGCCAGCAAGCGGCTGCGTGCCGCCGCGGAGGTCGCCGCGTCGCCCGCCGCATGCCGAGCGGAGGACGCGCACGCTGCGCGTCTGTATGGGGCGCTGAAGCGCGCGCGGCCGCTGATTTCGCAGGCGGGCGACGAGCGGCCTATTACCTCGTGCGCTCTCAGCCACGATGCGAGCATGCTGGCGACGGCGGGCTGGAGCGGGGTCGTCAAAGTGTGGACGACGGACGGCTTGCAGGAGGTCGGCACGCTGCGCGGGCACAGGGATCGGGTTGTGGGCGTCGCCTGGCACCCCGCGGCAGGCATGCTGCACGGCGGTGGGTCAGACGCGGCGGGATCGGGCAGCGCTTCCGTGCATGGGACGCACCACGCTGGCGGGCAGGCGGACAGACACCTGGAGGGGGCGCGGGGTATGCTCGCGTCGTGCTCTGTGGACGGCACGGCGAAGTTGTGGCGCGTGCCTGCGCCGCTGCTGGAGGCGGCCCGGGTACGGGCAGCGCACGCTGCCGCGTCGTCAGGCTCTTGTGCTGGCGCAGGTGGCTCGGTGTCAAGCGACAGCAGCTCGTCGGGCGCAGCAGGCGCCGGAGTAGCTTCTCACCGCGTAACAAGCGTGTCGGCGCACGGCGTGTCGAGCACGACGCTCCGGCCAAGAGGTGGCGAGCGTGCAGCTGCTGCGATGGCAGCTGATGACGCAAGCGACGATGAGGAGGAAGACGATGCTGCTGCTGCCGGTACTGCTGTATCTGGCGTTGGGGCTGGCATGGACGTCGAGGGTGCCACCTCCTCGTCCTCCTCCTCATCGCATGCTGCTGCTGCCAGCGGCCTCAGCGGCCACGCAGGCAGCAGCGCTGGCGCTGCAGGAGGCGCCAGCGACGATGCAGACCACGTGACGCCGATAGGCACGTTTGCGGGGCACACCGCCCGCCTCGCGAGCGTGGCATTCCACCCGTGCGGGCGGTACGTCGGCACTGCCAGCTATGACCGCACGTGGCGTCTGTGGGACGTCGAGACGCAGCGGGAGCTGCTGGTGCAGGAGGTGCGTTCACATTCATGCAAGAAATACACGCCGTAGTCCGGCACTTGCTGCGTCCGGGTGCTGTTTGGAGTTCCTTTGCTTGTTGTTTGGAGCTAATGTCTTGCTGGGGGTGCTGAATGGGGCTTGCATTGTGGCCGCTGGGTGTTTCTGCCGGGGGAGCGCGTGACACCTCGGCTTCCTCGAACGAAGTGTGTGCAGGGACGGCTGGCAGGCCCGTAGCGATGGCCCTGCGCGAATTTTTGTTCCCACATTGTGCTCCGCAGCTCTTTGGGGAGCGTGATTTATGCCATGACCTTGTTTTCCACGCGCTCACCGCGCTCACGGCCCGATGGCCCCACCGCTGCCTCCATCCGGTCACTTCCATGTCTCACACTGCCGCCCCGTGTGCTCGCTGGTGCAGGGGCATGGCCGCGAGGTGTACGCCCTCGCCTTCCAGCGGGACGGCAGCCTCGCAGCGACGGGTGACCTCGGCGGCACAGGGCGCGTGTGGGACCTGCGTACCGGCAAGTCTGTCATGACGCTCAAGGTGCGTGGCAGCTCACCGGACGCAATTCGCAGTGCTGTGCAGCTGTGCGGCCACGGCGCACTAGTGTCTCTCTCGCCCGTCGCCTAGCTCATCGGTGTGCACCAAACTAGCCGCCCCCCGTCGGCCTCCGTATTCTCGCTCATACTTCCCCATCAGTCTCCATACTCTCTCTCTCTGTTGTGTATTCGCTCGACGTCTGCAGGGCCACGCCAAGCAGCTGCTCGCGCTCGACTTCTCGCCCAACGGGCACCACGTCGCCAGCGGCAGCGACGACAACACGTCCATAATCTGGGAGCTGCGCCAGCAGCGCGACCTCTACACCATCCCTGCGCACCGCAGCCTCATCAAGGCCGTTCGGTGCGTGCGCCCGCGCGCCCGCGCGTCTGCGAGTTGTGTGTTTGCGCGCCTGCGGGTCGTGTTTGTGCTTGAATGTCTCTGGCACGCAGAGAATTGCGCAGTCCCTGGTTGCAGAAACTGGGCGGTTGTCGCAGCGCGTCCACGAGCGAAGCCATTCGCGTGCGCGCCTGTCGACGCCGCGCTGCGTTGGCATGCTGACCTGCTCGCCGTTGCTTTGTTTGCGCGTCTCGCTCCCGCATCAATCCACTCTCCTTCTCCTTCTCACCCCTCTGCAGGTACGCGCCGGTGTCTGGGGAGTACCTCCTCACAGGCAGCTATGACGGCACCATAAAGGCTTGGTGCGGCCGCGATTTCTCGCCCCTCGCCACGCTGGCGGGGCACGACAATAAAGTGACTGCTGTCGACATCGCCGCCGCTCCGATCGGGAGGCACGGGCCGCTCTCCACCTCCGCGGGCAGCTCCAGCAGCGGTACCGACAGCAGCAGCCGTGGTTGTGGTGAGGGGTTGATGGCGCCGCGTAGCCTCGCGGAGAGCACCATCGTGTCCGTCTCCTTCGACCGCACCATCAAGGTGTGGGCGCCCGGGGAATGAGCACGCGGGGGCACTTTGAGTTCGCGGAGGACAGCAGCAGCTGCTTCAAAGTGTGCAGCTTCTGCCAGTGGGAGCGGCTCCGTCTCGCAACACGCCAACGATAAATTGTCACGTCGTCGATATTTGAACAGCACTCGATGTTTCGGGGCGGCATCCGTACAACATCGAAGCCGAAAGAGTGAGTTCGTTTGAATCACGGTCCGTTGACGTAGCTGCAGTGAGTTCGTTTGAATTCACGATCCGTTGACGTAGCTGCAGTCGCCAACGCCCTGCGCATGGCGCACACGCATGTGTTCGTGCTGATTGTCAGTTCGAATTCGAGCCACGGTGGCGGCACTGGTGCCACCGTGCGTATTCCAGCCAGAAGGGTGCGCGCAACCGCAGTGGCTTGAACAGAGGCAAAACGCGTTCGAGTTGGTCTGCACATCATCAACACGGACGGCACGCCGCGTGCCGCACGAACCACCGCAGGCGTCAACCGCGACACGTGCGTGCCACCCAGGCTTCTCGTCCGTCAGCATGAAAGTGAGGGGCGATTCAACCGGGAGAAAAATACAAGACAACCCTGTCCACTCTACTACAAGCCTGCACAAACCGGTCATCCCCCGGCGAGCCGAGCCCCAGCCTCCATTTATCTCTGGCGTTGCCCCCTCTGTGGCGTTGAAGCCTGCTCATCCACACGGTGCCCGCGCTCCTCCTCCGTGCTCGCTTCGGCTTCGCCCTTGCTCGACTCTACACGCCCCCGGCTTGGGACTGTATAGGTCCCCCGTCATGCCGCCTCCGCATACCGGGAGAACTCATCGCCCGCGGCTGGTGCCGGATGCTGGGCGCTCAAACACGGCTTTGACAGCCGCATTCACGGCCACATCAGCCGCCGTGTGGCCGTCAGCGTCTTTCGCGGCTCGTGAGGCGCCTGCCTCCAGCAGTGCCTCGCAGATGCGGGGAAACCCAGCGGCAGCGGCGGCGTGCAGGGGCGTGCTGCCGCGCGCGTCCGTCTCGTCAGCCTTGGCGCCCGCCTTCAACAGCAGCGTCACAACAGCAGCCTGACCGTGCGTAGCGGCAGTGAAGAGGGCGGTCCGGCCCGCCTTGTTTCTCACGCCCAGCAAGTCCACGCCGCCAGCCTCAATGAGGGCCTGGATGCAGCTGAGCGAGCCGCCCTTGCTGGCAAAATGCAGCGCCGCGTTGCCGCACTCGTCAACAGCAGCGGGATTTGCACGACTCAATCGCAGCAACTCGACAACCACAAACTCGTGGGCGCCGCCGCATGCCAACATGAGAGGTGTCGCTCCACTAGCACTGGCGACGTTCACATCAGCATGAACGGTCTCGAGCAACCACTTGCACACTTCCAGATCGCCCGTGCGGGCAGCCCAGGCCAGCGGAGTCATGCCCGCGTCGTCAACAGCAGCAGCCACCGTTTCAATCGGAAGCGCCTTCAGTTCCTTCAGTTGCACACCCGCGTGGGCAGCAAGCCGGATAGGGTTGCTGTAGAGGCGCGGTACCTCGGGCGCGGGCGCGGACGCCGCAGCGCGCGACATGTTTGTAGAGGCGCGGTACCTCGGGCGCGGGCGCGGACGTCCGGGCGCCAAGGAGCGACGCACAAACTCAAGCTCCGAATTCCAGGTACCGTCGACGCTGGGGATGTGCGCCGCTGACTCTGGGCTTCACGGTTTTGCGCGCAGCGCACATTTCACGAAACCAAAAGGTTCTGACAGGGGATTGAATCTCGCGGACTTTCACGGGCCCGCGGCAAACCTCTACGGCATGCACATCAGTACCGCGCTGTGGGGATTGCGCTGCATGGTTTGAAGGCCAATGCTCGGCTTGGCATTCGTCGTCCGGCTTTGCGATAGAAACTTGCCGATTCCGCTCAGCTTGACACTCTGTCGAAAAATCGCCCGCGCTGCTCGCATGGCTGATCCCGCCACAGCCCCGGACAGCATGGCTGGTGTAGGCACCTCTGCTAGCCTTGACTCTTTAGCATCAGTTGGCGATGCGTTGCCAGAACTTTCAGCGGCGCTGAGCGCCGCAGCGATTGCAGCGGATCCACCAGCACCAATCGTGACTCTGAGCAAGGCGCTCGAGCATCCCGTTCCTCAGCGAGCCTGCTGTGTGCTCGAGGGCGGACGTCTGGCAACGGGCGGCGAAGACGGAGTAATCACCGTATGGGATCCTGTCACCGGGACGCAGCTGCAGACACTGGGTGGCTTCCTCGATGCGGTGTGGGCACTGGTACAGATCCCTGAGAGTGGCATTCTCATATCCGGCCACATTAACGGCGAGGTAAACTTTTGGCAAGTACAGCGGGGCGAGAAAGTTGACAGATGGGCTGTATACCCCATGGGAGACACCTGCGCCAACATGGTTCCCTTGCCAGACGGCTTGGTCGCCGTCAGCGGCTGTCACATGGGTCCAGGTATGATTTCGGTGTATAATGCGCGGCGGTTTGAGAAAGGGCTGTTGATTAAGATACCACCCAGCAGAATGGAGTTTCAAATGGCTGCGCTGCCCACCGGCTTGTTGGCAAGCCCCGGGTCTGATAACATCATCCGTGTCGTAAACGCGCGCACGGGCGAGATCACGCAAGTGCTGGAAGGACACGTCGGTGCGGTGCACGCGGCCGTGTGCTTGCCGGACGGCACGTTGATCAGTGCGGGCGCAGAGCTCCGCGCGTGGAGGCCGGACGCGGAGGGGTTGTATGCCTGCACTCAGACAGCGACGCCTCCACAGCCAGCATGGCGAGCCGCGCTGTTTCCAGATGGTCGCCATCTGGCGATGTCGACTGCCACGGAGCCGTGGAGTGTTATGATTGCGCGGACGGCCGACTTGGCGGTGGTGTGTACGATTCCTGTGCCTGGAGCGCCGTCAGAGAGCTCAGACTCTGAGGGTTACGGCCACGGCCTGACAGTGCTGCCCGACGGCCGCGTGGTGTTTGCGAACGAGCAAAACACAGTGCATATATGGCGCGTAGAGCTGTGAGGCAGCAGGCGCTGTAGTCTGGGGTGGTGTGCGCAGTGGTCGGCGGTGTCGAAGGTGTGGCCCCGCATCGGATTCGGCTTCAGAGGCAGACTGTTGCGATGAGCCGCTTTCTATCGTCGACAGAGCCATGTGCTGCCGCGCTAGATTTTTCAGTGTTGCAGCGATTGAGCGGCAGATGGTCCCGAGCAGCGAATGGTCGTTGCACCTCGTCGGCAGCTCCGCGGAGAGCCGCTGGCTGTTTCGGCTCGACGCTTGCTGGACTGACTGTGCCGCTTTTGTGATTGGGTGGTCAGCGTGATGCATGGCAAGATACAAGAGTTCTACCGTGGTCGATACCTCGACCGTTGAAGTTTGTGGTTGGGCAGTTTTTTTTTTGTCGAGAGCTCAGGCGCGCGATTTTGTTGGGCTAATGCGGTGGCGTATCACAGCTCCAGGGCGAGTGATGAGCAGACGCGTGCTATTACAGACACCGAATAGAAATCGCATGTTAAATAATGCTCACGGTGGCCGTGAGGGAGCTCGCAAACATAGGTCTGAAAGCCGGTGGGCCCAGCGAGAGAAATTGAAGACATGCAAAGTGATAAGTAGTCGCCAATACAGTTGTTGCAAACGCCCACATGCGCATGCCCCACCTACTACAGCTCACATGGCCAGGAAATAATCGCCTCAGCATGCTGCCGATGCGTCCACCACAAACAGCACACGACCGCAACAGCTACTGCGCCTCGACATCACACCGGGCGATAAGTTGGCTTGAGAGAACACTGGCTCAGTCCAGTGACGTGCGCACTCTCGTGTGCACATGCGTGGCAGCCTGGAACCCAAGTGCTGAAGAACTAGCCACAATTCAGTGCTCAGTACGTGGACCACTGCTCAGTACGTAGGCGGGTACGCGCTTCCCCCTGGCTTCGACGCGGGTGCACCCGGCACGCCTGCAAGGCTAGGGTACGCGGGGCCAGGAGGTGCGCTCGTCAAACCGGGGTACGAACCCGCCATTGCAGGGTACGCGCCTCCTGCTGCGGGCGCGCCGGCCGTGCCCGGGTACACGCCTCCTGCTGCGGGTGGGCCGCTAGGGTAGGCGCTGCCTGCACCGCCCGCAGCGGCGGTGGGTGCACCCGGCATCGGAAAGCTCGGATACGTGGCTTTCGCGGCCACGCCGCCCGGGCCCATCGCTGGCATTCCGGGGGCTGCCGCAGGGTAGGGGTAGGCCCCAGTGCCAGCCATGTAAGGCTGCTGGCCACCCGCGCCGCCACCTGCCGGGCCTGGGTGGCCGGCATACGGCAGGGCGCCGCCCATTGCGCCAGAAGCGCCTCCCGTGCTGGGGCCCCCTGGCATCGCTGGATAAGCCCCGCCGCCGCCGCTACCAGCAGCAGGCGCGCCTCCGTAGCCGCCTGCAGCAGGCGCGCCTCCGTAGCCGCCTGCAGCAGGCACGCCTCCGTAGCCGCCTGCTGCAGGCGCGCCTCCGTAGCCGCCTGGGGCAGCCATGCCGGGTTGCATGGGCTGCTGTTGCTGAGGGTAGCCCGTGCCCATCACCTGCTGCTGCTGCGGGTAGGAGCCAGGAGCGGGAGGGGCGCCGGACTTTCCCGCCTGGCTTGCGGCCGTTGCCAGACTCGAGCCTGCAACGTTTGTTGCTTGAGAGAAGCGACGGACGGAGCAGTGGAGCAGCCCAGAGCGACGAGCAAGGTCGGGCACGTGCTCCGCTGCCGCCAGCGTCCTGCATGTACCGGTACGACTGCAAGCTTTTCTGGCCAACTTCCCAACTCACCCGGCGCCGCGGCGAGCACCGGCAGCGGCGTTACGGCGTAGGATGCCGGCACGCTGCCCGGCGTGGACGACACCAGCTTGAGGCCCAGCTTCACGCCGCCCCCGCTGTCGAGGGCGAACCAGCCGTTGACTGGGGCGCCGGCGAGGAGGCTTGAGAGAGGCAGCTGACAGCGGCCAATGACGACGTCGCCGCTCTTGCCGCCTGACACCACCGACCCCAGAGATCCAAGGGCTGCGGCCGTGCGATTCCGCACCTCAACGACCAGCGTGTCCGTGACGGCATTGCACGCGATGCGGAACTTCTCGTTCCATCTGCCGAATAAGTCGGAGTTCATGCACACCTTGGTGGCGTGGTACAGCTCCTGCGCGGAAGACATGTGCCACAAAGCTTCCGGGTTTGCTGACGACAGCGCGATAGCGGTGGAGCCTCGTGTCACGAAGCGCGCACTGCCCACAGGCACTGCTGGCAGCCCTGGACCAGCTTGAGGCGCTGGCAGCATCCCATCCCGCAGTGCTTGCGCTGCTTACCTTGTTTGAAGATGCATACATGAATACGTAGGGGTCCTACAGCGCTCATTGGGTTCAAAAACACATCCAGGAGAAAGATCAATGCATACCAAAGGTCTTGCGTCAAACATTCCAGCGTGGCGAACTTCTTGAAGCGCAGCTAACATGCCCTGACAGCAAACACTTGCAGCGGACCCTGCCAAAGCCCGCAGGGCTAGGAAGCCCTAGCGGCATGCCACTACCAGAAAAATGGGCCAGCAATCGTCGACAGGCCAGACAACTGCTTTCAGAAGGCCGGGCCTGTACGCTCCAAGTCACTCAGCGGCTGGCAGCACTGCGGCACCGTGACCCTCAGGCTGCACACCCGCCGGCGGCGGGCCGCCGGGCGCGACGCACCTGCTGGCCGTGTGCCTGCGTCTCGCGCATGTTGGCGGCCTCTTCTACCACCACCTCGATTTCGTGAGGTGGCTTCAGGCCGACGGAGGCCTGCACATACGGAGCCACAGTGGAGTCGCGAGACCGTCGTGACTCACTCAGTCGGACGCTCACAGCCTCAGCCTGGGGCTCTCATTTTCACAGTTTCCACTGTCGTCGTTGGGGCGATGGCCACAGGCTAGCTTTCCGCCACGCTGTCGGACATTCACCCCACCTGGGCCTGCGCAAGGCTGGACGCAATCATGCGCTTCATGGTGCGTGGTTTCAAGATGTTTGGCTTGGGGAGCAAGAACCTTGATCCTGTGCGATGAAAAAAAAAACTGTGGAAAGGAAAGATAACGTCGTGTAGCCCAGAGAATGCGCCCGTTCACCTTTTCGTCAGTCGATGGCAGCAGCGTTGCGCTGAACGAGTTTAGAACGTTCAGACAGCGGACGCCCTGACGCCCTCATTTTTGCGAAACCGCGGCTCAGCGCGGCTGTGCTCCGTTTGTTCAATTGGCCCTCAAGTGGATCATCACACGGCGCTAGGTTAAATACGGCGCCTCAGGCTGACCCACTCAGGCTGGCAGCGGCGGCGTCCAATGCCACTGGCACTCAGTGGCACTGCCACTGGCAGTGGCAGGCACTGCGTGTGGCACGGCAGGTGCCTGGCCCAGTGGCTGCGGATTTGTGACTCTCAGAGGCTTGAACACGCTTCAAATTGCTCACTGCCAGTGGCAGTGAACACTTGCCAATCAGTGAGCACTTGACTCCGAGTCGGAGGGATGAGGACCGTGTGACATTGCCAATCACAGCTGTTTCACAAGGGGGCACCCCACACTTGAACACTTGATGACATGATGGGCTCACATCCGAGTCGGCTTGAACTTGAGCACTTGAACTCGAAGTCCAGGGCGGCCCCGAAAGATCTTTCGAGAAGTTCAAGTTCAAGTTTGGGGATCGGAGGCAGAGGAGCCGGTTCGGCTGTGAGTGCGCACGGCCGTCTGTGACCGCCCTAAACCGCGCTGCAGCCCAGCACTGTAGGCCGGGGGCGTCGGCCTTCTTGCTATCACGCAGTCAAGCATGAAATCCCGAATCGGTACGCTCCACTGTGAGGCAGCCGATAGATTTGCAGCACGAGCTGTAGTGGTTGAATTTTTAACTGCGGCTTCTTGAATTGAGCAGCTTGCTATGCGGGAGCTCTCATGCGTGGCGATATGAGGCAGGTTGGTCTTCAGCTAGTCGTTCTGTGACTGTCACAGCTCCACCGCGGGCCAAGACTCGGAACCGCGCGCTATTCAAAAGCCAACCATACTCAAAAGCACGACATCGTCTTGTGCTACACAGACTGAATGGTTACGACGGGCGTTCATGAGGTCGCGCCCATGGATCACAATGCAGTTCAGTTCATTGCAAAAATATGCTTGACTGCGTGACAGCAAGAAGGCCGACGCCCCCGGCCTACAGTGCTGGGCTGCAGCGCGGTTTAGGGCGGTCACAGACGGCCGTGCGCACTCACAGCCGAACCGGCTCCTCTGCCTC
>Ga0208629_100912_pt1 | contig 12790 bp, 12 predicted proteins | sample LakWasMet19_HOW5_2_FD_183865 | JGI IMG/M metagenome (GOLD analysis project Ga0208629, IMG submission 183865) | Freshwater sediment methanotrophic microbial communities from Lake Washington under simulated oxygen tension - Sediment Metagenome... | ecosystem: Environmental > Aquatic > Freshwater >...
GGCTTGCCGCTGGCATTGCTGTTTCTCGATCTCGATCATTTCAAGGATGTTAACGATACGCTGGGCCATTGCAAAGGCGACCTGCTGCTCAAGGAAATGGCGCAACGCCTGCTCAATTGCGTACGCAGTACCGACACCGTCGCACGTCTGGGCGGCGATGAATTCACTATTATTCTGGCTGAATTACAAGAGCAAGACAGTATTGAGCGCCTTGCCCAGGACATCCTGTGTCAGCTGACCAAACCGTTCGAGCTGGCGGGCGAAATTGCCTATGTGTCGGTCAGTATCGGTATCACCTTATATCCTGAAGACACCGATGACATCGACGTGCTGATAAAAAATGCCGATCAGGCCATGTATGCCGCAAAGGATCAGGGCCGCAACTGCCGCCACTACTTTACCATCTCAATGCAGGAAGCCGCGTTGACCCGAATGCGGCTGATCAATGACCTGCGTAATGCCCTGGTTGAACGCCAGTTCTGGCTGGCTTACCAGCCGATTGTGGAATTGACCACCGGTTTCATCCACAAAGCCGAGGCGCTGATTCGCTGGCAGCATCCGACCCGCGGTTTGATCAGCCCGGCCGATTTTATCCCGGTCGCCGAAGCAACCGGCATGATTATCGACATCGGTGAATGGGTGTTTCGCGAGGCGGCGCAACAGGCGGCGCAATGGCGTACCAAACACCACGAGCAGTTCCAGGTCAGCATTAATAAATCGCCGGTGCAATTTCAAAAAGAGGGCAATGGCCATCTGGCCTGGTTCGAGCATTTACGGGAACTCGGCCTGCCAGGGGAAAGCGTGGTTATTGAAATTACCGAGGGACTGCTGATGGATGCCGGGGCTTTAATTACCGGGCAACTGCTGGCTTTCCGAGATGCCGGTATTCAGGTGTCGCTGGATGATTTCGGCACAGGTTATTCTTCATTATCCTATCTGAAAAAATTCGACATCGATTATCTCAAGATTGACCAGTCGTTTACCCGCAACCTCAGCCCTGATGCCAATGATCTGGCGTTGTGCGAAGCGATCATCGTGATGGCGCATAAATTGGGCATCAAGGTCATCGCAGAAGGCATAGAAACACAGGAGCAGTGCGATTTACTGATGGCAGCCGGTTGCGATTACGGACAAGGTTATTTGTTTTCGAAACCGGTGGCCGCGGGTGAGTTCGAGAAGCTGTTGATCGCGGGCTAAGCGTTAACCCCATTCCCATGCGTTGTGCCGCGAGTCACACGTCCCGCCTGTTTATGCGGGTTCCCAAGCTCCAGCTTCGCGAGACGGGAAGCTGTGGCCGGACGGGGTTTGCAACCCCGTCCGAAACGTTTGACGGATGAAGATACGGCAGTCGTTATCGAAAACGGTAGGGACGGGGGTGCAACCCCCGTCCCGCTCTGTTCCCATGCAGCGCGTGGGAGCGAGGGGTAAAGCTCCAGCAGAAACCTTGCTATCCTTGGCGCGCACGGCGCGCCCTACACCGGTGGAAACTAGCGTACTTAAGGACAGTGATGCAGCGCCGTAGAAACTAAAATCACCCCATCGCCACCAACACCTGATGCGTCTTCCCATCGTGCAGCAGCGGAATACTGCCCCCCGATTGCGGCACGTCGTCCAACTCAATCGACACCACGCCCTTCGACACGCCATTGGGATTATTGACGATGATTTCATAGCAAGTTTCTTCGTGCCGGAAACGTAAAGTGTAACTACGCCATTCACGCGGAATACAGGGATTGAAATGCATTTTACCGGCGCGGATATTCAGGCCCAGCATCCATTCCAGACCCGCACGGTAAAACCATCCCGCAGCGCCGGTGTACCAGGTCCAACCGCCGCGCCGCGCATGGGGCGGCACGGCATAAATATCCGCCGCTATCACATACGGCTCGACTTTGTAGGCATAAACTCCGGTCCGGTTAGATGTGCGATTAATCGGGTTCAGCATGTGCAGGAGTTCTGCCGCCTGATCGCCGTCGCCGAGCATTGCGTAGGCGATAACGCACCAGACCGCCGCGAATGGGTATATTGCCCGCCGTTTTCCCGTACGCCCGGCAAGTAGCCTTTGATATAACCGGGGTCCAGCGGTGTTTTATCGAAGGGCGGCGTAAACAGCAACACCAGATCATCGCCGTATTGGATCAGGTATTCCCGAACCGAATTCATCGCCAGCCGCGCCTCGGGGTCGGCAGCACCGGAAATGACGCCCCAACTCTGGGCCAGCGAATCGATGCGGCATTCGGTGTTGGAAGCCGATCCCAGCGGTGTACCGTCATCGAAATAGGCGCGCCGATACCAGGACTCATCCCAGCCTTCCGCTTCCACCGCCGCTTGCAGCTTGGCCACATGTGCGCGCCAAGCTACGGCGTGTTCGGTGTCGCCGCGCGCCTGGGCCAGCCCGGCAAATTCCGACAAGGTAGCGATCAGGAACCAGGCGAGCCAGACGCTCTCACCTTTGCCCAGGCGACCAACCCGGTTCATGCCGTCGTTCCAGTCGCCGCAACCCATCAGCGGCAGACCATGTGCGCCGACTTTTAAACTCAAATCCAGCGTTCGCGCACAGTCGGCATGCGCCGCGAAGGAGTCACAGAGTCCGCCGGGAAATTGCAGCAAGTAGGGCTATTGCCGACGGTGGCACATCAATGTGCTGACACTGGTCGGGATTGGAAGCGCGGACCTGTGAGTGCTGCCACGTGGTTAAAACAGAATTCGATCGCCTGCTCTCATCATCCCGGCATTCATCCATACTTTGATAAAGTACCTTCCCTTATCAAAGTATGGATCGGTTAAAAGTGAATCCTTAAACAGCCGTCATAATTAATGCTGTCGTCGTATTCAGCTTCACGCTGATTCATGCAGAACAAACACTTTATCGGCAAGTGGATGGGTAGAGCAAGAGCGAAATCCATCAACCCGTGCCCGCTTTCGCGAGCCTTTTCCTTCATGGCGTTATGTCAAACGGCAATCTAGGGCAAGGACACAATCTCGTACCCAGCCGACTTTTTGCAGACCCCGTCTTTGCCCATCTCTCCATCAATGACGACGTATGCAGTTTTTTGGGAAATCGCCAAGCCTTCAGATGAAGAGGGCAAAGGTTGAATAAACTCTGAATTGATAACTTCTGTTTTGTCCAAGGCCGATTTTGGAAAACGCCGTAGCTCAAACTTTTCTGGTTCTTTTCGATCTTCAGGGGGACCGGCGATCACCCAAATAGAGGTTGCGTCGGAAGACAGGTCTCGTACACCGCGCCCGCCCAAATCCACGAACGCCACGCGGTCAAACGTGTAGTCTGTTATATCTTTCATGTGGAGCAGGATGGCCAGATTTTTTTTCTCGGGTTGAGAGGGGTGTGTAGGCAGCAACGGAGCCCGCAACCCGATCCACACATCTGTCCCTTTAGGGGTGTGGATAGCGACAGCGCCTTCGGCATTGTAAGCGTTCACTGCATTGCAATCGGCTTTTGCAGCATCCTTGGTTAATTTGTTCGCTTGCACGGCTTCGTCAATCTGCGCCGCTTTTTCATCAGCGGCGTCTATCGCTTGACATGTTGCTTTCATTGGCGCGTCCAACACACTGTTATCAAACAGGTGTTTGCAGGTGACCTTCTTGGTTCGTAAGGTGTCCACGACCGCCGTTTCTGACTTCGACAAAGTAACCTTCCCGAACTGACGGCGATCTTTTTTGCCCTCACAGCTGGTGTTGCGACTATGAGAGGCAAAAGCCAGAATTACGTCATCCGAAACGCTGGCGAGCGCCTCGATGTCCGAGATTTCTTCGTCGTCTTGCAAGTGCAGGTTAAAAGCGCTTTGTTTGTCGAAATCCAGTTTTTGGTCCTTAACGGGGAACAGGTACAGTTTCTTTTTCTGTTCGTTGTCGCCTACCAAAAGACACTCGCCTTTCCCGCTCGGACAAGTCACCAGTAAAGCAGCAGACGCTTCACAAAGTGGAAAATGCCCCAGTGTCGCTTCGGCCGCTAGTCTGTCGCTTACCGTCAATGTAGTGAAAATGATTGCAAAGTACAGGGGAAAAAACCTTTTATGTTTTTGCATGTCGTTCTCCTAATCTGTAGTGGGTTTTGTTATCTCTTTCTGCCCAAAAACAATCCTACCTGGCCGTTTAACTCTCTAGCCAGTCAAACAAGCAGTAGGTCGGATGCGGCTTTTTGCGTCTGACATTCCAGCATCCTATAATGAGGCAACGTTGGGCAACCCCGAAATCCGTCGCCATATTGGATCATGAAAATGTCGGTTATAAACAGTATGCCCGACTCAGCCAATTTCATTTGGAAGCATTGGAAGAAGATTAATTTGTGAAGCCCCCTCAGAATCTGCCCCGATTTACTTGCTGTCCCGCTTTGGCTCAAGGTTAAATAGGCTCGTTCGGTATAGGGCGAGCTCTCTCCTCTTGAACAGTCGGTTTTCAGGCCCTAGCGCCCTCTGATCGTGTCGAGCTTCAGCTTGATTGCCGCTTCGGTGACAGGGCCGGCGATGCCGTCAGCCTTAACTCCCGCAGCGGCTTGGAATTCACGCACAGCCTGTTCCGTGTTTGGACCATAGCGGCCATCCACGGTGAGCTGGGGATCAGCGCCAAGAGCGTTGAGATCTTTCTGAAGCTGCTTTACGTCGTCCTCGCCGTCACCTATTTCAAAATCCTCCACCGGATCGCCAGCATCTTTTAGCAAGAGCCAAACCTTGCCAAACCAGGCTTTACGCTCAGGTAAGCCATTGAAACCGCCGTTGATCTTGCGGGTGATGGTGCGGATGTCGTTCTTGTCCGCGAAGTCGTTCAGATTATTCTGGGTCCACTCAATCAGAGCGGGCTTCAGGGCATGATTGGGATCGGTCACCAAATCGGGGTGGCCTTCGAAATCGACTCCAGCAGCGGCTCCCATAAGCTTGTGATTGCCGCGTCCAGTCGTCTGAAGGATACCGTTACCCCGGTAGAGGAACCCATCACCCGGATTTGTATTGCCGAGCTCGTGCGCCTTGTGTGGATTGCCGAGGCCGTATACTCTTTCGGCGATGGCTTGCTCATTACCGGCCAGCCTGGATGCCTCCGCATCCGTTACCGCAGCGGAGTGCTGGCCCACCCCGAAGATTTCAATCATGCGCCTTGCCGAGTAATTCATGTTCTCGCGCAGGATTCTGAATCCACCGGTCTCGTGCAGGGCCTGGGCCAGGAAATGGGCCATGCGTAAAGGTGTCGTGATGTTGTGGGTCTTGAACAGCGCATCCCCTCCACGGATCGCGTCCAAGTAATTATCTTGCGCACTGGGTGCGACGCGTTCGACCGCTTTTATGATGTCTTTGATATCCATGGGTACTTACCTCTGTGTTTAATGTTTGGAGAATACGGAAAACCTTTTTCCCGTGTAGCCTAATGCCTGGGGTCAAGTGTTCGCCAAAGTGCACTGGCCCAAATGCCTCACGCCAGTATATGGGCAGTCCCTGCTTGAGATACAGTGCTGAAGCAATCCGGCTACGGTAACTCTAAAACTCCCACTTCCGTTACTCAATGCTATACAGACAGGAACTGTCTTAGAGTAGCGTTTTTATTGAGTATTTTCACTTGCTCAACCGAAGAGACTGAATAGACCGCATGGATGCTTCATCATTACCGACAATTCCCTGTGTATCAACAACTACTGAGCGCCTACCGTTACTCAGAACCACCCATAAGCATTCACCTGCACCTGCATGAAAGCCGGTATTGTCGGAAATTCCACAGCTCACTGTGGATTTGATGCCTTGCCAGCCAAGTCCTGCCAGCGGCGCCACCGAATGTTCACTAAAACGCCCTTTGGCAATCCAGACGTTGTTGATTTTTTCGAAAACGGCTTGTTCAACGGCAATCTTTTCCAGGTCACCCTCAAACACTTCGAACGCGATAAGATACTCGCTGTTCGGCATAGGCTTACCAATGAGTGCGATACAGTTCTTGCTACCGCGACAGCCGATCTTTACTTTTCGGTTGGTCGGGTAGGCGAACTCAATGCCTAGATTCTCATCACGAAAAGTTTCCCAATCTGCCTGCTGGGTTGCGGCAAGCTGAGCTAACCTTCGCTCATAGGCGTTTTTTAGGCAAGCCTCGTTTTGGCACTTGTCTCTGATGTTGCGTAGCCACTCATTCTGATGGCTTTTATCGACATCAGGATGGTCACTTAACAAGATGGCGGACTTGTACGCTTTGGCGAGTTGCTCATCCAAGCTAGAGAGCGTCTTGCTAGCGCAGATGGTCTTCTCAACGCTGGTGCCAGCCTTCAAGCAGTTGAAGCTTGCTCCAATAGCGATACTCGGAGCAACTATTATGATCGCTACCAAGATAGGTCTTACAATGCCCATAACAATCTTCCCATTTCTCGATAATTCTCTAATTCAGGCTAAAGTGCCAGCTTCAGTAGAAAGAACATTTATTCTTGAATTTCATGGTGAGCTCCTGTTTATTGTTTCCTGCCCGTTCGATTTGCCAATTGTAACTACACCACGAAACATCTGACCCGCAAACTGCATTCGATATGCTATGGACCCATCATTCGGGGTGGACAAACTGCTCTATCGTCTGTCCACCCATGGCTGTATAGTTAATTTGAGTTGCTGACTTTGCCAACAGTATCCTATTTGGTACAGGCAAATCGATTTTCTTCTTTATCCACCAAAATTAAATGTACTCAATGAATCCCTTGTTAATGCTGTTAATCTTGCGTGAGTTGCGCTTGAAGACTCCTATACCATTGGCGGAGCCTCCGGGGTTGGTATTTCCTTCTATTGTCTCAAGCAGGCCGCTTACGACGCCGGTAACTATTCCGGAATGGCCGAACCCACCACCGTTATCGATAATGAATAACGAGCCGGGCGTGACTAGACCGGGATTGTTAACAGCATCGGTTTTCGTAATGCGCGAAGCCCCTGGTTGGTTCTTCGCTTTGTTCCAATGAGCCAGTACCCCAGCGGTTTTGACATGTGGGTTGGGGAGGCCAAGTTGACGCGCCGCTTGCTGGTAACAAAAATACGTGAATGCGACACACCAGAAGTTTTTGGGGTCGTGATGAACCAGCCCGACGGAGGCGAGATACTTATCAACCTCGGGGCCTGTATTGGACCCAAGGGGGTCTTCCAACACGCCTATCTGGGTATTGGCGAAAGCGATCACCGCCTTAGTAAGCGGCGAGGGAGCTTGAAGAGTGGAGGGTACGGTCGACTTGCCAAACATTGCGCCCCACGTGAGCGGCCCGAGTTGTCCGTCAATTTTAAGCGGGTTGCCCTGGTCATCCGTGAAACGCGCCTGGAATAGCTTGACTGCTCGTTCGGTTTCGGCTTTGTCGAAAACGCCATCTTCGGCGATCGGCCCACACCCGAGGGCATTTAAGCGCTGCTCAATTTTCTTTACGATGTCTGGGTCGGCGTCGCCGAGTTTGACGATTCGACCCGGATATGAAACTGCTGAGACCGGGCCTAATGGAGTGTTTATTAATGTCATGTTGAATCTCCTTGTTTTCATGTTATGTGCGACGATGTGCCGCGATACGTCGCGACGTTACATTTTCGGTATCCCACAGAGAGAAACCGTAACTCGGACGGTTTCGTGACAGCAAACAGTCACCACCCTCAAGGCTATGGTGGATTACCTATCGGCGAATTCATACGGCCTTTTGTGAATTGAAACTCTGAGCTCGGCCTATTTGAATCGGATAACCTTATTATCATTTTGTTTATTGTGGGGGAGATCAATGAAATTGGGTTCATGCGATTCATCAAGTAACTCCTTATAAAGAACCTCCAATTTCTTGGGCGAACCTAGGTAATATTCGTGTTTTCTTTTTACACCTTTAATTTTGGTAACATCCAAATAAGTTGTCCCTTTTGCAAAATCAGATTGTGGTATTGAGTTCCCCAATCGTGTTCCAGTGATTTTATTTGTTACAAGTGTGCCACAAGCTATGCGCCTGAACGGACCTAAGCCACCTTCACCAGCGGAACATGTAATAACTTGATCCTTCTGGTTTATGACAACGTAAACTTTATTCGCAGTATCGCTCGCAAGAATATTTACCCAATCCTTATGATTATTTAGCATAACATCTGGGGCATTGATAATTGTGCGATCAACATTTTTAAACACAGACTTCTCTGAGTTTTCCACGAGTTTCTGAAGTACGTAGTTCCCCATACTGTGTGCAAAAAAGTCCACAGAGGAAGTTTTGCCGCTGTTTAAAACCTCGAAAACTTGCTTTAGTATTGGTACAAACGCTTTACCGGAGTCTCCTGCCCTCTGAATGGTAATGGTGTAATCACCAGTTGTCTCTCCCACCGGCCAATCTAAGGATAATACGTTGGAATCAGAGACAATTGAAAACTCCTTTGCTTTTTTAAGCGCAGTTTTAAAGCCCTGTCCAGAACCATGAATAAATATAACGAGGGGCCGATTGGACTCTTTGATCCATGCATTCATAGTGGAGAGGAATCCCTGTTCATTACTTTCAAATTTGTGGGCCTCACATGATGTATCGTTAATATTTGCCGTAAGATAAGTAAAACTTGAGCCGAGCCTATCTCCTAAGCCTGAACAATCGGATTTAATGGTGCCGTTTCGGTTGGATATTACAAATATGTCACCTTTGGTTACTTGGTGTAGAGGTGGAGATTGTGGTTTCTGCTCCGAACTTTCTGCTCGTGGAGTCGCTTTTTCAGGTAATTGAAATCCATTCGAAGGGCTAGGCTTTTCAATTGTTGTAGCGCACGATGATAGCAAGATGTATACGGAGGTAACTATTACTAAGACAATACTTTTTTTCATTGATAATTTCCTATGGTATTTAGCCAAGTAGGTACGTATAGCGTACTATTTTCATAAATCAAGCCCCCACAAAAAGTACGCGATGCGTACTGGCTACAGCGCTGCTGTAATACGTGACTCTAAGAGTTCATCACGCACTGCTGTTTCAGCCAAGTAACGTCCGAGAAGGAAATACGCTCTAATCAATTCTGGCGAGTATGTGTCACGAAACGTAGGTGTCTCTGGAAACCAATCCTTAGCGTACTTTTCTTTTTGGTTAATTTTCATTAGTGCGGAATGAAGGCTTGGATTTTGTTTGCTTAAATAAACCAGAAATTGATCAACATTTTGGACGGTTGGACGTACCAAAATTAAAGTTCCTTGTCGCCTAACGCCTGTAGTATCTGGACAATAGTAGGGCGTTTTAATAACGGGTGGAACGTCGCGCTTCCAGTCCGATTCAAAAGTACAATTAAAAAGATGATTGGCTTGTTTTTCCGCCAATTTAATATCACCGAAGTCCTCACCCTCCTTCCCCATCTGCGACACTACAATTGTTTCTACACCACGCTCAAATAGTGGCAACAGTCCAAGATTATCTGATTTTCCTCCGTCAGCTAAGTCATATATTCCACGCAACCCTTTGATTGCTAACCCTTGGGTTTCATTATCTTGATAATGCGCGTGAAAGTTATATTGCAATAAAAATGGTTTTTTGCTTCCGACGACACCCGATGAATGTGCGAGCATAAGAGATAACACCTCACCAGGACGATCTTTCTCTCCTCCCGGCATATATCGCTGCCATTTACGATTTTCCCAAACAAAATTTGCTGATCCAGACTTCAAGAAAAAACCAAGATATTCTTTATCGTCCGTAAGAGTCCCTTGAAAATCTGGAGTACTTTGGAAAGGATAGTGATTTGCGCTCGCCTCTTCTTCCGAAGATGAGTGTGTAGAATTAAAAATGGGGTAAGGTCTATGGGTACTCGCTGCAAGGCATGGAGAAAAGTCACCAGGTTTGGCAAAATCGATATTGCATTCGTCAAGATGGGCTTTAATGATGTCGTCTTCCCACATTTCCTTCCGCTGGCTTAAGCCGTTTTCACCAATTGGAAGTATGCTGATTTTTTGGGTGGTTCGCAATTTTTCGGACGGCGGTTCGCACCCGATTTTTGGATATCCATCCTTTGCGAACGCGTTAAGGCAAGAAAAAAACTCGTCGTCAGATTGTCTTGTACTCCAATATGAGCCATTAGCCCAACTACCTCCACTCACGGATGAAATATAATCAATCTGGGAAAGAAGTGGGTAGCCATCAACTGAAGCCGAATTTAGGCCAGCTAGTATTCCCAATTGGAATGCAGCGGATCGGATGCCACCTCCAGAAAAAGCTAATCCCTGTAAGCGTTTTGGGCGAACCTCAGTCTCACTAAAACCATGCCGCGTGTTAAGGTATTTGTATTCATGCTTGAAGTATGAATTAGGGTCAAGCTGACGCTGATTTGGTTTGGAAACAAAATAAAAATCACTCGGGTTATATGCTTTTGTGCTTAAGTCAACGCTACTACATCCAGTTAGCAAAGTGCTACAGAGTCCCAACAATAATATGTCAAAACAAGCCAAAGCTTTGCGTACTGAGGATATCGCTTCTCGCTCAGATTTATCCTTATTATTTCTGTTCATGACAATCTCCAGTTACGATATATGATGGCTGCCAAAAGTCATACTGTCGCCGCAGCCAGATAGCGATAAAGCTTAAATCTCCTTTCACGATGCCTAACGTAAAGCCAAGTAGGATACGCATCGCGTACCATTTTCAAAACGTGCTGCATAAATCAAGCCCCCAAAAGGCACGCGTACCCTACCTGATTCCCAAGCAACAAAGTCGACCATTCCCGGTTCCTTTTTATAACCCAACATCACAAGCACTTACTATCTTCTTTGGGTCTAAATCACTGAGATCAAAAGTGGTTGGTGTTGAGGCGGCTTGCTTTGGCGGACTGACGCTCGGTGGGGTCGCGTTTGATGAAGCTTTGTTAGTGTTGCCAGCTGGGGCTTGTACATTCTTCAGATCTTCGCTGACGTGCTGTGGGTCCAATAACGCCAAATGGGCATGTACCCTGTGTATTACGTCATTGACGTCTTCATTCAAGCATCCCGCTTCATACGTTTCTGGGACGCTGCTGTTGAGTAATAGCTCAAGATTTTGTTTACGCTTATTCGCCAAATCGATTTTTCCTTCAGCCTCCGCTATCTTGACATTGGCCACGTCAACTGCCTTGCCCAGTGCGGCAATCGTGTCAGGTGAAATCGTGGTTTGACCTGGATTTCTTAGAGAATTTGCGTCTTGAGGTATCCCATTTCTGGACTTGATTTGTTCGTCTCGCTCTGTCGTCGAGCTGGTTAGCTCTTGGTCTAATTTCTTTCCTAATTCTTTTAAGATTGGATTATTTTTGTCTGGCTTGTCTGGCGATTTAGGCCGCAAATTAAGTCGCTTTTGACTCTGGTTTATGAAGGTGTTAATTGAATCGCTTGCAGAAAAATAAACCTGAGCCAGTTCCTCATTTTGGTAATAACCAAACAACGTACCGATAAAGGTGGCTGCCAGTGGGATGATAACGCTTGTGGTACCGCTGGAACCCGTAGCGGCAAGCCCCCCCAATGCGCCGACTCCAGCCGCCGCTATCGCTCCTCCCCAGTATAATGAGTAGCGGTTCATGGTACCTCGGCTGCTATACCCGTCGGAAACCCCGTATGCCCATGTTTTTACCTCGACGTAATTCGAGGTGTCTGCCGGGTCTGGATGGTCGTTCACGTAACCGAACGGAGTGCTGAGTTTGGTACCTAGTGAAGTGGCACACCCCGATAGCGAGGAAGAAACCACCAATATCAAGACAAGAGTTGTTTTCGATAAATTGGTTGGCATTTTATCTTTCTCCAAATGAAAAATGAATAAATGGCGGTATCTTGAATATTCCCAATAAATCAATGGAGATACCTCAAGATTAAACTCGATTGAAATAAACAGCCAACCGTTTTTCCTCATTAAGAACTACCCACATTTCTCTACTAAGCCATAACGCTTCCATTAATTAGGTTCTAGTTTCCCTGCTCTTAGAGCCAAGTGAACGACACCAAAGCCCTCTTTGTGCCTGCGATCTTTACCGTTTTATGAATTACTCGGCCGTCTCCGATCAACTGCAATGGTGTAACGGCCAGGCTTGAGCTTGGCGAATAGCATAGGGCGGTCAGGCACAAATGCCATGATGGCGTTGCCGCTTGAATCCGTGACACTCACCTTCACGTCACTGACATATTCTCCTGTACCCGCCACCGAAAATAGCAGATGCAAGTTGTAGTCATCCCGTATGGCTTGCATCGCATTAATCATCGCCCTACACCGCCGCTGACGAACGTAACCCCGCCTTGGGTTTCCGCAATTGAGCTTAGCAGAATAGAGGGGAGGATAAGCGCCAAGTGTAATCGATTCACAATAAGTGCTCCTTGGGCCGTGAGAAAACGACCACAAATGCAGCATACTGGATCTGTGACTATTGTCTGTACGCTACCGCACCAACAGTGATTAGATTAATTTTAGGTTTTAATTCCTTGAACCGTTGATCAGTCTGTGATGTCGGCGAGTCGGACGATATTTAGGAATACGAATGTTATCCCTATGTACTGCGGAACCGTTGCTATCCATCACCCCATCACCACCAAAACTTGATGCGTCTTCCCATCGTGCAGCAGCGGAATACTGCCCCTCGATTGCGGCACGCCGTCCAACTCAATCGACACCACGCTCTTCGACACGCCATTGGGATTATTAACGATGATTTCATAGCAAGTTTCTTCGTGCCGGTAACGTAAAGTGTAACTACGCCATTCACGCGGAATACAAGGATTGAAATGCATTTTACCGGCGCGGATATTCAGGCCCAGCATCCATTCCAGACCCGCACGGTAAAACCATCCCGCAGCGCCGGTGTACCAGGTCCAACCGCCGCGCCGCGCATGG
>Ga0208629_100913_pt1 | contig 12788 bp, 11 predicted proteins | sample LakWasMet19_HOW5_2_FD_183865 | JGI IMG/M metagenome (GOLD analysis project Ga0208629, IMG submission 183865) | Freshwater sediment methanotrophic microbial communities from Lake Washington under simulated oxygen tension - Sediment Metagenome... | ecosystem: Environmental > Aquatic > Freshwater >...
AGCACAGCAAGAGGTACTGACGCTGCCACCGGCTCAATGCGCCGCTGGGCAGCGTTACACGGAGAGCTGCCTTCGAAACGCTGCGGCATGGACCTGCTCATCACGTTCATGCTGCGGCCAGGCGCCGTTGTGTGCACCCAGTGGTGTGATACCTGACCTGATCTGCGACCACACCGTGGGTTTCGGCGGCGTGTGTTGCCGCTGTTCAGGCCCCGCACGACGACGGCCTGTCGCTGTCGCTGATGTACGGCATCCTTCTGTACGGCATCCTTCCGTCTATTCAGTCGCAGGTACTGGAGCCACCTTCTCGCTGCATGCACCATGGCGTCGCTGACGCACGGCATGCCTCCTTCCGTCTTTTTGCTGGTCGCTGGCATCACGCCGTTTCGCCTTGCTGACTACTGGCGCCGCCTCCACACTTGCGCACCTCTGCGGAGGCACTGCTGACCGGCCTCCCCTGCGCGTTTTGCACACCCTCTCATGTGATGGCCGCCGATTTGTGTTGTCACGGCTGACTCATGATCCGCTCTCCTGCGGCCGCATCGCGAAGCCACATCGCCGTTTCCCGCCCCATCCGTGATTTCTCTCGTCGCCCTGCTGTCTCATGCGCCTCTCCCTCCTCCCCTCGCCGCTCACCCTGCTCCGTCCGTCCCCTGCAGGAGCGCTTCCGCAGCCTGATCCCCTCCTACATCCGCGACTCCTCGGTGGCGATCGTGGTCTACGACGTGACCTCGCGCCCGTCCTTCGCGAACGCGTCGCGCTGGATCGAGGACGTGCGCGCGGAGCGCGGGACGGACGTGCTGATGGTGCTGGTGGGGAATAAGACGGACATGGGCGAGCGGCGGTGCGTAATTCCTCGCACGATTTACCCGCGACAGGAGCTTGCGAATGACCCCGCGAATGGCTGCCAGCAGTGCTGCGGGTGCTTTACCCGAACTTGCGATGAGGCTGCACCATCACGCGGCAGCTGCAGAGCGTGCCGTGTGTGCACGTGTGTGTTGTCTGCGACATGCGTTTGTGTTTCGTGTGCAGTAGCATGGCCTCCGGAGCTATCACGCAGCTCCTGAGTACTTAGCTCATCGTTTTGCAGCACTCGTCGCCAGCTCCACTGCAAGCCTCATTGCTGTTTGCCTTGCTTGAGCCTGCGCCTGCAAACCGTCCCTCCGCTGCTGTGCCCGCCCTGCGCATCCTTCTGCTGCAGGCTCGTGAGCGCGGAAGAGGGCGAGCGGCGGGCCCGCGAGGAGGGCGTCATGTTCATCGAATGCAGCGCTCGCACGGGCGACAACGTCAAGCAGCTCTTTCGCAACCTCGCGACGGCGCTGCCGGGGAGTGTGCAGCCGGCAGCTGGCGGGGCCTCAGGCGGGGCTGGGAGGGGCGGCATCGCCAACGCGCCGTATGCGCCGGAATCGAACCTCATCGACATCAAGCTCAGCGCCGTGCCGCCGGGTGGGGAGGGCGAGGGGGCGGCTCGGACCAGCACCTGCTGCTCGTGATAAGGCGCTGGGCTGCCAGTGCTGGGCACGCGGCACCCGTTGCAAGTGCGAAGCACTCAGCACTTTCTGCGAGTGACGGGGCGCGCATGCCAGCAGTCGGCTTGGGGCCGTTGGTGGAGTGTTTGCTGTCTCGCCTTCGCAACCAGTGCTCGCTCGCGGGGTCCTACGCCGAGCTCACGCCGCAGCTGTGGGTTTGCGCCGTCACTGCGGCCACTCACGCACTTCGACACCGCTGTCGAAATTGGCTTTTCATATCTATTTGCTCTGCGGGCGGTGTGTGCTGCCGCCACTGGGCCTTCTGAGCTCCCGCCGCTACGGGAGATGCTTCTTGCGGATGCTGTGGATTCCGCCTGACGGCGCGCCTCAGTCCCCGTATCATTCCGGGCCTGTGCGTCGGTATTGTTGCCTCCATGAGGCGACTGCCTTTGCTGGTCCACATATCCATCTGGGGTGCGCTACAAGCGCCGGCTGCTGCATTTGGAGCATTGACAGGCTTCATGGTATCAACCCCGCAGCGCATCGCTCGTGCTGTGCTTTGCGGCAATCTACACGTCAGTGGCCTGCTACCCCTCCCGCGGAAACTGCCAATACGTCGTGCGAGCTCGGCAGCGATGGGGTTTCTCTGCGATGATGAAAGCGCACGAGCTTGCGCGTTTCAATTTGGTATCATGATGATGAGCGGACACAAACTTGAAGCGATTCCGGTGATACAACTCGCATGCACCGCCGCTGCGCGCGCGAAGTATGAAGAGACAGCGGGCCACTGCGGTCTATCCCTCGTGGCATCCAGCGCTACACGAAAAGAGCAGCTTTTTGTGCGACACGGCGGGCGTGTTTCGGAGCACGCCTGCCGTGTCGCGGCTTGCTTGCTGCGCAAACACGATGCCGCACTGCCAGGCCTTGTCCTCCAGCTGTGCTGTTGCTTCCGATCAGCTGCGCCCTGCATTTGATCAGCGTGACTACGATCCACTTGAGCCGGACTTGCAGCTTTCAGTGCCTGGGCTGGCTCGCGGTGAGGCGCAGCGCCTACTACTAGTACTTCACTCGCCGCTAGCTCGTGAGACCGGTTGGAGCGCTGACTCCATCCTGTTCCTCACAAGAACACCCCTTGGGGCCGTGTTGCCATCTTCCTATGGCACTTGACCTCGGCGCTCGCTGGCCCCGTGACTGGTCGAGCCTCAGCTGCTACAGCTGGCTGGCGGCTGCAACCATGATGACGCCGGAATCTTGGTGCTGCTAGCTGTGATGCTGGAGGTAAAGCTCTCCAGCACTGAGGCTCTGGCACAGCGCTGCGGCTCCGGCTCCGAGACACTCCGCCCCGCCCGTGCAACAGCGATCTATCGGCTCTCATCATCCGGCCTCGGCCACACACACACACACACTTTGATGAGATGCAACTGCCACCCGCTTGGTGGTGTCCGATAACCACCTTCGCATCTTGTCAATCGCCGCTGTAGCAAGCGATGGCCGGCTGATAGGCACCCGCTCGTGCGTACTCGCTGCCACTCAACCACGCCACTGTCAGTGGAGTGGGGCAGCTCTTGCTTACCACTTCGTGGTACTCGCGTGGTCGTCCACGCGCACCTTCTGGGGCGCCCATTTGCGAGCGACCGCTCGACGCTGCCAGTGTCTTCTCCCGCCGGGCCGCCGGCGGCCCGAGCCGCTAGCGCAGCAACTTCTGCATTGGCGGCCTTCAGGGCCAGTTCTTGCTGAACTCCTGAGTTCAACCTTGCCGGCTGGCGCATGTCACGTTTGCGCGCCCTGTGTCGCACGCGTGCACGCGTGGCGCACGTTGTCCGGCCGACTCGGAGTCGGCACGCGAGGGCACTCAGGCTCAGCTCAGGCTGCTCGGAGGGCAGCCGGCGAGGGCTTTGTCGCTGGGTGCAATCCGCTTGGCGCCGCTCATTTTTGCGATCCTGAAATTTAAATAAGCGCCCCCCGCCTAAGCCACGGGCAGAGAGTTTGCCTGTTGCGCAACCGCTGAAGTGAGCGACATGATAGACAGATGCCAGATTGTTTCACGGATTGCGAGAGCGGAGATAACGCCGAGGTGATAAGAAGCTAGATTCACAATTAATATGAGTTGAGCTTTTGGTAACTTTGCGCGATTGTTGTGGCAGGCGCTGCTACCGTTAGCGCAGCCCAGTTCTCGCTGTGAGAATTCTGCCGGCGCGGACTCGCGACCATGAGGCTGCACGTTGCGACCCTCCTCGCCATCAGTCTGGGTGCAACCGCACAAGTGACATGTCCTGCTGGCTTCTCTGGTGCACAAGGTGCGCGGTAGCTGATGCCCTCCTGACGCAAGTGCGCTTCAGGTGCCAATCATTCAACTTAGTGACTTGTCTGAAGCTTCCCGGCGGTAGCTGCTACCGCCCCTCCGCCACCCGCGCGTTTCAATGCAGATGGCGGCAACGGCTTTTGGTACTGCTACTCCTTGGTGACCAGCCCAGGGACATGGGACCAGGCACGAGCAGCGTGCGCGGCAAAGAATTCGGCGTACAGCAGCAGCTTGGCGTCAATTCGCAACTCCGTTCAGGCCATCGGTGTGCTGAACAACAAGTGCGGGGGCACCGCGGCCGCAATCAATGCTGGTTACTGGGTACGTGGCGCTCAATCTGTGTATGCGAGGTGCCACTGGGGCGACAGCGCCCATTCGAGTCCATGCCTCGCTCCTCGATTGCTTAGCATTGTTCCGACTGAGTCGGTCGCGCCCCCCTGCAGATTGGTCTGTACTTCCTGACGGGCATGAACTTTCAGCAGCCGACGGGGTGGGCGTGGGTCAACGGCGCGGACGCGAGCTACGTGCGGACGTCCACCTACGGCACGGGGGTGAGTGGGCAGCGTCGAGCGATGCCTGCCGCGGCAAGGTGTCTGGGCGAGTATTTTCTCCCGCCGCATGCTCTTTGCGACATTTGCCCTGGGTGTTGACCGGTCGCGGCTTTGCAGATCTGGTACCCCGGCGAGCCAGACTACCCGGAGTGCGTGTGCGGCAACGCGCGCGACGACGCGCCGCAGTTTATTCCCGGCAACATCGGCAACTGGGATTGCGGGACCACAGGGCCCGGGTATGCGTGCTGCGAGGCGCTCGCCATTCCGAGCCCGTCGCCCACGCAGACAACGGCACCTTCCGTCTCCAGCACTCAAACGCCGCCGAATACGCAGACCGCCTCTGCAAGTCCAAGCAGAGCTGCCGCAAGCAACAGCGCCAGTACCAGCTACAGTGCTTCGAGTACATCCTCCAGCTCAGCAAGCGCCACACCCTCGCCGAGTCGCCTACCTGACGGTTGCCCCCGTGGCTTCAGCAATGCCACGTCCGGCTACTGCTACGCGGTTGTGTCAGCGCCCAACGGACTGTCCTGGTACGAGGCGCAGGATGCGTGTGCTGCCCTCGGTCACAGCTCAGGAGCTCAATTGGCAACACTTGCATCCATACGCGACACTGCTCAAAATTCAACCATCTTGACCCAAGGATGCGCTTCGTTGGCCCCGCGGAGTCCTGCGGGTCTCGCGCAAGGCGCGTGGCTTGGATACTGGGACGGTAATAAGAGAGGGGACTGGCAGTGGGTGAGCGGTGCAGACCCCAGTTGGTTCAATGCCACTGGCATCTGGGCAACGGGACAGGCAACTTCCAGCGATGACAGCGAAACATGTGTTATGCTGAGCCCCTCGACATCGACGGGGATGCTGGGCAATGCGTCCTGCGCTGTGCAGCGACTGGATGCCGCTGCAATGATTGGGTGCTGTGAGGTGCCGGTGCAGCCTGTGCTGGCGTGCCCAGAGGCTTTTGTAGGCCCCGACACGGCTGGCTACTGCTACCGGGCACTCAATACGACAGATGGCTTCACGTGGGATGGTGCGAATGCCGCGTGTCGCGCCCTTGGGAGTAACTCTCGCCTTGCTGCCATTGTCGACCCTGCTACAGGTGCATCCGTAGTGACACAGAGATGCGCCGGCGCAAGTGCCGCCGGGCAAACATTTTGGACCGGAATTTGCGATACAAGCGGCGGCAGCGGTCACACAAATCGCAGCGGCAGCTACTGGCGCAACTACGGCAGCGGTGAGCGTGCTGCATGGTTTGTAACCACAGGGGCAGCGTTGTGGAGGACCGGAGAACCGAACGACTTTGGAGCGCGGGTTCCGGCTGAAAACTGCGTGGAGGTGGACGGGACGCCTCCAGGTCTGAATGACGTCAGCTGCAACGATCTCATGCATGCCGGGCAAGGACCAGTCAGCGCTTGCTGCCAGGCGCCCGCCATGGCCGAATCGCTTCGACCGCCTTCCTCATTACAGTCTGTATCACCTACGCCCTCAGCCTGCGCGTCTCCGTCATGGACGGCAACATCCACACAGCCCGTGTCTCCGAGCGGATTTCCATCAGCAACTGACTCCGTATCCGCTTCCATGAGTTTGTCCTCGAGTCCCAGCAGTAGTGCCACAGGCACGCTGGATCCTACGGCCACCAATACGTTGGTCCCCTCTCCGCTACTCTCGTCAACTTCCTCGAAGTCAGCGTCAACCACGTCACTCCCGCCTCCTTCACCTGCTGACAGTGCTTCCGTGAGCCCGGTGGGCTCTGCATCTGCTGCGACCGCGGCCAGTCCTTTTGCTGCCAGTTCATCGCTGACTTTGCAACTTCGCCTTAGCGGGGGCATGCTGCATTCAAGCATGGCTGCTGTTAACTCCAGCAACGGGGTTGCCGGGGTACTCTCCGCGGCGCTGCCCCCACTCGTATTGCATGTCGACATCGCAGGGGGCGGGTGCGTTGACGTGGCCAGCGCTCGGATTGCGTGCTCCGTGACAGCGAGTGGAGGCGTTGCAATATTTGAGACTGGCAAGCTCGCTGCCGTTGAGGCTTGGCCAGGTGGGCGAAATACTGGAGTGTCGATTGCTCCTCCAGTCGAGATGCAACGAGCTCCAGGAGGCCGCTGCATGCTCTGGCCTGCGGTAGCCCCCACGTTTGCACTCTCGATGGCTTCCATCTGGCACTCGCCGAACGGTGGTACGAGTGAAGCCCCTCTTGTCACCGTGCTGTACGCGTTCTGCGAGCTGCACGCGGACACTAGCCCAGCTGCAGACTCTAACTCAACGGCGGTGCAGCCACTTGCATCAGCTACAGCGAGAGTACTGGCGCTGCGCAGCGTGCTGCCGCTGCCCATGGACGTGTTCACCCTTCGCAGTGAGCAGAGTTGGCTTGAGTCTGCACGGTTGGGTGTACGGGTGCAGCTCCCGTCGGACTTGCAATCACCTCACGACCTTGCCATTGCTGTCGACGACGTTGCTGCCGACGACGTTGTTGCCGATCCCGCCAGTACCGCTTCGGGCGTTGGAATTGAGATCGCAGGCGCCGTTGGCGCCGGCACGCTGTCCGGCAGCACAACATTGGTGCTGAAACTGCAAGCGGCGGCCACTCCCGTGAGTCTCCGCAACTCAACATCCTCCGCGCGCTCGCTCAGCACTACGCGTGCGCCGCAGCAACCTGTTGTTCTTGTTGGTGGTGTGCTTGCCAATGTCACGTATGTAGCTCCAGACTTCAGCCAAATCCACATTAGGACACCCGCATACGCTGCTCTGTGCGCCGCAACAAGGGCGCGCCGCGATTGCGGGTATAAGGAGCTCCAACTCGGGTTTGACATCACGAACTCTACCGGTGTCGCTTCATCGACCAAGCTTACTTTGACCGACTGGCTTGTCAGGTGGACGCTGGAGGGGGCTTCGATGGATGCGGACGATATCGCTGCTTTTCTGCTCGAAGGAGTGGCTTCCGGTCTTTTGCCGCTCGCTCCTTCGATTGACGTACCGCCATGGTGGCCGCCAAGCCTGCGCACCGCAGCCGCGAGTGTCAATAACTCTCGTGTCATCGTGCCTCTCGCTGTACCTGCTAACTGCCGAGGGAGCAACTGCGGCAATTCACCGGGCGATGCAATTGTTACCGAGGTCCCCACGCTGTCAATCCTCCCGGCAATACAGATCGACTCAGATGTCCCTGCGGCGCTGGTGGTCTCCGCTGCTACCGGTTTGTATTACACTGAAAAATGCGCAGGCTATACGGACTTTGCATCTGGAGCATGCACAAACACATCCCATCCAGACTTCAGCCGCTGTGGATTTGGCTCCGGGGATGCCTGCCGCCCGTGTCCGGCTCACGCCATCTGTCCCGGGGGCTGGCGTGCATACCCCGCTGAGTTTGGTTGGTACGCGGCTGCTGAAAGTACGGGATTGATGATACACTGTCGATATCCTGCTAGTGCCCGCTGCCTCGGCTGGGACTTTGCCGCGGGCGCGGTTCGTTGCGGCGGAGCGTATGACCAGCAAAGCGACGGGTGCTCCGCTTGCGCTGCCGGCTTCTATCAGGTGGCTGATGGCAGTTGCGGGGCATGCCCTCCACTGCCTTCATTGCCTTTTTTTGCCATCCTTATTTCATGCGGTCTTTTTGCGGGCGCGGTGGCTGTTTGCCTTCTGGGTATCATGACGCTTGCATGGGTCACTGCTAAGATCCGAGGAGGTACAGCCGCCGGGGCCCGCAACCGCGCGATTGATTTGCTAGTGTGGATTGTAGTTTTGTTGCAAATGCTGGCGCAGGCAGGGCAAGCTGCCGCACCGGGGCTGCCAGAAGCACTAGTTGCAATGCTGCAGGCTCTGAAGGGCTTCCAGCTGCAAGATAGCATCGTTCCCGCCGCTTGCATTTCCGGAAACACTTTTGCGAAAGAGACTGCGATTCTCGTCTCGGCCCTCTGCCTTCAGGTGGTGTTGCTCCTTCTGATTGATGCATCGCGATGCCTGACTACTGCAATTCCTTGGTTCCGTGCGACAACATGGAAGCCTATAGGGTGCGCGCGCATGCGCAGAGTCCGCCCCTTTACTGTTCGGCTGGTGCTGATGGCATGCATACTGATGTATGCCTTGGTATGCAACACGGCTTTCCAGGCACTTGCTTGCAGCGATGTGCATGTGTCGCGCACCGTTGCCTCCTTCCTTTATGCTGCAAGCAACCGCGGCACTGAAGTTGAAGGCAGCGCGGCCGGAGATGTGTCGCAGGAGGACGTGGTGTCTATCTCAGTCCTCGCTACGCGTCCTCAGATTGTGTGTTACTCACAAGTGCATCTCGGTGTTGCGGTTGTAGCCTGGATCACTGTGGCGCTGTTCGTGATAGGCTTCCCGCTCCGGACTATTTTATGGGCTTATGCTCGCATAGTGCGCATTGCAACCGCTCGCTCTGTTGGTGGCCAGCTGCCACCAGACACATCGACCACCCCACGCGGCAATTTGGGTCCACAAACTCGAGAAGCTGAGTGGATCGCTGCCGTCGCCACTGACGCTACCGCTATTACGGCGTTCCTCAAGCGTCATGGCTGCGTTGCAGGGCGTTTGCTTCTACTGTTGTGGGGCAGGGAGCGTGCGCTTGCTACGAGCATGGGCAACTCAACGAGTGGAAGAGGCCCGCGTGTGTCTGTAGGCCAGCCGATGCCGGTAACGACACGTCGCGCAATTTCGCAGACGACAGCCTCCTTGCCGCGTACGGGTTCAGGCACCGTCCAAGCAGCATCGAAACTTCGCGGCAATTGTGATGAGGCCAGACGCCAGTCCGTGACACCAATACATTCCGCGTTCAAGGGCGGCCCATTTGAGGGCGCGCAGCCCGGTATGCTGTGCTTTGCGGCCATGGATCGCAGCGCGGCTGTGGCTACCGATATTGCACTCCTGCCCTTTGTCGGCGACGCTCACAGAGCCTCGCAATTTCATGCGCGACATGTAAACCTGGCTGGCTTGGCTGCGGTGGCTGCTGTGCAAGCATTCTGGCTTCACCTTGACGCAGTCGGACCCCTCGCTGCCCGTGGTGTTGGGGTATGCTGCATTTTCGCGGCGATGGCATGGTATACATGGACGCGGCAGCCTGTGCCAGCTCACGACAGATGGAGGGGAGATGCGCAGGTTGGCTCTCTCGTAGTCTCGATTCTCCAGACTGCAGTGACTCATTACACGCAAGCGGTATCACTGGGTCCGGCGAACGCTGCTTCGCGAGTGGTTCTGTCTGTGCTCGGCTATGTGACTCTTGTGGCAATTGTGGTACTGTTGGGCGGTGTATCAATTGGTTTTGTTCGCAGCACGGTCACCGGGGCAGAGCGCGAGCAGCGATGCATTGACGATGCGGTTGCTGTGCAGCAACTCCGAGGTGCCGCGTCCGATCCTAGCTTTCTTGTGGCGGCCCCAACGGCTCGCGCGTCATTCACGCCGAAGCTGTTGACTGCGCGAGCACGTGTACTGAGGACATCAACGTCCCAGCCTCCGGGAGGAGGCCAGCTTGGAGAACAAGTGGAGCACTTGCGAGCGTACGTACGAGTTAGGCCGCGCCAATCGCTGTCAGCTTATGCAGCGGAAATCTCGACTCTGGGGGCGAATCACGGAACGTTAAAAGCCGATGAGTTGGCCGTTGCTGACCCTGGCGCCACCGTCAGCCTCCTCAGCGCAGCACCGATTTTCTCCATGCCAGTTGCACCAGAGGAAATATTTCAGGCATCTGCTGCAAGAAGAGCAATTGCACGTGGCTCCATCAACGCCTTCGCAAACTTCGACGTACATGCCGCCGGACGGTCCGTGGCAGGGACTCGCCATAGCCAGCAACTGAAGAGCTGAGCAGTGGATGCTGTCGCGACGCTGGCATGACGAGCTCGTGCCGGTGTCTGCCATGTTGGAAAGCCATCGCTTTGGAACAGGAACTCGCTCGTTGCCCAACTCCAGAACTGGCAGTCAGTGGAAGAGGACGGCAACGGTGATGATATCCCGCTCCAGCCTTGCTCTCAGCACCACATGACTGCCCAACAGCCGTAGGGCAACGCAGCAGAAGGTGTTGGTATTTCCAGACACGCACCGATTTCCCCCCTTGCAGCTTTGCTTTGGCAGCGTCGCATGCTGTCATTGTAGGTTTCCCTGCAGCAGCTGGGCTCAAGCACTGCTGGCAGATACAAGGAGCTAGCATAAGCGCCGACCTGTCTGATGCTGCAGATGGCGATGCTGCCGACCTGACTGATGCTAGCGAGTCACTCGCTGGCAGTACTGACGGCTCGAGCAGCGACGGCTCCTCAGACGACAACTCTTTGGAGCAGGAGACTGAGTCTGAGCCGGATTCCGACTCGTCGGACGCCGACTGATGCTCACGATTGGCCTCTTGATGCTCGCGCGCCGCTCAGCGTTAACCGCTGCTGCGTGCCTGCGCACCCCGCGCTGCCTTACCGCGCCAACGGGCCCCATCCCGTCTGCTGCTGCGGTCGTGCGGGCTCGGCCGTCTCCCAGGTGCCATCCCCGTGTTGGCATGCCTGCGAGGGCCGACCCTCACTCGGTGCAGCGTCAACTCGCCGATGGGGCTGCGCCCCCATGCGCGCGTACCCTGTCTGCTGCGGTGTGCTGCTCTGAGCGCCACTGCGCGGCGGTCGCAGAAATGCTGGCGGGTATCGCGGCGCTGGCCACGTCCCCCGTTGCCGCCCGATGTGTGTAGTTCATGTTCCGCTGACTGTGCATGTTGAGTGGCAAATCTTTCTGGCCCCCCGCAAGGGGCCCCGGTGTATACCTGCCATTTCGGCGGTGCGACCACTTGAATTTCTTGTATGTATGTAAACAGCAGAACGGATCGGAAACGGCTAAGAAGTGTGCAAGAACACACCTGCCGAATGCATTAAGCCCTGAAAATGGATGGCGCTGTAGCGGGCGGCTTATGGACTGCCATCAGGGCAGAACGCAGGCGTGGGCGTGCAAGCGCGGGGTCGCGAGCCGGCCATCGGCAACGAAACTCCGCGGCGCGAACACATGAATTGTGCGTCGGCAGCGTCAGGCGCGTCAGGCAACAGCCCGGGCTGCCGACGTACGCCGGCGGGAGGGAGGCGCGCAACGGAAAGGCGACACTACGCCCCAGGCTGTATGCAGCCCTCAGCCCTCACGGCAGCAGACTGCGATTCAGGGGCGGCACACGGAAGGTGGTACTGGTTGCGGGGGAGCGGGTTGGCTCCGCCGCGGGGGCTCGCGGGCTGCGTTGAGACAGCATCACGCGAGACCCTGCCGCGGATGCGCCTGCCGCGGCGCCTGCTGGGGCCGGGCCAGTGGCCCCGCCTCCGCGGGATGCGGCTGCGGCGTACTTGTGCAGGCGGGCCTCAATGCTGGCGGAGCCGTAGTAGGCACTACCAGGTAGTAATCACGTACTTCGGGGCAGCGCGAGACTCGCCGCGAGTTCGAATTTCAGACATGTCGATGTTTTCACTGACATATCGTCGATGTGCCACTGTACCGTGTTGCGAGTGCACAGGCCGAAGAGCTTAAGCGAAATTTAAAGTGCCCCACTGGCACATGGGAGCTACTGGTGGTACCATCATCGAGATGAGCACGTGTGAGCTCAATGTCGATATCGATGGTGGTCGGTACGACCGTCAGTGGCCATGTATTTAGGATCCCGAATGCTCACAGAGAAACGACATCGAATCGGGCCCATGGGACCAGGGAATCCGGAGTGGCCGCAGCAACTCAGCAATGCTTGACTGCTTGCACGAGAGCGCGCGCGGTGTGTACCAGCGAAAGCCTGGGTGGCGCTGTTCACGTTGAAAGTGCGTACGTTGGGGGCGCAGCGGCAGCCCGTGCGGTGTACGGGCAGCAATACGGTGGCTGCGACTACAGCGTCGCCGCATGCGCGCAGCTACCCAGAGGCGAGTGTGCGCAGCCCCTCTCCATCATGGAAACTCCATGCTGTAAGAAATCCGTTCACGACAGCCGTGGATAAAGCTGCCTCGCCGTGCGGTGTGCCCGCAGAGCCCACCCTCCGCCCTGCAGCTCGGAGTGCGACCCTCACAGCGTTCACTGCGGCCGCCGCCACGCACTACACCACAGCAGTAGCCCGCCGCTGCGGCCAAGGCCACGCACGGCAGCTGAGGCCACGTGCTGCGGCCAACACCACCCGCGACAGCTGAGGCCACCCGCTGGCAGCTGCGCGCAGCTGCGCGGGCTCATCGCTTGCCGCCGCGCTTGCCCGCGGCGGCGCCCTTGCCGCCCCCGCGCGCCCCCGGACCCAGCTTCTCCATCCGCTTGCGCTCCACCTTGAGCGCCTTGCGCATGTCAGCCGCCTTCCGCCCCTCGCCCAGAAACACTCCGTCCGCGTCCGCAGCCGCTGCCGCGGCACCGGCGCCGGCGCGGCCCGCGCTGTGCCGCCCGCGCTTGGCCGGCGGGGCCCTCCCGCCGCCCCTGCCGCCCCTCCCTCCCCGCCCGCCGGAGGGCTTGTCGTCGTCATCGGCGCTCGCGCCATCGTCAGAGTCGTCGCCG
>Ga0208629_100914_pt1 | contig 12785 bp, 3 predicted proteins | sample LakWasMet19_HOW5_2_FD_183865 | JGI IMG/M metagenome (GOLD analysis project Ga0208629, IMG submission 183865) | Freshwater sediment methanotrophic microbial communities from Lake Washington under simulated oxygen tension - Sediment Metagenome... | ecosystem: Environmental > Aquatic > Freshwater >...
GGCCACGGGCACGGGCAGCGGGTCGGGCGGGCAGGTCTCCATGGCCAGCGGATCCTCTCGCCCTCCCTCCAGCGGCAACGGATCTGGCGGCAACGGCTCGGGCGGCAACTCATCTGGCGGCAGCGGCTCGGGTACGGGCCCAACGAGGGTTGGCGCCGGGGTGAGGAGCACACGGCGCACGGCTGGAGCCGGGGCCTTCAACCCCGACCTTCGCTTCCCATCGACCAACGAGGCACCGCTCGGGGGCGCGGCTGACGACGCGGCCCCGACCGGCGTCGCGCTGAACAGCAGGCGCAGCATGTCTCCGCCCGGGCAGATGAGGCCGCTGCACCCCGCGGGCGGCTACATGCAGCGCCCGCTGCAGGCACCGGGTGCCCGCACCGCTTTCACCGCGCAGCTTCCGGCTGGTGAGCAGGCGGTGCCGCCGCAGGCGGCAGTCGGCGGCGCCACGTCCGTCGCGGGAGCGCCCACCAGCGGCTCGCCGCTCGATTGGCAGCGCGTGCGCTCGCCCGAGCGCGGCCAGGCGATGGCCCACCCCGGGGCGGCCCAGAATCAGGCGCTGCACTCGCAGCTGCAGCAGCGCGCTGCGGAGCACGCGGAGGAGCTGCGGGCAGAGGAGGACAGACAGATTGCCGAGTCGCTCGACCTGATCCGCACCAACGCGATGGCGATTGCGCGGCTGCTGGACCACTTCGTGGCCCTCGAGAAGGTCGAGAACGGGCGCCTGCGGCTGCGCGTGGTGGCCTACCGCCCTGTCCGCGACCTGGTACGGCCCGTCATCTCAGACTTCAAGCCGCTCGCGCGGCGCAAGGGACTGCGCCTCATCGTCCACGAGCCGCAGCCCGCGGACACGCCCCAGCTGGTGCGGGGCGACATGAGCCGCATGCGGCAGGCGCTGGCCCACCTGCTGGGCAACGCCGTCAAGTTCGGGCCAGCGGGCAGCGCCATCACGATCACCGTGGCGGTGGGCCGGCAGGGCGCGGCGGGGTCGGAGCTGTGCGCTGGCGAGCGCGAGGAGCGGTCGAGCTCCTCCAGCTCCCCCGACGAGCTGAAGGGCCTCTCGCGCGGCCTGTTCCGCCCCAGCACCGTCGACCCCCTCGGCAGCGCCCCCGACTCCCGCGTCAGCCCTCGACACGCGTTCTCCACCACGGCTGCCGCCTCCAGCGGCGGCGGCGGCAACGGCGGTGGCGCGGGGGCGCGCGAGTGGCTGTACATTGAGGTGGCGGACGAGGGCCCCGGCATCGCGGAGCGGGACAAGGCCGTGCTGGGCCGCCCCTTCCACCACATCCAGAGCGCCAGCGCCGCCAAGGGCAACACAACGGGTCTGGGCCTCGCCATCACGCGCCGCATCATCACCATGCACGACGGGCGCATCGGCGTGGTGTCCGAGGAGGGGTCTGGGGCGCGCTTCTGGCTGGAGGTGCCCCTCGCGGGCCCCCGCCACGCGGACAGCCACAGCATCACGGCGCACAGCCAGCACCGGCGCAGCCACGGGCACGGGCGCTCCGCGAGCACGCCGCCGCACGGCAGCGGGCGGTACGGCGGGTACGATGAGCCGGAGACGGACGACAGCGACGAGCAGAGCGGGGACTCGGCCGACGACAGCCTGAGCGCCAGCGCCAGCTCGCGGTTCGGCGGCGCCACCACGGCAACGCGCACCACCACGGGCACGGGCACGGTGTTCACGCGGCGCTCGGGCTCCACGTTCAGCGGGTTCAGCCGCTCGCGGCGGGGCAGCGGGACCACGGCCTCGCACCGGGAGCACCAGCCGCGACAGCACGGCTACGACGGCAGCGGCACCACCTTTGACCGCAGCAGCAGCTACGAGCTGGACGACGGCGGGTGGCACCACTCGCGCAGCCGCGGCAGCTGGCGCGTACGGCGGCACGGGAGCCGCTCGCAGCCGCCCATCGCCGAGGATGAGGGGGAGGAAGCGGCGCCGTCGAGCACGCGCCACCTGCCGCAGCGGACGCAGGACCCCGGGCCGGGGCCGTCTCACCACCCCCACCCGCCACAGCAGCACCAGTACCCGCACCCGCACCAGCAGCGCAGCGGCGGCAGCGGCTTTAGCGGCTACGAGGTCGGCAGCGGTAGCAGCGCGGTGGGCCCCTTCCCGGCAGCGTCAGCGTACGGCTCGCAGCTGCAGCAGCGGCAGCGGGAGGAGCACGAGCAGCGCCTGGACAGCTCCCGCAGCAACACGCACTCAGAGGGCTCGCACCTGTCAGACCTGCTGCTGCTGCCGCACCTGGGCCGCAACGGCTACTCCGCCGCGCTGCAGGCAGCCACGGACCAGCAAGCCGCCGTGGATGCTGCAGGCGCCGCAGGGGCGGGCGGGAGCTCGTCATCACTGCCTGCACCCCACGGCGGCACGGGCGTCTTCACAGCTGCCAGTGGGGGCGCACCCGCCTCCACCTCGTTGTCTGCGTCCTCGGCCTCCTCGCCCTCGAGCCGCACCTACAACACCGGCACAGGCAGCGGCACCGGCTCCAGTGGGTTCGACACCGCGTCCATGCGCGTGGCGCCGGTGGAGCCACCAGAGCACCTGTTGCTGCCTGCCACGGCCACCACCTCCAGCGGCGGCATCGCCACCAGCCCTGACCGCCTGCCCACCGGCTTGCAGTCCACCGCGTCCCGCAGGGCAGGTGGCGGCGGCTACTTCCCCGCCCCCTCCAGCAGGGCGCAACGGGCGTGGAGCACCAGCCAGCGGCTGCGAAGCGACGCTGCAGCAGCCGCGGCAGCCGCAGCGTCGGAGGAGCTCACGCCGGGCGCCGAGACGGTGGAGATCACAGCGCCTGCGCCTACCCCTGCTGAGACCAGCATCTCTGTGTCCGTGGTGCCGCCGCTGGGCGCGGCGAAGCCGAGCCTGCTGCAGTCGCCAGCAGTGCCGAGTCGCCTGATCGGAGCGCCGGCGGCCAGCGCCGGGCCCGCGCGAGATGGCGCCGGTGCTGGCGGTGTCACCGCGCCACAGCTCTCGGGGGCAACGCCGTCCACTGACCCCGCGCTCACTGCCACGCCGCACGGCACGCCGCGCGTAGATGGCGGCGACTGGGGCGCGCTGGGAACGCCAAGCGTTGCCGGGGCAGGGGAGCCCGCACCCGCTCTGCGGCCCGTTACGCGGGCCATCGTCATCGATGACGTCAAGGTACGTGTGCGTGTGTGAGCGTATGGCGTCGATGCGACGGAATCGGAGCTGCTACCACGTGCCAATCCACGCGACATTCACCGCATCCCTGCTCCCTTGCTTGCTCCGCACGCTGCCTCTGTCTGTGCAGACCAACCGAGACTTCCTCGCGCGCCTGCTGCAGCGGCGAGGAGTGCCAGTGGTGGACATCATCCCTGGGGGCCCGGAGGCGCTGGAGCTGGAGGGCAGAATGACAGCCGAGGAGGTGCAACAGGCGCTGTGGCTGCTGGACGCCAGCATGCCCGTGGTGGTGAGTCGTGAGCAGGTGCCCCGCAGGGCTCCAGGATGCGCGTCGGCAACTCAAACCGCGGCGCATCAACTCTTCCATCCCTGATCGTGAACACCCCCACCCCCTGCAGGACGGCTACGAGGTAGTCGCCCGCATGCGCGCGAAGGGCCACACAGCCACCGTCATCGGGGTCACGGGCAACTGCATGCCTGCGGACATCGCGCACTTCATCGCCAAGGGCGTCAACGACGTTCTGCCCAAGCCTGTGACCGTCGACGGCCTCGTCCGCATGCTGCGCCGTCACGGCTGGGCGCTTCCTTCGGCCGCCACCAGCACCGCCATCTCCGCCCGCAGCCCCAATCTGTCGCAGCCTCAGTTGCACACGCCTTCGCAGCACGCAGCTGTTGGCGATAGTGCTGTCGGCAGCAGTGCCGCCATGTTCGCCGGACCATCGGCCGCATCCGGACTCTCCTCAGCTGCCCCGTGACCCCTCATATCCAGTTCTCTCTTTCCCCGCCCTCTCTCCGTCGCCCAGCTGCTGCCATCATCTTGTGTCTGCACAGCTACCCAGCAAGCCGGCCTCATTCATTCCTCAGCACCTTCCTCTGCCTTGTCTATTGCTGTGGCGTTGGGCTGCGAGCGCTGAAGGAACCTCTCGAAGCATCCAAAGGCATGCATTTCCCTGCCTGCTTCCAAACGCATGCCATGGATAGCTGCTGCGGCAGGGCTTACTGCGTGCCGCCGTTGCTGCTTGATCGCCAACCCGGCCCAGAGCAACGCCTGGATACCAAGCCCCTCCGCGCGGCCCGCCTGCGGCTAGCCCTTTTCACGCCTTTCATGCTTCTACGCTCGGTAGCCTCTCGGCAGTTTCTTTCATGGCATGTTTACGTGGTAGTGCATGGGTGCTGCCTGCGGGCATCACCCGCCGGCGGGCTCCGTGGCTCAGAGACGCGGAAGCCCACCGGCCTGCATTCTGCCCTTTGTGGCTCTGCATGCGCACCTCAGGTGCTGTAGATCGCTGCACTTGCAGTGTAGGTTGCATGAATTCAAGTTTCGATCGCCCTGGCCATGCTATTTGCGGTACACGTTGCCTCGCCAGCAGACGGATGCGCTTTCGCGACTTGTGTTCCAGCCTTCCCCCTCGTTAGTGATATCTCATGAACGCGCGCTGTCGCCTGAGAGTAAGGGCATCACAGGCGTATGCAGCGTCATCCGTCATGACTGCACTCGTCGGAGCGAGGCTGCACCGACGCGGTGTGTGCAAGGCAGTGCTCGCCCATGTCGTGGCCCCGATCGCTCGGGAGATCAGGAGCTGCCAATGCGCGGGCGAAGTTCTCGCTGATGGCAGTGTCGGTGCCTGCGGATGCTGAGCGCAGGGTAGGCGCCTCATCGGACCCATCTCCGAATGCTTCTGCGCTGACATCAGACACACCGCCAACGGATGTCACAGCAGTAGCACGGGAAGCGAGCCCAGCGGGAGCATACGCCGAGCTGGAAAGGCTGTGGCGCGGTTTGAGAACAGGCGGGCACCGCGGTGGCAGGCCATGGGCTTGCTCCAGCGCCTGCCACGGGTTCGATAGCATCTCGTCAGAAATGAACGCCCCGATTCCACCGCTCCCCGCCGCCGCGTGGCCCCGACCTCCTTGCCCCATGCCCCTATCACCACCGCCCCGCCCTCCTCCTCGTCCACCGCCTCGGCCGCCGCCACCACGGTGCTCGCCGCCGTAAGAGCCACCACGGAAGCCTCGGCCACCCCTGCCTCGACCCGCCGAAGCATCTGCAAAGCCATGTCCGTGCATGCCAGGTCCATCACTACGGCGTCCTCCGTAATGGTCCGCGGCATCGAACGCGCCGCGTGACCGTTTGTATGCCCCACCGTCTGGATGCGCCATCTGAGCTGGGTCAGCGGTCTCGTGCCTCGAGGGATGGCGACCACAAAGATAGAAAAAGCAGGGCAAAGTACAAGCAAACATCGGTGCGGGCATGACTCCCGACTGGAACCGACAAGAAGAGCACGGATTGGCCACCATTGATGAGCACATGTATCGGTCCGTCGCAGTTGCTCAAGCCGAACGTCGGTGAAATACCGAAAGCGCCAGACAAAATCATCTTTTAGGTTCGTAATGCAACCCGCATAAGCTCAGATTCACCCGTGAAACAAAAACCCCAGGAAGGATGGGCAATTTCTGACAGTAGCGGCGTTCGACGTTCGGCCGTTGAGGATGGCAGTCTCCCGCAGGGACAGCGCCGTCGGTGTTGCTTGGTTGAGCACAGCTCATGAATTGAGCTCCGATGACATGCGACCAGACAATAGAGCCGGCGTGGGTTCGGTTTGGAGGGCAGACTCACTGCCGTTACGGCCGCCACGTATCGGCGCCCCAACTGAACGATGCGAAGGGTCAGGCGTTGCACCACCCTCGCGGGACGTCATTCCCACGCGAACGCGTAGCGGACCCGCCGTCTGGGAGATGGCCGAGCAAGAAAGACGCGGTCGCATTGAGTGGTCTCTGGACCAGCGCTGGAGCCGACCGTCTGCAGCCGAGTTGAGCGAGCAATGGGGCTCTCATCTGCGACAGTATGCACCTCTGCCAGCAGCTCCTCGGAGAGACACGCGCAGTGAGCGTGCACGATCAACTGACTCAGTTCCTGATGCCCAGAGCGGGCCGGCAACGACGCCTCACCAGCGCGGGTATGCCGCAGAATTCCAGCGGTTCCAAGCTGCTCACGGCCGCGCGCACTCTGCAGGGTCGAGCGGTCCTGCGGCTGCAATTGGGCGCGGCTGCCGTACGCGTCCGTCCCTGGACGAGGAGCAGCGAGCGAAGATTGTGCAGAGAACGCAGACGAGTATTTCTCACCACCTGGAGCTGTTGAAGACGAAGCGCGAGCGAGCCATGGCAGCGGTTCGGCGGCTGCCGCCAGCCCCCGAATTCATCTCCCAAAGACACTCGGGCCTGGTGTTTAGCATTCCACCGGGGACAACTGCCGCGCGCGCCGATGAGGCTGCACCGGCAGTCATCCCGGCACCTGAACTGCACGGACCAGCCCGTTGCGCAGGCCACGCGGCGAAGCCCCCTGTGATGCGCGCGGTGCTATCTGCGGCGGCCATGGCTGCCACGGGCGGCGATCTTTCTGCTGGTCGTGAGGGAGAGGGTAGCTCTGAAGCCGTGCCGTTGCCGCGTGTGCTCTCACGCATCTTGCACGCTGCGAATGAGCCAGCGGCTCGCCAGGCAGCCGGCGTGGCGGCCGCCAAACTCATCCCGCATGTAGCCCCGGCTATGCCTGTGGCGGGGACCGTGCAGAAAGAGACGCATACACATTCAGCCGCCGCTTTGCCGGCTACAGTGGAACCCGCCGCGGCTGCGAGCGGAGGGGCAGCAGGGGTTCCTCAGGGCCGCGTATCGCCTCTGCTCCGACCGCCACTCTGCCCAGTTGAGGCACCCAAGCCGACCTGCTCTGATGATATACCTACTACTGGTAGTGCCGCCGTGGACTCTCGCCATCGTGGTCACAGCAGTGTGATGGCGAAGTGCCTTGCGGCCCCTGCAGTGTCAGCCGCGAGCTTGGTCGCGTGCCTCGCTCCCCGTGCCGTTCCACGACAGACTGATCTCGCTGGTGCGCCGCCACACCGTATTGCGGGTGCAACGAGTGAACTGAGCTCCGATGCACCGCTGTTGATCGTGCCGAAGCTCGCAGAGCCGGGCTCGCATCTGTTGCGCAGGCGAGAAGCCGAGCGATTCAGCGGGGGACGAGGTCTTGCCCACGCGGCTGGGACTTCTCGTGGCGCGGGAAAGGCTAAGACGCCGGCTATGCCAGAGAGTAGCTTGCAACGGCTGCGGAGGCAGGCCATGTCAGCTCCCAGCGGCGTTCTTCACACGGAGGCAGCCCACGGCGACGAGCCGCCACCCCCGCTTGACCCTCTACATCTCACCCGCGCACAGCTGTTGCTTTCCGGCAGGGCCCTCGTTGACTTGGGCCGCGCAGAGTCCCTCCGCCGCGATGCGTTTGGGGAGGAGGAAGCGGCACGTCACAAGCAAGACCTCCTCACAGCTGACGCAGATGCCAGCGTCCCTGCCGCTGGCAGTGTGCTTGCCAGCCGAAGCCGAGCCTCCAATCAGCTGCGGCAACGCGACATGCGAGCTGAGGCGGATTTGCTGCGGGTAGCCCTGATGCAAGCAGCTCAGCTGACAGGAGTCGCCTCGACTTTGAGCGATGCAGCGGCGGCGGAGCCCTTGTCTGCCGCCAATCGCTCCGAGCAGGAGGGCACCCATCAGCACCCAGAGCACTCACACTGGGTTGGCACCGGGCCTGCGGTCAGATCTCCGGCCGCCCGATTTGCTGCTCTCGCCACTGCCCCGGACCTGCACCCATTCCTGCAGCGCGGGTTGCTGCTGACTCGTCAAGCGGGTGGGAGTGCATCCGCTGCTCCTCGGGCATTCGCGGCTGCATGCCAGCAGCGACGCGTAGGGCGCTTGAAGCTGCAGCTTGCTGTCAACGACAGCCGCATCTTTGAGCAGCGCGCACAAGGCATCCGCGTGCGGGTTGGCGACGCGTTTCGTATCCTGGCCGCCGCGCTGTGGGCCGAGCTGTCGCTACCGGTTGAGGCCTTGAAGGTGGAGTTCGCTGCAGCCGATAGCCAGCTTGAACGCGGTGGGCGGCACCGCGATGCTGCAGTGGCCGCGACTCACGGGCGGGAATTAACCGATGCGGCTGCTGCTACCGGCGAGCCTGAGCTGCGAAACGGGGTCCGCTTTACATACGGCCATTTGCGCGCTGATGACAGCGCCGGCAGCCAAGCGCCATCGCGCTCGGTCTCGCCACCGCCTGTGGCTACGGTGCCGGAGGCCGCGAGTCTCGCGGCGGCGCAGCGGGCGATCCTTCAGCAGCGATTGATCCTGCACGTGCTGCGGCGAGAAGCCAAGTACGCAGCCGGCGTGCGGACGCTCGTGGCCGCCCGGGAGCGCCTTCTGGCGCTGCACAGCGCGAAAGCCTTCATCCTCGCTCTTCGGGTGCGTTCTGCTGCAGCTGGCATTCGCGCTGCGGCGGCGGCGGGTTTTTATGCGAACCGCTTGCTGACGACTCGTGGCGTCGACACGCTGCAAGCATGGCGAGGCGCGGCCGTGCAGCGCCGGCTGCGGCGGCACCAGAACGCCTTGGCTCTCGAACTGCGCAATGGTTGGCTCGCCAGTGCCGTCATTCGGCGAGCGCGAGCAGCCGTGCTCCTCTCCAACGCGAGCAGCGAGTACGACAGCGCAGCCCACGGCTTCAGGCGGCAGGTGGTCGCCCAGCGCGTGTTCGCATGCTGGGCGGCCTTCACGAAGCACCGCCGGGCGGAGCGCGCTGCCGCTGCAGCGCTGTGCGATCGATTATGCACCCGGTCGTCAGCAGGGATCCCACGGTCCCGGTCTGCTGCACCCCGCGGCACCTCCGAGCCTCAAGCTGCTGCTACGGCGCCACACGCCCGAGAGCGCAGCGGCTCTGCGGGCGCCGGAGTGCACACAGAATCGCCCTCCCCGTCGAGCGCAGCAGAGGCGGCACATGTGTCGCTGCCGCAGCTGGTGGTATCTGAGCTTGAGACGCGTGAAACATCGGCGGCTGCGATGGCGGCTTACAATGCGGCCGCTGTAGGGATCGCATCGGCGAGATTGTGTAGCACCAAAGCGGCTCTTACGGCGCTATTCCACCCGGTGCATGCTAGATCTGGCTTTAGTGTACCCCTCCTGCGGGCGCTGCAGCGCGTTGAGGCGGCCCCCCGCTGCTCCGCCACCTCCGTCTGCTGCGAGGACGCAGCTGCCGCAGCCGCTGCTCAATCCGCTGAATCCGCCCCTGCTGTAAGCTCGGCCGGGGGCGGTATCCCTCCATTGCAGACGGTTTCTCCGCATGCGTTGCTGCGGGTTGTCTTGGAGCACCGCCAGGGCTCGTCAGTCGAGCCACGCGGGTTGCCGCCCAGTGGCTTGCTGGATCGGGCAGCGCAGCTGATCAATGCGCCCAGGGCCCATCTGCAGGTCCAGGAGGGAGGCGTCGACACGTCTCACTCGAGCGAGCAGCATGACATAGGTGGGCGAGACGCCCGGGAGCCTTCTCCAGCGTTGTGGCGCCTCTGGCCTGTCGACGCCCTGTGGCCTGCAGCACTGGCGGCCACACGCGCGGCAACTTGTACAGCAGCAGCACCGAGCTTTCCGAGCCGCCCACCGTCAACCGCAACAGCGCCACAGGAGAGTGCCTCGGTGAGCATCGTTGTGGCGACACAGCAGGCGCCCCTGCTGCGGCTCTGGCCAGCGCGGACCGCGCTTCAGGCTGCGGGCACCTACGCCGACCACCCTTCCGCGGCGCCTGAACCTGCTCTCCCGAAAGCCGCGTTTGCGGGCACATTTGAAAGCGTGCAGCCGCCACCCCAGCGACCGCAGGCAGTCACCGCTGCTCCCGGCCCGATTGACCCCCGCGTGATCTTGAGCAGCCGCGCGGGTGCACCCTCCGCTCCCACCACTCGACTACCCCCTGCACTCTCAACGAGGCACACCGACGCTGCCGCTGCTGCGCAACAGCCGTGGTTGACGACAACAGCCACCGCAGCCGAGGGGGAAGCCCCGAGAGCCTCTGTCTCCTTCTCCTCCGCAGGCGGCAGCTCCGACGCTTTCGAGGACGAGGCTTCGGCAGCGCTGGAGGCCGCTGTATTGCAGGCTGCAGAGGGTCGTTGGCGCTCATGTGCCCTGCAGCGCGCTCTGCTGGCCTGGCGCTCCGCGGCGCGCCGCCTCGCGCAGCGCCGGCGTGCTGAAGCGCAGTGGCGCAGAGCTGCCCTGCAGCGGGTGATGCGAGCTTGGGTCGCGCGCTACCGGACGACACAACAGCATGCGACCGCAGCAGATGCGCTGGTGCGTCAGCGTACGTTGCTGGGCACGCTGCAGTTCTGGCAGCAGCTGGCGGCAGCGAATCACCAGCGTCGCGAGGCACTCCTGGCCAGCCACCTGCCTGCAGCAACGCAGCGCAGGGTGCTGGCATGCTGGCGGCAGGCTGCCTCCTACCGGCAGGCGTGGCGGCAACTATGCGATGCGGCGTCCCAGCGCCTTCAGCGGCTTCGGGGGCGGCAGGCTGTTAGGCGCTGGCAGGGAGCGGCGACCTCATCAGCGCCTGCTCGACGCTTTGCAGCGAGCGTTGAGCGCCGGCGAGGTGCACGATACGTCTCTGAGGCCTGGCTTGTGTGGCGCGTAGCAGCGGACCGCAGGGCGCTCATTCGACGGGTGCTTGCGCGAGCGGTTGCAGCACACGCTGAGGCTCTGGCGCGAGAGGCCACGGAGCCTCAGCGGCTGCTGCAAGCTGCCGTCGACACCCTGTCTGTATGGCGATCTTCCGCCCGCGCTGCGGTGCAGCAGCGGCGTGCCCGCGAGGTGGCCCTCTCCGCAGATGCCTTCGCGCGGCAGGGCCGGCTCCTGCGAGCCGTGGCGCAGTGGCGGTTGATTTCGTCGAGGCAGCGCAAGCTGCAAGGCGCTTTGCAGCTCAGGACGCAGCGGCTGCGCAGACTCGTCCTCCTGGGTTGGCAGCACGCTGCCGCCCACCGACGCGCTGCGCTGCAAGCGTTTGCGCAGCGCTGGCGGGTGCAGGCTCCGCTGCATGCGGCGTTCGACCGCTGGATCGTCCTCCTCGGCGTCTCACGCCGCGGACGCACGGCTGTCAAGCGGCGCATCCTGTTGCGGATGCGTCGTGCCTTGACCGAGGCAGGCGAGGACGCAGCGCAGGCTGACAAACACCACCGCGCGGCAGTGCTGGTCAAGTGCTTGCGCACCTGGAGGTCGGTGCAGCAGCGCGTCGCTTACTTGCGCGACGCGGCTGACTTCATCGGCAAGCAGCTCCGCCGCCGCCGCGCCAAGGCTGCACTCGCGTGGTGGCACGGTACGGCTTGCGGCGCCAGGGCGCAGCGGACAGCGGAAGCGGAGGCAGCCAGGGCGGACGAGGCTGCGAGCAACACGTCGCACCAACGTACGCTCACGGCGTCGCCCCAGCCTCGGGCGACAGCCCTGCCATTCTCCGCGACCGCGCCGACTGTTGCTGCAACAGCAGCCTCCACTGATAGTTGGAGGGTGGTGCACCAAACCGACCAGCAAGCACACCCTGCCGCATCGGCTGCCCCGCAAGACAGTGTAGCAATCAATGCGGCACCTTCCCCCGCGCAGGCCGCGGAGACCGTTCACCAAGGCTCAGGACGGTCTGGTGCCGCGCGCTTTTCCCTCGAGGCGTCATCCGTCACAGAACGGTCTGCAGTTGGCACTGAATTTGCTGATGTTGGAGAGCTGCTGTCGCCGCCTCCGACATCCGCTCCCCAAGAGCGTCACCGCTCTTCGGCATCTAGGTTCCGCCGAGGTGGCGACCCTCGCCCTGCTACCGCTCCCCCCGCGAGTAGCGCAGCGTTGCTCCGCTTGTCGCAGCTGATGGCTGAGATTGGAGCCGGGATGGAGTCGCCAGAGGCGCCGCTGGATGCAAGCCCCCCGACTGCGAGCGGAGCCGTATCCGGGCAATCTGAGCTGTTTCCCGGCAGTATCGGCCGTGCCACGCGCGCTACTGGGTTGGAGGAAAGCGATGTTGCCACCCCCTTTTCCCTCACAGCTGCCTTGTCCCCGCCATTTACTCTCTCTAGCGGGACGGGCACCCGTCATCCCGGGTCAGGCGGCATGCTCGGAAGCGGCGGGCAGCTCGCGTTCGTGTCACCGCCGCTGGACAGTGCTCTGAGGGTTTCCGCGCGCCCCGGGCAGGCGTCTAGTGCCAGTGCCTCTCCCCGTATCGATCACCGCAGTGAAGCCGAGAGCGCCCTCAAGCAAAGCCACCGGGGCGGCGAAGGACGCGCGTCGCGAGCCCTGGCTGCCACTGTTGCCTACAACCCTTACCGCACCCTATGGGACTCACCGCCGCCTGCAAGCAGCTTCGACGGCAGCAGCTCCGTCGGTGCCAGCATCGGCTCCAGCGGCATGGCCACACACTCACAGGCCGTCGCCACCGCTGCCGCTTCGCTCAACGAAAGCGCTTTGACCGGCAGCTCCCGGGGCAGAACCAGCGGTGCATCGAGATCAGAGGAGTCTGTGGGTGGCCAAGGGGCGGTTTGGAGCACAGCGATGCCGCTCGGTGCGATCCCTGGCTACGGCCCCTCGCTTTCCACAGCCCACGGCCCGTCCACGTGGTTCTCGCCTCCTGCCGTGGCGGCATCATCGACGCCGTCCTCACTGTCCTCCTCTTCGTCGGAGGGAATAAGGCATGCCGGGATCGACGGCCTTGCTGCGGCGCTGCCGCTTGGTATCGGGTCTCCGTCCTTGCGCGGGCAGCTGGCCAGCTCGCTTGTTCGCAGTATGCTGCGGTCTCATCGGCGCCGCGGCAGCGTGGGTGACTCAGACG
>Ga0208629_100917_pt1 | contig 12749 bp, 9 predicted proteins | sample LakWasMet19_HOW5_2_FD_183865 | JGI IMG/M metagenome (GOLD analysis project Ga0208629, IMG submission 183865) | Freshwater sediment methanotrophic microbial communities from Lake Washington under simulated oxygen tension - Sediment Metagenome... | ecosystem: Environmental > Aquatic > Freshwater >...
GTGCCGCGTGGCTCTTCGGGTGTGGGGTATTGCAGTGGGACACTGTTGTGCCCGCTGCGAGGGCTGGCATTCAGGGTGGCTTTGCTTGGCCTCGCTTGGCAATCGCGACTCGCGGATCTCCACTACACACACACACACACACACACACACACACACACACACACTCGTCTCCCCTCCCGCCTCGCCGTCGCAGCTCCAACATCTACCTCATCCTCGAGTTCTGCGACGGCGGCGAGCTGTTTGACCGCCTGCACATGCAGAAGGGCAGCCGGTACACGGAGGCGGAGGCGGCGCGCCTGATGTTCAAGATGGTGGCGGCCATCGGGTACTGCCACTACATGGGCATCTCGCACCGGGACCTGAAACTTGAGAACTTCATATTTGAGAGCAAGGACGTGGACTCCAACATCAAGCTCATCGACTTCGGCCTCTCCGCCAAGTATGGCTCCAGTATCCGCCGCATGCATACCATGGTGCGTGCCCTGCTGCATGTGCTGCTGAGGGGGGCCGGATGCTGCGGGGGCTGGCTGCTGTGGCTGGGAGTTGTGTTTGCGGCTTGCGCTGCTTTTTATCATCCTCGTGGCCTCGCTCCTTTTTCTGCTTTATGCTTGCAGGTGGGCACGGCATATTACATCGCCCCCGAGGTGCTGAACCAGGCTGAGGGCGGCACCTTCGGGTCGTTTGGCGCCACCTCCGGCTACACGCAGGCCTGCGATCTGTGGAGCCTGGGCGTGATCGCCTACATGCTGGTGCGTGCGACCTCTATCGTGGCCGTTGTGGCGATTGGGTGTGCAGTGTTGCGAATTTTCCACCTCTGTGTGGATCTGCTCACCGCTTCTGCTGTCTCCGCGTATTGCCCGCGATCCCTGCAGTTGTCAGGCACCCCGCCCTTCAAGGGTCGCCGAGACCGCGAGGTTCTGGCAGCTGTGCGCAAGGGTGAGCTAAATGCTGGGCTGCTGGCGCCTCCTGTCCCGTCAGCACGACGCATCGCAGCACTTGCATGGCGCCTGACCACCACGCATTTTTTTAGAAACGCTTTCCGCCCCGCCCCCCGATCAACCACACGTGTTTCGCTTCCACCCCTCCGCTTCCTTGCCCTGCAGGCAAGTACACCCTCTCCGGCCCGCGCTGGGAGCTGATCACCGACGCCGCCAAGGACTTCATTCGCCGCCTGCTGGTGTACAACCCCGGCAAGCGCATGACGGCGGAGCAGGCGCTCAAGCACCCGTGGCTGCTGCGCGCCAAGCACGAGGCGGAGAGCAAGCCGCTGGATGCGGAGGTGTGTCGGTGCAGCATGCTGACTCGTGCCCACGCGGGATCGTCGAGGCATCACGCCTGCACGCCTTCAGCGGCCCTGCAATGCGATTGGCTTGCGTCCACCCACTAGCCGCTGCCCCTTGCCTTGCCTGTCACCTCGCTGCGCCTCCTCCTCCGCCGTTGCAGGTGCTCGACAACCTGCGTGATTTCGCGAAGGCGGGCGCCTTCAAGCGCGCAGCCCTGGAGGCGATCGCCTTCTCCATGTCCGCGCAGTCCATCAAGCACCTGCGCGAACAGTTCTCCAAGATGGACAAGGACCAGAGCGGCTTCGTGTCCGTCGTGCAGTTCATGGACGCGCTCATCGGCTCGGGCATCGACCGAGAGGAGGTGAGGCGCACCAACTCGCTTGCTGCGGGTTTGCCGCTGTGGGAGCTCGCTGCGAGGCAACGCGCCGTGGCTTTGCTTTGCGCGCCCGTTCGGGGTTTTTGGCCTGCTTTTTCGAGAGCTCACTCCACTGCTGCTCGCCTCTCTCATAATACCCCGCTCGCAGGCGCGGCGCATCTTTGAGTGCATCGACCAGGCGCACACCAACCACATCTCCTACACGGAGTTCCTCGCCGCGAGCCTGAGCCGCCGCCTGTGGCACAGCCGGGAGCGCATCAAGGACGCCTTCCAGCGCCTGGACATGGACGGCACGGGATACATCACGCAGGTGCGTCAGACTGCACTGTGCGTGTCGCGGGCTGGGTTGTGGGTGGTTGGGCTGTGGCTGGCGTGGCTGGCTGGCTTCGTTGGCTGGCGTCACCGGGGTACGCATGGGGCTGAGCAGCTGTGTGGGCCTGCGGTTGAGGCTGCGCGGCTGCGACTGATGGTCTGAAGCGCATTCGGCTCAAGTGTTGCGAGTCGTGAAGGGCCCACGAACTTTGCATTCTGCTTCTCGCGATTCCCCGCCCGTTTCTGCGCGACGCGCATGGTGCTCGCCTTCGTCCACGTCTGCCCTGTCCGCTGCTTCTCCCTGCTGTTGCTGCGCTGCAGGAGAACCTGAAGGAGCTGCTGGGAGACGACTGGACGCCCGCCCGCGTGGCGGCGATGATGACGGAGGCTGACACGAAGGGGGACGGACGCATCGGTGCGTCCTGCGCCTGCGATGCTGCTGCTGCCGTGTTCGATGCTTGAGCGCGCGCTGTTGTCGTGATTGCAGTCTGTAGTTTGGAGCCACCGCTCCCGTGCCGTCTCCAAGCGTCTTTCAGCAGCGTGTGCTCTCACTCCGCCCCCTCCCTCCCCGTGCCTGCGCAGACTTTGACGAGTTCTTCGCAATCATGACAAAGGAGCAGGAGTCAGAGTACGGCGCCGCGTCGCACGACGGCACCGCCACGCCGCTGCACGGGTCCGCCTCCGTCAGCGATCTTCACCTGCATGAGGGCGGCCGCGGCTCCGTGCGCGGCAGCGACAGCGCGGCGTCGCTTGAGGTGCTCAGCACGGGCACGCCCTCCTCAGCGCTGCCCACGGGCCGAGGGGGCGGCCGCACGCTGCCCGCGCTGCCCGGGGGTGCCGCAGGGGTCGGGGGAGGCGGTTCCTTTGGGTTTGATGACTTGCCGCCCGATGCGTACGCCCCCTCCGCAGGCGCCGGTGCGGGCGCAGCGGAGCCTTTTCCCGGCCCTGGGGCTGCTGCAGGCGCCGGGGCGGGTGCTGCGGGTACTGCGGGCGGGCTGCGTCTGCAGGCTGCAGCGGCGCCGGGGCTGCCGACGCTGACGGTGGCACAGGTCGCTGCCGCAAACGCGGCGCGGGCTGCCGCTGCGACTGCAGGCCACCACCACACCCACCACCACCACCACGCCTCAGCCTCGCCCGTGAGTGCGGCCAGCGGCGCGGGGGTGACCCTGGTCGGAGCGGGCGGCGGCGGCAGCGGCAGCGGGCACCACCACCACCATCACCACCTGAGGGATATGCATGTGCACGTTGACAGCAAGCACCACCACAGGCACAGCAGCCTGCGGGATGCGGCGGGCGCGACGGCCAGCCCCCTCGCGACGGCGCCTGTGGTGACCGGGGCGTCGCTTGCAGCTGCCGCGGCCGCTGCGCAGCCAGGTACGGGTGCCGCTGCCGCCACCCCCAGCGGGACTGCGACTGAGACCGCGACTGCCTCCGGCTCTGCGGGCGACGGTGGTGCGATGATGGTGGCGCCTGGGCCCGCCGTAGTGCTTGCGGCAATGACGAGCGCTCGCGCGGAGGGGCCGGGAGGCAGCACTGATGCGCCTGCTGGCAGCGGCGCTGGCGGCGGCTGGCCAAGCTCCGCTGGCGGCAACCCCAGTGCGGGCAGTAGCGCGGCGGCGTCTCGGCCTGGCAGCGCGGGCTCGACCCTCTCCAGCGGCGGCTCCCGCGCAGGCCGGCCCGCCTCCGCTGGCAGCATGCGCGCGTCCAACGGGACCGCTGTGAGCGGAGGGGCGGGCGCTGCGCCAAGCGGGCCAGCCGGTCTGCCGGCGGGGGGCCCCGGCCTTGAGCGAACGGGGAGCGGCACCGGCCTCGGCGGCTCCGGCGGCGTGATCGCAGCGCCGCAGGGCGCCTCCGCCTCCGCCTCCTCTCTGTCCAACAGCAGCATCGGCCGCGCGTCCGCCGCCCTCGCCGCCGGCCTGCGCTCCGCGCTGCAGTCCGCGGCTGCGGCGGTGGGCAGCAGCAAGCAGGACACGCTGCTGGCGGGGGACTCGCTGGCGGGGCGGCGCGAGTCTGAGCGCGGCGCACAGGACCTGGGCATCGCTGCCGACGTCGCGCCCACGGGGGCGGCAAGCGGCGCAGGCTCGCCCGAGCACCAGCGCGCGGTGTCGCCGCCTGCAGGCAGCGGCAGCGGCGGCGGTGAGGCGGGCACGGCGCAGGGCGGCGCAGTGTCCCCGCGCGCCCCCGTCGCCTCCGCTCGAACCTCCAGTGCGGGTGCGGGGGGAGTATCCTCCGTCCGTCCCGGCCCAGCGTCGGTGCTGTCTGGCGCAGCGGGCAGCAGGAGCTCCGCCCTCAGCAACGGCGTGCCGTATTCCAACGGGACGGGTGGGACGCACACGGGCGCGGGGACGCCAGGCCACGCCCCCATGGGCACTGCGGGCTCGCCTGACAGCGTTGCCTGCAGCGGCGGCGGCGGCGGCGCAGCGGTGGCTGCTGTGAATGGCACGGGGGGGACCCCTGTCGGCGCAGAGGGCAGGAGTCGCCCGCTGCCGTCCGGGTCCCACGGGCCAGGCACCGGCTATGCGGATGCGCCGTCTGTGCAGGTGCTGCCGCCGCCGGGCGCGGCGCGGTTAGCAAGCCGCTCCGGCAAGGGTGACGCCCCAGGCGGGATGCCCTCAGGCAGCTCCGTGCTGCAGGCGCTGCCGCCAGCCACACGCCTCTCCGTCATCAGCGGGCGGTAGGACTGCCCGCCTGCCCGCCGCACACGCCGCTGCAGCGACGCTCCCAACGCCGCCAGCCGTCCAGCATCGCCCCTTCCTCCGCGGCCCTGCCCCGGCTCAGTATTCCGAGCAGTGCCCTGTGTGTGCGGCGGCGGTCACGCAGAGGCGCCCCATGCCGTATGTCGATGAGCAGCACCACAGCAGCTACAGTACACCAACAGCAGACCTCCGAAGTAGGCAGCAGATTCGTGCGAGTGCGGCCAGCAGCAGCGCCTCCCGGCCGCTCCCCGTGTGCGCTGGCATCGCTATTTCCCGCCCGCATCTCCCCACCGCTGAGAGTGCCTGGGGCGGTTCGACGGAGTAGTTCTAGGCAGCGCCCGCCCTGGCTGTGTCGTGTCCGGTACCGCACCGTACAGCCCAACGCTGCGCAGCGACGCTGGAGATCCTCGTATGTCGGAGCCGCGCGGCTGCCCATCGGCCGCCCCGCTGCACGCTGAGTGTCAACGCGAGACTTCGGCGCACCCGCCCCGACCCTCACAGCGCTCGGAGGGATCGGAGAGGCGCCGCCGCGTTCAGACAGAGATTCCCCCCGTTTCTGTCCGGTGAGCCCCCTTGGTTTTCTGATTCTCGACCCGTCCGCTGGTGCAACGCCGAGCGAGCGCGTGCCCCTGCACTTCCCCTGCATGTCCTGCCCCTCCTGCTCGCTCGGCTTGTCGTACCACGGCTGCGGGGCCTCCTGTAGACGACGCAAGCTGGCGTTAGCTCCTTCCACACAAAACACACCGGTTTGATTGCCCCATCGTGGCATTGCGCAAGAGGGGCTGACGCCCCTGTTGCACCCTTCCTGTGCGGTTGCGGAAATGCCTGAGACGCATGTTACACGCTGACGTGCTTCAAATGAGCTTCCTTGCAAACGTCGTCAGCGTGCATGATGGCCGTTTCCGCGGGCGGATCTCAATCAACGTTAAGTCTTCGAATCATCGGAGGGTGTGTAGGTTCTCGACGTTTTGTTCTGATCTCGCGACATCGCAATCGATGCATGCCACGTTGCTCGACAAGCGGTTGTCCAACTCGAAGGATCCGGGTAGTTATGGCGGGTACTCGGAGTTGCAGCTGCGAAACGTCGACTGTCCTCGAGCGTGAGTCCGGAAGCTTAACCTCGAGCGGTAGCCGGCGCGTATATCCACACAGGAGCCGCGCTCGCTTGCTCAGAATCACGACGTAGTGGCAGTAGCAGCAGAAGCAGCCATTGCCCGAAGGCAAGCGACCGTGTCGTCAGCCAAGCCCGCCGCCTGTGCCGAGGCCGCAGCCTGGCCCGCCTCCGACAGCAGCGTCGGCTGAGGCAGCGCGAAGATCAGAGCTAGCTCCCCATTGACTGACGCCGCTGTAACCTCCGCGGCACGCCAGGCGTTCGTGCTCGAGCAGAACACCAGACGGGCCACCGTCACGCTCCGTCGCGGTGGGGCGGCGCCAGTCAGAGAGGGCTCTCCTGGCGCTGACGTAGCAGCACTCACGCACGGGTCGCTGCTCGCCTCATCAATCGCGTCAACCAGGCCCAACCGTGCCACGTCGCCGATGTTGCTTGTCATGATCGTGCCCGGGGGCTTGGAGGGGTCAGCGCGCAGGGCACCAGTCAGCTGCTTCACCATCACGGAGGCAAAGCTCTCTTTCAGAAGCGCGAGGCGGAAGACGCACGTGGAGCCCAGCTCCGCGCGCTGGCGGACTGCAGCGGCCGCAGCGAGCCGCCACAGAGCCTCAGCTGCCGCTGCGGCAGGCATCGCGCAACCGCCATGCAGGCCGTGCTGAGGCATCCACACCTCATCGACTGCGCCTGCACAAGCTGGGGCAGCACGTGCATTCGCTTTGGCAGGGGCGAGTAGGAGGGCCCGCGGCACGAGATCACACCGCACCGCAGGCTCCAGCAGGCCGGTCACGCTGCTTGCGAAATACCCTAGGGGGGCGTTGCCCGCTTGCGAGGCCGGCACCAGCGGCGGCACGCATAGCATGGGCCGCGTGCTCGCCGCGGTGCGAATCAGGACGGCCATAGTAGACGATGAGGCGCCAGCCGCAGGCGAGGCGTCAGCGCTGGCCGTGGAGCTCCCCGCAGCATTCGCAGGCGGCATCGCAGCGCAGGCTGCCGCCAGTGCAGCGGAGAGCGCCGCGTTCACGCTCGCTCCATGACCCCTCGCGCGTGCGGCGAGGGCAGCCGTCACGTCTGGCGGCAGGCAGCGCAGCAGCAGCTGGGTTCGCAGCGGACCGGCCATGCGTCCGTCGGCCTCCGCTCCGACCAGCGGCAGCGGCGCAAAGCTGACCGGAAACAGAAGCTCCTGCGCCAGCCCCGCAAGGGTCATCCAAGCTCGGCGCAGCGGTGATGGGTAGCGGGCTCGCACGCACTCGATGGCTGAAAGAGGCAGGCCATCGACGGCGGCGACACCAGAAGCAGGCTCAGTCGCGCACTCATCGACGGCGGGGACATTGAAAAGGTGGTACTCGAGCCGGCGGGCGATGCTACCCACCAGCGCGGCCGCGGAGAGGCCGTCGCAAATCATGTGGTGCAGGACGAGCTCCAGAGCGACAGACGTGACGCCGGCGGCAGCCGAGCCTTCGGAGGCGCTGCCGCTGCCGTGCATCTCGTCGGCGGATAGGCTTGCGGGAGAGGCGGCACTGCATGATTGCACCGTGCACGGCACGTGCAACACCGCTTCCAGCATCGCAGGACACTCAGGGAAGCCGCAGCTGCAGGGTGGAAATCCGACGTTCACCGCCGCCTCCATGTGGGCCCTCGCCGACTCCAGCAGAGTCGCGTGCTCACAGTGCTTCGACGCTCCAGCTGATGGAGCCTCCACCAAACTCAGGCGTACGGCGGGCAGCGACGTGCCCGAGCCCTCTCGGCCGAGCAAGAGCGACCCGTCGACCACGTGCACGCGGAGGAGCGCATGCTGCTGTTGCACATCTCTGAGGGCGTCAACAACGGCGATCTGCAACGCATCACGAGATACCGGCCTTGAGAACCGTAGAACCGCCGCTATCGCGACCTTCGCTCCCCCAGGAATCACCCGAGCTGGCTCATAGTACACCCGCTCGGCGCCTTGCAGCCGACGGATGCGGGGTGTATCGGCACGCTGCATAGACACGGCACGCTGACGGGCGAAGGCCAACGTCACCGCTACGGTCACTGCTGCACCGCCAACTGCCCAGAGCACAGGTCCGCGGTATGGCTCATATGGCCTCAGCCAATCCGCGGCCGTTTGACGCACGAGCTCCATCGCGGCGAGCTGCGGCAGAACTCGGCAGCTCTCGAAACTTGGCAGCTCTCGAATCTCGGATGCAGGCGCTCGTGTGGAAAATTATTATTAGCCGCACGCGTTGCCGGAGTGCGTGCGTGTGATGTGAGCCCACTCTCCGAGCTGGTCTGTGACGCGCTGACTCAAATCGCCGATTATCTATGCGGGTCGAGGAGGCGTTCGGCAGAAACCGTTCGTTTTGGAGTTTGCACAGCTGGCGAGCAAGCTCCAGCACTACGAGGAGCTTTTCCGGTCTCGCAAAGCTAGCGACGAAACGATCTGCCCTTTGCAGTTGTGCTGTCACAGTGTCACTTGCAGTCGAGGGTGCAGACCGCAGCTTGTCCGAAGAGCTGGAGATCCTGCGGGCTACTTGGGCTGCTGGCGGTGCGTTGGGAGTGTGCAGCAACGGCGAACGAGGCCACGTACTGTCGCACCGCTGGTTGGCGAGGGCGAGCAATCAAACGACTCGGAGGCGACTTCGCGAAGTCCGGGCGGGTTGAGATGACGCCGCCAGAGAAACTCGCTTGTGGAGCGGTGTCGCAACCCGTTGATGCCGTGCTGCTCGACGCGGAATATCTTCGAGGCCTCCATGACAAGAGCCGCTGGCCAGCTGAGTGCTGGACGGAGGTGCAAGCCTTTGCGACCTTCCTAGAGGGAGGCCACCTCCGCGAGGATCTCGGCCGCTATGTCATCGTAAAGGACGGCCGTGTTAGCGTTGGCTTTGACACTGAGGCGGAGGCTGCCGAGGCGGCTGATGCTGTTGGTGTGATTGCCGGTTTGATCATGCGCGTCGGACGCGACGATCGAGTACGAGTATTCAACCCGACAAGTGCTGCGAGCTGAGCAATGGCCAGCGTTCGTCAAGCGGCGCCTTGCAGCGTGCTGCCTGCATAGTTGTCACTGTTGCAGCGCACCACCTCAAGTGCCACAGAGCCGACGCCTTCGGCCCCTTCGTTCATGCTGGCAGCTCGAGGAATCGGTGCGGCGAGCAAGGTGCGCAGGGCTTGTAGTGTGTTGGCTCAATTGGCTTTCGCCGTCCTGGCCAGGGGAGGCTTTCATAGCTTACCAGAGTCGGCGTAGCGGGCAGACATGCACAGACGTCTCGATCCGGCCATCAACCGCTGCGTTGGTACCACTTCTCTCTCTCATGCTCACGCGTGGCTGCTTGTTTCGGCGGCGCAGACCGGGCCAGCTTCACGCTGTTCGAGCTTTCCTGCTGCCCGACGCCGCTCCGAGCGAGACACGCGAGGCGCCAGGCCTCGGCTGCCCCTCCACATCCGTGGCCGGAAGCGTGTTTCACCCCCATACAGGGCGCATGCTTTGCAACCCGCAGCAGCACGAAGCTCCACCCTGCTGCAGCGGACTTGAACGTGTAATGTATGTGTGCTGCTGCGTCGCCGATCCAGGCGCATGCGGGTGCTGCTCCGGCCCGAGTAGTGATTCGCGGATTCCACATTAACGAGACATGTACACCCCGCAGATGTGATGTCGGTGTCGCACGTTGACATGTACATGTCCACAGATTGAGTAAGAATACGCTGACGTCCGCTCGACTGCTAGCACTAGTTCGGCGTTGAGAGACAAAAGGGTGGCAACCAAATCAAAGTGCATTCCGGAACCATGGATCCATTTAAGCTTTGACATTGCAAGCACGATTTTCATCCCCAGCATCCCGCGTGTGACCAAAGAACAACTCGCGAGCGTCGACGTCAAGTTGAACTTTCACGCGCCGCCGCCGTCACTCCTCCTCCCACAGTCGCAACCTTGGGAAAGGAGCCTCTCACGTGCCGTACCCCTGCGACTGGAAGCCGGAGCTGTAGGTCCCCGCCCCGCCGCCGCTGCTCGCCGCGCTGCCGCCGGCCCCCTTGCTGCCGCTGCTGCTGGAGGCCATCAGGTTGGAGCGCATGGCCGACGCCTGCGCGTCCCGCCCGCCCCACGTGAGCTTGGTATACTTGCCAGTGCTGCTGGAGATGCTGGAGGCGCCGCCGCCACCGCCGGACCCGGGCGCCCAGGAGGGCAGGAGCGCCTTGAAGGGCTTACCGGGGTTCTTTCGCTTCCAGAACCACAGGCTCGCCGCAGCGCCCACCACAACAGTCGGAATCAGGATGCCCGCTGCGACAGCGCCGCCGTTGGAGCCGCTAGCCTTGCTGTCGCAGTTGGCGCCCGCCCAGCCCGCGTTGCACGCACACGCGCCCGTGGTGGGCACGCACGCCCCGTTGCCGGAGCAGTCTGTCAGCAGCTGATTGCAGCCCGAGTACTGCCCCGCGTGGCACAGGTCGCACGTCTGGCAGGCGGTGGCGGGGCTGTAGTTCGCCGCGCACGCGCAGGCGCCCGTCGTGGAGTTGCACGCCCCGTGCCCGTTGCACGTGTTGGGCACGTCGCAGAAGGCGCCGCTCGTGCAGCGGTCGCAGGCGCACTTGTTCGTGAACGGGCTGCAGTGCCCGTGGCCGTTGCACGTCTGGGCCGCCTGCAGTGGAGCAGCGAGATGATGAGACAACAACGAGAAGGGCGGGTGGGGGAAGAGCGGTGAAGGAAACGTGGGAGGCGCAGGCACGCGAGAATGGGTTGGTTGCGGCTGATGACAAAAGTGGGTCGCTGCGCGCACACAAGTTCGGCGCCACCGCATGCAAACAGTCTGCGCAGGACCGGGTCCGCGCAGGGATCAACACTGCCACAAGTCACAAGGCGCCCACACCCGCAACGCACCTCGCAGTACGTGCCAGTCCAGCAGGCCTGGCAGACGCACACGCCCGCCGTGCAGGTGCCGTGCTGGCAGGGCTTCGGGATGCTGCAGTCGTCACCGGCCCAGCAGGGGTCGCACTGGCAGCCGAGATCGCCGTCGCACGTGCCGTGGCCGCTGCAGGTGAGCGCCACGCCGCAGTCGGGGCCCGTGAAGCACCGGTTGGAGCACGTGCAGGTGCCGGAGGCGCAGTTGCACACGCCGTTGCCGGAGCAGGCTGAGAAGGGGTCGAGCGCGCCCGGGCACGCATACCCCTCGTCAAACGCCTTGATCCCGTAGCCGGAGACCATGTACGCCCGCTTCTCGCCCTTGAAGCCCTGGCCCACGATGGGGCTCGCGGAGCCGACCACCACGTTGTCCGTGTCGATGCCCGTCAGCCAGGTGTACCCGCCCGCGGGCGAGATGGCCAGCAGCAGCGGCAACGTGTAGATTCCGTCGTCGCTGTCCGTCCCGACGTATACGTTGCCGGAGGGGTCGATAGCGGGGCTGCTGCGCGAGTGGCCGAAGGTCGTCACCTTGCCGTCCACAGGTGAGGTGATGTTCTGCAGGCCCCAGTTCTGGCTGCCGTCTGCGGGCTTGATGGAGAAGATACCGTTGTCGCCGCCCATGAACCCGTACTGCGCCACGATGACCGCGGCGTCGCCGGGCATGAGGGAGGGCGTCGCAAAGGGAAAGACGCCCAGGAACCCGTACCGCGACGCCGCGTCCGCCGCTGCAGAAGCGGGGGTGGCCGTGGCCGCCGCCAGCACCGCGCGCAGCTGCCTGCGCTGGGAGCCCGTCAGGCCGGCAAGCTGGCGCGCGTCAACACCGGCGGCGACCGGCTGCACGCCCTGCTTGCGCGTGGCTGCCGCCTGCTCCGCGAGCGCGGCGATCCGCTGCAGCTTCGCGCCCACGGGCACGCTGTCTGGGGCCAGAAGCCGATATCCGGAGGCAGTGGAGAGGGCAGCGACGCTCTCAAACGGCAGCGCGCGCAGCAGCGGGGCGATGGAGGCGGCGGTGTGCACCTGCTGCTGCGCCGCCTTCACGGCAGCGGCAGCATCCTCGGCGGCCGTGAAGAGGCGAGCATGCTCCGCTGCGATGGCCGCGTACAGCTCGGTGCGCTGCTGGCGGGTCGTGGGCTGGTAGAAACCGCCGTTCACCATCTCTGCGGCCGCAGCTGTGGCGCCGCTGTCCGCTGCCAGCGCCCTGCGGCGCGTCCAGGTCCCGGCACCCTCAAGGGGCGTCGCATCGGAAGCAGCGGCCGTCGACAGCAGCGGCAGCGTCACGTTGTCGCACAGCGGAGACTTGCCCTTGATGTAGTAATCGCACGCCCACACGAAGGACAGAGTCACGGCAGGGTACGCCCCGCCCACCGCGATCTTCCAGAGGGTGCCCGTGGAGGAGTGCACAAACAGGGTGCTGCCGTCTGCTGTGAGGGTAGGGGAGGACACAAATATGTCCGTCTTTCCGGGGCCCGTGGGGGACGCTGCGGTGATGGCATTGTTGTTGATGTCCGCCAGGATCGCGCCCGTGTACACGTTAAACGCCACGACGCGCGTGCCGAACGCCATAAAGCCCACGTACGTCTGGTTGCCCGTGCCTGCGGGCGTGAGGGTCGGGTTCACCGCAGGCACCACGCGAAGGCCCGCCGTCACCGTGGCGCCCGCGGAGTCGACATACTCCGCGTTCATGCTCCAGAGCGTCGCCCCGGTGATGGAATCCAGGGCATGCATCACCCCGTGCGTGTCGAGCTGCGGGTCAGTCTCGCTGACCAGCACCACGCCGTCCCCGTTGGCGGGGTAGGCGGGCGAGGCGGGCACCCAGCGCGTGGGCGCATACAGCGGCTGCGTGAAGGACTTGATCCACGCGGCGCACGTGATGGCGCCGACGGCCTCCTCCGTCCCGTACAGGCTGCGCGCCAGGTCAGCGTCGGGGCGATGGACGGACGGGTCGCTGGGCGACTGCGCCAGCACCGACCGAGCGCGCTGCACGGCGAGCTGCGACGCGCAGTACTGCGGCTGAATGGCGTACAGGTTGCCGTCCGCCGAGGGCACGTACACGCGGTCAGCGTAGATGAAGGTTGGCTCCGCGACAGGAGCGGACTCCGCAGTGCCGATG
>Ga0208629_100918_pt1 | contig 12733 bp, 10 predicted proteins | sample LakWasMet19_HOW5_2_FD_183865 | JGI IMG/M metagenome (GOLD analysis project Ga0208629, IMG submission 183865) | Freshwater sediment methanotrophic microbial communities from Lake Washington under simulated oxygen tension - Sediment Metagenome... | ecosystem: Environmental > Aquatic > Freshwater >...
GGGGGGGGGGGGGGAGAGAGAGAGAGAGAGGAGAGAGTCGGAATAGAAAGCACAAGCAGGAATAAGAGGAGCGCGAGGAAAAGCAAGCGCCGTGCAGCCGGAACGCCAGCCAACACCAGCAACAAACGCACCGCCAGCGCCGCCGCGGCGGCCGTGTCCGCGGCCTTCTTGAGCTGGAACAGCCGCTTCAGGATCTCCTCGAAGGACGGACGGTCGTCGGGCCGCGCCGCCCAGCACTCCTGCATGAGTTCTGCGTACTCGGGCGGGCAATAGGCGGGCACCTTCGGCCGCAGCCCCTGCTCTGCGGCGGCGTACGCGATCTGCACGCCCTTCTGTCCGCCGTACGGCTCCTGCCTCGTGATGAGCTCCCAGAGTATAATACCAAAGGAGTACACGTCCACTTTCTCAGTGTACCGCTCCATTTTTACGATCTCCGGGGCGGTCCACGCGGGCGTGCCGCAGGCCGTCAGCTTGTTGTCCTCGCCCGCCTCAGCCATGATGCGTGAGAGGCCAAAGTCGGCCACCTTCGCGTTCAGCGATTCGTCCACCAGCACGTTGCGGGCCTTCAGGTCCCGCTGCAGCACGTTAGCGCGCCGATGCAGGTAGTATACACCACGAGCGATGTCCAGGGCAAACCGGTAGATCAGCGACATCGTGACGCGAACTCCGTGCTCCGCCTCGTTCTTGAGGAAGTGGTGCAGCGACCCGTGCACGCAGTACTCGAGCACGAGGAACAGGTTCGGCTTGCGTATGGAGGCGCCGAGGAACAGCACGACGTTCGGGTGGTGCAGCGTGGACATCAGCATGATCTCATCGATAAACCGCCGCACGAGCTTGTCCTTGCTCTGCAGCTCGGGCAGCATAGTCTTGACCGCCACGGGCGAGCCCCAGATGGTGGCGAGCCACACCTCGCCGAAGTTGCCCTTGCCGACCAAGTATTTCATTTTGAGCTTGCGGGCGTCGATCTCCCAATCGTACACGACGGCCTCGTCCAGCTGTCCGCCGGTGGCGAGGCGCGCGGGCACGGCCTGCTTCGACGCGCGCGCTGCGCCGGGTGACACGACGATTTGCTGCGCGTTCGCGGCGCCGTCATCTGGCGACGAGCGCACAGCTGGGGCAGCTGCCACCCGGGCAGCGCGACCGCAAGACGCCCAGGCTCTCCGCAATATCCGGGACACAGCACCTGCACGAGCTCGCCCGAAAATGGGCGAACAGGACAAACGTTGGTGTGCGTGAAACGAAAGCGGCAAAGCCTTGCTTGAAACCACCGTCGGGAGAAAATTGCACGCGCGTGACACACCTGGGTTTTCCCTCGTCACGCCATACAGCAGCAGCGCGCACACGACGCAGCATACTATCGATACAACGAAGAGTGCTCCAAGCACGGGGGTGGCGGCGTCGGGCATGGGAATGCACCACGCAAGCCGGCGGCGGCAGCAGCGCCCAGCGCTCGAAGTGATGAGCCGCAGACTCACGACCCCGTGCGCGGAGGTTCGTGCCAGTGCAACGACAGGGACTAAGCACAAGAAAACAGGTAAACTCTTTTGGAATGATCGCAACGAGCGAAGCATGCACGGATGGGTTGCTTTTTGTCAACATCGAAAACTGTCAAAGCGGTTTCGCGTGTTGTGTCAAGTCGACGATTTGCGCGAGTGCTGTCGCGCTCCGCAGCCGCGTGGACGGGCAGCTGCAATCAACGTGGTGTTGCCTCAACGGTGGCGCTGGCCAACCGCAACCCGAGTTGCGCGCCGCCAACGACGTGTGCGGGCCCTCAACGCGCTGACCAGCACCACGTGCGGCCTGTCTTGCGACGTCGTTTGCGACGTGTCTGGTTTGTTCGCAGACTTCTGTCAGAGGCTGAGCGCCGTTCGGCATGGCCTCGAGGCACGGCTCAGTCGACGACAGCATCCGCGTGCGCACGCACACCGCGTCGCACGTGCGCCTTCAGCGCCCACTCTGGAACGCTGAGCAACACCCATCGAATCCGATGAGATTGACCGGCTGCCAGACGCCCACCGCACCGAGCACACTGAAAACCGTGCAAACGTTTTCACTTCAAGTAAGGTAATCGGCCCGGGGACGAGCGCCGGTTGTGCAAACACTTTCCTGGTGGATCGGCAGCTCGAGAGGGCAAACGTAGTGGTTGGTTGCAGCGGAGACGCGCGGGTGCTGCACCTGCCTACAGCGGGCCGGGACTGCGCCTCAGACACCGGGCACACACGCACACACTTGCAAACAGGCATGAATTCTACTAGTGGAACGCACAGCGCGCACACACGCGGGAGCTGCGGAGCCCATCGGTGAGCTGGGCAAACAAACGGAAGCTCTGGCGCCGGCGCGACGGCTCAGCGACGCGGCGGCCGTCCTGCGGCTCGCAGGGGGACACGACATGAAAACAGACAGGGGCTCACAATCCAGGCAGCCCAGCACACACGGGTGGAATCTCTCTTCTTACAGTGGGCTGCGGCTCGTTGCCGCACCACACGCTGGCTGGGTGGCTGTGCTCGCAACACGGGGGCAACACTGCCACGAGGCGGACTGACAGGCTCCAGGCAGCGCCCTACGCTCACGGCCGTCGCCGCCGTGAGGCAACACTTCGAACCAAAGTGTGACACCGGCAGAAGGCGACGAGGGCACATGCTTGCTTGGCGCGCGCGCGTAGCGCAGCAGCACACGACAGCGCGGCAGCGTCGTGCCGAGGTGTTCAGACGCCTCGCGTGCCATCTGGTCGGATGCCTCGTCTCGCCCAGCACACTCAAAGCACGTCCGCCGCAGGGCGCCTCTCACTCCAGCACCTGGCCGGGCAGCATCCCTTCCACGGAGCCCGAGCCGGAGCCCCGGCTGGCGGACACGCCGCGGCGGGCGATCAGCTTGGGCTTGGCGGCCCCAGCGGCGGTGCCTGCGCCTGCACCGCCACCACCGCTCGTGCGGCCGCCAGGCGGCTTGCCGCCGCCAACGGCGCCAGATGCAGCCCCGTGGGCGCTGTGGTGGTGGTGGCCGCCGCTCTCGCTCTTGCGGTGCGGGCGCGGGCTGGCGCTGCCGTCCAGGTTAGCCGCCGAGCTGCTGCCGCTGCCGCGGGCGTGGGCGTGGGCCTTGCCCTTGCGAGGCTCGGGCACCGACGCGATCGCCGCCTCGCCGTCCCCATCGCTGCCAGGCCCCTCGACATCGCTCGCCAGGCCGCCGCCCGCGGGCTTCAGCGCTGTGCCGGGGGTCGGCTGCCGCCCCTTGACGCTCTTGCCCAGCCCGCCGATGTCGCCTGCTGCTGCTGCTGCTGCTGCGGGCGAGCCACCAGCGGCGTCGGCGGTGGCGCCGCCCATGTCAATCACCTGCGCGGAGGGCGTGACCTGCGCCGCGGGCGGGGACTGGAAGGTCGTCGTCTTGCCCTTCTTTTTTCCGCCGCCGCCTGGTGCCGCAGCGCCGGCAGCAGCTGCGCCGGCCTTTGCCTTGGCCATGGCAGCGGCCGCCGCGGCCGCGGCGGCGCCAGACACGGGCGACGGGCCGGCGGAGAAGCGTACGTGGCCCGCGGCGGCGTCCTCGCCCTCCAGGCCCGCGGCGCCGCTGGGGCTGCCCTCGCTGGAGATGCCGATCACGCCCGCGCTGTCGGGGGTCGAGGGGCCCTCCACCGCGTCCGCCTCGAGGGGGCTGCGGATGGGCACGGATGCGCCCCCGAGCCGAGCCGCCAGCGCAGCGGGCCGGGGCCGCACCGGCTTGTTGCCGACCTTGCCGCCACCCTTGCCGGAGCCTGACGCGGAGCGGCCGATGTGGCTGGCGCCCAGCTCCGCTGCAGTGGCAGCCGTCGCCGCCGCAGCCGCGGCTTTGGCGCGTGGGGACAGCGGCGGGGGAACGTAGCCCGTACCGCCGCCGCCGTCTGCGCCCAGCCCGCGGACCTTGCCGTTCACTCCAACCCTCGGCTTGGCGCCGCCGTGGCCGCCGTCAGCGTGAATCTTGTGCGGGTTCGGGCGCCACTGCGCCCGGTGCGGCTGCGACTCCTCACGGCTCTCGCGGTAGCGCTTGTACGCCACAAAGCCGCCCACCGCGAAGCCGGCGATCAGCAGCACGCCGAGCACCGTCGCCATGGCGATCATGCTCGCTGTCAGCGCCGTGGCGAGGAAGGTGTTGCTCGCCACCTGCTGGATGCCGCTCTCGCTCGCTGCGGGCGCGGGCGCGGGGCTTGCCGTGCTGTTGGTGTCAGCGCCGACAACGGAGGCACCCGACACAGACGCGCCATACACAGAGGCGCCAGCGACCGCGCCCACCACGTAGCCGCGCGCGTAACGCTGCTTGGCGACCGCCGCGGTCTCGATCGCGGCGGGCAGCGGACCGCCGAGCGCGTCCACCACGGGCTGCGTCGCGGGAATGACGTACAGCTGGAAGGACAGAATGTCGACGTCCGTCGCGGTGTTGGACGCCCACGCGTTGAAGGACCACTGGCCCGCCGCGGAGATGCCTGCAAACGACTGCGAGAAGGGCTTGATCCACCAGCCGGAAGACTTGCCGTCTGCAGCGGGGGCGACACGTGCGGAAGCGGTGCGGGTGGGGTGGGAGAGGAGGCGCGCGCAAGGGCAGGCATTCATGATGAGTGAGAGAGAGAGAGAGAGAGAGAGGCAGGGCAAAGGGGAGGGGTCTGCAGTGGAGTGCCGTCAGCTTCATTCATGCAGCGGAGGCACCACCCATGACGCCTTCCACTCCACGCAGTGAAAGCGCGCAGACAATACGGCAGTGCGGTGTGTCTCGCGAACACAATACGCTTCACGAACTGCTGCAACCCTACACGCAGTTGGAGCGACTCCAGAACCAGCAGCTGCACATCGGCCCTCGACAGACAGAGTGCTAAACAACACCCCTCACACACGTACAACCGCACACAGCATCCCGCTCCACCGCACTATTGCTCGCTGCACCGCATGCTCTGCACCGCATGGTCACTGCACCGCATGCTCTCTGCACCGCATGCTCGCTGCACCGCATGCTCGCTCCACCGCACTATTGCTCTCTCCAGCGCACGCTCACTCACCCAGCACGTACAGCACGACGCGCCACTGCAGCGGGTTGGGCAGCCCCGTGACGATGCCGGTGATGGCCGTCAGCTTGCCCGCGGCCGGGAAGGCGGTAACCTGAATCGTGGGCGTCACGCCTGCGGGCTGCTGCACCCCGCCGCCACCACCGCCCGCAGCGCCGCCGCCGCCGCCTGGAGGCGTGTAGCCCGCAGGGTAGTTCGCTGCCACGGCCGCCACAGCGCCGTAGTCCGGTAGGGCGCCGCCGAGGACGTTGATGACGCCCTGCGCTGCGTTAATGGCATACAGCTCAATGCTGGCAAACCGCGCGTCGTTGGGGTCAGAGGCGAAATTGGCGAAGGCCCAGGTGCCGTCCGCGGCCACCTTGGCGCTCTCGCCGGGGAACGGCTTGATGTACGCGGCGCCGGAGGGAGCGATCACATACATGACGACCTTCCAGTTGGCGGGGATGTCCACGCCGGCCAGCGTGCCTGCAACCGCACCCGCCGCTGCCCCTGCCGCCGGGAACTTGGTCAGCGTCAGCACCGCGGCGCCCTGCGCCGGCGGCGGCGGCTGCACGTTGCCGCCGGGGGGCTTGTAGCCGTTCGGGTAGCTCCCTGCGGCCACCGCGGCGCCCGTAATGGCTGCGGGCAGGCCGCCGCCCAGCGCGGTCACGACGGCGGTGCCGGAGGGGATGATGAAGATGCGGATGCTGATGAAGGCCTTGTCGTACGCGGGGTTAGACGCCCAGATGGGGAAGGCGAAGCTCCAGTCCGCGTTCACGGGCACGGAGGTGCCGGGGTACGGCTTCGTCCAGAAGCCGCTGCCTGCCGTGCCCTCCAGATACATAACCGCGTTGTAGCTGCCCGCTCCGAGCCCCGTGACGATGCCGCTGATGCCCGTGATGCCGCCTGCGGGCGGGAAGGCTGTAATCGTGATCGCCCCCGCGCCCGCGTTTCCGCCGCCGCCGCCGCCGTTGTTGTTGACGGGGGGAGGGGGGGCAGGCGGGTTGACCGCGCCGCCGCCTGCAGCCTGATAGCCGCGCGGAAACTGCGCCTTGAGCACCGCCTCCGCCTCCACGTTGGCGGGCAGGGGGCCGCCGAGCACGTCGGCGACGGGGGCGGTGAGGGGCACGACGTACACCTGGATGGCGATGAAGTTCACGTCGCCCTGCGAGGTGGAGGTGTGGAGCGAACGAGGCGGGTGCAGGTGTGGAGGTGTGGAGGGGCGGATGGGTGGATGGGTGTAAAGGCCTGCCAGCAACGCTTATCGCACGCGGCACAGGGTGTGGCACGCGCGGCATAGGGTGTGGCCCACGCTGCATAGGGTGTGGCCCACGCTGCATAGGGTGTGGCACACCCGCAGCGACCAACGCACCACGGGATAGCTTGCCCAGCCGTTGATGGTGAATGTGCCGTCAGCTGCGAGGGTGGTCGCCGCCCCGGGGTTGGGCTTGATGTACCACTGGCCGTCCTGGACTGACAGATACATGATCACCTTGTACGTGTTTGCGGCCCCCGCGAGACCCGTCACCTTGCCCGCGATGGCTGCAACGGAGGGGCACGTGAGTGAGAGAGTGCACACGAGGAGGGTAACGCCATACACACGGCGAGGGAGTTGGGTGCAGGGCTCATCTTCCGTGCTCTTTACTACGCAGGCGGCAGCTGGAATCACTGCAAGCGCCAAGACCCCTTGTGCCGCTCGGTTCCACACAACACTCCCTGCTCCCAGCCCCTCATCGCTGCATGGGCCCCTGCCGTTCTCTTTGCACGCCATGATGAAGCGCCTCAGCTCCGGCCCGTACGCACGTGTGAGGGTGCCAGCCGCAGGGAATGCGGTCAGCGTCAGCTGGGGGTCCGCAGCGGCACCCTGCGTCCACCCGATGTTGCCGGCAGGGATCTGCGTGCGGGCGCCCGTGCACTGGCACAGCTGGCCGCCTTGGGACTGCTGCTGCACCGCCTCGTCAGCCTGCAGGCCTGCGAACGTCCATCCGTGGGCCCACACCTCCAGGGTGCCCGCCTGCAGCGCATCAAACACACGGGCGGGCGGACGCGGTCAAGCAGTGTCTTTGACGGAGAAAGGGAGGGCGGCGTGTGCGTTCTTGCGTACGTTGGCGTGCAGACAGACGGGCCCGCGTGAAGCGCCCTCGCGCCCCCTCACAACAGCCTCCGCTCTCACCTGCGGCGGCGCGGGGAACGTGATGATGCGTGTGGAGGGCCCTGCGGGCTGAATGAGGACCGCCTGCTTGCAGCTGTCGTCGGGCTGGCAGTCGTAGAGCAGGGAGACGCGCCACTCGGTGTTGAAGCCCTCCCGGCCTGCATGTGGACAGGGACGGCGATTGCGACGGCGGCAGTGGGTGATTCACCGGTTGTGCGACGCAGCCGCGCGGCTGGAGCATGAAGTGGCTGAAGCGTGAAATGGCTGAAGCGTGAAATGGCTGACGCGTGGAATGACTGGAGCGCCCCGCGCAGGCCGGTACTCACCGCCGATGTTGCTGTCGGCCGCGAACGCAAGCTGCGCCTGGCCGGGGACCCACGTCTGCTGCTGCGGCACCGGGTGGATATACGCCGCAGTCTGCACGGGCGGCGGCGCCACCACGACGCCGCCCGCAACGTCAAGGCTCGACACGACGCCTGCAGCGAAGTTCAGGTACACCAGGCCGACGGGGCTCGCAAATAGGCCTACGGGCGCGACGTTCGCGGCCACGACCTGTGGGTCCTGGCCCGCGAGGTTGAGGGACGTGATCTGGCCCGTCGTGTAGTCGCGTGCACAGACAAACAGGAGAGCAGAAGCAGAGAGACGGGGAGGAAGGCCGGAGCGGACGGGGGTGAGACGACAGCTGACAGAATCCAGGGCAGCTGTGGCGGGCTCAAACATACACAACACGCAGCCACACACTGTAGCTGCGTGAGGACTTCTGAATTATTCGGAGAGCACTCTATGGGCTGCCACGGCACGCCCCTGGCGCCGTCAATTCGGCCGCCGTGCGCCACACTCATCTGCGAATATGCGGTCGCCCCAGCCGCCCACGGCTGAGATGGACATCACGTTGCCGACGGCGTTGGCGGGGTGCTTGTACGTGTACCAGGGCCAGTGCTGGGCACCCGAGTTGATCAGCTCCACGCTGCAGGGGGCGAGTGAGAGGGGTGCGACGAGTGAGGATGAGAAGGGCACGGCGACGGGGCTGGAAGGGCCGGCCTGGGGTTCCCGCCCATGCCACAGCGGGCTTGCCCTGAGCGGCCTCGCTTCAGCGGCCTCCCCGGCAACGCCTTCCCCTCAGCGCCGCTCCTGTCCCACCATGGCGCCTTGTTCATCCCCGCGTAGAGCGGTGCAGGCTCAGGGCCCTCGAAGCACGGCCAGCCGCTGTTGTCGGGCCCGACGTGCTTGTTGACCTGCGGTGGGTATCATGGAACGCGGCAAGGGCAGGCAGTAAGTGTGGCAGGCAACAGCCTTTGGTAGACGTCTATGAGCGTCAAACAGCTGCAGCTTTCGCAACGGGAGCCCAGGCGCATCAGCTCCCGCTGACACGGAAACGTGTGCCACCCACCTCCTCCCACGTGTACCAGCCCGTGTCCGTCTGGTAGATGGCCCCGTTGAAGGTGTGCAGGCGGAAGGGGTTGCGCGTCCCCGACACGTACACCTGCAGGGGACATCGGGGGTCGGGGGCAGGGGTGACGCTGGGATGCGTGTGCGTGGGGCTGTCGCGCGACTCATGGTTGGCCGCGAGGGCAGCACAGGCTGGTGCGAAGCGAGGGGGTGTGCAAGCTGAGAGTTCTGGCTCCCAGGGTGGGCGTCGCTGCGTCCAATTCCTCGTTGCCCGGGGTGTCCACCGGGAGCTGTCGGCCACGGCAGACGCCGCACACGGCGACACAAGGCAGCCGTCTATGCAAGCGCTCAAGCGCAAGATTGCTCCGGCACGCCACAACACGCACCTGCAGGTCCCGCGGGTTGTTTGGGTTCACACGCATGATCTTGCCGTTGATCTTGTTGGGGCTCTGCGCGCGAAAGGCGCCGGGGTACTTTGGGTCGTCTATGCAGCGCGGGCCGGTACCGTACTGCCCCTCGTCGGGGCCCTGGTAGCTCGCGCCGTCGCCGTGGGACACATAGCTGCAGCGGGGGGGGACGGGAGGGCGGTGATGAGGGGTGGGCGGCGCGCGCGGGAGGACTGGCGGGCCTGCACGCTGGTTGCCGATGTAAGCATTGTCTGCGCATGCGAGCCGCAGCCGATAATACGCACAGCGCGCCGTCGGGGCCCACGACCAGGCCTGTCATGCCGTGAGTTGCGAACTGAGTGCCTGCACACTCTCATGAAGGCACAGGGGAGAAGGGCGCAAGATCCCGCGTTGATCATGCGGCGGTGACAGACAGCAAGAGGACGGACAGCCATCTCGGAGACGCAGAGGGTACTGATGTCTTGTGCGTCCGATCGCCACTGTCTGCGCTGCTCAGCGCTGCCACATTATCCACGCGCTTCACAACGTCACACGTGAGCGCCACTCGCGACGATAGCACGGCGTGTGGTCGTTCATCTCTTATCCTCCCACTCTCACACGTGCATGCGCAGTTGCACGCCACCAGATCGAGCTTGATCGGTCGTCCACACGGACACAGGCGGCCGCGCGCGACAGGAGCTGTTGCGCGAGCGGGGGACTCACAGGCTTGGTGGTTGTTGTCCTCGCCATCCATCAGCGTCTCGATCGGGCCGGTGAGGGTGCCGGTGTTGACGTCGTACGGTGCCCGCGCGAAGCGGCCGTAGAGGATGCAGCCGTTGATCTGCCACAGCTCGCGCCCGTTGATCTCGCTGCACGGGCGAGAGCGCGGGGGAGGGGGGTCTTGCAAGGGGCGGGGTGAAGACAGCGCACTTTGCGAGCGGGAGCGCAGCGGGATGGCGCGCACGGACTACGGGGCGATCGGCCCGGACCCGGGAGCCGGTTGCCGCTGCAGCAGCCCGCACAAATCGTGTCGCCGCTGCAGCAGCCCGAGTGGGGCTCCTGCATCCGCAAAGTTGATCCGCAGGGCCGACCCGTCCGCCGCGGCAGCCATGGCCGCGCCTCGGGCGAGCAGCTGTGTGACGCACCCCGTATCGCCGCAGTTGTCGCCGATGCCGGGGGTCTCGCGGGAGAACGTTAGCCAGAGGAAGCCTTGGTACACGAGCGCGCCCATGAGGCCATGGTCGCCTGCAATCACGCTCACAGCGTAAAGGTCAACGGCGTTATCGTTGTGATCTACATCTCAAGTCGCAGCAATCCACCCTGCTCGCAAGCCGCGTGAACCAGTTCTCGATTTACACAGCGCGCCTCGGCGTCCAGCTGAACGGCTCTCAAAAACCACCGATGCGCCAGCGACCCACCATAGTTCGCCACGAGGTTCTGAATGTCGAGGAGGACTCGGCCGCCCGTTCCGAAGTAGCCGTCAAAGATCTTGACGACGCCCGCCTTCTCGGCCACAATGCTGCGCCCTTGGCCATCAAAACACACGTAGGTAGGCTGATAAACGCCATCAATGTTGAAGTTGGCCCCAGCCGCAGCGAGCGCGGCCAGCGACGCCAGCGCCGCAGCGCCGAGCAGCATCCGCTTGAGCCGCATGATAGAAACAGCACAAGTGGGAAAGATGCAAGTCAATGAGCCATCGGCGTGGCGGCCCGTCAGTTGCTACTCCGGATCACCGTGTTCACTGAGGGCCAGGGCGAAACGCAAGAGCGCATCCTTCGGCAGCGGATGGAATGAATCTTGAACGCCGTTGGAGAGGCGTTTTCGATACTTCGACCCACGAAACGCCGATCAAGAGAATCTTCCGCAGATGGTTGCACCAATGCTACTTAACCCACGAGCACGCAGCACACACGGAACTGTTGTTGGGCACAAATCTTGGGTGACGTCACAGCGCCGAATTCGTCAAATTGAATCAAACCCTGGCCGTGCATCGTTGGCCCATCTCAAGGGGCATCCGCGTTGCCGGCAAAGAAACTCACGCCGTGCAGCTTGAAGGCGGCACACGCCGGCTCCAAAGCGGGGCGTTTGGCGAGCCGTCGACGCATCCTTGCATTGCATTCGTGTGGCATCAGCGGGATCCAGCGCGGGCGCAGAGTATGTCAGCTCCGAGGGCGCGCGGCCACGGAGCCGCTGCAGCCGTCCTACTGGCGGCGGCGTGCACCGGTCAGATGCGCGCAGGCCTCGCTGCGGCGCCGGTGGGCGCGGTGTTTGTGCAGGCGTTTCCGGCCCTTGAGCAGTTGACGCCCATTCGCGTGCGGTTCACCGCGGACGCCGGGGCGGCGGCCGCGGGCGCCGCCTGTGCGCTCTATCTGCAGGCTGCCTCCGGGCTCTGGTACTACAAGCCCTACCCCACAAGCCCCGCGTACGCGGCCGACGCGGACACGCACACGTGCGTGCTGGAGGGGTGGGCAACCGGGCTGGAGGACGCGCGCTTCCTGGCGATTGAAGTGGTCGTGCTGGCGGCGGGCGCGGCGGTGGTGCCAGGTGCGTGGGCCGGCGGGCGGGGGAGGCGGTAGATAGAGAGAGGGGGCTAGACAGGCGGCTCCAGGGGCACGCACCTGCCCTGCTGCAATCGCAGAATGCCTCCGGCGAGCAGCAGCCGCTTGTCGTTGTGGACATCTGCAACGCCTCTTGCAACCAGTACGGCTGTCGCTGCCACACAGCTGCCACTGCCATATGTGTGATGGCCCCCCTCTGCTGCGCGCCCTCTCCCCACTCCCACCCCTCCGCATCCCCCCTCCCTCCTTTCCCGCTCCAATCCCCTCTCCCCACACACTGCTGCAGCGGAGGAGTCGAACGACGTGCCTCCCTACCCCGACGGCGCCGTCATCGCACGGGGTCGCTTCCCCCGCGGATACAGCCCCGACGACCCCCAGACCGTCCCCACCGTTCCCGACTACGCAGCGTTCACCACCGGCGGTGCAGGCGGCGCAGGGGGCGCTGCGGCGGCTGGTATCACTCTGACGCACTTCCCGGCGCCGGGGCTGACGACCGCCATCGCGGGGTCTGTGCAGGGTCTGCCCATCCCCGAGAACACGAAAGCGCTGCTCTACGTCGGCCGCGTGAGCGACGCGGCGGGGTCGCTGTTCGAGTGGTGGAGCCACCCTTACGCGCAGACGTCCGCGCGCGTCGGGACGGACGGCGCCTTCTCGTTCCCGGACTGGGCGTCCGACCCCGCGCACGACGCGGAGAGCCTCGCCTTCCAGATCCTGGTCATCCCCAAGACGACCGCCATCGTGGACGGTGCGTGTGTCTGCGTGTGCTGCGTGCGTGCCTGCGTGTGCTGAGTGCGTGCGATGGAATGATCGCCTGTCCTGTGGCTGTCTGCCCTGTGCTTGCCTGCCCTGTGCGTGCCTGCGTGTGCGTGCGATGGAATGATCGCCTGTCCTGTGGCTGCCTGCCCTGTGCCAGCATGATTGATCGGCTTGCTCGGGCGTGGAGAGCAAGCGAAGGCCGTGGCAGCCTGGGCCGCGGCGCGAGCACGTGTTACGTGGCATGCGGGCGGACCCAGGGATGCGCCGTCGCCACAGCGTGTGTGTGGGATCAAGAGCCCTCGGACTATCGCCCGGACAATCGGCTGCCACTGCTCACGAACTCCAGGCACCCACGACACGTCAACCGCCGCCCTGACTGCCACATGCCGTCCCGCTGCTGCCCCCCTTTTTCCTCCTCCCCTCCGCCTGCAGTGGTGGGCGGCCCGATCCCTGCCCAGATGCTCGCCGCAGCGGTGGCGAGCGGCCGCTGGCC
>Ga0208629_100920_pt1 | contig 12719 bp, 12 predicted proteins | sample LakWasMet19_HOW5_2_FD_183865 | JGI IMG/M metagenome (GOLD analysis project Ga0208629, IMG submission 183865) | Freshwater sediment methanotrophic microbial communities from Lake Washington under simulated oxygen tension - Sediment Metagenome... | ecosystem: Environmental > Aquatic > Freshwater >...
CCATCGTTCGATAAGTTTACGTATCACGTTTGGCCAAACTTTCACTGCTGTGGCGAGTGTTACGAGCCCTGCGGCTCCAGCGTGTAAGAGTTATCAACGAGCGACGACTTGTGTTCTCACGAATCGCGCCTCGCTTCAAGTATGCGCACCGTCATTGACACACGCATCAAACAGCTCGACGCGCTTCCGGACGCACAAGCTTGGCCTGCTTGCGTTTTGCCTTCAGCACTGCAGCTGTCATATACATGTTGGCGGGTATCGTGGCGCCCAAGACCATTCTGATTTGTTTTCTCTCCGACGGCACGTAACAAAGCGGCGTGGTCGTAGAACGCACAGAGTTTGCGCAGTTGCAACATGCAACAAGGCGTGCTGCCGCCGACTCGAAGCCACAGGCGCAGACGGCTGCAGAGCCTGCACTTCGAGCGAGCGCTCTTAGCGGCGCTGTGCGATCTCCGACATCGATTTTACCGAAACGGCGTGACTCGTGTTCGCGACTCGCTCGAAACAAAGAAAAACAAATGCCTCCTGCAAGTTTCAACCCGGGAAACCCGTATGGCAATCTCCATCGGGTTCAAGATGGTAAGCAGTTGCGGCACATCACCGAGCTCCAGCCCGTTGCGGAGCGCATGGCATGCCTCACAAGCAGCTCTACAGCGCCTTTGCATAATCGCCTGCTGCTCCGTCAGCTGTTGCCAGGGGCAGCCCTGTGGTCGCGTCAGCGAGAGACGCCTCCGCAGACAAAGTGCGAGGCCCGTCACCGACCGAGGTGACGTAAAAGTACCTGACTGCCCCCACCGCTTCGGTGCCGGGGGCGCAGGCGAGCTTGCCCGTAAGCCCCGGAATCTTTTCCCGCGCTTCAGTCTCAGCGGCGGCGTCAGAAACGTACTCGCCGCTGGGCAAGTAGGGGATGTAGCCCGCGGGCTGACGCTCTGGCGCCAGGCTGCGCGGGTCGGGAAAATGCGCGAGGAGCACGGACAGCATCTCGTTCGCCACGTCGCGTGTTGTGTAAATGACGGCGTTGGGCCCAGCGTCAAAAGTGTAGCCAGCAGCAATCTTGCCGCGAGACTCGTTGAATGCGTGGACCAGCCCAATGATGCGCTTGCTCGTGTCGTTCATGTAGAAAATGGGAGGGAATGTGTCCAAGCAGACGGCGTGGAACTGGTTGCTGTCCTGCATGGTGATCCGCGCAAACGTCTCGAAATCACGCCGCCGATACGCATCCTCGATTGCCGCCAAGCGCGCCGGCACCACCTTCGTGGCGCGATGAGCCAGCAACTCGCTCGTCTCCACACTGATCTTCATGCCTTCCGTGCTGCCAGTGTCCTTCTTCTTGTCGCTGACGACGGCCACGAGCACGACCAACTCGGGCCAGTGCGACTCGTCGGCGACTTGAACGGCGATGCTGTCACGGCCGTCATCGGCGCTGCCCATCTCCCACCGGACGAACCCGCCGTACATGCTGCGACACGCGCTTCCGCTTCCCTGCCGGGCAACCGCAGTCAGGTCTCCCTTCGTCTCCTCCTTCACCGCATACACGTCTGCGAGTGTGTCGACAAGGCACGCATAGCCCGCTGCGGAGGACGCCAGCCCGGCCGCGGTCGGAAAGGTGTTGCGGGAGATGATATGCACGCGCCAGCTCGCGAGCTCTGCGGCCGGTACGACCGCACCCGCATCGTCGTTACGCGTCCCCGCCCGCGCTCGGATCTCTCGCAGCACAGCGCCCACTCGCTTGCTCTTGGACACATCCTCCTCGCTGCGAGGTCCCAGCAGGACATAGAGAGCAAAAATATTGAGCGCAACAAAAGTTGAGTGACCGATTTAGACCCTAACCCAGCCATCACGCCGCACCGAAACATAACTCACACTCCGTTCAGCCACAGCCTATCAGTGGTGAAGTCTGGACTAGCGATGATGGTGGTCAACGCCTTCAGGTCCTCCTGGTTCAGGGTGCACGAGACACTTGAGTTTATGGGCAGGTTGAGATCCGTGGCGCGCTTGCCCCAGTACTTGATGACAGCGATGTTGCTGGGCGCGGAGTGGGTCGCGGAGATGCTCCGCGAAAGCTCCGGACGGCCAGCCATTTTCCTGGCAGATCCTCAACTCAGATGAGCGAAGACCGCTAATTGTGTCGAAATTGGCGACGCTCACAGGCATGCGCGCGTTAGGCGCGAAACACGACGGGCCCCGCCGGACGGACAGATACTGCACAATTCTTGCGAAAGGCAATGACGCAGGATGCTTGAGAGCACGACGCCGGCAGCAGGCTTCCATTGTGCCTTGTGTACGGTGCTTCCGGTGCACTTTTGATTGCCGCCATGGCTGCCTCCAACCCTGCTCAAAAGCCTGAGGCGCCCACTCGCGTGGAGTTGCACGTCGCTGAAACGGTTGACTTTGTGCGGTCTCGGTTGCCGGCTGGCTGGGCGCCTGAGATTGGCATTGTCTGCGGTAGCGGCCTGGGTGGGCTCGTGAGTGGCGTGGCAATTGTTGCCTCCATCCCCTACGCGGCCATCCCGCACTTCCCCGTCTCGTCGGTGCAAGGCCACGGCAAGGCCCTCGTTTTTGGCACACTCGGCGGCAAGCGAATTGTGGCGCTGACAGGTCGATTTCACTTTTACGAGGGGTTGCACCCAGCGACGGTGGCATACGGCGTTCGTTGCGTTGCCGCCCTCGGTGCCAAGGTCCTCGTTGTCACGAATGCCGCTGGCGGCGTTAATCCCGGCTATGAGAAGCAGGATATTATGCTCATTGAGGATCACATCAGCTTCTGCTGCTTGGCGGGAGTGCATCCACTAGGTGCGGAGCGAGTATTGAGTGCCGTGAGCGTCGTCGTCGCCAATTTCGGCCTGCCTCAGTGACGCGCGAGCTCTGTGGCCTCATAGGCACGCGGGCTGGCTTCAACAGCGCTTTTCGTATGCACCGCCCGCTGTCTGTTGCTGCAGTCGGCCACAACGACTGGATTTTCGGACCCCGTTTCCCTCCCATGACGAACGCGTACACGCCTGCCCTGCGCGACATCATGAAAAGCGTTGCGGCGGAGAAGGGCCTCGCAGCGCGCCTGCGCGAGGGTGTCTACGTCAACGTCGCAGGCCCGTCTTACGAGACGCGCCATGAGATTGCCCTCATGCGCACGCTTGGCGGCGATGCCGGTGAGTGGCGCGGGTGTTCGTGTGATGTGAGAAGGTTGCTCTCTGCTGCTCGTCAGTGCGCCTTCGCCATTTCAGTGCCGCGATGCTCGCCCGCTTGTGAGCGTGATTCGACACCTCCTCCCGTGCAATGAACGGACCTTCGCTTCGTATTTCCGCTGCGCAGTGGGCATGTCCACCGTGTTCGAGGTGCTGGCGGCGGCGCACTGCGGCCTGCAGGTGGTGGGCATGTCGCTGATCACCAACAAGTGCGTGGCCCCGGGGGACGTCACCACTGCCGCCCCGAGCCACACCGAGGTGCTGGAGGCGTCCGAGGAGATTGGTGCGAAATCCGCTATGCAAACACTGGTCACGGAGCTGTGCTCGCGTGTCAACACGAGCGGCATCACCCCGACTCCCGCAGCCCTCGCTTTCGCGGACACCGCCGCTATCAGGGCGCGAGCGCCGCGCACTTTCACGTCGTGGGCGGTGCCCGCAGCTGTGGTGGTCGGCGTCGCGGCCGCGGTGTTCGCAGTGGCATCCCTGCGCCGCAGGTCTGGGCGGTAGTGGACTATTTCTCAGCGCCGTGCAACGGCGAGGCCATCAAAGGTGGCCTGCGGTCTACGACGATATGGTAGATAACGCATTGCAAGCTCCTCCTGATTTTTGAAGGCTGCTTCTCCACTTCGCGGGTGGTTGTTCGGTCGACCCAGCCGTCAGCCGAACTGCTTGAAGCTTTTCATATCGTTGACGACTCTCCAATTTCATAGCCGATGGTTGGGCAGCTTGATTAGCGATTGTGGACGTCGATACCTACAAGCCTTTCACAGAGCGTGCTTGTGAATGATGCCATATGCCCCCTTCCCGAGTCGCCACGAGCTGTCTCGAGAGTTGAAAGCCGTGATCGGACACGTCGTCAGCGTCCTCACGAGAAGAGCTTGGATGAACACAAGGGTGGACTGCTCGCTGTTGTACGCGTCGAGCACCAGGCACTACTAGCGCTCCTTGCGACGCCCAAGCCCCTTGCCAGCGGTGGCAGCGGCCGACGCCGCTTCTCGCTGGCCTGCTTGCTGCTTCCGCACTTCGGCATAGCGGATGGGCTCGATGATCAGCCCGGCGCGAGAGAGCAGCTCCGGTACAGTCATCGCGGCAGATGCAGCCAAGGTGTTCCACTCGGGGCCAACGGGCTGGCGCAAGAACCTCTCGTACTGCTCACGCGATGTGAACGGGTGCGGCACCGTGCCCACCTGAAAGGCCGCGAGCTTGCGATCGCGGCGCTCGCTGATGAGAACGGTCGACAGCCGCGAGTCTGCGCGCATGCCCGCCTTAGCCTTGCTGCCGCTGCCGGGACCCCGTCCTGCGGCGCCAGGTACGGCTCCAGAGCCGCGGATGCCGGCAGCAAGAGATGAGCCGCCCGCAGTCCCTACAGGGCGAGGGCCGCTAGGAGCTGCCCCGGCGATTTGGGGGAATGCTGCGGTGTTGGGCCGCCGGCGCTTCGCAGCGGATGCTCGGGCAGCAAGTGCAGCGGCGGCTTGCTCCTCAGCCGATGCAGCGCCTTGTCCCACCCAATGGCCCCAACCCGCCGCCGACGCGCCAGCAGCGTTGCCGCCACGGCTGCTTGGCCCTCCGCTGCCGGTGGTATGTGCGGCCTCGGCCTCCTCCTCGTCCGCGTGCTTCTCCGCCGCGAGCACTTCGGCAGCCTCATCGTCCCCGACAGCAGACACGAACGCCCGTCGAATGAGCTCACGTTGCTCCGAGACACGCGACGTTGCAGCTGTCGCGGATGCGGGCGCCGCCGCGGCGCTCAGCCGTTGCAGCGCCCCCGTGATGTCCACGGGAGCAACGACAGCGCCAGCAACTGCAGCTGCTGCGCCCTGAACAGCTCGCCGCGTTGCCGTGTGACGAGAGACGGCACCTCGTGCCCCTGCATCGCTGCTAAATGCGGCGTCAGCTAACCATGGGTTCGCGGCGCTGGCAGCCGCCGTCGCGGGTACCGGCACGTCAGCAGCGCTGGCCATGGTGACGGTCGTGCGAGAGTCGCCTCCGCTGCCTGCGGCACCCCGGGCCCTACTGGGCTTGCTGCACCCTGCCGCGGCGGCAATGCCCTCAAGAGCGCCAGCGACGGCGCCGGATGCGGCCGAAGCTTTACTGGCGCCGCGACCGGCCTTGGCAGAGGCACTGTGGGTGGACGCTGTGCCTGCGAAGGCCAGCCTCCCCGAGCCGCCGGCCTTACTCGCAAGACCGCCGCTCGGGCCGCCTGAGGCGGCGGCAGCAGCAGCCCACCCGCCGTCCTGCTCTTCATCTTCCGCGCCCTCAGTTCGAAGTCGGAGGGCCTCCGCACCGAATGCGTCGTCATCCGCCTCCGCCTCGTCCAGCAGCATCGCGGCCGACCAGTCGCCCTCGGCTGCAGCCCCGCTCGCCGAGGGGGCGCCGCGTGTCCGGGAAGCCTTGCCACCGGTCCCACCGCCTGCAGCGTGCGCTGCCGCGTCGAGTTGCGCGGCAACCTGCAGGGCGCTCTCCTTCGCCGCCTGCTCTCCGCGCGCCAGCGCATCCTGCATGAAGCGCATGCCCATGAGGCCACGCAGCGCTGGGCCGCCTTTGCCGCCCGCGGCCGCGGCGGCGGAGGTGAATGTCGATGCAGGGAGTGCGCCGTCCGCTGCAGCGGAGGCGAGGAATGCTGCCATGCGGGCCCGCGTGCCGGAGAAGGCGTCAGCACCCTCCACCTCGCCGTCGCTGGCAGAGCCGCCAACGCCTGTCTCCAGCGCACCTGCCTCCGCCAACACGCGCCTGCGGGCAGCAGCCAGCACCTGCTCGTCCGAGGCGCCTGCAGCGAGCAGCGCGGCAAGCTCGCCGTCGTCGTCGTCCTCGCCCTCTGCGCCGTCGTCGCCAGGGCCGTCGCTGTCGCTGTCCGCACCGTCGCGCTGCTCCTTGGCCGTCCTCATGCGGTCCTGCAGCGCTTGCGCCCGCTGCAGGTGCGCCACCAGCTGGTCGCGGGTCGCGGCGTCCCGCCCGCCGCCGCCGCCGGGCCTGCTCAGCACCCGGTGCACCCACTTGCTGCCGCCAATGCCCTTGCCCGCCCTGTGCTTGAGCGACATACGCTCACGCGCCAGCAGACGGGCTTCCTCCGCCTCCAGTGCCGCCGCTGCATCCGGGTCAACAGCAGCCAGCTCCGCGCGCTCTGCCTGCCCGCGCCGCATGTCCTGCCGGCCCTTGAGGGCGCGGTAGGTCTTGCTCTTGATGCGGTTCTGGCGCGCGCGCTTGCGCTCCTCGTTGAACAGCAGGGAGCGCATGCGAGCGAGCGCCGCGGAGCGCTGGCGAAGGGTACGCGGGTCGAGCGCAGCCACCGGCAGCGGATCGTCCGCAGCCACGCCGCCGTGGCCGCCCTCTCCGTCGTCCTCCCCCTCCTCCTCCCCGTCGCTCCCAGGATCTCCGGCTCCCGCTGCGGCAGAAGCAGTTGCAGCGAGGCCACCCACCGCGACCAGCTTGCGAGTTTTGCGGCCCTGCCGGCCATCAGATCCACTCTTCTCCGCAGCGGCCTCCTCTGCTTCTCGCATCAGTCGACGCAGCTCCCCGCGCTCTCCAGCGAGCACGGCGGCGTCGCCCTGCCCACTGCCGGCACCAGCAGTACTCGTGGCAGGCAGCGCTGCCAGGCCGCTCGCCGTGAGTGCTTCCGCCACTGCTGCCTCAAACTCGCTGGCAGGAGTGAAGCGAGCAGCCAGGGCGGAGGCGGAGCCCGCAGCGGCGCCGGCTGCCCCGCCCGGTCCGAAGCCCGACTGCTGCGCTGCTTCTGCCGAGAAGGACAAGTGAGGGGCCCGCCTGTTGATCTGCACCAGCTCGTTCCAGCGAGACACATGTCGCGAGGCAGCAACGTATGCCTCGCCTCGACCTGCCTTCGCCACAGCGGCGGCGGATGGCAGTGGCTGCAGCGGCCCAACGCCGCCCAGCAGCCCCGCAGCGGTGTGCTCGCTCGCCCGGCCACGCCGCTTGCTCGTCCCTGTTGCTGCCGCTGTCACCCCAGCGCCCGTCAGCTGCTCGAGGCGGCGCTGCAGCTGCCCCAGCTTCTGCTGCTGCCCCCGCTGAGCGTCCCCGGCCGATGCCTCCGCCACGTCGTCGGGGATTGCGTTCGGGGCATCAGCCCCGCCACGCGTCAGTCGACGCATCAGCAGCTCCAAGGTGAGGCCTCCGCCTGCGCTTGCGTTCTCAAGGTCTGCTGGCCTGCGGCGTTTGCTGCCGACACCGGTGCCAGCCACGGCACCGCCCATCTGAAACTCAGATCCAGCCGCGACCGGCCCGCCGCCAGATGCAACAGTCTGCTCCAGCAGCCGCAGCCGCTGTGACGCCCCCGGCGCGTGGCTTGCTTCGGAATCCGGCACAGTCACCCCCTGCCGAGCCCCAGGCATTCGAGCCATGATCGACAGCAGCTGCCGATGCTGCGCAGCGGACATAGAAGTGCCCCCAGCCTCTGCTTCGGCGTCGCTGCTGACGGTACCCTCGGATTCCTTGTCAGACAAACTGGTGCCGCGCTTGCGCTCCCGCTCAAGGTTCGCGTCGAGTAGCTCGGCGAGGGTCACGTCCCCCTCCTCTTCGTCATCCTCCGCGTCATCCTCATCGTCGCCCGCCGAGGAGGCTTCTTGTTCGGACTGGTCGTCCCCGCTCTCGTCCTCGTCACTGTCACCCACGGCATCCTCGCCATCGCTACTTTCTGACTCTTCCAGCCCAGCATGCACGCGCGATTGCACGGCACTGGCAGCCGGGGCAGCCTTCGACGGGCCGCGACTCCGCTTCAGGATGGGATTGAGGACCGGTCCCCACTTCTTCTCATGCTCAGCATCGAAAGCCTCGCCCTCGGAGATTTCCTCGTCATCACCTCCATACATTGGCAACCCGTCCTCATCATCGCTGCAGGCGACAATTCGAGCGAGTACGAGAGGTGGTGCCCACAGCAACGGTTCAATGTCGTCCCCGCTCCCTCTCGGCAATCACGCACCTCGCTTCGATTTGCTTCGCAAGAGCTCGGATTTGTTCAATGTCGGCGCCCTTCGCCGCCTTCTTCGGCTTCGGCATCTTGGCTCCTCTCCACACACACACAGCACCACGATGCAGTAAGACCAGAAGGGGAGAACGGCACAAAATACAGTGGAAGCCAAGCCTCGTGTATCCTGTGAGTCTACAACTTCAAGCTCGGTCGACACACGGTTGCGGCTTGCGCTTTGCCGCTTCAAGAACTGCGTCACCGCAGACGGACGAGTCCGGCGTGTGAAACACAGCGTTGCGCGTCAAGTTTGCCTCCACGTTTACGCCGATGGATCGCATATCGCTCGTGCATTCCATGCCACTGGCGCAATCGGCGCATTTACCACGACGGGCATCTGATGCGCTGTCGCGCTTGATCAACGCCAGAATCATGATCTTGGCTCATGATTCAGGGGCGGGCTCCAGAGCTCCAGAGCCACGGCATTCACTTTGAAAACGAACGAGAGAGTGGGCGCTGCTTGATGCGGGCGAGCTTTTAGGTCGTCCCTCATTCCACAAGAAGGATGTTTGGCAGGCCCATTGCCACCTTCCTCAGCCAACGCGCCACAATCTCCAACACGCGCTTCTGCATGCGGCCGGGCGAGTTTTCATCCATAGCTCGAAGCAATCTCCTGGCCATTGTCAGGGAGCGCACTACCTTTTTTGAAGAGCAGCATCCAAGACCGTGTGCAGCCCGCGGTCGGCGCAGGAAACGAAGGGCAGCCCAGCGGAGACGCGTCTGCTGCGACGTGGCGGGGCTTCATCTGTTTGCATGCACCTGTCTGGCGACCCCTTACCCCATCGTCTTGATCGAGACCTCAACATTGCTGCCCGCTATGACAGGAGCAGTCGGCCCGGCCATTTGCCCAGATGCCGCCTGCAAGAATTCATGCCATGCGGCGTCGTAGCATGCCCGTTGCCGTCGGCCGGCCGCGCTCCACGACTGCTTTGAGAAAGTTAGTAATGCAGCGTAGATACGATTCACGTGTTCAATCATGCAGCTGGCCGCAGACACTGTCATGTGCAAGCCGCTATTCCCATAACTCAGGCTGCCCGTTGTAATTTCTGCATCCTTGCGCTGGTCCTGCCGGATGTGCTATCGGGCCGCTTCCCCCCACCACTGTGCATGTGGTCTTCGAAGGCTCGGCCCGTTGTTCTTTCGAGACACCGTACACGGATACGTGCCACACTGTGCAGTGGAGGTGGGCCTGAAACTGCCGCCCCGTGCGCAACTCCGTTGAAGTGCCGATGGCTCGTATTCGCTGTGGCACGGTTGTGCCACGTCAGCAACGGAGATGCCGCAAGAACGAAACTTCAAGCTGTCTCGATAACAGAGAATCCTTCTTCAACCGTCACTGGCAGCTGCCTACAGATCCCGATCAACGCATCTCGTATCTGCTGATAGGGTTTGCCATCATTCATGATCAGAAAATGATTGTGTGCCTATTAGTGGTCGCCAGATTCAAAGGTCAAGGGGCACACGCACGCGATGCAGGAAAGGTTTCTGCCAGTGGAAATGCAATCGGCCACCGTGACTGGTCGAGCGACGCCGTGGGACAGGCGCCGTTAGACTCACGGCGTCAGTGTCCATGGCTCGAGTGGAAGAGTGCTTTTCAAGCTTAGAAAGCTGCAAACCTAGGCTAATGCGTTGGATGCGCGCGTGGAGGCGTCTGTCAAGAGGGCGGTGTGTGCACTGGTGGTGCACCCGCCGCAACACCATGACCGCTACTGTGCTGCCCGCGATGACGAGCGTCTGCACCAGCGGTTGCCGCCGGGTCGGGGTGGTCGATACCAGTAGCGTCGTTAGGCTCGTCAACGTGACGAACCGGGAGAGCCTCCGCCGTGGGTATTGCAGCGAAGAAGGTAGCATGGCTATGCGTGTCAGCGTGAGCCTGGTGACTGACAGCAAGTTGCCGCTCCGGGTGGGCCGCACGCGGGGCCGCGCGAACGGGGTGCAAGTGGTTGCGCCGAGGTCCAGTGCGCGGGGTGGGCCTGACTTCTGCGGCAACGAATCCACCAGCGGATTCCCATTGCGAGCGCTGAGCATCCCTGGCGAACGACGCCGCCTGTAGGTGCGCACGCTCGGCAGTAATGCCATAAACGCCTGGCATAAGATGTGGCGACCCCGCCGAGATGCCACCCAGGCGAGGTGTTCCAGCTTTGCCCACGAGGGAACCAGCGGAAGCGGCGCGGTGCAATCCGATGTGGCCAGCAGACGCCGAGGCCGCCATCGGAGATGCGAGCTGGGGACTTGTGGAGGCCGCTCGACTCAGAGCAAAAATACGGCCAGCACCCACGCGAGGCACATGCGCAAGCCCATCAGCTGCTTGTCCGCCAGCACGAACCGCAGCGGCGTGGCCACCCTTGTCCAGCTCCAGAGCTTCGAAGCTGGAAAGATCGTGAGGGTAGGCTTCGGGCATACCCGACAGCGCAGGTGTCCGAACCACCTCGGCAACGTGGCCACTGGCGGTGTGCATACGATGGCTGAAGGCATCAGGTTCCGCCGGTGCAGCGAGCATGCCACTACCGCTTGTTGGGGCCCCGCTGCCGCCTTCGATGAGTCGGGGGACCTCGCCGAGCAGCGCAGGTGGTGATACAATGCCCGCACACGGCCGCAATCCCCCGATGGTCCAAGAACTAGCGGGCGAGAGCTCATGGTCTGGTGGCGGAGATTCTACGGGGGTGGTGATGTCAGAAGGAGTCCGCCCTAGCCCGATGGCAGCCAGCTGAGATCGGTCAATCGCGCCTGGGGGCTCCAACACCTGTGTGCCGTGTGCGGCGCCCCGCTCCGCTCGCACGTTTTCCAGCAGGCGAGTGAGCAGGAATTCGGTCTCGGGCGGGCCGTCCACCCACAGTGTGTTCGCAAACTCGCGAGCCTTGAGATCGTTGCCTGTGCGGGTGAACCGGTCGCCCGCATGCACCGTCTCTGCTGGTGTGGCACCCACGCGGGCTTGTAGGGCACGAATGCCAAGTGCTTTGGACCCTACGTCAATGAAGACATCGTGCCCACCGTTGAAGGCACAGAAGGGGATGGCTACCTTGCTGTGCGCCGTCAGGTGAGCTTGGACAGTGAGTGCAACCTCCTCCAACGTCTCGTATGTCAACCGGCCTGTGTACGCCCCCTGCATGGTCTCGCGGCCCTTGGGGTTTGGGATGATGCCCACTGCTCGCTCCTTCCGAATCACGAGGACGTCCAGCCCCAGGCGCTCCGCAGTTTCCTTCAAGCACGTCTCGGCAGCGTCCAGCAGCTCTTGCACCATCAATCGGTTCCACCGCACGCCCCGTCCATCCTTCCACGCGGAATCACGGATCTCGCGCAAGAAGACACGTGGCGCCAAGCCGTCTGAGTCCATTTCCACAGCGGGCTCTAGCAGGTAGTTGGATTCGCCGCCCATGACGTGGAAGTAGCGGAGCAGGTCAGGCTTGGCACCAGCCTCGATTGCAAACGCAAACCCACGCAGCAGTCCAGCAATGCGGGCCTCAAATTTGTGAGGCTCCCCTGGGTACCCAGCTGCGGTGACCAAGCTGACGTGGATGCCCAGCCTCATCGCCTTGATAAGCAGCGGGATGATGGGCGACTCAGCAGAGAGGGTCAGGCCGTCCGCATAAATGGTCTCGTCCGCATCGAGCGTAAGTAACTTCAGCGGGCGTGCTGCCGCATTTACCACGGACAAATTCAATACCTTGCGGATCTCCGCGAACGAAGGCGGTACAAACCTCCGCTGTGTGAGCCCGTGGCTGCAATCAAACTCGTCCAGTGCCGTCAGTAGATCGAGCTCGAGAAAGATGGGCGACACGGTGGGGCACACCTTCTCCAGGCTTGAGCCCGCGGGTGGAATGCCCTCTGCAACGTTGTGCTTCCCAAGGAGCACAAGCGGCGGGCATGCCCGGTGATGTTCCTGCATGAGGGCTTGCGCCTCTGAAAACCCCTCCCGCACGCGCAGCGCCCTGTCAGCGCCCACCACCAGTCGCTGGATGTGCGCGATGAGATCATCTTCCTCCTTCAGATGCGCAGGCATTTCGCAATCCACTGATTGTTCCAAATCCGCTCGCTCGTTCGGCGACGTAGACGGCGCCCAAGCAAGGCCCCGCGACTGGCTGCTCTGCTTGACACACCCGTGGGGCTATGTGCACGTAAAGCCGGTTTGCGACGCGCGGGTCAAAACCCAACGGCGCGGCAGTCGTCGCAACAAGATGTGATGCGTGACGAAAAGTATTCGACCCACCATTTACCGGGATTCAGTGCGTCAGACACGCCGATTGCGACATCTGATGAATGCAACGGCTGACACCAAAACCTTCAGATTTGACTTAGGCATGGAATCGACAGCCCGGTTACTTGCGGTTGTCAACGCGTGCACTGGGCCGCCCAGTCTAGACTCTGGGTTGTGGGCGCATGGGCGCGCTGACTGCAGTGACTGACACTGTGGTGCTTTCTCGACATGACAGCTAGACAAGCAAGCGCGCGCTACTCTCGCTGGGGGAGCGGCTGCCTCATAATCGGCCAAGGTGCAGCGCCAGAACACGGCTTTGTACCACTCGGTGTTGGGCGGCGGCTCGCCATTGGCAATGGCTGTTGAGCGC
>Ga0208629_100924_pt1 | contig 12675 bp, 8 predicted proteins | sample LakWasMet19_HOW5_2_FD_183865 | JGI IMG/M metagenome (GOLD analysis project Ga0208629, IMG submission 183865) | Freshwater sediment methanotrophic microbial communities from Lake Washington under simulated oxygen tension - Sediment Metagenome... | ecosystem: Environmental > Aquatic > Freshwater >...
TCAGCCACCGCGAAATCCCCCGCTCGGTCGCAAAAATGGTTGCATTGATGGGTGCGTTGGCGAGCAGCGGCGCTGCCATACCGCGGAAAAAGCCAAGCACGCCTTGGGTTCGATAGATGTGCTTCGCTGCAGCTCGCATTCCAGAAACGCGGTGGCCACCCGATTCTGCCTGCGTCTGAAGACGCACTCTGATAATATCGAGCGGCTGCGTGACCAATATCCCCGAAACTCCGGCGACGGTGCCGGCTACGATATCCTTGCAAGCTTCCATCTCGTGCACGCTTCGCCAACAGTTCACAAACGTGGCAATGGAAGCGCGAACCACGGACGGGTACAGAGGCGGCTGCCCGACAAGATCAAGCGATGGAGCCACAAATGAAAGGTGGGCACGGGGCGATTTGCAACGTATCTGCACGCTCGGATGCGGAACCTTCAGCACCGCCGATCAATGGTGCCCTCAGGCTTGAGCTGTGTGTGACGCAAATCCAATCCTTGCGAAACGCGTGGTGTTGCGCAATCAATTCCGCAGGGAAACTCTCCCACTGCAGATAACGAACTCATAAAATCGCTTCTTGGCGCAAATGTTGCAGCCACGTGTGGTCAGCCCGAATATCTGGCCAGTTCTCGCGCACCGCAGACGCGCGGACTCCGAAAGCTCACCTCATCATTTTACCCGTTACGAGGTGAGTGTTGGCGCGAGTTCTGTGGTGAGCGCAATCCAGGCTCTCTCGTTGGTCATGGTCTAGTACCAAGTATCGGTCACGACTCATTGTGTCGGAAAACTCTTTCGAGAATCCGTCGTGCAACCTTTCAGAAGGTCCTTTCTTCTCCATGGCTTCCGACGTCCCTATGGCTTCCGACGGCTGGCAAGCTGCGATCCAAAGCTTTGTTGAAGCTAATTCCGAGACGTTCAAGCGATGCAAAGATGACGACGGGACAGCGCACTTCTTAGCTGCATTCCCGCCCGCCACGGCAGTTGCTGAGGATCGCTGCTGGCAGCTTGCCAGGGTTCTTGAACGGTTGCATGCGGAGCTTCTGGACCCGTATGCAGTATGTGGCGTCGGTAGCGGCAGGCTGTGGCGAGCACTTGCGTCTGTGGGCTGCGAAGAGCTCGCCGAGCTTCGATACATTGCGGACTATTTGCAGCTGCCCAAGGCCTTGCTGACCCGGATCTCGCAACAAGAGGCTGTTCTTTCACTTATAGCGGGAAACTCGTTTGGCGTTGAAGCGGGGGCTGGCGGCCTTTCGACTCACCCAGCCAACCCGACTGGACTCACCGCGTCCATGGCCGCAGCCTCACTGTCTGCTGGGAAGTCTTCGGAGACCGCTCCCAGCCTCCTCGACCGCGTGCTGGAAACGCCTGATCTCTCGGACCTGCTTCTAGCCGCCGAAGCCGAGCTGCTCGAGCGCACGTGCGCGGGTCGCGTCTCCTCCATCATCCGCATCCGCTGGCCCAGCGCCCAGCGCGGCCTGCGCACGGGCCTGCTGGGCGTCGAGCACGACGGCCCGAACAGGGCCGCCTTCTTCTCACACGCCGCGCACGTGGCGGCGCGCATGGTCGGCGGGCACCCGTACCTGCACCTGCCGCCGTACAGGGCGACAGACGCCATCGCGTACGTGAGCGACCTGCGCGCGGAGCACGAGCACCACAAGGAGGCGTTCGCGGAGCTGCCCTGCCTGACCGCGATGCAGCTGGGGCAGCCGTGGGCGCTGGAGCGCCTGATGGCAGTCGGTTGGGCGTTCGGCCCGCGCTGCGGCCAGCTCGCCGCGGAGCGCGGGGACGTGCCGACGCTGCGCTGGGCGCACGCTAGCGGGCTGCTGCGGGACGGAGAGGGGCAGCTGCTGCACCTGGCGGCAGAGCGCGGACACCTGCCCGCGGTGCGGCTTTTGGTCGAGGAGGCACGCCTGCCGATGCCCTCGCGCGCCAGCATTGCTAGCAACCCCTGCGAGCGGGCGGCCGCTGCGGGGGACCTGCCCCTGCTGCAGTACCTGCGCGCGCACCGCTGCCCGTGGAGCGAGAGCGCGGCCGCCGCCGCCGCGGTGGGCGGGCACCTGGCCGTGCTCCGGTGGATGGACGAGCAGGGCGGACCGGCGGCGAGGGCGGGCACAGCCCTGGCGGCTGCGGGCGCGGGCCAGGTGGGGGTGCTGGACTGGCTGAGGGGCGTCGCCCCCGGCGCGGCGTGGGGCCCGCGAGCGGCGCGCGCGGCGGCGGAGGGCGGCCATCTGTCAGTGCTGGCGTGGGCGGCGGCGCAGGTGCCGCCCCTGCCCGTGGACGTGCAGGATGAGGACCTGCAGGAGCGGGTGGCGGCCCACGGTGACCTGCCGATGCTGGAGTTCCTGGCTGCACGCGGCGCGGTGTTCACCTCGGCCGCGTGCGCGGCGGCCGCTTCGGCAGGGCACGTGCCAGCGCTGGAGCTCCTCCGGTCCCTGCGCCCGCCTGCGCCGTGGAGTGCAGCTGTGACGACGGCTGCGGCCACGAGCGACCAGCTTCCCGCCCTGCGCTGGCTGCGGGCGCAGGAGCCGCCCTGCCCGTGGGATGCGGAGCTGCTGCGCGAGGCGGCGCTGCGAGGTCTCATGCCCATCCTGGAGTGGGCGCGCACGCAGCAGCCCCCGTGCGCGTGGGACGAGACGGTGACAGACGGCGCGTACTCCGGCGGCCGCCCTTGGGTTCTCCGCTGGCTGCGCACACAGGAGCCGCCGTGCCCGTGGGGGGACCGCCTGCCCGCGATGGCTGCGGGCGCCGGGCAGCTCGCCTTCATGGATGCGCTGCTGGAGCTGCGACACCCCGCGCTGCTGGAGCCCGAGGGCCACGCGGAGCTGCAGGGAATTGCGGCGCGCTGGTACCAGGATGACGTCGTGCGCTGGCTGCACGCGCACCCGGTGCCGCCAGCTGCACGGGAGGCCGCGTCTGCTGAGCCGGCTGTCGCAAGCGGTGCGGAGCCCAGCGCTGCCGGCCGCAGTGGCGATGCGGCGCATGCAGCGGTGTGATCGGTCAGGTTGCCGCCAAGCGCCCCGTGTCAAGATCGATTGCTTGTCCCGGCTCTATAGCTAGATCAGATCTGCGCATCCGAGTGACGTTATATTCGACCTTAAGCTTCGATTGGTTTCAATTCGACCATGATCGGTGAGGCTGCAGCGATAGCTGCACGACCTCGGACTTGATACCGATCAAACATTTTTACAAGGACACGGCGAACGCTCCACCTATGTAGCACGCCATAACTTTTAAAAGAGGGCGAGGGTATCCCCGCTCACGCCTTCTTGCCCTCGGTGTGCGAGCGTGGCGGCCGCAACGTCGGCACCGCAGCAGCCGGGGCGCCTTTCCCCGCGACGCGGCCGCTGGAGAGGTCGCCGCTGCCGGTGAGCGGGTCCCCGAGGCCCAGCAGGTCGCCCGCAGCGTCGGAGGAGGCACCGCCGCCGGAGACGACCTTGGCGATGGTGGCGGCGTTCAGCACCTGCGCGTCCTGGTCGTCGTCGCCGTCGAGGCCGAAGCCGTCGTCCTCGCTATGCTTGCCGCCGACGCTGCCGCTGCCGTGCCCGGTCTCCTCGTCGTCGCCGGCGGTCTCGACGTGCTCCTTGCCCATCTGCCCGTACGAGACGCCGCTGTACAGCGAGCTGCTGTTTGCGCCCGTGGGGATGCCCAGGCCGCGGCTGCTGTACCCGCCGCCGCTGCTGCTGATGTTGCCGCCCGCGCTCTTGCGGCAGCGCAGCAGGTCCACCACCCACTGGCTGGCGTGGTAGGCGAGGGAGGCGACGAGGTGCGCGAGGCCGGCGAGCACGCCGACGACGACGGCGACGGGCCGGGCGACGGGGGCGGGCAGGAAGGAGAGCTGCGGCCCGGAGCCCTTGCCGCCGCGCGCGAAGGCGGAGCCGCCCTTGCCGCCGCGGACGGACAGCTGGCAGTAGGTGACGGCCGCGAGGGAGACGCACAGGCCGAGCAGCAGCAGCATGACCGTCCATCCGCCGTGGCTCACGCTGTGGTGCCACGCGGATCCGGGGCACGGCAGGAGGGACATCTCGTGCTGCACGCCGCCCGTGCACGAGTCGCCCGCCACCTTGCGGTACCCGTTGGACACGTGGTAGTGCAGGCCGGGGCGGCAGTAGTGCGGCACGAGGTGGGACACATCGATGGGCACCTCAGGGTCGCGCACGCAGGTGCCGCTGTCGATGGGCATGCGCTTGTACCCGCGGTCGCACTCCCAGTCGCGCTCCATGCACTCGCAGTTCGCCACGAAGTGCGCGATCTCGATGGTGTCGGGGTTGTAGCACGCGCGCTCGCGCTTGCGGCGCGTGTACTCGACGCGGCGGCCCATCAGGCAGCTGTCGCCCTTGCTCGTGGCGGAGGGCGCCCAGCGCTCAAAGTCGGACGTCTCCGTGCCCGCGGCGTCCTCGCCCGTGCAGTGGCGAGCGTGCAGCTGCGTGAAGTCGAGGGTGAAGACGACGCCCACGCGCTGGCCCGACTCGGGGTTGGCGGGGTCGATGCGGGTGCCGTACAGCACGAAGCGCTCGGAGGCGCCCTTGGGCTCGATCATGATGTTGTCCACCAGCACGGGGTGGCCTGCGGGGAGGGGGAGGGGGTGGGGAGAAAGAGGAGTGCGGAGGTGAGAGTCGTTGAGGCGGGGCACATGAGCGGGCCGTTTCGAAGCGCTGCAATGCTGGTGCTAGCCATGTCGCAGCTCCTCAGTCAAGGCTTCCCTGCAGTCATCCCCGAAAGACTGCAACCAGCAGTGCTTGCCTCGCAGGCAACTCTGTGGCAGCCTTCCCTCCGCGATGGGACGGCACTCACTTGTGAAGTGCAGGCTCTCCCAGGTGAGGCCCTCGTTCCAGCTGTACTGCACCTCCGTCACCTCCGCCTCATCATTGGCCATCACGATGATGCCGCCGTGGTCGCCGAACTCGTAGATGTGCGAGCCCTTGGCGACCTCGAACCACTCGTGGCCGCCGTCCCGGCTGAAGTATGTGTTGACTAGGCCCTCGTGGAAGGTGAGCTCGCTGCCCACGTTGCCGGTGGCCTGCGATTGAAGCGATTGAAGGGGCGACGAAACAGAGGAAGGCACGGTGAGATGAGAGACACACCAGCGCTCGTGTGGCTTGTGTGCCTGTGGAAGCTTCTTCGCATCGGTGTACCGAGCAGCGCACACGTGCCGCACCCACACAACCACGCCACCGCACAACCGACAGGGGACGCAGCAGCCACTCCGCAATGCTCACAAGCTCACAGCCGCTGCACAACAACACCCACTACCCCCACAGCGGCAGCTGCCCAGCCCCCACACGACGCACCATGAGCATGCCGACGGCGTTGGGGGAGGAGTAGAAGGGGCCGAAGACGTCCGTCACGCCGTGCAGGTGCAGGGAGCAGTGGTGCGAGCCCGATCCCTCCAGCGGGTGGTCCGCGCTCGTGCACTCGATCTTGTGCCCCAGCGCGTCCGCGTGCGGCGGGGTGAGGTACTCCCAGCTCGCCCCGCGGTCGAAAGTGATGACGGTGCGCACCTGCGCGTCCGGCTTGGGGATCTGCTCGTGCGCGAGCTGGTCAAATCCGTCCGTCTTGCCCGAGATGTCCTGCCCCATCGCCTCGCTCGTCGCGTGCTCGTACGCCTCCAGCTCCGCCGTGTTCTCGTAGTAGTTGGCCACGTACACGCCCTCCATGCTCTGCAGCTTCTCGAAGTCGCACTTGCCGTTCTCGTCGCGGCGGTTGTGCGGCAGCGACAGCGAGAAGTTGGTGCCGATGCTGTTGGACAGGTACACGTTGCCCCAGCGCGCGCCCTCGCCGTTGTGGTTCACGTGCAGGAACACGGCGTCGTTGGAGGTGTCCAGGATCGTGTAGCTGTGCTGCGTCATGGGGTACTCCAGCTCAGCGGCGTGCCAGCGGTGGCCGCCGTCAGACGACAGGATGAGGTTGACCGCGTGGTTGGCGGGCGACACCGCCGCGACCGCCACGTAGCGCTCCGTGAACAGGAAGCGGTTGCCCTGCGGCACCAGCACGTCGTGGGACAGGAAGAGGTCGCGCGTGATGACGAAGTCCACGCGGTTGTCCCAGCGTCCGAACACCTGGTGCACGCCGCGCCGGTGCTCCGCGGAGTGCATCGTCGCGAAGACGGCGTCCTCGGGGTACTCCTGCGCGTGGCTCTTCATGTTGCGCACCCAGTCGTACTGCACCACGTACTCCTGCAGCAGGCGCCACGTCTCTCCGAAGTCGTTGGAGAACAGCAAGTTCTTGTAGCACAGCCCGTCGGACTCCGCGCTGTAGCAGCGCGGCGTCAGGGTCGACGCCAGCATCATGTTGGGCTGGTGCGGGTGCAGCTTGAACTCCGCGAGCTTGTCGGGGTGCCAGATCGCCACATACGTCTTGCCGCCGTCGCGGGACACGGCGTGCATCCCCTCCTCGCCGAGGAAGAGCATGACGTGGTCGTTCTTAATCACGCTGCTCACGGAGCTCAGCGTGACGCCGGGCAGGTGGTCCGCGTACTTGTGCGCGTGCAGGTGCTTGATGGACTCCATCTGGTCCGCCCACGTCTTGCCGCCGTCAATGCTGCGGTAGAGGGTCTTCTGGCTAGAGAGCTGCAGCGAGACGGAGCCACGAACCAACGACCACTTCCAACCTGATGATAATATCTCACACCACGGGGCAGCGAGCGACGTCTCTGGCCAGTGCGACATAAGGCGAGCTGCCGCGAAGCGAAGGACCCTAAGTTTCGGTCGAGCCAACTTGTTCTAGTTTCCGCACATGACGCGGCCACTCACCAAAAACATGGTGTTGCCGTCCTTGGAGGCCCACACCAGGTCATCTACGTGTCCGTCGAGCACCTTCTCGGACACGCCCACGTTCTTCGTGCTCGTGTGGACGCCCTGCATCTTGTGATGTCCTGCGCCACCCCCGATATGACCCTTATGCGCATGATGACCCTTGTTAAACACCTGTGCACTAGCCAGCGTAGCCAGAGCCAGCGCGAGCAACCGCAAGCCCGCCATGATGCACGGGCAGGGAGCGGCGGCGAGGTTTTGGCACAATCGCCCTTCGACGAGAAGTGCACACTGGCCACCACGTCCAGCACCGCGACGTCAAGCCCACAAAATCGTGGCCCGCGGCAGAGACTGCGGGGGGCTGATTGCCGCGAATCTGGAGAGGGGGAATGCTTGGCGGAGAAGATAGTGGCTTTCGAAAACTACCCGGCGGATGACAGACGCTCGGAAAACGCGGTTTCGAAATGGCACCGTTGCGTCAATGCCGCAGTTGCAATCAACGTGCCTGCCGGAAACGAGTCGTCAATGCTTGTCGACGCAGACGCCGCTCCGAATCATCGTCGTAGAGTCAACTGACTTCGGAGTTGCAGCGCAACGGCTGCACCGCTGGCAGCTCAGGCTGGCTTGCTACCGGTCCCATACACCTCCTGGAAGCACTCACGCAGCACACGCAAGCCGAAGTCGATGTCCTCGTTGGGGATGTTCAGCGCCGGGCACACGCGCAGCACGTTTTCGCCCGCTGTGATGATCAGCAGGCCCTTCTCCGCTGCGAGCGCGGTGATGCGTTTGGGGCTGTCCAGCAGCTGCACGCCCAAAAACAGGCCGCCGTCGAGCGTGCCGCGCACATCGCCGATGGCGAGCGGGAAGTCCGCCTGCAGCGCCTTCAGCCCCGCCATCATGCGCGCGCCGCGCTGCCGGCTGGCGGCGAGGAAGGCTGGATCGCTGATACGCTTGAACACGACCTGCGCCGCGCGCGTCACGAAGGGGTTGCCGCCGTACGTGGTACCGTGGTCGCCGGGCGCGATGCACGCCGCCACCGCATCCGTCACCATGACCGCGCCGATGGGCAGGCCGCCCGCGAGGGGCTTGGCGAGGGTCATGATGTCAGGCGCTGCGAATGCGTACGCCTCGTGTGCCCACAGGCGACCGGTGCGCCCCAGGCCGCACTGCACCTCGTCCACGATCAGCAGCGCGCCGTGCGCGTCCGCGAGCCCGCGCAGCCCCTCCATGAACGCGGGCTGCGCCGGGAAGATGCCGCCCTCGCCCTGCACCGGCTCCACGATGATTGCCGCGGTGCGAGCGCTGACCGCGCGCTCGACGTCTGCGGAGGGGGAAGAAGGGGCAGGGAGCACGAGTGAGCGGTGGAGTGAGAGGCAGGGGTGGCAGCGTGGTGCAGTGGGGGCGTCCGTGTGCGCAGAGAGAAGACTTCCTACGGCCGAAGCAGCGTTGGCGTGCACCAGGCTGAGGAACTCTTCGAGTTCCAGCCCGCTTCTCCGCCTTGGTACGGCATGCAACGGGGTACGAGTTCCATGTGACCTTCGGCGCTCCGATTCGAGTGCGCTCTTCAGCGCGTTACATCCCATTGCACGATGGCCTGCCCGGGTGCCCGCCCACCCACAACTCTCGCGCTGTCACGCAATGCGCTGCTCAAAGCTACGAGCCAGCGGCTGCGGGGTGACCCCCTCGGGCGATACGCACCCTCCAGATTGTTGAAGCGCGCGAACTGCACGTCGCCGGGGAAGGGCCCGAAGGGCTGCCTGATCTGCGGCTTGTGCGTCGCCGCCAGCGACCCCATCGTCCTGCCGTGGAAGCTGCCCTTGAACGCCACCACCTCCGTCTTGAGCTCCGCGGCGATGTCGTTGTCCGCGGCCTGCGGCCAGCAGCCGCACATGCCACCCTGGGTGAAGCAGCGGGAGGGGACCTCCGCCTTGCACGCAGGCGAGAAGGCCGCCGGCGCAGCTCCGGCGCTCACACCGGCCGCTGCCACCTTCGCTGCTTTCTTTTGCTGCGCGCGCACCAGAGAGACTTTGCGCGCGAACTTGAGCGCCGCCTCGTTGGCTTCCGTGCCGCTGTTGCAGAAGAAGACCTTGTCGAGGTGCCGCGAGGACTCAACCAGCATCCGCGCCAAGTCCAGCGGCTCCTGGCTGTGGAAGAGGTTGGAAATGTGAGCCAGCTTGCCAGCTTGGTCCGCCACGGCAGCGGCCCACTCCGGGTCGGAATGCCCGATCGCATTCACGGCAATGCCCGCCGCCCAGTCGACATACGTCTTCCCATCATTGCCGAACAGCTTAGAGCCTTCGCCGCGCTCGAACACCAGGCCGGGCTTGACACGCACTCCATCAGCGGAGTAGTTGCCCACGAGATACTTGCGCTCGAGCTCCTCCGGCGCCACCGCGACTGCGGAGGCATGCCGGGCAACGATGGAGCGCGGCGCGGCGGCCCGCGCAGCCAGCGACGCCCGCGACAAGCACCGCATGTTGTGCATCGTCAGAGGGAAATCCGCACTTCTCATTCCCAACGGGTTTGATTGCACGGCCGTAGTATGTGTTCTGTAGATGAAAATAGCCGATGACGCTTAACTCAAGAAAACGTGGTATGAAGCTCTTCAGAGTTTTGCCAGGCAAACCACGCAAGCTGCAGTGCGATATCCTGTCGATCGACAACGCCTTGCGGCGCATCATTGCACATACTGGAGCCTGCGCTCGTATTTTTCTCCGAATAGTCTTCACTTCTTGTACTACCTAGGTAGCGCGAGGATTCGCTGTCGAGCAAGCTCGGAGAGCTCGTGCCGACATGCGCGGTCTTCTCGTTGCAATTTTGTTGGGTGCACGCGCTTCTCAAGCCCACGTGGAGCACCCAAGCGACAGCACTCGCTGGATTGATGATTATCGAGAGTTTTTAAGCAACCACCCAGGAAATGACCTCAATGCCACGGCCTCGCTTCGACTTCATTGGATGGCGCCCCTGTTGTCCGGTGGGGGCTACGCAACAGAAGCCCTCTCGTTTATTCAAGGCCTGCTGCAACGTGGTCGGGTTCGTGTCTCAGCGCAGCAGCATGGCGACAGCACCAGCAGAGCGTATGTGGATGGCCTGCCGCTACTCGACCAACAGGTGTTGCAGCAGGTGCTTCACCGGCAGCAGAGTTCTGCAACGGACGTATCAGTGTGCCACAGCGAGCCGGGCGCATGGCACTTCAACTCCAGCTTGCCGCAGCGCTACCAGACGTCGATGTGCCCGCCTCCCGGAGCATCGTATCGCATAGGCCGCACCATGTTTGAGACCGACAGGCTGCCCGCTGGCTGGCTGCAGCGCCTGCTGGCGATGGATGAGATATGGGTGCCGAGCGCCTTCTCGCAGCGCGTGTTCGTTGCTGGAGGTCTCCCGGCAGGCCGCATCCTAGTGGTGCCGGAAGCAGTCGACACCCGGTTCTTCTCGCCCGAGGCGGGGCGGCCCGCGCTCGTTCTCCCAGGCAAGCTTTTGCCTCGTACTGGTTGCGGCAGCAGTAATGCTGGTGATCACCTCAAGGGCGCTGTGGCGAGCTGCCCCTTCCGCTTTCTCGCGGTGGGCAAGTGGGAGCGCCGAAAGAACTTTGAGGCGCTGCTGCGGGCATTCCTGCTCGAGTTTCACACCGCTGCTGCTCCTGTGGAGGCACAGGCCTCTACGACTGTGACACCAGGAGGCGCGGCTAGTGCCGAGGAGGCCTCTGCTGATGCCGCCCATGTTCCGGCTGTCTCTCCCGATGGAGTCAGTGAGGATGCGCGACCAGGTGGGCAGGGCTCCGAAGGCTCCGACGCCCAGGCGGCTGATGCGGCTGCCACGTCTACCGCCGCGCCAGCCACAGCCGCTCCTGTCGTCACGAATTCTGCGCCTGAAATACGGCACGTGGAGCTCGTCATTCTGACGGCCCCGTACCACAGCCACCGGGCGGTGCGGGATGAGCTGCTGGAGCTGATTCGCGACACGCTGCGGTGCAGGACCGGCGCTGGAGCGGGCCCCGGGGAGAACGCCTATGCTGCCGTGCAGTGCTTGAGCCCGGCGGACGCTGACCGTCTGTTTGCGCACCTGCCAGTAACCCTCGTTCACGACGTGCCGCAGCTCCAGCTGCCGCGGCTCTACGGCGCTGTCGACGCCTTTGTCCTCCCCTCGCGCGGGGAAGGGTGGGGCCGGCCTCACGTGGAGGCGATGGCGATGGGCCTGCCCGTGATAGCGACCAACTGGTCGGGAATAACGGAGTTTTTGAGTGAGAGGAATGGGTACCCGCTGCGATACACGCATCTCGCCCCCATTCCGGACGGTGCGTTTGCGGGGCACCTGCAGGCAGAGGCGGACGTTGCACACTTACGGCAGCTGATGCGGCATGTGGTGCAGCACCAGAGCGAAGCGATAGCTAAGGGGCAGCAGGCCCGGGCAGACATGGTGCAGCTGTATTCCCCATCCGCGGTGGCGTCTTTCATAGAGCACCACTTGGCTCGGATAGCAGCGCAGCTCGCGAGCGGTGCGAGCGCGCCTCGTGACCCCCGAACAGGGCACGACAGCTCGCGGCAGCTGGGTGAGGCTGCATTGAGGCCTGATGGCTCTATCGTGCACCCGTAACAATCTGCGGTAATCGCCCTGCAGGCTGTGAGCTGCTGGGGCTTCAGCATGCGAGTGCGTGTGTGTGCAAATGTATCGCACATGTCCGTGCCCTGGTGGTGCCAAGGCCGTTGCCGATGCTGATTGAAGCATGGACGCACGCGATATTGGCTGCACCCGTCGCACCGGCATGCAAATGCGCAAGTGACGTCATCGCGCGCACGCCGTCAGATCTGGATCGTTCCCGCGTTTTCAACAACGTTGATCGCCTGCCATAGCTACAGCTGAGCTCGAGCTCGAGGTTTGGTTGTACTTCGAACTCAAACTTCCGGGTGTTAACGCAGCGTCACTGAAAATCAATCAATCGAGCTTCTTGGGTGATTGTCGATGACGTTGGTGATTAGCAAAGTCAAGTTGAACAACGGCAGGATGCGTGCTGCGCAGACGTCAGCTGCAGCATGCGGGCACGCATCCGCCAAGTGTCAAGATCGTCGTGAATACGCAGCTGCTGTTCACTCAGCAGTACTAGTCCTCTAGATCTGAAGCACGAGGAGGCAGCAGACGTCGAAAGCATACGGGGCATGCAGCCGTATTCCAGCAGAATTCCTGGTTGTCCACTCTCAGGCACGGGCTCCGAAGATCTCTCACTCCACAGCAGGCCTAAAGTGAAAGTTGCGGCTCTGTCGCAGTGCATACTCTCTCCATGCATATCAGCCCACGGCAACGCTCAAGCAAGCTTCCCAGGCGGGTGAGTCGTGCTCTCTGCAACCTCCTCAGACCCGGCAAACAGCTGCTGGACCAAGTCATCCACCACGCTGCGTCGCTGCGTCTCTGCGACGCTGAGGGTGCGGGGTCGGGAGCTGCGGGCAGTATCCCCCTGAGACGAATGCTGCGACCGCAGCTCCTGCCCCGACGCGAGAGTGCCGGGTACGGCAGCGTGGCGCTGCCGCAGAGTCTGCGTCGTGTCTTCCGCTGGAGACAGCAGGGCAGACAGCGGGACCTGGGAGGGGCTCAGCACTGCAGCAGCGCTGGGGCTGCTGGCGGTGTCGAGAAGCGGGGCAGCGTCGAGAGCAAGAGGCACCTCAGAGGCAGGCTGAGGTCGGCTCAATGCTGGGCCGTGCTCTGGCGCTCTGACAGCAGGGGCGTTGAGAGCAACAGCATTGCGCGCGGTGGCCACCCGCGTGGGGCTCGCTCCAGACCACAACGACGCGCCCGGGCCGTTCGGGACGGTGTCGCCAGGGCTGTGTGCGACCCTCGCAGTCAAGTGGGGGGATGGCGGGGTGGCTGCGTCGTCGTGACGCTCGCTGCCCTGGGCGCCGGCGCCTCCGCCGTGCGTCTCCGAGTCACTGTCGCTCAGGC
>Ga0208629_100926_pt1 | contig 12666 bp, 7 predicted proteins | sample LakWasMet19_HOW5_2_FD_183865 | JGI IMG/M metagenome (GOLD analysis project Ga0208629, IMG submission 183865) | Freshwater sediment methanotrophic microbial communities from Lake Washington under simulated oxygen tension - Sediment Metagenome... | ecosystem: Environmental > Aquatic > Freshwater >...
CACGCAGGCATCTCCGTCCTTCCCGAGAGCGGCGTGACGGTGCTGGTGGGCGCGGCCTTCGGCGTGCTGCTGCGCTTCGCCTTCGGCGAGGCGGTGCAGGAGACGGCGGGCTTCAACGAGGGCACCTTCATGCTCGTGCTGCTGCCCATCATCATCTTCGAGTCGGGCTACTCCCTGTCCCGCCGCCCCTTCTTCAGCCAGCTCTTCTCCATCTCCGCATTCGCCATCGCGGGCACGGTCATCTCCACCGTCGTCATCGGCGTGCTCGTGTTCTGGGCGGGCAGCAACGGCAGCATTTCGCAGCTGAGCTTCGAGGAATCCATGTCCTTTGCCTCCCTGCTCTCCGCGACCGACCCCGTCGCCACCCTCGCGGTCTTCTCCTCCCTGCGCGTGCACCCCACGCTGTACGCCCTCGTGTACGGCGAGTCCGTCATCAACGACGCGGTGGCGATCGTGCTGTATCGCACCTTCACGGGCTTCCTGGTGAACGAGATCACCAACCACGCGGTGCTGTACGCGGTGTGGTCCTTCCTGGGCGTGCTGCTGCTGTCCGTTTTCGTGGGCGTGCTCGTGGGCATGCTGGCCACCTGCGCATTCCGCTACGTGAACGTGACGGGGCAGGACCGGCACGTGCGCTGGGAGCGCGAGTTTCACGCGAAGGTGGACCAGCTGAAGCGCTTCATCCCCAAGCTGCCCGAGCTGCAGCTGGAGCAGCCGCCGGAGGAGGACGAGTCGCCGCAGTCGCCGCCCAACACGGACACGGACACGGAGGACGAAGGGGAGCAGGAGGGTTCCATCTCCCCTGCGAGCGAGGGCAGCCGTGGCGGCGCCGGCCTGCGCCAGCGTGCGGCGCAGCAGCAGCAGGACGTGTCTACTCCGGTAAAGCCCGGCGCCACCATCGCAGTGGCCTCCGCGGGCACTGGTACCGGCCTGGCAGCACCCGCGCTGCCGCTTGCCATCGCCGCGCCGCCTACCTCCAGTCGCGATGCAGATGCGGCTGCCCTGCTGGCTGAGGCGGCGGTCAGCGGCTCCGGCAGCGGCGACAGCGGCGATGAGGCGCAGACCACGCTGGACAATGTGGACTTGATGTCTGGCATCGCGGAGACGTCCATCCTGCTGCTCTTCGGCTACGCCTCCTTCTCCTTCGCGGAGGCCATCGCGCTCTCCGGCATCGTGGCGTCCCTGTTCTGCGGCATCACCATGAACATGTACACGCGCCGCGTGCTCACGCGCGACGGCAAGGTGACCTCAACCGCGGTCTTCAAGATGCTGTCCACGCTGGCGGACACGGCGGTCTTCTTCCAGATCGGCCTCAACGTCATCCTGACCCTGCACATCGGCAACTACAACATGGCCTTCATCGTCTTCACGCTCTTCGCGTGCCTGCTCGCGCGCGCCGCCAACATCTTCCCCGTGTCCTACATGCTCAACAAGTTCCGCAGCGAGAAGATCCCGCTCGCCTTCCAGCTGCAGATGTGGCACGCGGGTCTACGCGGGGCGATCGCCTACGCGACAGCGCTGGGCTTCCCGAGCCAGCACCAGGAGCTCATTGTGAACGCGACGTCCTGGATCTGTCTGTTCACCATCTTCACGCTCGGCGGCAGCACCCCCAGCGTGCTCACGATGCTGCAGATCCCGTACAACGTGGACTCCGCGGCCTTCTATCGGGCCAAGGAGAAGGAGGACGCCCTCGCTGCCGCCGCGGCTGCAGATGCAGCAGCCGCGGGTGACGACGACGGAAAGGGCGGCCCGGGCGCCGGCGGCGGCATCGACATCAAGGGCAGCATGGAGCGGCGCGTCAAGAGCGCCATGGGGTGGCTGGACAGATGGATTCAGCGCGTAACGTACGGCCGCCGATTCCTGCACGAGATGGAGACTGCCAACGCGGTGGCGGGCCTGAAGGCCCGGAAGAAGGCGGCTCACGCGATGGGCGTGGCGTTCCCCGCAGAGCTGGAGCGCGAGCTGGAGACGAAGGAGGCGACGCTGCACGACGATGCGGACGACAAGCTGTCCGTCCACTCGGACGAGGAGGAGGCCGCAGCGGATGGGACGGACGGAGCGGAGAGCGCCACGCCTGGCGAGCGCACTGCCCGCCTCGCAGCGGCAGGGGAGACCGATGCGGCACGAGAGGCTCGTCGGGCGCGCACCCGCAACCCCGCCATGTACAGGGGCACGGACCACTTCGCGGCGCGCTACGACGCCGTGGACCGCGCGTACCTGCGTGCCGTGTGGGCGCACCAGCGGCTGGAGGAGGGAGACCCAGGCGCAGACGGCGCGGTGGAGTCCGCTGCCGCCGCCGCGGCGTCCGCTGTGACGACGGCGGCTGTGTCGACGGCGGCTGCTGGGGTGGGGGCCGGGGCCGGCGCCGCAGCGTGGCCGCAGCAGCCCTCCAAGGCAGAGCCCACCTTCGCTGCGATGCACAGCGCGCTGCGCCCTGCAGGGCTGACTGCAGCGGGGGCTGGTGCGGGGGCCGCAGCGGCGGCCTTTACTGGCATCGATCTCACTGCGGCCCGCACCAGTGGGGTGAACGGCTGCACTGGGAGCAGCAGCAGCAGCAACAACGGTGGCTTCGGTGGCGGCAGTGGCGGCGGTATGTCTGCCTTCTGCGAGCGGGAGCGGGAGGTGGACACGTGCTGCCCGCGCCCTAACGGTACGTGCTCTGCGTCAGCAGGCCCTACCTGCCACCTCCAGCAGCCCGCCGCACCGGTGGCTGCGCCAGCCCCTGCCCCCGCCGCTGCGGCGACTCCGGCCCCCGCCCCTGCGGCTCCCCTCAGCGCAGACCTGCAGGCGGAGATCGCAAGCTGGGGTGTGGCGAGCTCCGCCAGCTCCGGCTTCGGCAGCGCCAGCCACGGGGCTGGGCGCGGTGCCCGGCGGTCTATGGACGGGACGTTCGGCACCCCTGCAGCTGCTCCCGGCCGCAGCGCCGGCGCAGACAATGGGAGTGTGTACGCCTCTGCAGGCCCCGCAACGGGCGCCAGCGCTGCACGCGGCTACACGCACGGCACGCCCACGCTGCCGGTGCCCAACACCCCCTTTCTGATCCCCGGATGGACGGATGCGTCCGCAGCGAGCTCCCCCGCACCTGCACCTTCACCTGCACCTGCGGCAGTGGTGCAGCAGCAGGCGCAGGCGCACACGCCTCTCGCTGCGGGGGCGGGCCAGAGCCACGGCGTGCCGTTGTTCACTGGCGCCACGCCGTGGCACGGCACTGGGGAAGGCACGATGCCAACGCCGACGCCCGAGCAGCTGCAGCATCAGCAGCATGCTCACAGCGCTGCACACGTCGGCACAGCGACGTCAGCCAGCAGCGTCGGCAGCCACGCGACAGTGGCTGGAGCCACCCCCTCCCGCGGCCCCGTCACCCCGGTCGCCATGGGCCGTCTTGACGCCTCTGCCGTCGACACGCCAGCGTCTGCCACCTCCGCCAGCGCGCACGTGACGCCCGCTGCGGCGCCGCCCCAGCAACACGCGCAGCCTGCCTCTGCGCCTGGCAGCGGCCTCAGCGTCGGCACCGCGGCGGCAGCGAGCAGCGCCACCGCGACTGCAGACGGCAGCCCCAGCGCCAGCGCTGTGGAGGCCCTTCTGATGTCCCCGCTGCCCGCCTCGCCGCAGCACTCTGTGGGTTCCCGCACCTCCCACGGCCTGCCGGGCGCTGAGCGCGACCGCGAGGGGCAGGCGCCGGGCGTCAGTACGCCAGCGCGCAGCATCGGCGCTGCGCTGACCAGCGCCCCTGGCTCCGCCGCCTCGCCGCTGCACCTCCAGCACCAGCGCGACGCAGCGGGCAGCCCCGCCGCGTCCCTGCCGCCGCGCTCTGCGGCGAGGGCGCCCGCAGACGCGGCACGGGTCGCATCGCCTGACGTGCCGGCGGTGCCTGGCAGCGCCCGCCGCGGCTCCGCTGGCTCGACGGCCTCTGCGCCCAACCGGGCTGCAAGCCCCGTTGCGGGCGGCCTGCTGTCTCACGCCCTCCACCTGGCGTCCCCTCCGCAGATCGTGCACCACAAGCCCGCACCGTCCGCGCTGCACCACACGGACCTCGCCGCGGCCCCTGGAGCTGTCGCTGCCGCTGCCCCTGCCCCTGCTGCCTCGTACTCACACAGTGCCCCACCACAGCAGCAGCAGCAGCCAGCCGGCTCCTCGTACGACCTCGCCACCGATGTGTTGGGTACGCCCTCGGGAGGCTCGCACTCGCACTCCCCCGCGCGGCAGGCCGCTGCGGGGGCCGCTGCAGGGCTGACCGCTCCACGCAGCGCTCGCGGCAGCCTCGGCAGCGCGGGCGCGCCTGCAGGTGCGGCGGCGGCGGCAGACGGCGGGTCACGTGCAGGCGAGACGCCAGATGATGACTGGAACAGCGTCGCTGACTCGGTGGGTGGCCGCGAGGGCGGCGAGGGCGCTGCCGCGGGCGCTCCCTCTGGCCGGAGCAGCGCCCCGGTCTCTCGGCCTGGGTCCCGCGGCCACGGCGAGCCTGCCAGTGAGGGCGGCGCAGATCATTCGCAGCAGCCGGCTGCCGAGTCAGACGACCCATTCGCCTTCTGAGGCGCTGCAGCACGCGAGAGTGTCCGCCCGTGACCTGGCTTGAGACGGTGGCTCATGCAGCATCGCCGCGCCTGACGCGCCGAGTCGCGCTCGCGGCGCGTTTGTCACACCGTGTGACACTGTGCACGTAAGCTCCCGTGTCAAAAGCGCGCCGTCACGGGACGGTGTGACACATGATGTTTCATCCGTTGAACTTTCCTCCGCTGGCACCAGGGTACTATAACACCGGTCAATGTCAGTGTGCCATGTTTGAAGGTGGATTAACACAACGACGGATTCGTTTTCGCCCGATCCCTCACGCGCAGTTCAACAGCGTTGTCTCAACGATGCGCGGTTCTAAACCGATCTCGAGATTGTGTTGACATCTGGCGGCATTGTTGTCCACACGGCGAGCCGATACCATCCCATCTCTCGTCACGGGTGGCTGAGTAACCGTCCCACAGCTCCAGAATGCGTCCTTCAGCCCCGCTGTTTCTCCTTGCGCGTGCACGGCAGCGATTGCCGCTTTCGAAGCTCAGCACTGCATCCCACACGCCAGCTACTATTGCTTTGTGTTGGCGAACGCGATCTTCCAGCAGCGCTGCGTCCGGTGCGGCACCAACACTCCCGCATGCCCTCGGGCGATTCAACTCTATAGAGTTGCGCGACATTGATGCGCTGCCAGCCAGCGAATTTGCTCAGCGTCTCCCTTCTAGCTTGAGCGCGTGGCGTGCTGCTGGCAAGTGGAATGTGTGGCTACCATTACCAATCTCGCGCGGCGACCTCATTTCTGCGGCACACTCCGCCGGCTTCACCTTCCACCACGCGGGCGGCGATCGCTGCATGCTGAGCCTGTGGCTGCGCGAGGGCGTGCCCTCCGCCGTGCCTCCCTACGCGACGCACCAGGTTGGCGTGGCTGGCGTGGTGATGGACGAGGACACGCGCCTGCTGCTTGTGAAGGAGGCCGCCGGGCCCGCGCACGTGGGCTGGAAGTTCCCAGGCGGCCTCGCAGACCTGGGCGAGGAGATCTCAGACACGGCGGTGCGCGAGGTGAGAGGCAGTGGCGCAGTCGCAGCAATGCGCTCGGAAAGAGGAGCGGGGCGCGTGGGTCGACACGAGCGGTGCAGGAGTAGCCGCCGAAGCAGCCAAAAAGGCGTCCTGCGGTGAAACGTTGCGTCGCGACGCGCCCCTGAGGCGTCGCACTCGCCTGCTCGCTGACCGCAGGCACTGCTTGGTGCTCTCACGCCTCACGCTAAATGTGTTTCCGACACGCAGCCTCTGAATTACCAAGTGGCGCTCGCATTGTCTCCCCTCGCCATCGCAGGTTTTCGAGGAGACGGGCATCCAAGCGGAGTTCCACTCTCTGTTGGCGTTCCGGCACCAGCACGGCATGGCCTTCGGGCGGTCAGACCTGTACTACCTGTGCCGCCTGCGGCCGCTGGGCCACGACATCCGCCTGGACCCCGCAGAGATAGCGGAGGCGTGCTGGATGCCCGCCCAGCAGTTCATCGCCACATGCACGCACCCCATCAGCCGCCTGTGCGCGCAGTTGGCGCTGGACAGTTGGAGCGTGGAGCACGCAGCGAAGGCCCTCACGCCTGTCGCGGCAGCGGCACGGAAGGCGGCGGCGAGTCAGGCCGGAGCAAGCACTGGGGCCGGGAGTCCTGCGGCAGGCGTGTCTGGTGCTCAGGCGGCAACCCCTGCCAGCTCGCATGGGATGTCTGTCGCGCCGGGTGCGCCAGCAGTGGCCCAGGAGCTGTTTGAGTCTGCCGTCTACGTGGCAGCGACCCGCAAGCACGTCCGCCTGTACCACCCTGCAGGCCCGCACACGCTTGCGAGCATGCAGGCGGCCGTGGACAGCGGCGACGCCCGTGCAGCGGAGGGCGGCGAGTCAGAGGCGGAGCGGCAGCGGGCTGCGCGCGTCGCTGCCGCTGTTGCCGCGGGGTCTGCGCCCCCGTCGCATATCATTTGAGGTTTCGTGCTGCAAACGACAAGCTCATCGATTTTCGCTTGGGTGCGGACTCAGAGTGCAACGTGAAGCAGGGTGAGATGCTAATTTCGGAATTGAGCACGAGGCTGTGGCTCATCGTCGGCGTTGAAACTTCGATGCTGTTGATTGGAGCAGTGCACATATGGACGCGTCGCACCTTCGAGCATACTCCTCACTCTGCAACGTGACGTCGAGCGTGAGGTAATTTTGCATCACCGTGGCCGATGCAAAAGAAAGCTGTCGATCTTTACCCAACACGTGTTGACGGCAAATCGATTGCTCGCCCAGTTTCAAGGCGCGCGCGCCCTCAACCTGACGTAAGCCGTCTCAACCCGGCAGCGGCATCAATCAGCCGGCAGCCGGGAGCGCTCGCGTGGGCCTCACGATGACCCGACCCGCGGGGACGAAGTGGGCACGCTTAGAACATGCCTCCCATCCCGCCCATGCCGCCCATGCCTCCCATTCCACCGGCCGGGCCCGCAGCGCCCTTCTCCTCCGGCAGGTCCGCGACCGCAGACTCCGTGGTGATCATGAGACCCGCCACGGAGAAGGCGTCCTGCAGCGCCGTGCGCACGACCTTGGTCGGGTCGATGATGCCCGCAGCGACCATGTCCACATACTCGCCCTTGGCGGCGTTGTAGCCGAACTTGGGGTTGGAGGACTCGAGCACCTTGCCCACGATCACGTCGCCGGGCACGCCTGCGTTGTAGGCGATGGTCTGCAGCGGCCGGCGCACGGCGCGCTGGATGATCTCGATGCCCACGCGCACGTCCTGGTTGGGCGCCGCGGCCGCGAGCGCGTCGAGCGTCTTGCTCGCGTTCAGCAGCGCGGTACCGCCGCCGGGCACGATGCCCTCATCGACGGCGGCGCGCGTGGCGTTGAGCGCGTCCACGATGCGGTCCTTCTTCTCGCCCATCTCCACCTCGGAGCCGCCGCCCACCTTGATGACGGCGACGCCGCCCGCCAGCTTGGCGAGGCGCTCCTGCAGCTTCTCCTTCTCGTACTCGCTGGTGGACGCCTCCATCAGCTCCTTGATCATGGAGCAGCGCTCGCCGATCGCAGCCTTGGAGCCGAAGCCGTCCATGATGAGGGTGTCGTCCTTGGAGACGGACACCTTCTTGGCGCGGCCCAGGTGCTCGATGGTGGCGGTCTCCAGCTTGAGGCCGACCTCCTCGGAGATCACCGTGCCTGCCGTCAGCTCCGCGATGTCCTGCAGGTTCGCCTTGCGGTTGTCGCCGAAGCCGGGCGCCTTGACGGCGGCGACCTTCAGGCCGCCGCGCAGCTTGTTGAGCACGAGGGAGGCGAGCGCCTCGGACTCGACGTCCTCCGCCACGATGAGCAGCGGCTTGTTCTCGCGCACGACCGCCTCCAGGATGGGCAGGATGGCCTGCAGCGCGGACACCTTCTTCTCCACCAGCAGGATGTACGCGTCCTCGAGCTCCACCTTCTGCGTCTTGGGGTCCGTCACGAAGTAGGGGGAGATGTAGCCGCGGTCGAAGCGCATGCCCTCGACCTGCAGGGGTGTGATAAAAGTGACAGTGGCGGGTAGGGAGGGGAAGGTGAGACGCAGCAATTTGAAGACGTGTCGCGACTGCAACGCTGCCTGCGGGGTGCCTTGATCCCTGCTTCGACAACCCTCTTAGCTCCCCGCGAGGGAGGCCGCGCCGCAAGCGCAGCGCCTGCATCGCCTCCTCCTCACCGTCTCGAGCTCGTCGTGGAGCGTGCGGCCGTCCTGCACGGTGATGACGCCCTCCTTCCCGACCTTCTCCATCGCCTTGGCCAGCAGGTCGCCGACCTCGCGGTCGCCGTTGGCGGAGATGGTGCCCACCTGGAGGTGTGAAAGGTATGGACAGATGAGAGGCACAGACACAGTGAGAAAGCGCCCGGTGCAGTCGCCTGCGGAGACCACTGGACGCGACGCAAGAATCGCAACGGCGGACCAGGCACGCGACCCGGCGCACAGCAAGCGACACAAGCGGCAGGAGCCAACAAAATCAAGGTGTGCCTAGGAGTCGAACAGCTGAAGCTCATGGGGCACCAATGCCTTGGGCAGCAGCCGAAACACATAAACCCGGCTGGAATTCACTGTACCCGGCCTTTGACGCTGCCCGCACGTGGTGCCAGCGCCCGCGCGCTGCTCCCGTGAAGGAGCAGCGACGCGGGCGCCAGAGGCGTGTGTGGCAACAACAAAACCGGGAGATCGGCACGCGCGAGCAATGCTGGCCCTGGGGCAGGCAGCTTCGCAATCAGGATGCACACGTGCACGAGGGAAACTAGCGGCCGTAGCGCAGAGAACTCTAAATGTTGCAGCCACAGCACGCAGCGCTCTGCCGTCTGTCTGCGTCACGCACCTGCGCGATCTCCTCGGAGGAGGTGATGTTGATGGACTGGCCCTTCAGGTGGCCGATGATGTGCTCCACCGCCTGCTGCATGCCCTTGCGCAGCTCCATGGGGTTCAGGCCCGCAGCCACGGACTTGCAGCCCTCAGAGTAGATGGCGCGCGCCAGAACGGTGGCGGTAGTGGTGCCATCGCCGGCGACGTCGTTGGTCTTGGACGCCACGGAGCGCACCAGCTGCGCACCCATGTTCTGGAAGCGGTCCTTGAACTCGATGGCCTTGGCCACAGTCACACCGTCCTGCAGGACAACAGAAGGAGGTGGACACAGGGGCGGACAGAGGGATGAGGGATGAGAGGGCGGGCTGGCGCTTGCGGCTGCGCCGACCGGCGCTGCGGGTCACTTTGCTTGCTTGAAGAGGCGGTACGCACCTTGGTGATCTTGGGCGCGCCGAAGCTCTGGTCGAGGAGGGCGTTGCGGCCCTTGGGGCCCAGGGTGACCTGGACCGCATCTGCGAGCTTGTCAACGCCGACAAGCATGCGGGCGCGAGCCTGCGAAGCACGAGAAGCACCACATAAAAGCGAATTCCAGCACACGTGAGGACAAGTGACTGCGAATTGGCCCGCAACTGTCCAGCACCGAACACGTGGCTGCTTCCGAATGCGCGAGACGCCACGGAGAAACGCCGCGCCCTGCGTCGCCCGCAAAAGTCCCACCCAACCCTAGCAGAAGGGCCCAGCAGATCCACCGCATCGGCACGGCAATGCGGCACATCGTACGTTCCCGCGCGCATTGAAAGAACTCGGCGTTTACGTCACAGGAGCTTGACGAGGTCTGAAACGCACCTCGCTGCCGAAGATCACCTCCTTGCCGCTTGCGTAGCGCACACCCATGCGCTTGACAGCGCCAACCGTACGTCCAGAAGTGAGCATCTTGGATGAAGCTGAGAGCGTGAATAACACACCGGGAAGCGACAACCACGTGATGGTTGCGAGTGGTCTGGGGGCTGGGAAGGGGTCGCAAGATGCGCGTCGGGGAAACCGGGCTGGGCGATTGCTGAAGCGTGAGATAGTCCAGACCGTTCGTCATTCCGTTCACGACGGCCCGGCAAAAACCACTGTGAAGAATTCGACGGAGACTGACAGACTTCTGGAAGCGCAATTCTCGCGCTGCCAAGTGCGGGACTTGCGATGGTTGTGGCACACAACGTGGGAGCTTCCGAATCAATTGAGCGACGAATGATCAGAGTCTTTCAGTCTTTCAGATGTTTGAAGGCACGGTGCAGCGTCAGTGCTGTCATCGCACGCTGCTCCAGCGCTGGCAGGTGCACTCCTGCCAGCGCGATTCCGCTGTGCCGCCGCCGCACAATGCGTGCGGCTCTGCCTGTGCTACCCCAGCAGCATCGCGCAAGCCTTTCCGGTCTTATTTGCTCCTCAGCAACACAGAATCGAGCGGTCACCAACAGGAAGTTTCCTGTCCTACCTCCCAACGCTTCTCTCGATTCGCGGGTATAACGCGGCCTGAAACCCAGTCGCGTCTTCTCCCAACTCGCGGATGTAACGCGGCCTGAAATCCAGCAGCCCACGCGAAGGACCGGGCAAAGTGGATGCCGGCTATGACGCGGCGGACGCCAGCGGCGCGGCAGCAGGGCTCTCTGCGGCAAAGGCGGCGGCCGGCTTCATGAAGATGAATTCCTCGTCGTAATGATCGCCCACCTTGAACTTGTAGTCGCCGACCTTCGAGAAGCCATTTCGTACATAAAAGCGCTGCGCGCCGTGGTTCTCGCTCCACACGCCCAGCCACACATTCCGGGGTGTGCTGGCGCCCTCCTGCAGCCATGCCATCGCCTCGCCGAAGAGTTTGCCACCGATGCCCGAGCTCTGCGCGGACTTGAGCAGGTAGATGCGGCGCAGCGACACGCATGCCGGCGAAATGTCGCCGTGTGGAAGGCTGCACGACAACTCGGCCTGCGCGAAACCCACAGCGCCACCATCCCGCTCCACCAGCCACGACGCCTTCGTGGGGTCCTCCAGATACGCGCGCATGTCATCGACGTCATATGCCTCGGCGAGGAAGTCCTCGAGGTTTTTCGCGGTGTACAAGTGTCCGAAAGACTCGACAAACGTGTCAGCAGCGACTTTGGAGAGCGCTGCGGCATCGCTTGGCGTCGCCCGGCGAATGACTGCGGGGGCAGAGGCCATTTGCAGTGACTGGCGGTTCAGGAAGGCTCAAGTTGCCGTGCCTTCCGGCGAAGCTGCGCGATCTCCGCACGCGGAGCAGTTGATGCCAGCCCGACGCGTCCAACCCGGACAACGCGCTGACACAATCGTGTGGAATTAGTTAAGGAATTGCACACTACCTCGAGCGCGTGCCGGTTGACACTGCACTGCGGTGGCGTATGTTTCACAAACGTCGCTGCAAAAATGCGTCAGACGGCGTTCGCGGTGAATGGCGTCTCGACCAGATCGATCTTTCTTCAATCTCCAACGTGCGCTGCCCTTTCAAGATTTGTTGAATACATCTAAAGCGATCGGTTGCGACCTGTTGAGCGTGAAGGCCGGGATCGCTACTGGTATGGCGCGTGTTTTGCTCATTTTGGCTTTCGCAGCGTTGTGTGCTGCCACGCCCACTGCCGTCGTCACGGCGCTGGCGCTTCAACGGCTGGACAAGCGGTCGAGGTATGCAGCGAGTACCCTGCGACCAGTGTCAGAGTCGCAGCTGGCCACGCTGCGAGGTTTGTACACGGTCCTGCACGGCAGTGATGGGATCCTCCAACAGTTGGAACACGTGCGACAACTCCTGCACTTGCGCCTGTCCTACGAAGAGGTTCTGGAGCGGCGGGAGCGGCGGGAACTAGCGGGCATCGTGCAGATTGCTCATTACAAGCGCGCAGCTGGGCTAATCCTCCCCTCACAGTTGACCAGCATCCTGCACACTTCTTGGCTGAGGCCGGAACTGGAGCTGCCGTCGTTGCTGCATGGGTTCTCCGTCGCAGCCGGAGAGAAACCGCACACCTCGGTGCCGGTGTTGTGTAACTCGATGCCAGAGGGCGCCCCAGCTGTCGCGGTGGCGGCGCTGGTGCGCTGTGTGGGCTCGCTCGCCGCAGCTGTGGAGCAGCTGGCTGTCAACACGACCCTGCGTCGCGTGGGCGTCATCCGATCTGACGAAGGCATTCCCGCGCACGCCGCCAACGTCAGCCTGCAGAACTTTCTGGCGTCCCCGCTGGGCCAGTCCTCTGTCAATTCGCAGGCCCCTGGCGTCGCAGGCTTCATTGCCCGCTACCTCTCCCCCCAACCTCTGGCGTGCGTCGCCGAGGCGGCAGCCCTCAGCGATCGGTTCGTCCCGGCGCCCCCGGCGCCGCGGGCGGGCGCCGCTGCGCCGCGCCTTGACTCTGCGACGGGGGCGCCGCACCTGTGCAGCCTGCCATGGACCGCGGAGCAGGCAGCGGCCGCTGCGACAGCGCGCCTCGCCCCTGCCGTCGACGGCGGCGCTAGCGTGCCGGCGGGCGCTGCAGCGGCCGGAGCGCGCGCCGCGGCTGCGAGCACGCGCGAGGCACTGACTGTGGAGCGCACAGCACGGGCGATGAAGGCTGGCAAGGCGGGCGTGCTGACGTGGGTGCTCAACGCCCGCCGCGGCGAGGAGCGGCTGTTTCGCCTGCTATACTCCCTGTCGCGCATAGCGGGGGTAGTGATCGCGCCCGTGCGAGTCGGGTGGGAGCTGGCTGCCCTTGTGTGGTCCGCTGTGTCAGCAGCGTTTGAAGCGACTGCAGCACGTGTCCCGCCTGCTTGGACAGACGTAGTGGCTGCGGCAGGGTCACGCATGCTGGCT
>Ga0208629_100927_pt1 | contig 12643 bp, 4 predicted proteins | sample LakWasMet19_HOW5_2_FD_183865 | JGI IMG/M metagenome (GOLD analysis project Ga0208629, IMG submission 183865) | Freshwater sediment methanotrophic microbial communities from Lake Washington under simulated oxygen tension - Sediment Metagenome... | ecosystem: Environmental > Aquatic > Freshwater >...
CTGTATAAACGTGGCGTTGGCCGGCGCGCATGCAACGGCGCGAACACGGCGAGACAGCGCGCCTCCAGACACCACGAACAGCCTCAGCCCTGCCGGATCCACCTCCAACCCGTTGGGAAACGCAACCTGCGCCTGAATGGCTGCGCCTCCATCGCCGCCATCGCCGCTGGTGCCATTGCCCATAACGTTGTAAATCAAGCCGTCAGCAAGCGTGACGGCCACGACGGAGTGCACGCTGTTCTGCGATATGAACACGGTGCCGTTCAGATACCGCACCGCATACGGGGATGCGAGCCGTGTTTGCAGCGCGAGGGCGCCGTCTTGCACCTGCCCGAGGCCAGTCAAGATGCTGGCGTTGCCAGCCACGTCTGTCGTCCGATAGTCGTCCGTGTCAATCTGCACAGCGCGCACAAGCCCCGACGCGCGGTCGACAACGAACAGCGTGGACAGCTCGGGAGCGATCGCGAGCCCGAGCGGCATGGACAACTTCACCGCGAGCCCGGGCAAGCCTGCGACGCCAGCGGATGGGAACGGGCCGCCGCCTGCCACTGTGTACACCCTGCCGTCCACCTTGAGAACGAACACCAGGTTGACCGCCGAGCTGCAGAAAAAGAGCTGCCTGCGGCAGTGGTCGTACGCGAGTCCGCTCGGGAAGTTCACCGGGGAGGCTGTCCCGAGAGTACCGTCTGGTGCTGGCGCCCCCGCGGCCCCGGTGCCTACGAGCGTGCTGACGATGCTGGTCGCCAGCGACACTGCACGGATGCGGCAGCCGACGGAATCCGCCACCATGAGAACGCGCCCCTCAAGGTCTAGCGCCATGGCTGTCGGTGAGGAGACAGTGGTATTGAGTGCAATCCAGCCGTCGCCGTTGAAGACAGTCTCGCCGGGGATGCCCAGAGCCCGGGTGATGATGCCCGTGGAGCCATTCACGACCCGCACCACAGAGGCGTCAGCGTCGGATATGTACGTCAGGTTGGTGGTGGGGTCGTGCGCCACATCCCGCGGGACCGAAAAGCCGGCAGACGTGGCAATCCCGCCGTCCCCACCGACCACCGCACTGCCGTTGCCAGCAAACGCGGACACGCGGCTGGTTCCGGCTGGGCACACGAGGGGGAATGGCGAAGGCGGGGCGGGCGGCGGGCAGGAGGCTGGCAGAAACGCTGTGGGCGTTCCGGGGAGGATGCCTCTACCCGTAGCATAAGGCGCTGGGAGGCTTGCGAGGGTTGTCGCAGACGGTGCACAGGCGACAGCACGGATACGGTACGACGAAGTATCAGACACTAGCAGCGTGCGGGTGGTTGGCAGGTAAAGCAGCTCAGACGGGCTCTTAAACGTGGCGGCTGACGCCACGCCGCCATCGCCGCTGTCGCCGCGGGAGCCGTTGCCTGCGACGGTGTAAGCACGGCGCGTTTTCAGATCCACGCCGATTACTCTCATACCATTGAAGTCTGAAACGAACAGCGCTCCGCTCCCGACGGCCACGCCCCACGGCGTTCCGAGTGGTACCAGCTTGCCATCAATACCATCTGCGAACTGCGTCGAGACGCTGGGACCTAACCCAGTCCCCACAACCGTGCAGAGGATGCCGCTTGTGAGGTTGACGGCTTGCACGACAGCGGCGCCAGCGTCCGCCACATACACCACCTGCGCCTCTGGGTCCACCGCAATGCCGCGCACGTTAACGAACGCGACGGAGGTGGCGAGCACGTCAGTGAGCCCAAACGGGCCCGCCCTGGACCCTGCTACAACGCTGATGACGCCCGGGTCCACCAGCATCCGCAGCACCTGAGAAGCGCTGCCGTCTAGAATGTACAGGGCACGCTTGCAAGGGTCCCAGGCCAAGGAACGCGGCGCAGAGAAGTTCCATGCTAGGGCGAGCCCCGGGTCGGCATTTTCAGGCTGCGTCTCTTGCGGAGTCCGGCCAGCAGCCGTGACAATGCTCCATTCGGTTAGGGATATAGCACGCACACGAGCACCCAAGCCCTCCGACACCCACATCACTCTGCCCACCGTGTCAACCGCAAGGCCAGACGGGGAATTCAGGGGCGTTGTAGCGGCCGGGAGTGGGCCATCCCCGATGAAGGTGGTGTCAGAAACGACCCCCGCAACCTTACTAACGTTGCCGTTTGCGGCGACCATGCGTACCAGATGTAAGCTAGTGTCGGCCAGGAAGACGGCGTTAGCGAACGCGTCGAACGCGAAGCTCAATCCGCCACCGGCAAGCGGCATCGCGGTTGCAAGGACGCCGTCAACCAGCGGCCCAGCCGAGCCAGTGCCCGCGAAGGTAGACATCAGGCTGCTGGAAGCCGGGCACACCATTCGGAGGGGCGGCAGCGGGCACACCGCGGGCTGAAACGCAGCTGGCGTGCCGGGCACGATGCCCGCATCAACAGCGTACAGAGGCGCCGCGGTGGCCGCCAGGGTGACCGCGGAGGGAGCGCAGCCGATGGCCCGCACGCGCGCCGACGTGCCGTCGACCACCAGCAGCCTGCGAGTATCCGGTAAGTAGAGGAGCTCTGTGGGGCCTACAAAGCGCGCCGCCTGCGCCGGGCCGCCGTCGCCCGAGTCGATGCGGCTCGTATTACCGGCGACAGTCCACAGCCGGCCGCTCGTGAGATTGACGGCGTAGACTGCCGCCAGTGTTGCATCTGAGATGAAGAGGGTGTCGCCGGCCACCTGCAGACCCCACGGCATATTGAGCGCTACACTGCGTGCCGCGGATCCATCTGCGGGGCAACTCGAGCCCGGCAATCCCATGCCTGCAGCGATGCCGATGATGCCAGTGCTCAGGTTCAGCGACCGCACAATGTATGAGTTGGACTCTGCGAAATACAGCATCTGCGACGCACTATTGACTGCAATCCCGTGCAGAAGAAGCAGTTTAGTGGATGTCCCTGGCAGACCAGTGAGGCCGGTGGGGAGAGCTGACATCGACCCCGCCACGATGTCAATGACGCCGGCATCCACTCGCAAACGCAGCACAAGCCCGACACCGCTGTCGACAACGAAAAGGGACCGTTTGCAAGGCTCCCACGCCAGCGAAGCCACAGTCGTGAAGTTCCATGCAAGCGCTCGCCCCCCGTCCGTGTTAGAGGGCGCCGGAACCTGAGGCCCCACGCCGGCTATCGTGACGAGGGATCGGTTTCGCAAGTCAACGGCCCTAATGCGCGACCCGTCGCTCTCCGCGACCCAGAGCACCCTGCCTACCGGGTCAAGCGCAAGGCCAGTTGGACCCTGCAGTGAGCTCGTTGCAGCCGGCAGCGGGCCGTCCCCTGGGAAGGCACTGTTAAACCTCAGGCCAGCCAGCGTGCCGATGGTACCGTTGCCGGCCACTGCCCTCACGAGGTGTGCCAGCGGGTCTGAAACATAGGTGGAGTTGCTGTAGGGGTCGTACGCCATGCCACTCATGCTCGCGAAGCTGGAGAGGTTTGCGAGGACACCGTCAAGCATGGGAACGCTGGCCGTAGACCCCGCGAATGCCTTCACAATACTGAGGCTAGCAGGGCAGAGCAGCGGCATCGGCTCCGGAGCGGGACAGTAGGCGGGCTGGTAGGCGGCTGGGGTGCCGGGTACAATGCCTGTGCCTGTCAGGTACTGCGGCGGTTGAAGCGTGGCTCGGATAGCAGGCGATGGGGCGCACCCGATCGCACGCACTCTACTGGCTGGAGAATCCGCTACCAGCACCGTGCCGCTCACTGCGTCATACGCGAGGGCTGAGAGGGGCTTGAAGGAAGCCAGCTGCGCCGGCCTTCCATCCCCTCTATCGGCCTGGCTGCCGTTGCCCGCCACAACATACAGGCGATCCGCAGCCAGATCCACGCTAAACACAACGGGTCCAGCCGCAAACAGCAGGGAACCACCAATCAGCGCCGTGTCAGAAGGAGGCGGGATAGCCGTGGTCGTAGCTGCAGCTCCTTCGGACACCGTGTACGAGGTCCCAGTCACGCCCGTTCCAGCCACCGTTCTGATGAACCCCGAGGTTAGATTCACAGCTCTGATCAGGGCCCCAGAGACCTCAGCGAAGTACAGGAGCCGCTTCTGAGAATCAAGGGACAGGCCGCGCGGCACCAGCAGCGACAAGGAGGTGGCCAGCACATTCGATTGCAGTGTGGGCGCCCCGGAGAGGCTGCCTGCCACGATACTGATGTCGCCCTCGTCCATGCGCATGCGCAGCACCAGCTGGAGCCCACCGTCTGCGATGTACAGATGCCGTGTGCATGGGTCCCAGGCGAGTGAGCGCACTGAACTGAAATTCCAGGCGAGAGCTGGAGCGGGAGCCACGGTTTGTGGGAACGTGGCGGCGCCGGTGCCAGCGATCGTGGACAGGTTTCCGTTCACGAGCGACAGCGCCCTCACGCGCCTGTTTCCGAGCTCGGCTATCCACAGGGTACGGCCCACGACGTTCACAGCAAGCCCGACGGGGCTGTACAGGTGCCGCGTCGTTGCGATCCCGTCGCCATTGTACGCCGACTGAGTCGGCACGCCGGCAACGGTGGAAATCGTACCGTTGCGAGCCACCGCGCGCACCACGTGAGCGGCCGAGTCGGCGATGAAGACGGCGCCGGTCAGGGGGTCCAGCGCGAGACCCTCAGGCCCGTTCAGCGCCGACTGCACCGCGAGGCCACCGTCCCGCACATTGCCCGCTACCCCCGTCCCCGCGAACGTGGACACGACGCTGGCACCAGCGGGGCAGACGAGCGGCGTGGCCCGGAGTGCTGCGAGCTGCTGTGACATCGCCGCACCAGTGCGCGTGCAGTCCGCCCGCAGCACACGAAACGCGTTGCCCTCAGAAACCACGATGCTCAGGCTCGCATTCAGGGCGTCAGATTGGCCGCTTGACGGGCCCAGTACCGCCACCGCCAGCGGCCCCGCCAGCTTGGCGGAGAGGACGGGTGCAGGGGAGGGCAGGGGGAAATTGAATGTCACCGGGACGGGCTTGCCCAGAATGGGCCACGCAAGTCCGTCGCGCGTGATCTCGTACACCACACCCACCAGCGCCTCCGCGACGAAGAGGCTGCCGGAGGGCGCATAGTATGCGAGGCCGCACGGAGACGGCATGGCTACCGTGCGCGCCGCCACGCCGCCGGCCGTGGAGCCCACGCTGCCATTCCCAGCGACCCAGTTCAGCGCTCCGCTGGGCGCCACGGCGAAGACGCCGCCGCAGCCGGCGCTCGTGTAGAACAGCGTACCAAGCTGCGGCACCCACAGGATGCTGTTGAGGCTCGCGACGGGCGTGTCGCGCGCCATCTGCATGGGGCCCCAGCGCCAGCACTCGTACGGGCCGTCTGGCAGTCCAGCCACGCGCGTGACGGTATGAGTGCGAGCGTCCAGCCTGCGAATCACCCACCCGGCGCCAAAATAAATGTCGCCAGTGTCCACGTCCGCAGACACCGCAAATACGCCGCCCTTGAGGCCCGGATCGCAGGCTCGCGGGGCGGCGCCGTCGTCGCAGCGACCAGGGAGCCCGGGCGCTGCGGAGACCACCGTGTCGATGCCTCCGCTGCGATAGATCACGCGGACCACATTGCTGCCGCCCTCCGCCACCAGAACGGAGCCATTTGCGCCCACTGCTACGCCCCACGGGGAGCTGAGGAATGCATTCACCGCCCGGCCGCCATCTCCCGCGTACTGCCCTGGGACGGACGCATTGCCCGCGTGCCGTCGCACAAGTCCATCCCGCAGCGACACGGCGCGCACCACATTGGCGGTCGCGTCGCTGACGTAGACGGTACCCGCGGCTGCGTCGAACGCCATGCCGGGCGCCGTGGCGACGGTTGCCTGCACTGCAGGCAAGCCGTCTCCCCAGTACATCGCAGTGCTGTTGCCCAGAAAAGCCGTGAAGTTGCCGTCAGCAGCGGCATCGCACGGGACTGTCGGCGGCAGCTGCGAACAGTTCAACCCCACTATGCGGGAGTTGATGTCGTCGGCAATGAGGAGGGTGCCGGTGAGGGGGTTGAAGTCGAGGGCGCGCGGGTCTATCTCAAAGCGAAAAAACACGCCGAAAACAGCGGCGCACATTGCGGGCGTGCCCGCGATGATACGGACACGGCGCGACACCAAGTCTATCTCGTGCACGGTACAGCTATCGTAAACCGCCACGAAGAGGGACTGCCCATAAGTCCGCAGGGCGGTTGGCGCCGGCAGCGACGCCGACTCGGGTGCTGCTCCCGGCGCCACGATCAGCGGCAGCGCACCCGCGCCGACGAAGGTGCTAATGACACCGGTCGACCGCTCCACCGCCCGTATGCTGCCGTTGCCAGCGTCCGCGATGTAGAACGCGTCAGTGAAGGCCGAATACGTGACATCGAAGGGAGTCCTTAGGAGGGCTGACGTGGCCAGCCCGCCGTCGCCGCTGTCTCCTGTGACCCAGGCCCCCGCGAACGTGTACACGCGGCCGCCGGACACGCGCAGCACGACGCCGGCGCCGGTGAGCGCCACATACAGGGTTGCGCCCGAGGGGTCGTCCCCGAGCGAGATGCCGATGACCCCTACGGGGAGCGGCGCGGAACCAGCCAGCGCTCCGTCCACGATGCTGCCACCGGTGGGCAAACTGCTGCCGTTGCCCAGCAGCGTCACCACCGAGCCGTCGCTCAGCACCGCGCGGACCGCGTACGCCCCCTCGTCAGCGACGAGCAGTCGAGAGCTCGCTGCATCGAAGAGCAGGGCTGCAGGCGTGTGGAAGCGCGCGGAAGTTGCGTTGCCATCCGTGTAGCTCAGCTGGCCAGACTGCCCTGCATATGGGTACAGCCTGCCGTCGTCCAGCACCACGCTGATGGTGCCATCAGACGAATCGCTGATGAACGTGCGGCGTCCGACGGGGTCAATCGCGACACCACGTGGGGAAGACAAGCTACTGGTGAGAGCGGGGCCGCCGTTTACATTGTGCGTCGAAGACCTGTTGCCTGCAAAGGAGAATGGCAGAGCAGCCGCGCAGAGCATGCTCGCTTCGGTGAAGGCGTGCAGGCATGCAGCCCAAATCGTTGCCAGGAAGACAGCACGACGGCAGCGCGGCCGCATGTCGACGTTGGTGTCGGTTGGCCGGGATGCCAATAGGCTCTAGCTCCAGTCCAGCGATGGGCCGTGATATCTTCGCATCCCGAACCCTCGGCTAAGTCAGCAGCGTGCGTCCCGCGTCAGATGACCCGACTGCGGAGCGTGCGGTGCGGGCCAGGCGATAGGTGATCAATGCATCTGACCAATTCAGCGAGTGCCAGGGCAGAGTTTTATGATTTCGTCTTGGCGTTTCTAATATGTGTGTCGCCGTTGCAGGCCACACTACACACGCGGGCGTGAAGACGGCCAGAATTCGAATACCTTGATCGGTTTGCCGAATCAGGAACTCGCACAGCGAATGACAGCTCCGGGTAGCGATTGCTCCCGAACTGCGAGTGGGGCCCCAATCTCCATCGGCAGCAGGCCGCTACGGAGCGGTCCTCGCACGCAGCCTGCCAAAACTTTTGGCCCAAAAGCCCTCGAGTTGGTCGTCAGGAGGCCGGATGAAATAGCGCAGCAGCACTGGCAAGTTGCACTAAGTGTACAGGCGGACCACCAGGCTTGACATCCACCGACAGCGTGGGAGTAGCGACGACCTCGTCTGTTGCGCGTTCCAACACGTGTTGTCCTTTCAGCGCTGACCTTCGAGTACCTGAACAGCACGCGTGTTGGCGTTGTAGAGCGTGGAAGCCCGCCGGCGGCCTCAGCAAGCGCTAACTGCGTCGCTGCTAGAAAAGCTCGTTGGTGTCAAGCAGCCGAGGTGATGTGACGTGAGGAATTGAGCGCGGCGTTCATGCGGAAAGAGCTCGAGAGCAACGATGATCTGTCACTAAAAGGGTCGGGCCAAATTAGCAAAGCGCTGGTTGCGCAGCAGCTGGTGGGGCAGCAGCCCACACAGGCAACGAGGAGTGAGGGCCGTGCTAACTGCAGGCGTGGCCGGAGTGCGCGAGCTGTTGATCCCCTGCGGGGTGCAAGAGGTCGCCTTCGGCACACGTCACGAGTCTCCAGCGCGGCAGCTGCGGTTGTCGACGTCCCCGAGGTACCGCTTTGCCAAGTCAACAAAGCACGCTGCAGGTGGCCTCGGATCGGAGCGTCCCTTTGGCAAGACAATGCTGCAGAGAGATGGGTCATGTCCGCCGCGAAGTGCTAGAGCTCCTGTGCTCTGTCAAGTTTACACGCGGGCGCATGCTCTCACTGCAGCAGCTATGCGGCACGTGCGAGGCATGCTCACATGCGTGCGTGCGCATGCATGCATGCATACTCGCACCGATCGCGCCGTCGACGGCTGGTTCCTGGGCTCAAACGCAACGCGTACACGCCATGACCGTGTCGACGGTCGCCACAACGTCATGCCGCCGCGCGGCGGATTCCCCATCGTGCGCATAGACGATCGGCTCAAGCTTGACCTCGACACCGTTTTGTTGACGTCGAACGTGAATACCGCTTAAGCTGTAACGTTGTCGACGGCTGATATCGTTCATGAAGCAGTCCGGAACCGCAAGATATCGACACAGATGTGCATCGACATGTACGTACGTACGCGTACATCGATTTGTGTTCTGCAGCACATGTACGATGAATCTTTCTGGCCCCCCGCAAGGGGCCCCGGTGTATACCTGCCATTTCGGCGGCGCGACCACTTGAATATCTTGTATTGTATTGGAAGTACACAGCGGCGTTCAGATCCCGACCTTCCCGCCAGCTGCAGGGCACGTGTGTGCACGTGCTACCTGCTGGTGTGGTTGCCGCTCACACGACCGATGAATCATGGGCGCGCGTAGCGTATGTGCTGCAAGCTCCCGCTTACACCCGTCTCAAATATTATTGCGCCCTGGTGCACGAGTAGGTATCTCAACTTGGAAATCAGTCACTGAATGCGGTACGTCTATCGGTCAGCAAACAGCTGCGCAGGTGCGTGTGTGCACTTCTCTCCGTGTACGCGGCAGGCCCCGAGCTAGGCCCTCGGGGATGCTCCATGGAGGCTCACGCTGGCCAGGTGGCTGGATTGAACATCAAGGGCCATCAAAATCCCGGCCACTGGACGCACAGAAGCGACAGCCGCAGGAGCGGTTCAGTGGGACGTGCTTGTATTCAGGTGCAGCGGTCACATGAAAAGTATCAGCAGCGGCTCAGCAGGCTGCGGCGTACGTCATGGGCTCGCACGCACAGGCGACGGACAGAGTCTCACTGGCAGGTGCAGTTTCTACAGGCGACGTACTTGATGGATTGCGCGTGAAGGATCGTGCATGATGCTGTTGCAGTCGGAAAAATACCGCGGCACCGGTGCGACAGCGCAACACACGCAATTCGGGGCAGCTGGGCAACGAAGCCCCAAGTCACGGCTGCATCAGCCACGCGACCGCTACGTGTCTGCTCTCAGTACACGGGGCATCAGCAAACAGAACGGGCCGATCGACCAGCAGTCAAGCGCACGCGCGCGCGTCCGAAAAGCACAACTTCAGGGCCGCAGCGTGCAAAGTCGAGAGCGCCAGGCACCAGAGCGTGATACACATGGGGCTGTCTCCGCACTGCACACAGGCTCGCGCGCTGCAGTCAACAGCCTGTCTCCGACTGCGAGAGTGCGCGCGCAGCACAGCTGCGGCGAGACCGGCGCGGCACTTTGTGTTGGACCGGAGCCTGCCACTGCTGGGCGGATGTGCTAGGGACAGACACACGGTATGCAAGAGGTGCGCCCCGCGCTGTCGGCGCTTTGCGCCCCGCGCTGTCGGCGCTGTGGGCGCCAGTGTCGCGGTACGAGCGCCAGTGCCGCGATACGAGCGCTAGTGTCGCGATATCGACGCCGTCGGATTATCGGCCGCCATGCTCATACGCGGAGGGGCAGCCAAACGTCGCGCAGTCGTCGACGGGCGGCGATGCGACAGATCGGTCTCGGTATGCGGCGTGTGGTGGCTGAGGCCCGTAGACAACCCACGACGGGACGAGGGCATAACGTCGGTGACGCTGCTGCTTGAGCTGCTGCTGCTGGCAGTTGTGGCTAACCTCGTGAAAGAGCCGCGCCTGGCAGTCAGGCCGTCGGGGGCGGCGCCCCCGGCGCTGCTGCCGCGGCTCGTGCGAGAGGTGTCCCCAGAAGCGGGTCTGAAGGCGTGGGCAGCAGCGGAAGCGCTCGGGGGCACCTTGCGTGACAGCCCGCGTTTCAGATCAGCTGCTCGGTTCGCGCCTGCCGCGCCGGCCGCGGCCGCCGCGGCAGCAGAGCCAGCCAGCCGTGTGGAGCTCCACACCTGGACGGGCGCGAATTGAAGGGCGACCTTGCCTCGGCCGACACCGCCCGACGGCTTTCCACCACTCGTGATGCTGACGCGGCTGCCCCGCCGAAGGGCCGCCTCCGCCGCAGACTCCTTCTGTTCCGAGCCTCCTGAGAACTCGGCGCTCCCTACAGAGCCCTCGTCATCGGCCCCCACCACACCGCGGCGCACCCGGGCGTGGGAGCCGCCGCGGCCCCCAGACAAGCCTGTAGTCCCAAGACGCTTGCCTGCACTGCCGACGGCTCCGCCGGCAGAAGGCGAAAGACTCAGTGGGTTGGCATCGGCAGAGCCTATCACGCTGCCCCGCGGCTGCACGACGGCGCGGCGGCCGTGGCGGGCGCCGCGGCCACCGTCGGAAGACACGGTGCCAATCGACTCGGCAAGAGCCCGAGGCTGAAGTTGCAAACCCGTCGCACCCGCGGCCGCCGCCACGAAGCTCGAGCGAGCCCGGGCAGCTGCCTTCGTCTCGGTCGTCTCCCTGCGGGCTCCTGTGACCGTGTGGACCAAAAATCCGACCACCAGCACCAGCGCCAGCAGAATGCAGCCCACGAACACCGCGTAAGCGAGGCCTGTGCGAGTGTCGGCGGCAGTAGCGTAGCCTGGCTGGCTGGTGTCGGGCGGAGCGCCATAAGTGAGCGTCACTGACAGCGAAAAGTGAGTCAGCACCGCTGCCAGCGCCGCCAGCAACAGCGAGCCCACTTTGACGTACAGCTTCCAGGCGTCGTGAAGCCAGAAGGGGTTGCGAGTGCCGATCACCCAAGCAGTAGCAACCAGTGTCAGCACGTACAAGCAAGCGCGGCCAGCGACCTCGCCAGTGCTTGCGGGCCGCTGCCAGAACCACTGAATGGCGGCTAGAACCGACATCGCCACGGCATCCACCTGCTGCGAGTAGGAGGCAGAGGCTCGGAAGGTGCTGCCAACGAAGGGGCGCAGCGGCGCATCGGTCACCACGTCAGCGCAAGTGTTACAAGCCTCCAGCTGAAGCAAACCCGGCAGCACTCCTGCAGCACTTGAGGTTGCGCTGCCACGACGACGGGGGAGCGATGCCTTCGACACTTGCGTTGATTGTACCAGTGGAGACAGCTGAAGCACCGTGGCAGCCGGCTTCAGGCTGGGTCGCTGCGAGGAATGCGCCGTGGTGGTTTTCTCCCCAGCGCTGTACCGATTTGCAGCTCCTGCATTCCTCTGAGACACAGCTCGGACCGCAGAGGCTAGCGCGGTTTGCGACGAGCGCTGCGGGCTGCCGATGCTGTCTGTGCCGCTCTTGGTACCGGATGCCGTGGTACCTGCACTCGAGCGCGCCGCCCACCGCATCAGCCGCTCTTGGCCGCACCAGACGTATCGTAACCACGACTGAAGCTGGCGCTGCCCAAGCACACGCCTGACAGCAGCCTGATCAGTAGCTAGGAGGCTGTGCCACACGTCAGGCTGACCGGGTTGTCGCTGCACCGTGCTATCCTTTGCAGGATGCAGCTCCCGCGCAAGCGCTGCCTTCACGAGGCGCATAATGCGAGCTCGGGACCACAGCAGCGTCCACAGTGGATACCCAATCGTCACAAGCAACACAGTGACCCACGCCACGATGCCGGCAGGCATGTGGGATCCCTGGTAGCACACGAAGCTGGGGTTGCTAACCAGCACGGAAACTGATATTGTACCGTAGTCGTTGATCGTGGCCGCTCCGCTGCCAGCATCCTTATCCAGCGATGCGTACGCAAGGGGCGACACGGCAGTGGTAGTACAAGCCAGCAACCCAAACACAGTGTTGGCGGTAGGGGCGTACAGCAAAGCTGCCAGTCCAAGGCACACAGCGAAGCCGAGGTTGCTGAGCATGAGGCGTCGGGCCGGAGAGCAGCCTCGTGACACCGGCACCGTCGCCGGTAGGGTTGCCGCCGATCCCTTATCGGCTGCGTCGGCCCCAGCAATGCAGCGTTCACGGACAAGCACAAGTAGCCATAGCGCAACGCTGAGACCAATTGCAACCCCCATGAGAGTTACCTGCGGCTTGAATGCGTAGCCGCTCCAGCAAGCCGCGGGGATCGCAACACTCTGAAACTGGAAAGCGGCCAGGTACTGGAAGGTCTGCGCGATGAATGGAGGTAACCCAGCCGCAGCGCTACGGCCGACTTGGGCGAGCAGCTGCAGCAGTGCCACGATCCACACCAGCAGATCCAGCACTCGGGCGGAGCCTCCAACGACGGTGCCGCCCCGCAGCTTGGCTGCAGCAAATGCGATGGCAAAAATGACCGAAAAAGCCCCCACCACTAGACCGATGAAGATCAGGATTGCTTCGAGCATGGGACCGAGGGGGCCGGCTGACGGGCAGGGCACACAACTTGCATCTGTCAGGCTTGCGTAGTAGCTTGGGGCACAGGCAATGCAGCCTG
>Ga0208629_100928_pt1 | contig 12642 bp, 10 predicted proteins | sample LakWasMet19_HOW5_2_FD_183865 | JGI IMG/M metagenome (GOLD analysis project Ga0208629, IMG submission 183865) | Freshwater sediment methanotrophic microbial communities from Lake Washington under simulated oxygen tension - Sediment Metagenome... | ecosystem: Environmental > Aquatic > Freshwater >...
TGATGCAGCCAGCGGCACGGCCGTGGTGTCTCTCTGAGCGCGCCACGGCTCTGTCGGCAGGCGCAGCAGCTGCGTCCTCCTCCGCCGTTTCATCTGCCCTCCCCTCCGTCGCCCTTCGCTGCCGCCCTCCTTGCAGGCCTTCAAGCCCGGCGCCGCCGCCGCTGCGCGCCGCAGCGACATCGACGCCCCCGAGGAGGGCCTGCGCGGCAACGTGGACATGCAGCTGGCGCAGCACGGCGGTGTCGGAGCAGGCGCGGGCGCGCTGCTGCTGGCGGGCGGGGGGTCGGCGCTGCCGGACATGGAGGGGGGCGCCTTCCCCGACCTCATGGGCTTCGGGGCGGGGCTGGAGGGGTGCGTGCAGGGCTCCCAAGGGGCTGTGCAGGGGCTGCGGGGAGGGGCGGGCAGCGGCTGCAGAAAGGGGAGGCGTGGGCAGGGGGTTCGTAGCAGGCAGGCGCAGGGGGAGGCTGTGGGAGCCGTAGCGGCGCGTGGAGGGGCATGCCTGCCTGCCTGCCTCACGGAGTGCCCCACTTTTCCCCTCTATCACCCCTCTCTTCTCTCTCTCCTCTCTGACCCTCCCCCTCCCCCGCCTGCGCATCTGCTGCTGCAGCGACGGCGAGTGGTCCGAGTTCTTCCTGCCCGGCGCCTCGCAGGGGCAGGGCGGCCGCGAGTCCGCGAGCGCGCGTCGCGGCGCCCCGCAGGGTCACCAGCAGCGCGGCGTGGCGCTGGACGAGGAGGTGGCGCTGCCCGAGATGGCGGGCGAGGAGCTGGAGGACGCGGACGCGGACGCGCGGCGCGCAGGTGCGGACTGCGTGCCGTGGGCCTGCCTGGCTGCGTGGGGCTTGTCTGGCTGTGTGCGGTGTGTGCTGTCGGGGGAGGGGGCCTGTGCCTGGGCCTGTGGCTGGCTGGGTGCTCGTCACTCCCGGCAGCGGCGCCTAAGCCGTGTCTGCGGCGCCCCGTCACATGTCCGTCTGCACCCAACCGCGAACTTATGCTGGGCCTAGGGTTAGGGTCCCGCTGCCCGTGTTCCTCGTGTGGCCCTTCCCCGTTTCCTGCTCCCCTCCTCAGCTGCCTCTCATCCTTCTTCCCGTTGCTTCCCCCTCGCCTTCCGTCTCCCTACCCTGCCCTGCCCTCCCCCCGCTGCTGCAGGCCGCACCGCCACCCGCTCCACTGCCACGCGCTCCTCCGTCTCCGACGTGGAGCTGCTGCGTCGCGGCGGCGGCGGCGCGGGCTCCGTGGACGGCGGCTCCGTCCCCTCCCGGCGCGCCGCGGGCTCCGTGGACGGCGGCTCCTCCGAGGCTGACGAGCGCTCGTCCGTCTTCTCTGACCGCGAGGACGGACGGGCGGGCCGCGGGCGGCGTGGGCGCTCCTCCATGATGCCGCTGGAGGCGGAGCTCGCCACGGGCGGCGCGCTCGGCGTCGCGCTCGCGGCGCAGGGCGGCGGCGGCCTGGAGCTGAACGAGGAGGAGCGCGACATGGCCGCACTGATGGAGGGGCACGGGGGCGGCGGCGACGGGTACGACGGTGCGTGCACATGCTGCCACACTGCCATGCCTTGTAGTGTATTGTGTGCTGCCCACGCACACGCGGCGCTGCCGTGACTGTTCTGCCTGCTGCGCTGGCCTCTCTGTTACCGCCTCGCCCACGTGGCGGTAGCGCAACGACACAGCTTTAACCCCACTCTATCGTGTCTTCTCATGTTTTCCCACTCCTCCCCTCCCCTACTCCTTCCCCCGCCCTTCCCCTCCCCCCTGCAGGCTACGATGCTGGCGGCGGGTACGTGGACATGGGGGGCGACTACGAGGAGGCAGCAGCAGTAGCAGCCGGCCCTGCCGGCGTGGATGGCAGCGTGGACGGCGCGCCCTCTTCCTCCGCAGCCGCTGCTGGCGGGGCCAAGGCCCCCAAGACCCCCGGCGGCGCCGCCATGGACGAGGGGGAGGGGGAGGGCGGCGACGCCTTCGACCCCGCTGCGGGCGCGTACGCGACCACGGCGCAGCAGCAGGCGGCGGCGCTCGCGGCGGAGGAGGCGCGGCGCAAGGCGCAGCGCGAGGCGCGGGAGGCGGAGCGACAGAGCCGCGCCGCGGCGCGCAAGGAGAAGCGCGAGCGCGCGCTGCAGGCCTCCTCCTCCGCCGCCGCAGCGTCCTCCTCCTCCTCCGCTGCCGCGTCGGCTGCTGGCGGTGCTGCCGGCAGCAGCGGCGATGCGCAGCTGGTGCTGTCGGGCGAGCAGATCAAGGGCTGGCTCGGCAACACCGCACGCATCACGCGCCCCGCCCTCGACCTCACCTCGCACGAGGCGGTGGCGGCCATGGCGGCGCGCCTGCGCATCGGTCCGTCCACCTCCGCGGGCCGCAAGGCACGGGCCTTCGCCGACGGGGCGGTGGCGGGCGGCGCCTTTAGCGCCGACGCGGAGGCGGCCGTGGTCAGCGGCCCCGGCTACGCCTCGCTGAAGCGCGACCAGCTGGACGCAGCCCCCGCGGTGCCCGGCCTAGACGGCCTCTCCCTCGCTGCGCCCGACGCTGCGGTGGAGGCCGCCGCGGCTGCGCTGACGCAGGGCGGCGAGGCGGGCAAGCGCGCGCTACCGGCGGCCCTCGCAGCGCTGGAGGGGCGCCTGCTCGCCTGCGGGGGCGGCCTCGGCCCCAGCGGGGGCCTGCTGGGGGTGGGCCTCGCCCCCTGCAACCCGCGCGTGGCGGCGCTGGCGGCAGCGCACGCGCACGGCCGCAGCGCGTATCCGCGCCCTACCGCAGAGGAGCTGGCGGAGGCGGGCGCCGCGGCGGCGGCCGCCGCAGCAGCGGACGGCGGCGCGGGCGCGCGCGGCGGCAGCGACGGGGAGGAGGATGCCGCGTCAGCTGCTGCTGCGGAGGCCGCGGGTGCGGCTGGCGCTGCTGCGGGGCTGGACCTGGAGCTTGAGCCGTACGGAGGGGGCAGCGGGGGCGGCGAGTACGAGGACGGCGGCTACTACGAGGCGGGGGACCGCTTCGGGCAGGCGGCGGAGGGGGCGCTGGACGCGGACGGACAGCTGGCGCTCGACCCCTCCCCCGCCCCCTCCGCGGGGTCGGGCCGCAGCAAGCTGGACGCGCTCGGCCGCGACTCGCTGCTGGCCGCCGCGCTGCGGCAGCCCTTCGGCGGGGACGGCGGCGAGGACGGCCGCAGCGTGGGCGCGCCCGGCTCCGCGCCCCGCGACGACGCCGACGCCGCGTCCGTGCGCGGCGCGGAGGCGGGCAGCGTGGTGGCGGCCACGCCCGGCGGCGCGGGTGCGGCGTCGCAGGCGACGGCGGGCTCCGCGCCCGCCTCCGTCGGCCCGCTGGCGGGTGAGTTCGTGGAGTCGGGCAAGTGGCACCAGCAGACCAAGGCGATGCTGCGCATCCTCGCGGCGGAGATGACGGGCCCAGAGGTGAAGCAGCCCGCCGCGCAGCCCCTCACGGGCCGCAAGCGCAAGGCGAGCGAGCTGGAGGCGGCTGCGGGCGCGGAGGGCGCGGCAAAGGTGTACGACCTGTCGGACGTGCAGACGGGGGTCGGCGGGGAGGGCGACCCCATCTCCTTCGACGCGCTGGCGGAGGGCGCGGACGCGAACCAGGCGGCCGTCTCCTTCCTGCAGCTGCTGCAGCTCAAGACGTGGGACATCATCGGCGTGGCGCAGGAGGAGGCGTACGCGGACGTCCGCATCACGCGCACGGTGCGTGGACCCCCCTGGTGTGCCTTCGTGTGTGCCCCCTGGTGTGCCCCCTGGTGTGCCTTGCGTGCTGGGCTGCTGGGCGTGGGCGGCTCCGTTGCGCTGTGCCTGCTGTCGTTGCGTGCGTGCGTGCTGCGCAGCGCTGGGCATTCCTAGCTACGTTTGCTTGCTCAGTTGGGCACGGAGCCATCCATCGCTGGCGGTCTCCGCGCTCGCCTTGCCGCTCCCAGCTGCACCACCTCCCCTCGCATGACCTTGCACACGTTCGCTCACTCTGTCTGTGTCTCTCTCCCTCGTTCTCTCTCTCCCCTCGCAGACCCGCTTCGCCACAGCCCTGGAGGAGGTGAGCCGCGGCCTGCACTGAGGCGAGTGGCGCCGTGCTGCCGGGGGCATGCCTCTGTGTTCAGCACGGCCCGACTTGCCCGTTTGCGCCGTGCGCGGCAGCCTTGCTCGTGGGCGCACTACTCCCCGAGGCGTCGCTGGATTGAGACCGGGAGGGCCCGTTCTGGGCTGCGGGATGGCCGGCACATCGGGCTGGGAGCGGATCGGCTCCGGCATCGTGTGCGGCACTGGCTCGTCATCGCGGCTGCCTGCCTGATGTGTTGGGGACCTGGTAGCTGACCAAGATGCAGCGACGAGTCATCGACTGACGCTTGTGCCTGGCTGTGAGCAGGCGAGTGTGGGGTGCTCGTCGCCCATTTATTAGTGTTGTGCGTGTGACAGCGCGGGGTTGTCTGGGCGAGCGCCGGCTGCTCGATCTGCGGGCCGCGGAAGCGCTCCACAAAAGAGCGGCTCGGTGCAATTAACCCAAACTCTTGAACTTGACGTTGTCTCGAGCGGGTCGACGTCGACCATTCGAAGAATTCTGCGCCCAGCATACGGGTGCGCATGCACCAGCACAGACAAATCGATGCGAATTCAGCTTGCCGGCGCTCTTGACCCATGTGCCAGTATGGTAATGGGACCGTCCTAAGAAAGCTTCAAGTTCGGGATCATCTGCTAGCAAAAGCGCTGCAGCTGCAACCCTGTCAATGTTTGATTGAGGGCGCCTCATGCGGCCCCCAGTAGCGAATTCGAATGCGGCCCCAGGCCACAGTGCACGTCCTCAATGGACGCATGCGGATCGCCCGCAGCACGGGTCCCAAGATGCCTCCCTAGCGAGCTATGTGCTGCGACGCGCGATAACGCGGGGCACTCCTTCTGCCCATCGCATCACAACGACGACACCACGAGGGGTGGTCAGCGGCTGTGTGGCAAAGCAGGGCGCCAATCCCGGCACCAAGAATTGCGGCCAGGTGCTTAGAATAGCTCGGGGATGGAGTGGTGTCTGCTGGGCGTGCGCGCCTCCAAACCCCCGGGGGATGACCCCATGCGAGCCAAGGAGCTGCCCGATTGCTCGGGCCGGTGCAGCAGGGACTGCGCGAGCTGGCTGCCGCTCACGCCCCGAGAAAATTCGACCTCGCTGTCGTTTAGGCTGAGTCGAGGGGAGTCGCCAAAGTGGCCGCTGTCGGGCGCCCTTGCGGTGGCGAACTCTTCAGTGTCGAGCGGTGAGCCGCCGCCTTGGCCCGCCTCCGCGTCAAGCTCCGGCTTGGCGTCCGGCCGCCCCCTCAGCAAGACGGCAGCAACGCTCGGGACAAGCAGCGCCATCAGCGATGGCAGCATGTCCGCCAGAACAAAAACGGTGCCGAGCAGCAGCTCGAACAGCCAGGTGCCTACGCCAGACACCGCGTCGACCATCGCGGAGCTGGCGAAGACGAAGCTCAGCGCAGCCCACGCGATGCGAGCCGCCGTCCAAACGATGAGCAGCCGCTGAACTATCGTGGCTTGGGCCCGCAGCTGTTGGGAGCGATACGGGAACCCTGCGAACAGCAGGCTTGCCGCCAGCCAGGTGGTCGCGCAACCCCCAGGGAAGACAATGTTGACGACCGCGATGGACAGATACGTGCCACGGAACAGCTGCCCCTCCGGATCAGCGTTTGTCACAAACACTGCCACATACAGCCCGCATGCAAGGCAGACGATGGCTGCGTTGGACAGCGACAGCACCACAAGCCAAGCTGTCCTCATGCTGCGGTCGGAGAAGAGGTGCTGGCGAGCCTCGTAGTGCAGGTGCACGTACACCGCCAGGAGCAGCACGTACGCGGACACCGCAATCCAGTCGCAAGCTCCCAGCAGTGTTGCAACCAGCCGCTCGGTGAATGACGTCCGGTAGCTACTCTCGGTGGCCAACATGCACACAGCCATGAGCGTGAGGGCTCTCAGGGTCAATGACGACAAGCACAGCGCCATGAACCACTGAGAGTATCCAGAGCATCTCAGCTGGCGATCAGGCACCTTGCGCCAAGACCACAACCGCCCCGCAGCTAATGCGGCTGCAACAAAGTAGAGCCCGCTGAGAGCAGCTGTCGTCGGAACCGAGTTCAGGATCAATGACCCAATGCTTGTCGCGGACGGCATCGTCAAGCATACAAGTGGTTCACGTCGACCCTACCGACCAGGCATGCTGCCCGCAGCACGCTCTACGTGCGAAAGAGCGCCCACGAGTTCACGATCGCGCAAAGCGCGCACGGGTGATCGAAACAGTGATGTCGTCGATCGGTTGTGCAGCCATGCAGACCATGCAGCAAAAGCACTTGTAGCACGGGCTTTACTCTTTCTTTCTGCGTCTCAGAGTCGCACATGGCGCACGAGCTCGCACAGAATGATACGACTTCATCAGACATCAGACATGCCGACTGAAACGCACGTCCTGTTCTTCACTGCACGGCGAGTTTGTGCCGTCATTGATGTAGTTTGCACAATTACTGCGTGCGGTCTCATTGCTGGCCGCTCGCTTGTTGCGAAGATGGCGTCCGACAGTGTGCCCGTCGCTCAAGATGCAGGCGCCACGGCCGAAGGAACTCAGTCGAGCGCAGCGCCAGTTCTTGCACTTCCCTCGGCCCGATCAAGGGTTGCTGCCCCAGGAGGCGCGTCGCCCATTCATCGCACTCAAAGCAGCCCGCTGGCTGCCTCGGTTTTGCTTGATTTCGAACGCGCCGAGGTGTCAGCTGCGCTGCGCAGAGTCGAATCCAGGCAACGGCAACGGGAGGTGTCGACGGCAAGGAGGGAGGCAGATGCCGTGCAACCTGGCGTAGGGTTGCAGGTGGAGTCTTCTGCTGAAATTCAGTTGTTGCGGCTGCAAAAGCGCGCACTTGCAGAGGAGGAGCTGCGCCTCAAAGCCATGCTCGCTGCCGCGCACGCGCTGGCCAGAGTGCCGACCAGCGAGCATTCGAGAGACCGCGGCGCCCGCGCCCTTGAAACGGGTGGTGGCGGTGTGTCAACGCATTCAGTACCGCTTCGACCGCCTGCTGACCCGCATCCGCGACCAGCCACCCACGCAGCACGCCGGCTGCTCGGGGCCAGCCCCGAGCCCGGGGAGGGGTTCGCGGAAGACCGCACGGCCGAAGCACCGCTCGGCAGCAGAGCCCCGCTAGAATCACGGAGGCGCGCCCGCGTGCTGGCCTCCCCGTACCTCAACCACGAATCCAGGGCGCGGCTGCATCACGCGCTGTCCGTGACGAGTACTGCTGAGCCGAGTCCGCCGCGCGGAGCATCGGCGGCGCGCCGGCCCGGTCGCGGACGTGGAGGAGGAGGAATAATGCTGACGCGGGCCCTGGAGGCGCTGTTGCCGAAGTGCAAAGAGCCCCAGCGCAGCCCGCGGGGCCGCAGTGAGCCTGCTGCCTCCGTGGGTGCGTGTCTGCCTTCGCCGCCTGCGCTGGACTCTGCGGGGCAGCTAGCCAGCTCGGGCGGACCAGCTGCCATGCGTGGAGGCGGGCGTATTATTGGCGGCCCTCGGTGAACCTCCCTCACTGCAGCCTCCATCGTGGCCTGAAGCCAGGCGTGCAGCGCTACACTAACTGGCGATATGTAAAAACTCGTGACTGTGCTGACATATACGTCGCACAGCCTCGCCTTGTGAGACCAGTGCACGATTCCGTGCGCATGCTGCTCTCTCAAGGATGCTGGAGCAGTCACCGGCGGCTTGCCGAGTAAGCAACCACATTCTTTGTTTTCGCAGATTTTGAATTGATTGACGACTGCCACGCCAACGCATGCTGCGCGGCACGCATGCGGCCGATCGCCAACTTGCGCGCGTGTGAAACCACCCAGTCACTTGCCCAGGTAGTTCGAATGCGAGAAATCGATATCGATCGCGATTGTTTGCTTTTTCAAGTGCGCGCATGCTGGTTCAGGTATGTACAACTACTACCTGTGCTCTATCACAGCCTCCGATTTTGCACGGTATGGTATGATAATCTATGCAGAAATAACAGACCGAAAGGTCCGTAATGTGGAAACAGAGAGGAGCTGGACGCAGGGCCGCTTTGCTCGAACATCCCACCGCAGAACTGCCAGTGTGGTTGGGGTCGACAACGTTGAGGCATCAACGGAACCGTCGCGCGCAACGGTTCGAAGGGCATTTGTGGGAAAGAGTGTGGGGGCACACAGGCAGGTCCACGGAAGCGCTGTTGTCTCCAAGTCGGCCGTAGCCAGTGTATGCGGTTCGGCGCGAGCAACGCCCATTGCGAGCCAGGATGGAAATTTCCCATCTTGACGCTCGCTGAGACTGCGCTTCGCTCAACATGCAAGAGTTGATGCAGCTGGCGAAACACCAGAGGCAGCCTGGGAAGGTGGCCGCAGTCTCAGCGAGCCACACTCGGAACTCCGTCGGACATTGCATCTATCGGCGGCCCCGCAACAGCAATCCCATGACACACACAAACCACGACATCAACGGAATCACCTGGGTTGGCGTCATTCAGGGTCGGCCGCGCACGTCCCCGGACCGCTCACTCAGCGGCTCCGAATCGGAGTCCCAAACCGCAACCTTAGCGCCCGCAATGCTGATTCAGCAATGAGCGCACCGCATCGGCGTGCTCAGATAGCGCGGACGACAAGGGTTCCTCAGCAGCTAACCACTCGTTGATTGGCTTCCAGTTGCGCGGCGCAACTTGCGCCAGCTCCGGGTCGGGCACAAACGAGGCTCGCCACATTGGGCAACTGCAGCGGCGCGGAACGGGGTTAACATAAGAGCCGTGACTTGTTTCCTGAAAGTGCATGCGTATCTTCAAGCGACGGTGGGGCGAACACTTGTCGAACGATTCGGAACGCTCTGAACGCCCGACTTTCGACGTTTCTCAATGGCGCATGAAGTTCAGGAGGTTCCCGAGGCAAATCTGGCAAGGCAGACAGTTTTGGGCAGCAGTACCCGTGCATAGCTGATAACCAGATGCCCTTGTCTATGGGCACAACTCGCTGCTTCTGGAATACGAGCATAACGGACTTGGCGCTCACCTGAACTCGCCTGAACGGACATTGCCATGGACATTGCACGCTACGCCTTCCGCTTGGAGATTAATAACGAACTGGCGGGTGTGCTGGATCACTACCAGCTGCTCTACTACACTCGCCGTGACGGCAAAGATGAGATCGAGATTATCGACCCGAAGCACAAGCGCAAATTCCTTTCAAGGACCCACTACCCAGGGCTGAAGCTTGCGGACATTCTCGTGGGCGGCAAGATCACCATCTATTCTCGCCAGTACCGTGTCGCTGACTTTGAGGATGACTTCACGAGAAAGGAACTTGGGAAGAGCAAGCAACCGTGAGTCGGACCTGCTTCGCGCATTTGGTTCCAAGCGTAACTTGATAACCCTCAGCCTGATGACATTCGGCGACCTCAACCCGGTGTGCGCTCCATGCCTCTCACTGCGTCGGCTCGCTGTTTGCAGGTGTATCGCGGTTCTGGCAGACGCGACAGCTCTTGGACAGCTTTGGACAAACTTCGAGCGAGCCGGGCTACGCGCCTTGCGAGCACGATTGATGGTGTTGTCAGCAGCGGAGGCTGCTTCCATTTCAAGCGGATGTGATCAACCTGTGCCTGCCGGGGCCGCCGTTGCGTTTGAGTTGCAAGGGGAAGAGCCTGCAGCTACCTTGCAGCGCTTGCGCACGCATCTTGAAGGGGAAGGCAGCCTCTCGCGCGGGTCGCTCGCTGTGTCCAGCTCTGAGCACGAGGGCCGGCTGCGAGATGCCTTCTTCGCAGAAGACCCCTCGCACCGCCTGGAAGCTGCAAAGGAGTCCACTGTTCGGCTGGAGGAGTGCTCCTGCGTGGTGATTCTGCCGACTGCGGTGGCCAAGGGCATGGCGGGACAGATTCTGTCCGACCTGCTCGAGGCCATCGCCAAGCCAGCATCTGCGGCCAGCGGGCCAGGCGGCTCTGCAATGGGAGCCAGCGCCTCGGGCCACACCCTTTCTGGGGGCAGCGGACGCAGCGCCGACGCTGCAGGCGCGCCGCTGCAGGTGTCAGCACTGTCTATGGTGGACCTGAACCGACGCTGCGCGGAGGAGTTCTTGGACGTGTACAAACTGGTGGTGCCCGACTTCGGGGTGGGTTCATTGGCCAGCCGCACCTGCACGCCGCCGAACTGTATCGCTGAGCTTTTCAGATTATCTGTGCGGACGCGGCCGTCTAACGATCCCTCGCTCTAATCCACACGCATCTACCAGAGGTGGCTGAACTGCTCGCAATCTCGCCACCTGTCCCATGGCGTGTGCAGGAGCTTGCCGCGGAGTTCAGTTCCGGCCCGTGCCTTGCCCTGGAGGTGTGCGGCCCCAACGCCGTGCAGCGTCTCAGGGACATTGTTGGGCCACGGGACATCGATGTGGCGAAGCGCGTACGGTGCGTGCGGACGTCGCAACGGGTGGCAGCGTTGGGTGGGCGGCGCGTTTCCACTTGTTGCAGGCGGGCGTTCCGCTGCCTTGCTTGTCTGCCGCCTCGAAACCCCCTTGTTGCTGTTGCTGCTTGCCTGCATCCTGTTGTCGTGTGCAGCCCGCGCACGCTTCGTGCAAAGTACGGCCTCAGCAGCGCTTCCCCGGCTATCCATTGCACCGATCTGGCGGAGGACGGCCCGCTGGAGGCAGAGTACTTGTTCGTCCTGCTGGAACAGTAGCCCATCATTCAGCATCCAGGACCAACTGGATGCAATTTCGAGGCGGTTGTCACTCAAACCAAGTTGGGCTGATTTCCGACCCTGAAGCCACAGCCCCAGCGCTGACCTGCGCTAATGGTGCGCAATCAGGATCCCCACCAGCGCGCTAATATGGCGCGTTGAACACGTGCTCGTACGTATGACTCGTCATCATGATCAGGATGGTGGAACTACGCTGTCAGCGGTATCAGCAGCTCGTCACGGACAAGCTGAGTGTCGACGTCGACGCGGCCATGGCCACCGGTTTCGTGCATAACTTGATTCCTCGAATTCTAACTTGAGTCAAGAATTGTGAGCTGCTGCACGCAGTCGATGGCCGCGAAACACGATTCCCGTACTTGCCATGTCGAAAATCCACTCGTGCTGAAGCATGAACATATGCATGACAGTGTCGAGACAGACGCCCCGCGGCCAAGCTCAGGCTGCAGCGTCAAGGCTATCAGTTCAAGACGGCTTGAGTGGCCTCACGGCGGCAGGCTCAATGACAAGCGGAACTACAGATGCAAGCTGTGACTCCGGAAGGTGCACGCCAGAACCCGCGCATGTGCTCGCGAAACAGGTCCAAGCGGCCACGCGCGACGCAAGGCAGCCAGCGAGCTGGGGGCAGCCGCTGGGCGAGGCGCGTGCTAGGTGTGACAGGGACAGCGTGATGATCAGGGATTATGCAATCACGATCACCAGCGACACGCCTCAGAGCACCAGAACACAGAAAACGGAAGAAGAAGGGGGGCAGCGGGGGGCGCGGTTGGGCACACGCGGCAACGCGCTCGGCTGGAGGGGAGGATAGGACGTGTTCGCAGCTGCCCTGTCAAGCGCGCTCAGCCAACATAGAGTCTCGGAAGGACCTTACTAACAATCACGTGCATGTATACAAGGGGAAAATTGGGGCGCAGACCCGAAGGCGGGCCCACGCCTGGGATGACACGATGGGGTGTGTTGTTGGTAAGCGCCGAGAACGCTGTGAGCCACACTCCCGTGGAGCAGGGGCGCGTCACAACGCAGCCCCCGCGCACCGGGTGTGAAGGTGGCCTCCAAGGGCACGGCCCCGCCACCGGCTGCAATCAACAGCAGCCCGAGGCCGATGGATTGCCCGTCTCTGGGGGCGCGGCAGGCGCCACGCCCCAACCCAGCGGCAGCTAGCTAGAAACTTTGCCCGCCGCCGCGAGATCGACGGTTGCGATACGTCGCGGGCGCCGTGCTATGAAGAAAAAACCCGAGACTCCACGCGCCACACCACTGTTTAATGGCAGCGGAGCCACGGTCCCGTGACAGGCTGCACCGCGCCTGCACGTGTTGATTTCGTGTTGGGTTTGTGTGTGTCGCGTCATAGCGTCGCGGCACGCTGGCCGCCGCGGATGTGCGGGGCGCTGCAGCTGCAGAGGGCGCTGCAGCCTTATAGAGATCCAAATGAACGCGCTGCGGGAGCCACAGAGGGATGAACGGACGCACAGCGGGGCCCCCCGCATGCACTGAGGCTTGCAGAGGGCAGTGCAGCACACGGGCATGCGCTGTGCGGGATGCATGCGCCCGTAGACAGCACGCGCAGGCAGCGAGCTCCCCGCTGCCCGCAAATATAGATGGCCCGCGACACCGTGTCCGCAGCAGAGCAGAGCGGCGACGCACAGCGCAGCGCTTAGCGGGAGCCGGAGAAGGCCGCCCCGCTGGCGGTGCCCATGAGCGGGCCGCCGCTGCCGATGGCTGCGCCGTGCCCGGGCCACATGCCGCCGGCGCCCAGCGTGGACGCGCCCGAGAGGGACGCGCGCCCGTCCGCCGTCACGGTGTCCGCATCCCCGATGGGGCTGGCGGCCTTGCCGGCGCCGGCGTGGCCGCCGAGGTGCGCGCCCATGCCGTGGTGGTGCTGCTGCTGGTGCTCCGCGGCGTTGGAGGGGTCGTCCTGCTCCTCGTGCCCGCCGAGGGCAGCGGCAGCGGCGCCCGCGCCGCCCTTGC
>Ga0208629_100930_pt1 | contig 12630 bp, 3 predicted proteins | sample LakWasMet19_HOW5_2_FD_183865 | JGI IMG/M metagenome (GOLD analysis project Ga0208629, IMG submission 183865) | Freshwater sediment methanotrophic microbial communities from Lake Washington under simulated oxygen tension - Sediment Metagenome... | ecosystem: Environmental > Aquatic > Freshwater >...
GACAGCAGGTTGCAGGCCGCTTTTCGCTTCCCGTCGTATTGCGCTACTTGATGCCAGGATGGCCGCAGGAGACGCGCGCTCTGTCTCAGTCATCCGTCAGTCTCTCTGTGATTGGCGTGCCGAAGATCGCAGCGGTGCAACCTTCTGCTGGGCCCTCTGGCACGGTTATCACTGTAACGGGCTCGGGCTTCTTGCCCCTTAGTGCTTCAGAGTTGCCAGCGATCACCGTTGGTGGGAGCGTGTGTCGTAATTTGGCAGCGGTCTCTGATAGCAGCCTGACCTGCGAGGTTCCGCCCTTCAACTCCAGCAGCATGGCCGGCGCCGCAGCGGCTGTCGTGTTGACATCTGCCGCCGGCAGCTCCAGCGCAAGCACGCAGTTCTTGTATGAGCAGGAGCTGGTTGTTGAATGGTCTCGCAACACAACCGCTGCAACAGATGCCGGCTATCTGACGCTCGCTGGCGTCGCTCCGCTGAGCCCCCTCCCCGCCCTGTCTCTTCCGGTGGGCACCGCACTGCAATGCCAGCTGGAGATCGTCGCTGCGTCGCCTGCCTCCCCTGCTGACGTGTCACAGGCTGGCACGGCCGTCAGCGCGAGCTTCTCTGGCCGAGCCGTCGTGATCCCAGGCTCTGATCCGTTGTACGTTCCATTTTCGGAAGCGGCGCTGGTGCCGTTCCCTCTGCTGTCCACCAGCGTAACGCTACGGGCGACGTGCCTCAACAGCCGGCGAGTCCCTGTTTCCGCATCGCGGCTGCTCACGTGGGCTGTTGCGGTTCCTAGTGCAGTCTGGACTGCAGACACTGTCTTGTCCGGGCGCCTCGCCTCTGACTCTCCGTATGTGCCTTCAGCGGAGGAAACGCCACCGATTCAGCTGGCTGTGGTTGTGGCCGGAAATATCTCCCAAGCGCAGCAACTGTCCACCGCCGGGTCGAAGCCCCCGCTGGCGTCGCTGCTGGCTTGCGAGGCCGCGCTCACGGCCGTGACGCCGTCTGGGACAGCGCAGTTGGGACTGTTTTCAGGCACACCCGTGAACGTGTCTGTGAGCTCGAATTCGGCAGCGAGCGCCCTGATCCGGTTTCCTGGCCTTGACTTCCGTGCCGTGCCGTTTGGCGCTGTGGCAAATGTGGCCGCCTCGTGCCGCTGGCTGCCGACGGGTGCAGTCCTTACCCCGCCCCAGCCGCTGTCGTTTCCTATGCTTGCAGCGAGTGTGCGGTGGACGCAGCCACCGCCCCAGACCGTAGAGTCTCAGCAACCTCTGGACCCAGTTCCAGCTGTTGAATTGGTGGTCTCCGGCGAGCTTCCGACGACACAGCAGCCTCTCACGTGCAGCATGGATGCTGGTCTGGTCGCTGCGCCCTCCACCACAGCTTCGAGCGGCACAAACACGACGGTCACAACCGCCTCCGAATCCCTGGTGATTCCGCAGACCAGCGTCGGGCCCTGGAATGCGACCCTTTCCTTCGAGCGATTCATCATCGCGGGGCGCCGCCAGGCATCTTACAGCATCACGGTGACGTGCTCGCTCGGCACCCAGTCGTTCCCGCCCCTTCTCGCATCAGTGCACATTGCGGGGTGCCCGGCGGGCAAGCAGCCTGGTGGCGCGACGGGCTGGCTGTGCAACGACTGTGAGACGGGCGCGTGGTCTGACGGCGCCCTGTGCGTTGGGTGCCCTCCCGTGGGAGCAGCCTGTGGCAGCGGTCGCCTAGAGCTTCTGCGTGGCTACTACCGGCCGCCTGCGCAGGCACAGTTGGACTTCGGCCCGGCCACAGAGCTGCACCCGTGCTTCAATGCGGAGGCGTGCCTGGTCAACGCGTCGACGCGGCAATACTCGTGCGCGCCAGGCTACGAGGGCCCCCTCTGCGGCGTCAGCGCCCCGGGCTACAGCATGTTCGGTGCCGTTTCGCAGGCTTGCTGGCCGGCGTGGGGCTCTGGCTTGCTGCTCACAGCCCTGGCCCTGGCGGCGCTGGCTGCTGCCCTGTACCTGGCGCTCAAGCACAGCCCAGGCACGCGCTCGCCGGCCGCCATTTCTCTGCGTCAGCTGACAGGAGCGGTCCAAATGTTTAGCGTTGTGGCGGCGTTCCGCCTCAGCTCCACACTGCGTGCGTTCCTTGGCTGGACGGACGTCGCCAATGGCTCCATTCTGTCCTTCGGCCCTCTCGCTTGCGGCGCCCTGCAGATGACATTCATTGGGCAATACCTGTTGACGCTTGCGCTGCCGTTTGTCTTCGCCGCCGCGGTCGCGCTGCTTGCGTTCGGCATAGGGGCGGTGCGTGGCCGCGGGTGGGTCCGCCGCAGCACGGGAGACGGGGACAGCGCTCAAGCGTGGTCCCCAGCATCGTTGCGGGGCCACCGTGGCGGCTTCAGGTGGCCGTGCGCCCGCGGCTCAGCGATCCACGCGCGGACCCCACAGCAGCAAGCCGCAACGACAGGGCAGCTGGGGCTGCGAGGGAGCGGGCGCACGATTGTGACTCGCAACCCTGTTCTGAGGGCTGATCTGCCTGAAGCAGGTGCCGTGCAGAGAGCGAATGCTGACAGGAGTGATGGGCTGCCGTCGACTGCCGCCGTACCAAAACTTGACGGGCCACCCACTGCCAGTGGTGCAGCGGCAGCGGTCAGCACCCGCACTCGCATCACCTCAGTGCTGCTCATGCTGACCGCCCTGTTTTACATGCCCCTGCTCTCCGCATCTGTCCGAGCGCTGGACTGCTACGACCAGCCGGTGGATAGCGCCTACTACCTGCGGGCAGACCTGCGCGTAACGTGCTACACGGGCAGCCACGCTGCCATCCGCGTGCTGGCGGTGTGTGCGATAGTGCTGCTGACGGTGGTGCTCCCCGGGGCGCTGGTGCTGTCTCTGTGCACCCTGCGGGGCCGCGGCGGAGCTCTGCGTCTTCGCAGCTCGCGCGCTGAAGTGCTCAGTGGCGAGCCGGCGCAACGGAAGCTTCCGCACGGAACGGAGAGCGCTGCAACGAGCGGTGAGAAGCCGGGGGCCACAGTGCCGCTCCTGCGGCTGCTGCGTCCGCTGTATGACGGCTACGACGTTCGGCGAGGGCTGCTGTGGTACGAGGCGGTGGTGTTTGTGCGCAAGGCGCTCCTCGTCATTGCGGGCACGCTGATTGCGGCGCCTATCGTCGCCTCGGGGACTGTGACGTTCATTCTCGTGGTCGCCACGTGCGTGCAGGCGTCTCTGCGACCGTATGAGACGGACGACTTCAACCGCAGCGAGCTTGTCACCCTGTGGGGCGCCTCCGTGGCGGCTGCGCTTGCAACACTGCTAGCGAGCGGTGCAGGCGGCAGCGCTGGCGCCGTTGTGCTCGTTGTTGCGATCCTGGCGATCGCCTTTGCAGTACTCGCGTACCTGCTGTGGTGCTGGTATCTCACCAGCCGCGGCTTGCTCGGCAGCCTGGCTGCAAAGGCCTCCGCACGGTTCGCGTCGTGGCGGCACCTGTCATTGCGCACCGCGTCGCTCACGGGGCTCACAGTCTCCGCTGGCCGTATGCGGCAGGCGCCACTGAGAGCCGTCACCTCATCCTTTCGCCGTGGTTGCACCCCCACGCAGACTGCAGGGGTTGCGCCGCTCAGCCGCGTCGGCATGCGTCAGCCACCACGCGAAGGGCAGGCCACTCCAGGAACGAACGACCTTTCCGCCCACAAGCAAACTTCGCCTGCCGCGTACTATGAGGCTGGTGTAGCTGGCACGCCCGTCGACACTGCCAACCGTCGCCTCGCCCAGGCGCACTTGTTGACTGCGCAGCGCAGTGGGCGCACGGTGGTGGCCCGGGTGCTTGATCGACGCAGCTTCACCGCAATGCCCGCAAGCAGACCCACACATCGAGGCCCTGGCGTTGTGCAGTCTTCTGAGACGGAGATGTCGCCCTTTTGAGAGCTCTGCATGCTGCCGTCTGCATTCGCAAGTCCAGGTTCCGCAGCGTGGGGGGACATGTCGGCACGTAGCGACTCGCGCAGTTTTGGCTGTCGCTTTGGCAACCCTCGTTTCCAGTTCGCCCAGGGTCGTCACGCACGGTGCCACAGATGCAGATCTCCCGTTTTCTGACCTGTCCTGATTCGTCTGCCTGCCCTGCTGCAAGTACGCCTTGCCTGCGGTTGATTCCTTTCACAGTCCAGCCCCCGCATCTGCTGGCGTGTCGTATTGATGGTTCAAATGGCGGCCCCCTTGCCGTTGTTTCTGCGTGCCTGTCACCGCGGCGGCTGCACGCCACGCGCACAGATTCCCACAGTACCAAGCACCCGCGTGCACGGTCTGCCCTTTCACATCAAACGTGCGCTGTGTGGCAGCTTCTTGCAATTCCTGTCTTTGGCTGGGAGCCTGTCGCGGCCGTCGATGCTGGTGATTGACATCGGTCTCTGCGCTGAAGCGGCTACTCTTGAAGGTGTTGGAATTCGAAGCAGGTTTAGCACAGTGTAATTTGCGCACCGATGCCACACCGAGAGCTGTTGTCATGTGAACTATGAGTTATTTGATCAAGTTGAATGCTTCACATTGCCCCTCAACCCTTCGCTTCACTATCGCTTAGTGCGTGCAAAAACATCGCGAACGCACTCCTTGGGCAAATGGAATTTCAAGGACACCGGGAGCACGCGTTTGTACAGCACTTGCAATTGCAATTGGAGCGTGGAAAACTTGAAGTTTCCCAGAGGCGCCTCCGTTTGAGCCTGTGACCGCCTCAAGTCACGCGCAAGTGCTGGAGGTCAGAGGGATCGGCACGGAAATGCTGGAGGTCAGAGGAATCGGCACGGACGTATCCATAGTAATCACTCTACCCACGAGCTCTCGACGGATCGGCACTCAACCTTGTGTCCCGCCGCCCATGCCGCCCTTTGGCACTCAGCGCTGCAGTACCACGCCGCCTTGCAGCGGCTGCAGCGCAGAAGCATCGCAGGCACGCTGCCAGTGCCGGCTGCCTTGCCGCACCGCCCGCAGTCCGCAGCCGCTGCGCTACCAGCACTCGCAGCACCCGCGCCCGCGCCACCGGTTCCTTCTGCCATGTGGGGCGCAATTGGCGCACCAGACGTCGACTCGTCTGCCGCCGACGTGGGCGCTGCTGCACCCGTGCGTGCCAGCTCAAGAACGGCTCTGGAAACTTCGTGCGCGTCCGCGTAGTCCGGGCAGAGGAAGCTCTGCACCCAGGGCGCAGGCCACGCAGCCCGCAGCGACGGGCTGGCGTCCGTGCGGGCCGCGTTCCGCTGCAAGATTCCCCGCATCAGCGGCAGCTCGTCCTCTGCAGCAATCACGCCCAGCTGCACGGGCGCCGCCGATGTCTTGTCGCGGGCGTCAATCACGGCCTGACCGATGTCTCGCATCTGCTTCTCCACCACACGTTGCACGCGGTCGCGCTGCTCCGCTTGCACGCGCTCCCGCCCCTTGGCGTCCATGGCCGCAACGTCGATGTAAGAGAGGTACAGCAGAGGGCCGCCGTCGGTACCCTTGTGCACGCCATGCACGATCAGAGGGATGTCGGCAGCCAGTGCAGCTGCGGCAGCGGCGGTGTATACCGGCAAGCCAGAACCCATGATCCTATTCGAGGCGACCGGGATGGCCTCACGGAAGTACGGGATAACAGCTCGGCGGCCCCGCAGCGCGTGGTGGAAAATGACCTGCAGGCTATCCTTCAGCTCAGTGCGTGGGCCCCTTGCAAAGCCATGGCGGTCAACCTGGCAAGCCTCAATCTCGCGGAGCGTCCACTGTGCGTTCACGCAGGTGACGAAGCGGCCAGTCGGCTCATCGTAGTCGCACGGAGGCAGCGCCATCCCCGGGGCCCACACGGACTGATCAAGGCCCTCCGTGCCGCGAGGGCTAATTAGCTGACCGCTCTTGAGCCGTGGGGCCGGCCACGCGGGCAGTGAGTGAGGGCGAAGTCTGTCCAGCCCACCAGCGCCGCCGCTGGCATCCGCGGGCGCTGTCATGCCGCTCCAGCGGGCGCCCACGCTTGCATCCTTGCGGGCGTGAAGCCACACCAGGCGCCGCATCTTGCTGGTTTTGACGGAGACTCTGTCGGCGTTGACGGGTTCGCACAGTGCCAGCCGCAGGGATGCCGAGTGTGCACCATCGCCGGACCCCGCCTTGAGAAGTAGGGCATGCCCACCCGCCTCAACGGATACCCTCACTGTCCAGGAGGCATCGCCCGCGGGCGCGCCCACGAGCACCAATGCGTGCACACCTCGCGCAGTCTCAAGCAGCAGGCGCAGCTCGAGAGTTAGGCTGCCGTCAGCACTGGCGGCCTCTCGGGGCGGCTCACACCAACCCACTGGTGTCAGTGAGGCGGGGACGGACGGCGCAGAAGCTGTATCGACGGCGGGAGCAGCGAGCACTGCTTCCCTGTCCAACCTGTGTAGCGGCAACGCGGCCGCAAGCGGCATGAATGTCGTGACTTCCACAGGGACCAGAGCAACGCGGCCAGCTGCGATGGCGGCGGCAAGACGGTCGTCTACCATGAGAGGCACTTGCAGGCACGCGCCGACAAGCACGTCAGCGCCAAGCTTCGGCTCGGTGCGGGGCCCCCGCTGGCGGGCCGCCAACTCAAGCGCAAATGCGTCAAGCAGGTGAAAGCGGAAGCGGATTGGCGGGGTGCGACCACCCATCGCGCCTAGCATGGTAATCATGCCCCCCAGAGCCCCAAGCCCATCGCCTAAACTCGCGAGCGGCGCCGCTGGATCCCGGCGAAGCAGCCCCGTGCGAGAGTCAACGCTCCATAGTCCGTCAAACCCCTGCGCTTCCACGTGCACTGCCTGCGGCGTGCCGATGACACTGGGCCACATCGACTCCATCCTGCCGCCCGCCGTGACGCCTGCAGCCATGGCACGGATGCGCAGGTTGAAGCGGCAAAGTGCGACGTTGTTGACTGCCGAGCCCGCCTCCGCTAACAGCGGCGCTGAATACAACACAGGCTCCTCTGACTCCAGCAGCAACACGCGCACACCTGGCGTGAGGGGCAGGTGATCACCCAAGACGCCTGTCATAGGCATGGGCTGCAAGGCGCCCGGTGGCGGCGAAAAGATGGTCACAGAGGCGCCCGACTTGCCCGCTCCGCCGCCCTCGTCGGCGCCGGCGAAGCCAAATGAAGGCCCGAGCAGCGCATGCAGAGTCGCCAGTGCGACGGCGAGGCTCGCCATGTGCTGGGACGCACGGCGGAGCAGTGCAGTCATCGTCTCTGCGGGCTGCGTGCACCGGTTGCGCGCAAGGTCGGCAAGGGCCAGATACAGAGTCATGGCGGTGCATGACGCGAGGCCATCGGCCGAGTCCTCTACAGCAATCACAGCCATGCCGCACCGCTCGGACAGAGCGTCCAGGGCGTCAAGAATGCTGTTGCTCCTGTCCTCGCCGCTGGCCAGCAGCGCAGCGGGCGGGCCCAAGGGTGTCATGGCAGTCGCAGCCGCCGCAGCGGTCATGGTGCTGCCCGCGGAAAACGCAGCCGCCTCCTGCAGTAGTGGTAGTACGTCCAACCGCGAGGGACCCTCCAACGGCAGCCGCCACTCCTGCACCTCCGTGTGTTTACCCAGGTTGTGGGTGAGCGAGTGGCTAGCCAGCGCCGCCCGCGACGCGCCCTCGTCGCCGCCCCCAAGCAGCACGGGCAGCAAGCTGCGCTGGGCCGAGCCCATGGCCGCGCCGGCTGTTGTCACGAGGCTGCCCTGCACGCCAAACACGGCCGATGTCAGCTCAGCGGGCACGCCGGTCACGAGAAGCAGCCACTCGGCAAACGCGTCGTGGCCACTGCCCATTCTGCGCCACTTCAAGCTCTGCGTGCGGAGCAGAGAGCCGCTCGCGTGAGGGGCCGCAGAGACGGCTGCTGCGTCGCTCGCTGTTGCAGACGCGTCGGACATCGAGGCATCGGAGGCCGCCTCGCGCCGCTGCGGGCGCCGCAGCAGCGGGGCGCAGCACACGAGCACATTCGGGAGGCCGATGTGGTCCGCGAGGTTACTGGTGTCGATGAAATCAAAGCTTGCGCGCGGCAGCTCGAACGCCGCCAGCGCCGCAGCGTCGCCCACCCACCACCGCACACGCCTGCGCGCGGTCGCACTCTCTACCCACGCAGCCGCCAGGGTGGCAACGCGGCGAGCGCACCAGCTGGCCAGAGCGCCCGGCTCGCGCCCGTGCTCGCGCAGCAGAACAGCGAGTTCCTCTCGCTCCGCATCCGTGTCGAGGGGCGTGAAGGCAAGGTGCGGTGCCATGCTGTGGTGGCCGGACCAGCGGCCCGTCCCGGGCTGAAAAAAGGTCGGGTTGAGGCGCGTGGCGCGGACTCCCAGCACGCCAGCGAAGGTGGTCAAGCCCGCAGGCTTCCCTTTGCTCGGTCCCGCCGATTTGCCACCTCCGGAGCCCGCACCCTTGCCGCCGGCAGCGGTGCCCGCAGCGGTGCCGGCAGCGTCAGCTTTGAGCGTCACGGACGGGGTCGTGCCCGCGTCTGCGTAAGCCTGCAGCTCTGCAGCCAACGCCTGCCGGGCAGCGGCCTCCTCGCCGCGGGACAGCTTCACGCCGGCGAGCAGGAAGCTCACTCGCCCGTCAACAGCCTCGTAATGGAACGAGCGGTCCGCGTACCGCTTCATGCAGGTAGTACGGTCCAGGAGAGCCGCGTTTCGAGCCTTTCCGCCAGCAGACATGGATCGCCAGAACGTCAACGCAGCGCGTACCGCCTCGCGGTCGCTGTCACGAGCAAACTCCATCCCTGCGCTACCACCGCCGGCGCCGGCACCGACACCGCCGCCAGCCGCCGTGTCCTCCAGCGCCGCATCGATCGCGCCGATCAGCCACGCGTGCGTCTCCTCGCTGAGTTGCACATCCACCCAAGCGCGCCACAGCCGCGCCACCGTAGCAGCCCTGTCGGCAGGGGCGGTGCCTGGGGGCAGCCGCGAAAGGATGCTCAGAAACAGGACGTTGCGTGCTACTACAGCGGCGTTTATGTCCACCATGTCCACCTCCAATTCGACCTCAGGGTTGTCGGCGGCCAGTGACAGCAAGACACGGGCGTCACCGCTCCCCAGCAGAAGCGCACGCAGCGGGCGGCCGCGATCGTGCTGCAGGATCGTGGGCAGGGGCCGGCTGTTGCCGATCAGGTAGCTGAAAGCCGAGAGTTCCCCGAGGGCGCATTCCTGCTTCACCTGCGGAGTGGGCGCCAGTTGCAACCGGCGCACGATCGCTTCCAGTTGGTCGCAGGCGATCGCTTTGCGATCAGACTCCCCGCAGTCCGCCATCGTGCATGCAGCGCACAACGCAAATCAGATCCGACGGAATTATGAGGGTGCGGCGCCCGTTCGCGTTCTCGGTTCGAAAGATCTGGCCTGCCTGCGCCCGCAAATTGTCAATGATCTTTCGCCCGAGAGTTTTCTGCGAAGCAGACGGAAGGATTTTCGTTCATTCACACGCGGTCCAAGCCAGGTCCAGCGCCGCCGAACTCTCTAATGAGGAAGAAAATGTCCACGAGGAGGGAAGCCACACAAAATGAGGAGGGAAGAAATTATCCCAGTTGACGCAAACTCAGGCAAAAAAGAGCCAAGTGGCTTCAGCAAGGACAAAAACAGGGGGCTAACTAGGATTTGCACCTAGGACCGCTTCAACCCAAATGAAGCATGCTTCTACTACACCATTAACCCAGCCGATTGATAAATCATCAAGTTTTTCAATATATTTATGATACGACAAATATGGCAAATGGTTGTGCTTGCCAATCTGCCTGGGCGGCAAGGCCGGGAAAAAACGCCTCTCCGGCGCTCGGGTGACATCCCCCAAGACTTAAAGGGGTGGCAGCCTCAAGTACCCGCCGGTTTCTTTACAAACTCTCATCGTCTGCGACGTTAGAACCGGCATTCGCGAACCGGCGCCCAGTCTGGCACCTCCTTCGGCTCGTTGTTGACCCTTGTGCGTTTCTTGCGATGGCGGACTCTGGGCCCGGAAGCCTTCGGTGTTTCACGCTCCGCAGCTGGTGGCGCGCCGGCTGACGTTGGCGGTTGCACTGTCGGCGATGGGAGGGCTATTCCGGGTTACAATGGCGCACATCCCGAGCGCACGTGTGATACCGCCGGCAACCCACCTGCGGCCGATGGCGGCCAAGACCTCCTGCGCCGGCTACGACTGGCCCCCACTCCGCAGGCGAAGCAAGAATGCCTCCTCGGCGAGCCCTCGTCTTTCAGCGACCTGATCGGCAATAGCCGGCCCTGCCGACGATCCTGCAGCACGATCGCGGCCGCCCGCTGCGAGCGCTGCTGCTGGGGAGCGGCGACGCTCGTGTCTTGCCACTGGCCGCCGACAGCCCTGAGAGGTTCGCGTCCGGAACGATTCAAGGCGGTGATGAACTTCGAATGAATGTTTTGCGCTCTGAGTTGTGAATTCTCATCGTGCATACTTTGTCCAGCAGCTCGTAGGTAGCAAAAATCATGTAACAGGGGAAACCTATTTGCTGGATTGACAATACGCTCCTCTGTGAGTTGGATCGAACGAAAAGCTCGTGATCATGCCGACGCTCGAGGCAGCGCGAGAAATCGCAGCTTTGCGCCGTACGCAGGCCGAAGAAGAAGCAGGGGCACGCCTGAGAGGTAGCCGAACAAGTAAAACGCCAGAAGGTGCACCTATTGCCCCCACGACTGACGGCAGTCACAGAAATCCGCCTCTCCAGCCGGCGACTCGGACTCGGAAGAACGCGCCGCGGCGCTCGTTCCTTCGGCGCGCTGCACTTGCGGGGCTGGCGGCCACCGCATTGGTGGTGATGATGGCTGCAACTTTGGCGTTGGCGCGGGAGCGCGCAACTCTGGGCTACGCCGCCTACATGCGGCTTATCGAGGCAGCTGTCACGGTGGCACAGCCGGCCGCCTTCCGCGTCATTTTGGCACCTGAGCAGCCCAGCGCAGACCTCGGTGCGGCAGCGCTTTCCCCACTGCAATCCATGGAATTTTTGTCGCTGAAAGAGCAGCTCCAGACCACAGGGGTGCCGGCCATGGCCATGACTCTGGCCCCAGCAGCGGGTCTGCCAGTGATTGCCACGTTGCATCCGCTGGCTGGCTCCCTTCTGGGAGGTCTGGTATACACGGCGGCGGCTTGGAGTCACGCACTGATGAGCGTGTTTCTGTGTGCAGCGGGGCTAGGGATTCTCCTCCTGTAGGTGCGCGTAGGCATGAGGCTCAAGTGCTGCTGCCAATGCGCTCTGGCCGTTCCTTCTGACCTCGAGCATTTATGTGTGACTATGTGTGACGTGAATTCATATCTGCATGATTCGAAGTGGTCGTGGCCTCAGTGAACATGCATCCGCCCCGAGGTCTGTGGCGACGTTGCTGCGCTTTCAGGATTTGTGGGCGTACCACCATGTGTTCCCCCCGCGGGAATGCGACATGGTTGGATGCATTAGCGATTCGGAATCCCTAATTCGAAGGGTGAGAAGTATTCGGGTCGGTCAAAGCATTAGGCGTCGAAAGTTGCCCGAAAACACTCGGTGTGGCGCCGGTGCGCAAATCTCACAGCGCAATGCTGCGTTGAGTTGCACAAGTGTTCAAGTGTTCAAGTGTTGGGGACAAGCTTGAATTGCAGCCCCAAGCCATTGCAGCGCAGGTCCCAATGTCAATCAGCAGCGTCGACGTCCAGCCAACGTAGGCAGTGCAGAAACATGCCTGCAGGTCCATGCGGCTGCTGTGGTCACTGTGCAGCCGTCGCGCGGCGAGCTCTCGGGCACAAGTGCTCAAGCCTTGAGTGTGTGTTCAAGTGTTGGGTTCCCCCTTATGAAACACAACGACAGGAAGACGCCGGTTGCATCATTGGTATTACAGGCCAGCTGGTGCGCAAGCTGATTCGTGAAACAAGCCAACGCTGGCAGCGTGGCGGACTTGTAGCGAAGCACGCTGAGCCGTGACAGGACGAAACAAGAAAAACCAGCAGCTGTTGTACCAAGCGTGGATCAGATCACGTGTGATGGCCGGAACACAAGGAGGGTTGCCAACAAGAAGCCATCACAGCATAAGTCTGCTTCATGTTGTCGTATCCGCACGGGCGGCGGAATCGGGACCTATGAGTGCAGACGCCAGACTGCAATGTTTTCACACGGGCGACATCACCTTCCCAGAAGCCTGCACAACGCCGGAGCTTCTTTGTGCGGGTCTGACTGCAGGTAGCGCGGTGAAGCTGCGTCGATCAAGCACCCGGGCCACCACCGTGCGCCCACTGCGCTGCGCAGTCAACAAGTGCGCCTGTGCGAGGCGACGGGTGGCTGTTTCGACGGGCGTGCCAGCTACACCAGCCTCAGAGTACGCGGCAGGCGGAGTCTGCTTGTCGGCGGAGAGGCCATGCGCTCCAGCAGTAGCCTGCCCTTCGCCTGAGAGCTGTCGCATGCCGACGCGACTGAGCGGCGCGACTTCTGCAGTCTGCGTGGGGGTGCGACCACGGCGAGAGGATGGGTTGACGGCTCTCAGTGGCGCCTGCCGCATACGGCCAGAGGAGGCTGTGAGCCCCGTGAGCGACGCGGTGCGCAATGACAGGTGCCGCCACGACGCGAACCGTGCGGAGGCCTTTGCAGCCAGGCTGCCGAGCAAGCCGCGGCTGGTGCGATACCAGCACCACAGCAGGTACGCGAGTACTGCAAAGGCGATCGCCAGGATCGCAACAACGAGCACAACGGCACCAGCGCTGCCGCCTGCACCGC
>Ga0208629_100931_pt1 | contig 12619 bp, 2 predicted proteins | sample LakWasMet19_HOW5_2_FD_183865 | JGI IMG/M metagenome (GOLD analysis project Ga0208629, IMG submission 183865) | Freshwater sediment methanotrophic microbial communities from Lake Washington under simulated oxygen tension - Sediment Metagenome... | ecosystem: Environmental > Aquatic > Freshwater >...
GCGAACACGCACATTATCGGCCTGCCAGCGCCTGTCGCGTTGCTGCCGTGTTGCTGCCATTGCACGCGCCCCGTGTCCGCCACATCCACCGTCTCCGCGGGCTCGGCGGCCGTGGCAGACCCGCTGCCCGACAGCGACGCGCTCTCGGAGCCGGGCGTCGAGGCGGCTGGCCAGGAGAGCGCGGACGCGACGACGGACGCTGGCAGCGGGAAGACGCCGCTGTACGAGCCCGGCAGCGACGCCGCATCCTCGTCGTGCGCGGGGGCACTGCAACCGACTTCTGCGCCCGCGTCGCCCTGCGCGGCCGTACCCAGTTGCTGAGCTGCAGCAGCTCGAACCAGCGCAGCGCCAGGCCCGCGTGCCCCTCCGCGAGGAAGGACAGAGAGATGAGCGGGGGCGCTGCAGCCGTATTCCCACCACCGCCGCCGCTGCTGTCGCTGATGTTGCCGGTGGCGGTGGCGCCCTGCGCGGCGGCGGTGCACTCCGAGGTCCGCCACCACTGGCGGCGCGCGCAGGGCTAGCAGCCCGAGCACCAGCGAGCGCAGCAAGGCCGCGGCGACCTCGGGGACGGACACGGCGCGGCCGCTCTGCGCGGCCTCCAGCGCAAAGTAGGTGGGGGACAGGACGAAGGAGAAGAAGTCGCGCTGCGCGGGGGACAGCGTCGGCAGGCCCGCGGCGGAGGACGACTTGGTGGGGGCGAGGGCGCGGTGCACACCAGAGGCGGCGCCGGTGGGGTGTGCTGCACCGGTGCTCCCGAGACCGGCAGCGCCGGAAGCAGTAGCGGAAGTGGAGGCGGCGGCGGCCTCGAACGCGAGGCCCAGCAGGCGGCGCGCCGCGGCGTTGAAGCCCGTGATATCGACAGACTCCCCCTCGCCCGGCGCGCCCGAGCCTGCCTCCATCGCAGGCCGCCACCGCTGCGGCGACGTCTGCAGCGGGCAGCGCGTGCAAGCCGCTCAGGCGCGCAACGTGGGCTGCGTCGATACGGCGCAGCTGCAGCGCCCGCGGGCCGGCTAGCACCCACAGCACCGGGACTGCTCGCTCAACCAGCACCCCTACCAAGAAGCAGCGCGAACTGCATTGAAATGAAGAATGCGTGCGAGAGTGCAGGGGCCCCGCCGCGGGGCCGAGTTCGCTTCGCACAAGCTCGGTGTCGCAGTGTCTTGATGACAGTGCCCTTCCCGTCGGCAACCGCTGCCTCGGCTGTGTGAGTGGCCGTGAACGCACTTGTCGCTTCCGCTTGGCGCTAGCCTCCTAGCATCATGTGCTTCGATGGTGCGCCGTGGAACAGCGACGAAAGATCTTGTGTGCCGCGTGACAACAATCGGGACCAGGGAGAGTAAATTTCGACACGGGGTGCCAGCCCTGCAGTAGTCGATGCGCACCGATGACGACGGCTGTTGCGGTTTGTTGCTCGGACATGCCTGATCAAGTCCCAGCCGCGAGATGCGAAGCCACACACCTAGCCTCGGGGAGGGGGCGGGGGTCAGTCGTGAATGGCCCTGGGCGGCGTCTTCATGGCGGCGGTGGTGAGCGGCGGCGTCTTCGTGCCCTCTCGCATCGGCACCACGCTTCCTGCTTGCAGGCGAGCTCGTAGCCTCACTTCTGGACGACGCAACGGATGCTTTCGGCCTGCGCTAGCGCACACCCACGCCCACGCGCCTCTTCGCCACGCACTTTCCCCGTGGAAATAGTTGCGACGGGAGCCATTCGTGACCTGTGATCATCAACGTTTCAGCACGCCGGATCGCGGAGCCTGGGTGAACATCCAGAATCTGTGTTCGTCACAGAAAGCATCAGCGACGCGACTCGCGAGGCAGGATGCACGCATGCTAACTTGGAGCGCCGTCTTTTGAATTTGAACGCGACGGCGGGTCCAACGATGGCATCTCAATCAGGTCGTGGAGGCTGCGAGCTGCTCGGGGAAGGAGCGATCAGGTGGAGAAGGGAGAGACCACTAACTAGAGTGTTGAGGCTGCCTCGGGCTGAGGCGTGTCCAGTGAGCTGCTCTGTGCGTGACCGAGCTGCTCACGGCCCAACTCCTTCGCGGAGAAATGCAAAACAATCATGCGAGTGCAAGAACGTGACAGCGCGGTTCGTGGTGCGTCTGAGCCCTCGGTTGATGCTCGTCTCAGATAAGGCTCTCCTCTTGCCGCCTTTGTGCTCCCGGCACTGTCCGATTGAGAATGGCGAATGGCGAGTGGCATCGAATGCGCCGAATGGACAAATTCCCGTTGGTACTGACGTCAGCGAGCTCGATGCCAGTGCGATATATAATGCGACCTTGGCTACGTGAAAAGGCGATGAATTCACAGAGGCCAATCCTGTCGATGACACAACACCAGAGGACCTCGATGGCAGCCTTGTCAGACGGTTTGTCCACCTCACCAGAGCATCCGGTGGAGCTTGAACTCAGCCATGTTTCACCACCTGGTGCAGGAGCTCCCCCTACCGCTGGACCGCTCCCCATTTCTTTAACGGTGTTGGATTGTGTGATGCCTGCGACGCTGACGCGCTCTGTGCTTTTGTACGCTGCCAGCTGTGACATCATTACTGCCAGCATCCCGATCTTAAAGGCAGCTTTTGATGCCACTGTTCAGCGTGCCTATCCTTGGTTGTTGTCGGAGCTGGCGCGGGATGGGGCAGAATGGCTGCTGAGAACGCCGAAACACGCACGTGGAACTCCGGCACTGCTTACTCAGCGGTGGGTGGGCCGCCGAGTAGTGGACGCTTTTGCAACCCCTTCGCGTGAAGGGTGCAGGCGCCGAAGTGGCTGCGGCTGTGCGTTCCTAGCGGCGCCATCGGCACATCCGAAGGCGCGAGACCCGCTGCTGCAAGCTTACCTCACGATCCTTGACGACGGATTGGCCATTGGCCTTGCAAGTCATCACTGGGCTTTTGACGGCCATGCGCACGCGCAATTTTTGTCCGATTGGGCGGTCTTTGCGAGCAAATCTACTGCCGAGGCGTCCTCCGCAGCGCCGCGGCAGTTGCCGTCCGAACTCAGCTTGCGCGATGTGTGTATTCCTTCCGTTGGGATTCCAGAGCACTTGGCGGCAGCTCATCCTGAGCTTCACTTGCTTGCGTCACGCTCAAAAGCTTCTGACAGCGCCGCACCCCAGCTTCTGGGCCGTGAGGAAAGCGCCACGAAGACGTCGAGCAGACCATCGACCGGCGGCAGCCCCGCTGCCTCTGCACCAGACACTTACCGCGGTCGCCGCGAGCCTGTGGTAACACGGTATTTCCACATTGCGGCCGATGTGCTCGAAAAGCTGCAGCGGCAGCTGGCAGCTTCGGCACGAGTTGATGACTTCGCACGCGGAGATGCTGCAGCTGCGCCGAGGCAGGTAGTCCGTCCGCATTTCAGTCGCAATGATGTACTGAGTGCGTTGATATGGTTCTGCGTCCTTCGAGCCCGTCTGAGCTGTGGCCTTGTTGATATTGCGACGACAGCGAGATGCGGATTTGCCGTGGACATTCGTCAGCGATGCGAGCCCGCGTTGGCTGCGAGGTACTCCGGCAACGCAACCCTCTTTGCGCTGGCGTCCGCCCAGGTTGGGGAGTTGCTTCGAGCAGCAGAGTGTGCGGCGGCTACGCCCCGCACAAGCCTGGTCGTGCAATCGGGGGCTGATGCGAGGCTCGTAACTGAAGGTGGCGCCGCAGCTGACCCGATGTACCAGTCGAATCGATCAGTTGACGGGGCCACTGCTGTCGCGACGCTATTAGCTGCAGCTGCCGACCGTATTCGGACTGCGAACAAAGCCGTCGATGCAGCTCACATCCGAACCGCCATGGACCTGCTGAACTGCTGTCGTGCGACTGGCACCGGTGTACACGCCGCGTTCTTTGCGCGGGGCGAGCCCGAGGGTGGTTGCAGCCATTCTGCAAGCGTCAGCTCCTTGGCCGTAACGAACTGGAGCAAATTGGAAGCGTTCGCGGCCGCTGACTTTGGCTTTGGGTCGCCTGCAGGGGTCTTGGTGCCGTGCGGGGACACCGACGGGTTGATCATAATCCTTCCTGCACCGGATGGTGGAGTGCAGCTTCACGTCCAGCTGTTGCGCTCAGCTATGTTGGAGCTGGAGGCGGACACGATTTGGGCGGAAGTATGCATGGGCAAGAGGGGGCCCGGGTGAGACGGACTCCGGATCTCAACTTCTTCGTGTGGGCACATCTGTTGCAGTGCCACAAGCCATTCGCGAGTGCCAGTTACCTAGTAACATGCGTGCGAATGAATGATCACATAAATTCTTATCGAACTCGAGGTGACATTCCGTGTGATCCGCAATTTTGATGTATTGGAAGGCAACCGCGAGTCGCCCCGAAGCGCTCGAGACCTCTATGTGGTGAATAAAACGCTTCACCGGTCGGCAACAGCACAACTGCGAAGATGACTCTCGCGACGATGTCGTGCTCACGTGCAGAACGCGGCCGCAGCCTTCCTCTCAGTCGAAGAACCTCAAACGGGCTCAGCCCTCAACCGCCGCAAAAACGCTGGCAGCTCCGACTTACAGCAGCGACGTTGCACCGCAGACCACGGCACCACGCCATCGCTGCGCTGCTATGGCGCCCATCACCGCTGCAGCGCTGGAGCCACGTAACGGTTCACATAGACGAGGTGCCCCCAGAGTGGAGGTGCAGAGCCGACGCGTCTGGTCCCAAGATGAGGTCTTTGACCCGCTGAGATGCCCCGAGGCAAGCAGGCGCCGGCAGCCGCCCCACTGACACAACCTCGGGGGCCTCGCACCAGCACAAGCAAGTATTGTGTTCGATCGCCTCACGTCGTCGAGGTGCCGATTGTGCCTGAGCATGCCCCAACTCGAGCGACACCGCAGGTGCAACCTCGTGAGGACCCCGACCCGCGTCGGATGCCAAGGCATCGCCTCCGCCACGCAGCAGCAACCTCCTTAGCGACTGCACCAACCGTGCCACGCCAGCCTCGGAGAGTGCGACATCGGCACCCACGGGCACCAGCTCAGCGCCGGGCAGGTCCGGCGCACGCAGGAGACAGGGAGGGTGTGCAGAAGAGGCAGCAGGAGAATCAACCGCCGCAGAATGGCCAGCAGCTGTAGTCGTCGATATGGATGTGCGCTCGGTCCAAGTGCAAGCAGGCAACAGCATCGGTGGGGCACAGGGAGTCCATGTCACTGCCAGCTCGTGCGCGGGAACGCAATCATCTCGCCCTCTGACATCGTGCGCTGTGTGGGCAGCTGGCAGTTCGGGCAACTCGGCATCAGTTGTCGGTCGCACATCTGAACTCCCACCTACACATCTCTCGACAGCGCCGAGGTCTGCTCGCAGTTCATCGATCGTATGGCTGGAGACACGGCCATCCCCACGACCCAATCCACGCCCCCGGCCTCGCCCTTTGCCTTGCACTCCTGTCCTTTTGGGCGGTACCGCTGCTGTCTGAGGTGACCAGTCATCCCTAGAGAGCAAGTCTACGAGACTGCAGCCGTCCGAGAGATCGGCGACAGAAGGTTGTGATGTGCTGCCATCCAAGAATGTCGGGTGCTGCCCGCGAGCCACGGAGGCTCCTGTCGCGAGCGCAGTCGCAGCGACACTGGAGGGCTGAGGCACTATTTTTCTGGGACGGCCCACCTTCCGGCGCAGAGGGGCAGCGGGCGTACCGCCGCCGCCAGAAACAGGGCCTGGTGCAGCGCTGCTATCTCCAGCGCTCTGCATGATTTGCTGTAACAGCCGGTCATTCGGTCTCTCGTCAAGTCCGTGTGCTGCCGAGCTGGACAGAGAGCGGCAACGAGGCCCACTGCTGGGATAATGCAAGCCACCTGCGCCGTAGTCGTGAACGGTGTCATGCAGCCGCAACGCTTCTCGCACGCGCTCCGCCGGCAGCTGTCGTGCGTAGCCGTTCGAAGCATGAGCTGCGGTGTGACAGGCGCCCCATGATGCTGGCAGCGTATGGGCTCCTCCCCCGGCTGCGCCTCCTGCCACCAACGAGCTGGCGCGGCTGCCGCCGCCTCCCGCAACAAACCGGATAGAGTCATTCTGCGAGGGTACAGACGCGCTGCCCCGCCAAATTTGCAACTCGGCGGGCTGCTTCTTGGAGGGGCCTCGCCTGGCGCGCTCGCCCGTCGACGACGGGTACGCGGAGCGGTGCGGCGCCCCACTGCTCTTTGATCTGCCGGCATTTGCGCCCCCGGTAACCGAAACCGGAAGGCGCTCCATGGCCCGCAGAGCCTCAGCATCCTCCGGCCCGAGCAACTCGTCCAGCAGCGCGTCCGCGGCGGCACCGGCATCGCCATCGACTTCACTATCAGCGCCTGCGGTGTTGCAACGTTGTTGTCCCGACTTGTTCGGCATGAATTTCAGAGCGCGCTTCGTCGATGGCGCCGTAGGCCGGGTGTAAGCACCGAGCAGGGCGAAGCCTGCCCCGCGTTCAAAACCATGTGGCAGGCACATCGATGGTGCGAGATGCTGCGCGAAGGGCAGACTCTGTGCCCATGGCATTTCAGACGCTGTGGGACGGCCTCGTAAGCCACGGCAGGTGGACGCGACCTCCTCCGGCACACCAAGGGATGGCACGCTGGTGGCGGAGCTCGAGGCCGCACCACTTGGAGCAGCTGCTGGGTTCTCGTTCCGTGCGACCAATTGAAGACGGTATGCAGCCACCAGTGCATCAAACTCCGATCCCAATTCATGCATGCCCCTACACCGACCTGCTGACAGCAACACCATGGCACCAAGTTGACGCGACCGCTGCTGCGGAGGAGTGTCCCGCGGCGAGTGCTGGTTCGCTCTCGCGAGCGATGACATCGCGACCAAGCGTCGTTTCTCTCCTTTCAGCTCAGCGGAGGCTCCATCCGAAGCCGCGCTCTCGGCCCGTGCGCGAGCTGTTGACGTGAGCCGGGGCCGTTTCGTGATCCCGACAGCCGCAGCCCCTGCCGCCGTTGGTCCGCGCGCCACAGCACCGCCATTGGACGCACCAAACCCCGCGAACGACGACATCTCAGCAGCTCCCTGCCAAAACATAACGTCGTTCACGTAATCCACGAGCGACGCAGCGGGGCCGCGAGTGACGGTCAATCGATCACCAAGACCAGCCAGCCGAGCGCCGCGAGCGATGCCATTAAAACCGCATGGGCCACCGTATGCCGCAAACTGGAAGGCGTCGGCCGCATGCAGGCGTTGGATTACTGCTAGCGGGTCTTCAGTCAGCGGCAGCAACGCAGTCACGCAGCTGTGCAGGCGCGACCAGTCGTACGGCGAAATGCGGATGCAAGCGGGTGTTGGCGATGGTTGGGTGCAGAACGTGAGATATAATGTGTAAACTGACGCTGCTTTCAAAGTGATACGGATTGGCCTTGACAAAAACGCTGCAGGTGCACACGGAGCTCGAACGATTGTATTGTTGTTGTGTTGAGGAACGTGTGCAGGGACCGAACCCAACAGCTCGGTCAGCGCGTGGAAGCGTCATCAGCACGCACCGAAGAGTGTTGCAAAGGCAATGTGATAGTTGTCCTCAGTTCGACTCGCGTCCGTTGAGTGATAGAGAAACGCGTGGATGTCAGAGAAGCGGTATTTGCGCCAGACGGCCTTCGCTGCTGTGAAGTCTGCACCCTCGTCCTGCGGGTGTGGACCGAGAAGAAGGATCAAACCCTCGTAAACAATACTAGACTAAGCAACGAAACAGCATCAGCGGCCGATGCAGGACTAACCGCAAGGGTGCGCACGATGTGCAGCAGATCTTGCTCGATCACCGTTGCTGCACTCGAGGACGCTGGCATCGCGCGAAACACGCATCACGCCGAAATAAGCACCCAACCCACTCAATGAAGTCAAGGCTGGCAGACATTTACTGAAGGAGCTCCAGCTTTTGGGGCCATTGCGAGATTTACCACAAAACCCACAACGGTTCATCGGCCATGTATCGATAGTTCGAACTCTCCGGCTTTTCCCGCCCAAGTTCCATCACGACTGCTGCACATTGTTGCACCTGTCCTTACTGGTGCTCAATACTCGAACGAATCGCCCGAAACGACTTCAAAACAAACAATGTTGAGTGAGGCACACCGGATTGTCTCCGAGGAACTCCGGCGAGGGAGTCAGCCTCAAAGCCCTTGGGCCGCAGCCGGAGGCTGGGTCAGCACGGCGCCACTGTCAAGAGTCAGCTTCCAGCCCTTGTCAGTGGTCGGGCGGTCGGGCGCACAAGGAGCACAGCGACCGCTCGATCGGTGACACCTCTCAAGGGGCAGAAGGGTCGGCGCACTTCCCCACGCCAGCAACACCGCGCGGCGCCACGATCGAGCGCCAGCCTCCACGCTATCGCGAGGAACCAGGTGGCAAAGGCTCGGTGGCGTGCCGGTGGTTGAGGGCGTTGCTGTGTGCTCCCATCGCTGCGGCGACCGCGGCGCGGCTGCGGCTGCTGCCCGCGAGGCTGCGCGGCAGCCCTGCCGCCTCGGCGGCATGGACGCGCTGCGCGTGCGCGGACGCTGTGGAGGCGGAGGAGAGGGAGCTGGCAGTGCTGCTGCTGGAGGAGGAAGACGGCGGCGGCGGCGGGCGCGGCACCACGGAGCCGGCGACCTTGGCTGCAAGCGGCTGGCGCAGGAGGAAGGCCAGCTGCCCGTGCCTGTTCATGGCCTGCAGCGTCTTGTCCGTGCGCAGCGCCACGAGCGGGTCCAGTAGCGGCCCGTGACGGCTGCCAGCGCCCGAGCGCGCACGCGAGGGCGCGGCCGATGCCACAGGCGGCTGCGCGGCGCGCGAAGTGGGCGGCCAGCACGAGCTGCCGCCGCTGTGGCCAAGGCTGCCGGGCCCTGATGCGGCGGCACTGCCGTCGCCACCGCTGCCGCCGTCGGCGATGGCTGGGCCTGGTGAGGCGTCCGCGCCAGTGGACAGGGCTGTAGACCTGGATCGGATCAGGCGGCTAGCGGACCCGGCAGGGCCCAGCCCCGATGCCGCGCTGCGGGTGCTGCCCTGCGGCTGCGCGTCACTGCCCAGGGGCGACGCTGCTCGCCCGGCCTCGTGGTGCTGTGCGGGCTCCAGCAGGTGGCCCCATCGCAGCGCTGCCCCCGTCAGCCCGGCACCTGAGGCAGGCGAACCTGTTCCCTGCCCCGTGGCGTCTGACGGTCTAGCTGCCTGCCTGAAGGGGACGGCGGCGGGAGGGGCCTCCACGACTTGTTGTGACAGCGCAGCGGCGGCTGGAGGCGGGGCATGCGACTGCTGCTGCGGCGGCGGCGCGGCGGGGGCGAGGGAGCGGCCTAACCCGAAGCGGCGCGGGCCGGCCGCCGCCCTCGCCTGCGGAGCAACGCCCGGTTGCGCGGGCGCCGCGACCTGTGGCGCGGGCGCACCGCTCACAGGAGCAGCTGCTGCCGCGTCTGCGGGGAGCCGCAGCTTGCCCGCGGAGGCGGCGCTAACGGCAGGCGACCTGCCCGTGACAACGCTGCGAGCCGCGCCGCTGCTGGCAGCGCCTGCCCCTAGCGCCAGCTCGGCACCGGCTGCATGAGCCGGAGGCTGGTAGCTGGCGGGCGCAGCCGCAGCGGCTGGCGACGGGGTCGGCAGCGGCGCCACAGCAGCCTGTTCGACGCTGCCGCCCCCCAGCCCCAGCAGCTGCAGGGGCGCAGCCGCTGCCGCGTTGCTGCTCGCGTCAGCGCCCCGCTTCACCAGCAGGGGGGACGCTAGCAGGGGCAGGACAGGCATGGCCCCAGCACCCGCACCTGCCGCGGCCGCCGTCGGCTGTGCCGCGGGCTGCTGCGCCAGCGCTGCGCGGGAGGAGGCACGGAAGCTGACGCGCGGAGGGGTGACGAAAGGGGACCTCGCGGCCTCCAGGGCGTCTGACGCGGCCTGCGCAGCGGCTGAGCTGCCGCCGCTTGCCAGCGGGCCGCCGCCGTGCTGGTTGCTGACGCTGTCCGCAGCAGGGCCGCCGCCGGCAGCGCTGTCCACGGCAGCAGTCTCCATGCGAGAGCGCCTCACACGAGGCGGCAGCAGGCCGGGGGCCCCGCCTGCCCCGGCGCCCAGAAGAGAGGCAGGGGGCCGGGAGCCACCGGCGGCTGCGGTTGCGGCTGCCAAGGCAGCAAGGCTCGCCCCCTCGACAGGCAGCGCGCCTGCGTGACTGTTGGTGTGGGCGCTGACACAGCTCCCGTCCTCCACGCGAGCAAGGTCACCGCCGGATGCGTTGTCGCTCTCGTGCGCCCGCTGTCGCTTGTGCCCGGACAGCTGCAGCAGGTCCTGTTGCTGCTGTGGCCGCGTGGTGTCACCGCCGCCTGCAGGCTGCAGAGGTGCAACGGCGCCGCCCGCCGTCTCAGGCCCGGTGTCCCTCCGCTCCTCCTGCTGCCCTGGGCGAGGCAGCGCGCCAATCGCTGCTCGCGCCTGCTCCGCACGCTCCCGCTCCGCAATCAGGGCCTGCAGCTGGTCGATGTCGTACCGCCTGTCGGGGTGACCGCGTAGGCCCCGCTCCACCGCGCTCGCTGCAAGGGGGCCCGGCGCAGGCGGCGCGACCCCCGACGATGCGCCGGCAGCGAGCCCCCCGGCAGCAGCTGCCGCCGCAGCAGCAGCTGGCGGGGGCGCAGCGGCGGCGGACGACAGCGCGCGGACGAGGGATGTCGCGGCAGCCGCGAGCATGTGTGCGGGCATAGCTGGCGGCAGCGCGGCCCCGCCCCCTGATACCGCAGCCCTCAGGGTCGGTCGCTCGCCGGCGGCGCCGCCACCGCCCACACTGGAGGTCAGGCGCCGGAGCGCTGCGTCCGGAGCAGAGCCTGCGCTTTTCTCAGCAGCGCCAAGCGCCACAGATGCAGTGCTGCCAGCGCCGGGCTTTGCGGCTGCTCCAGCTGCCGTGGGCGCAGCAGCACCAGCGATGCTGCTCGCGCTCGCACTGCCTCCACTCTTTGCGCCAACAACAGCAGTGGCGGCGCCCGCCCCAGAAGGCGGAGCGTCCTCAGGCGCTGTCTCAGTACTGGCAAGCCCAGGCGGCAGCGGGTAGCCCCCCTCCTCGTAGACGGAGCGACAGAGGGCAGGCGCCGCTCCGGCGTAGAGCCCTCCAACCACGGCATCCAGCCACAGCAGCACGGGGCCCGCCCCGCTGCGCCGCAGCGGCACAAGCGCCAGCGACGCGCCGAAGCGAGACGCGCCCGCCAAAGCGGCGCCGTCTGCGCCAGCGCCTTGCGCGGGCACGAGGAAGGGCATGCAGGCGGTGGCGAGGGGGAACGGGCCGTCGATGAGGTTGGTTAGCGCGTGCAGGCAGCGCGACAGCTCCTCTGCATAGCCGCTGGCGCCGTCGGGCGCGGAGCCTGGGCTTGCAGCAGCGCCGTCGCCGCGCATGGCGGCAAGCTGCAGTCGCAGCAGCGCCTGCAGCGTCCGGGAGCGGGCGCGCACGTGCAGCGGCGGCAGCGGCCTCCTCGCCGCCGGCGTCGCGGTCCCCTGCGGCAGCGTCCCCTGGCCCTTCGAGCCCTTCTTGGCCAGCTTTTTGAGTCGCAGCCGCTCGAGCACGGTCATCTGCGCGGACTGGCGGGCCACTGCAGCGCCGTTGCTCGAAGCCTCGGCGGCAGCCGACTCCGCAGGTGCGCCCGCGCCCGCGCCAACCGGGACACTAACGCCGCCTGCAGCCCCGACGCCAGCTTCGGCAGTGGCGGGCGGCAGCAGCGGCCACGGCACGGCATCCCACTCCGCGGGCGGCAGCAGCAGCACGTGCTGCAGGAAGTCCGCTGCGAGCGCCCCGGCGCGGGCCGCACCCAGTGGCTCCGCCCCCTGCAAGCTGGCGCTAACATCGCTGGCCTCCGCGGCGGCGGCGGCGGCAGCGCTGGTGGGCAGCGGACCCCCAGCGAGGAGGAGGCGAGGGCAGCCCGGCCACCAGGTGCGGCATGGCGGCTGGCAGGGCGAGGGCGAGGCAGCGGGTGCGGCCGCGCCGCAAGCCGGCGGTGGCTGCAGCTGCCGTACCGCGGCAGCAAAGCGGCCGACCGCAGCAGCCGCGTCCTCCTCCGCTGCCAGTGTCGCGGCTGGCTGCAGCAGCGAGCCGGCGCCGCGGCCCGGCGACCCGTGATGCGGCATGCTGGCGGCACCGCGCAGGCCTCCTGAGGTCGGTGCGGCTGCTGCCGCCGCAACAGCGGCAAGCGCCCGCGCACTCCCCAGGCGAGCAGCACTCCCCACCGCACGCTCTGCGGAGCGGCGGGGGGTGCCCCTGGGACCGATGCGACTCTGCGCCCGGCCAGGGGTGCCGTGCATGCCACTGCTGGCGACGCCTCCACCGGCCGCCGCCCCAGCGGGTATGGACGCTGCTGCCGTTGCAGCAAGCGCTGCTGTCCCGCCGCAGGCCTGAGCACCAGGCCCCGCAGGCAGCAGCACCGCCGCCAGCAGCACGAGAGCCGCCGGCAGCTCGTGGGTGATGAAGCGCAGGGGGGACAGCGTCTCCGCGAGGGCCCAGCGCGGGACGGCGGGCGCGTCTGCCGAGAGAATTGTCGAGGCCAGCAGCGAGCGGGCTGCAACGTCCATCGCGGGTGCGGGGCCAGCGCTGTAGAGCGGCACCTGCGCCAGCGACGGCAGCGGGTCTTCTTGCGTCGCAACACCCTGTGGCCCTGCCGCAGCAGCCTCGGCTGCGCAAGCAATCCCTGGTCCCGTGCCGGCGCCCACGGGAGTGCTCTGTGGCGCTGGAGCTGTGCTGCCGGCTATCGCGCGCGGT
>Ga0208629_100932_pt1 | contig 12618 bp, 3 predicted proteins | sample LakWasMet19_HOW5_2_FD_183865 | JGI IMG/M metagenome (GOLD analysis project Ga0208629, IMG submission 183865) | Freshwater sediment methanotrophic microbial communities from Lake Washington under simulated oxygen tension - Sediment Metagenome... | ecosystem: Environmental > Aquatic > Freshwater >...
GGCCGTGTCTACCGTGATTGCATCCCCCTCGGCGGCCACAGCGGAAGCGGCGCTGCGGCTGTGTGATGCGGTGCCTCGTGCTGTGCGCCCAGTCGGGAGTGCGGCCTCCTCGCAGGGCGCTGCGACGCCTCCTCTGCGAGACGCCGCCTCCAAGTCGCTGTTGCAGCGCCTGGATGTTCTGCAACTTGCACAGGCGGCGCGTGTGGAGCCAGCTGTGTGGCCCCTGCTGTCGTGTCTGATTGAGGCCCGTGCCGTTGATCTTCACGCTCTCGCCGATCCGCTGGCCAGTGCCCCCATCGCACTCCAGCGGCCTGGAGAGTCGCTGAGTCACGAGTTGCTGCTGCTTGCCGCGGAGCTCAAGCAGTTGAAGCTGGCTGTGCAGCTGCTGACGGCAGGCGCCGCTCTGCACTCGACATCGACAACTGCGGGAAACCCGTCACGCCGCAGTGACTCCGACTCACCCAGGCTGAAAGTTGCGCCGGCCTTCCCGCTGCTGCATACCGCTCTTAGCAGCGACTTGCTCGTCCTTGACAACCTACGGCAGCTGCTGGCGGAACGCGGCAGCGGCTCATCCGGAAGCGTGGGTTTGGGTGCACCATCACTCGTGAGCCCCGCAGCAGCCGCACCGGTGGCAAGTGCGGAGGACGGCAAGTTGTTCGCGGCGCGCAATCAGACGGCACAGCGTCCGCAGCCGCACTTGCTAGGGCTGTTTGATTTGGCGCGCAGGATGCTTCGCCACCTGGACAACGGCACCGCGGCCGCCGTCGTTGCGGCATTGCATGGCTTGGTGTCGTCAACGGCCGCACCCGTGAGCAATAACGCTTCGCTGGCTCACCATACCAATCCGACAGTCGGTGTTCCCGATGGTCAATTATCATCGCTGGCGGAGGTTCGTCGCTACGTGTCGCGCGCTGTTGCCGCGCCTGATGCAGCCTTGCATGAAAGCGCATCTGCGAATGCCGGAGGCTCGCGTCCTACGTGGCTGCATTCTGAAGCTTCAACCATCCGCGCGCAGCCCCTGCGCACGCTGGCGAACGCGCTCTGCCAGCTGCTGGTGAGGGTGGTGACGGATACGGCTCAGTCGCGCCTGCAGGCAGCGCTGTCGCGGCTGGCTGCGATGGCACGCTTGCCTCCCTCCACAAGTGGTGGGCCCCCCGCAGCGGGCAGCGCGGACAGGCGCCGGGAAGTCAGGCAGGCCCTAGCCCAGGTATCCGACAGCTGGCAGGCCCTACTCGCGCGAGACAGGTACGGCCGAACGGCCCTGCATGTTGCGGCTCTGGTTGGCGCCGCGGACGCCGCATCAGACATCATTCAGGTGGTGTTCAGCATTGCAAACACGACAGCTGCTGCCGCAGAGGTTCTGCTGGCGGTAGCGCCCGCGGACGGAAGCCCCGCTGCTGCGCCTCCCGTGCCGCCAGCGGTTCAACGCTTGCGTATTCGCCGCGCCAGCGAGCTGGCTGGAGCGGCAGCCGTGCAGGCCCTGCTGGCAGTAGAGGACAGCCTTGGCGCCACCGCGCTGGCTGTCGCACAGCGAGATGAGGCAGCTTCCGTTGCGGCCGTGCTGGCAGCCGCTGCAGTCCGTATGCGCCAGCTGCATGCGCAGTCTCGGCACGGCGTCGTTGCAGTTGACGCCAGCCCGGCGCATTGTCCAGCTGCGACTGCTGATCCCGCTACAACTGGTGCCGCTGCCGGGGTTGGCGACTGCTCGGCAGCAGCGGACTCGCATAATTCGAACCAAGGGCTGTCGCCGGCGCAAGCGCTATCCGATGCTGCGAGCGGTGGGTGGGGCCTCAATGACGGCGACCTGGTCGCTGCAGCCGGGCCGTCGGTGCAGCGAGCGCTCGCAATCGCGAGTGAACACTCCGCTACGCAGGAGTGTCATCCCGATGTGGACATCGTTGTAATCACTCCAGCCGCCGACATGCCAGATGGCAGAGGAGAGGGTGTGTCACAATCAGAAGGCGAGCCAATCATGGATGCTGCTGGCATCGGGCCTGACGGGGAGCTGAATCAGGGAGCTGCCCCAGCCGCAGCCCGGGGAGCAGAAGGCCTTGCGTCCACTCGACAGGGCACTGTGCGGGTCACCCCGCAGCAATTCATGCTTCGCTACGTGGTTGGACGCAGGCCCGCCCTGCTGCGCGGGTATGCGGCAGCCTGGCCGCTGCGCGAAGCACTTGGCCGCCAGCAGCTGCTGTCTGTCTATGGCAACATGAGCTTCCCCGTTGCTGCCGTGCCCTATGCCCGCGCATTCGGCGGGGCGGTGAGGCGCGCCACTCTGGCTGACTATGCCGCGGAGGTGCTGCACTCCTCGGCCGACGGCCTGCTGCCGACGCAATCCGATTCTGCGCAGCATGCGTCGCGAGCGCCGAGCAGCCCTGCGGCGACGGAGCCAGGGTATATATTTGACGCGCCAGGGAGCGCACCCGCTGCTGCCCCTGCGCAAGCTGCAACGGTGCTGGGCGCTGGTGGCGCTGATCACTTGAATGCGCAGAGCGACGCAAATCCGTCGCTGCCGCGATGGCTGTCTGATCCGCTGGCAGCTCGGCTGCTGCAGCACGTGAACCCAGTCCCACCGTTCCTGCAAGGCACTGTGCCTCGCTTTGCAGCCGCGGACACCCTGGCGGCTGACCTTGGCAATCTCGCCCGTGACGCGGCGGCGGGTAAGGTTCGGATCCCCGCGGCACTGACAGCCATATTGCAAGCCGGCATCCCTGCGCTGCAGGCTCCCGCGCACCGAGCAGCTTCCCGCACGCTCAATGGCGCGGACGCGGCGTGGCTGCGAGATCCGCTGGTGCCAGTGCCCGCAGGCAGCCCCTTCGGTCCGGCTCACAACGCCACTGCCACAGGCTCCGCGCCAGCCCCGACAGACATTGCGGGGCGCCCCGGCCGCCCGCCCAAGCCTCAGTTTTACCTCGGCCCTCCCGGCTCTGGGGCGCCCATGCACTTGCACAAGGACGCGTGGAACGTGCTTGCCCACGGGCGGAAGCGCTGGTACCTGCTGCGGCCACAGGACGCGCTCTACTCGACGCAGCCTGTCGCGGCGTGGGTGCGAAGCGTCTTCGATTCGCCTGACCCTGCCAAGTCTACGGCAAGGGGCGACGGGGTGTCGGACGCGGCGGGGCAACCATGCATTGGCGCGCAGTCCAACATCTCCCGCCGCTTGGAGGCATCTATCGACGGCGCCGAGCGAGCCGCTGCCCGAGACTGGCTGCCGCAGGTGATGCAGTGCACGCAGCGGGCAGGCGACGTGATGTATGTGCCTGCGGGCTGGGGACACGCTGTGCTCAACACGGCTACTAGCGTCGGCCTCGCGGTTGAGTTCTCTGCGACGCTGCGGCTGCCGTTTTGAGCGCGAGAGCGCCCACAGGTGGGCGCACAGCCTTCCTGCCAGTGACCAGCAGGCGAGGCGACTCGGAGGCATGGCCTCAATCCCGGTACTTCGAGTGGCGAGTCTCAAAAAGGCTCTGACAACAGGTCAGTGACCACGCGCCATGCATCGGAACACACGTGTGGGGGTGCGGCGCACAGCTGTGAATGCGCACATCGACTCGGTCTGATGCGACTCGGAGTCGGCACTCCGAATCGATGTGCCCGATCCCGTACTCACGAAGCTTCTCCGGGTTTTGTCCAAGAACAGTCGCATCCGACCATCAACCCGCATCAGACGGTCCTGACCGTCACGCATTCAGCATTAGTTGTTCGCTTGAAGGCAACGCTTTATTTTTCGGAACCCTAAACCCCTCAACACACCAACCTCTGGAACAGCCCGAATCATCGATCATCATGCTGCACCATCGCTCGTTGCGCTCCGCCGCGACTGGCGCTCGCCGCCAGGCGGCAGCGCTTCATTCAGGGATTCCGTCCGCCGCGCCCATGGGAATTTATGCCGGGGGGCAGATCGCTGGCGTGCCACGCAGCAAGGCGTTCGCGAAAACGCGCGCTCAGGTGCACGACCTCTCGCGCGATGCGGAGGCCGCTTCGCGGGCGCAGCACCGTGGCTACGAGTCAACGGACCCCGTTCTCACCGAAGCAGCAGCAGCAGTGCCGCAAGAGGTGCCCGCGCCTGCACCTGTCGCAGCTGTCGGCGGCGCTCCTGCGTCTGCGATCACGCGAGGCGCGGAGATCCCCGCCACCATCGGTGGCTTCCTCATCTCTGAGCCCAGCTCCAAGGCTACCGGCGCAGCCGCTCGCGGCGGTGGCCGGCACGCATTCGTCGCGTCTGGCGCGGCTGTGGATGAGTCCAGCAACGCGGAGATTGTGAAGGAGATGCACAACGTCGCTGTGGATCAGGGCATCAACGACGCAGCGGTCGCCCGCGTGCTGAAGAACTACCAATCCCGCGTTGTGGTGGAGGAGCTCCCCTCTGAGGCTCCTGTGGTCGCGAGTGCCGCTGCCGTCGGCGGCAAGCAGAAGGGCGGTGTGACGGCTCGCCGGCGCCCTGCAGCGGACGCGTCACAGAACGCCGGCATCGTGGAGGGTCTGCACAACATTGCAGTGGATGAGGGCATTGACGACGCCGAGGTCAGCCGCGTGCTGAAAGACTACCAGGCCCGCGTTGTGGTTGAGGAGCTGACCCCCTGGGCCGCCGCAGATGCGATCGCTGACGAGGCCGGCGCGGCACCGGCGTCTCGCCCCGCTGCAGCTGCGGCCTCGGCTGCCGGCGCGGCCACTGGCCTCAGCCGCCGAGCCTCTGCTGCGGCGCGGCCAGTCAAGGGCTCCCACGCACCGGGTCTGGACCAGGGCTTGGAGGCGGAGGCGGTGAAGGATCTGCACTGGATCGCGGAGGACAGCGGACTCACAGACGACCGCGTGCGAGCGATTCTGCGCAACTACCGCGCCCGCGTGGAGGTGGAGGATGCACCTGGTTGGGAGGCCTCGATCGAGGGCGGCGAGCCTGCTACGGCAGAGGGGGAGCGTGTCGGCTCCTATGGCGCCCGCAGCCAGGGGGCGGCCACCGGCCAGGCCAGCCGCGGGAGGGGGGCCCTGCGTGGCCACGGCAGCGCCGGGCAGCCTATTCGAACAACGACCCCTCCACACGTGTCCGGCAGCCGAGGCCTCCGCACTGCAGCTACGGCGGGCGCTCCAGGCGGCAGGATCGGCAGCGGAAAGGGCGCCCGTCGCTTCAGCACCGCGGCGCGTGTTCAGCAGCTACGTGACCGTGAGCGTGGGCACACGGGAATCGTCGGGCTGGACCACCCAACCGCGGAGGTCGACCAGCTTACCGCAGAGGCGGCGATCACTGAGGCGGATGCGGAGCTGGAGGAGGGCACAGCGCTGCTGGTGGCGGACCCCGATGACGCCCACACGCCAGGCATCCTGACAGCCGCTGCCGCCCGCGCAGCGGACCACCCCCACCGCCACCGGCACCGGCATGTGCAAGTGCAGGGTGTGGCACCCGACCCAATCCCAGCCAATACTAGCGCCCTGTATAACCCAGTGGGCCGCGGCAGCCCGGCCGTTGCACCTGCGCAGGCTAGCGCTACCGGCGACCACCATTACCCGCAGGACGTGCTTGCCGCAGCGGGCGACATCACGGCCGAGTCTGTGGCGGTTTTCGGAGACGCGACAGGCGTGGCCCCGCGCAATCGGATTCGGGCCCATGTGCCGCGAAACAGCCCAGTGCCCATCGCCGCACCGTACATGGAGCCTGAGCGCAGCGTGGGCGACAACACTGCGGTGTCCAAGCTGCCGACGGGGGCGGTTGTGCGCCCCCGCGCTGACGGCCTGGCGTCTGACACCTTCGAACAGGACCTGGACGCTGACGCCTACGTCGCAGGCGGTTGGATTCGCGTGGAGGAGGCGGCGTCTGAAGATCTCGTGGAACACTCGGAGCCCTTCGTCTCCGAGCACCGCATGCTTACATCCGTCCACAGCCGCGTTGAGGTGGAGGCCAGGGGCGACGGAGCGGCCGCCGAGGAGGAGGCCGGCGAGAGCGCTGTGCGGGTGGCCAAACCCTCACGTGGCACCGCCGCTGCAGCCGATCTCGATGCCCAGGCGCTCTCAGAGCACGCGAGCAATGATGCTCAGGCGGGGGACCGACTGCACCGCACCCTGGAGGGCACGCTGCCGGAGCGGCAGCGCCACAACCACAGCGGCGACGTGGGCGCACAGAGCAGTGCACGTGAGGTGCGGCCCTTTGACTCCCGTGAGAAGGGCACCCGGTTTGGTGCAGGCAACACTGCCTCGCCAGCCGGCGCCGGGCCGCTCGCCGCGCCTGCCGCCTCCGGGGCAGCGGGCCACAGCCTGCACGGCAGCGCCCCGACTGGTGGCAGCCGCTCCTTCTTTTTCACGCCCCCGCACACCCGCTCGCTCTTCACACGGGCGCGCCAGCCTGTCATGCAGCTGGGGTGGCAGCCGTCCCACCCCGGCAGCCTCGCCTCACAGGGCGCTCGCTGGCCCGCCCCCAGTGCTCGCCACGGCCCCGGAGGCCGGCACGCCGCTCCTGGTGCCGGAGGCGGCGATGCCGCCACGAGCGCCCCTGTGCGCCGCATGACAGTCTCTCGAACGACCCTTCCCCGCAGCGGCAGCGGTGGCACGGGCGGCGGCCCTGGCGTGGGGCACGAGGGCCTTCCGAAAGTGCCCGGTGCCGAGGGCGGCGTAGATAGGCCGCGCATCCCGCAGCCCCCTGGCACGGGCGGTGTCAACAAGCCACGTGCACCGCAGCCGCCCGGCACCGGTGGCATCGACCGACCGGTGGCACCTCACCCACCCGGGACCCTCCAGCCCAGCGATGGCGCTGCCGCCGCTCTCCGGCTGCGCTCTGCTGCCCCGACAGGTGCAGCAGGCGCTGCTGATGACTCGAGCTACCTGGCAGAGGAGGAGCGCGTTGGGCGCGCAGAGCGCAGCTACCAGCCTTCTTCTGGAGCGCATACCGCGGGCCCCTGGGACAGCGCCGCAGCGTCCGAGCTTCCCTCGAGCGCCCGAGCGTGGGCCGCCGGTGCCGGTGCGGTGGCGCCGCTGCTGCAGCAGCCCTACCGTCTGTTTTCAAGCAGCGCTGCAGTGCAGGGCGGCCGCGAGGCCATCGCGGCACAGCCTGCCGTTGCGGCAGACGCATCTGGCAGCCTTGCCGAGGGCGAGGAGGCCGTGGACGCAGGGATCGGGGCAACTCTCACCATCCCTCCGAGCCGGGCCGGTTCCGTCGGTCTCTACTCCGTCAGCGAGGGGCATCCGGAGCCTGCGCGCCCGCCCCGCCCGAGCGTCGTTGGTGGCACGTATCGCGGCTCACAGCGGCACGCTCGTATGGAGATCCCAGCCTCCACGTCCAACCCCGCCCCAATCAACCCCGGCGGCCCGCTGGCGATGGGGCATGAGGGGGATGCACACGCACTGGAGCAGCTGGGCAGCATGGGGGCGCCTGCAGGCGATGAGCTGATGCATGGCATTGCCAGCCATGCCGCGCGCGGCAGCCACGGGGCCGGGTACACTGAGAGGCTCTCCTATGCGCGCAGCAGCGTGGGCGCGCACTCTACGCACGACAGCATCTCCCTCGATGACGTGAGGGCTGCTGTGGCCGCGTCGGCGACTCAGCTCCGCACCCACCCCGCGGAAAGCGCAGGCGTCGAGGCGACAGGCGCTCCCTTCGCTGGCAGCACCTCGGGTGCAGCGGTCGTGGGCGGGGCTGAGGCTCTGGGTGAGGGCAGCGCGACGGGGGACCGCAAGCTGCAGGAGGCGCTTGAGCTGCAGGAGACGGACGACCATCTGGAGGCCGCTGACCAGGCCGCTCGCCACAGCGCCCGCGGCGAGCAGCCAGCCCCTGAGACCGCTGACCTCAACAGTCTTGCGGAGGCGCATGCCTCCGTGGACCAGGGTGTAGGTGCAATGTCGCTGCCGCGGCGTTCCAGCAACTACAACCATGGCATCGGACTTGCGCGTGCCTGGGAGGAGGAGGACGCAAATCGGCACTTCGCGGCCCCTGAACCCGTCGCGGCTGATTTCCGGCACAGCGCCGGCAAGGGCAGCCGCCGTGCCTTCCACACCGCCTCAGCCGCTGGTGCTGCAGTTCGCAAGGTCAGCAGCCGGGCTAGCACCGGCAGCACGGCCGCACCTGACGCTGCCACCGGCGCGGTGCCTCAGGCGAGCCGTCGCGCTGAGGAGAGTCATGCGAGCGGCACTGGCAGCCGCAGCAGTAGCGGCGTGTACGCCTCCAGCCGCTCCACGGGTAGCGGAGGCGCGGCAGCCTACGATGCACCCACGGGTGCGGTGGACCCAAGGGATCTGCTTGAGGATCGGGCTGCAGCTCACATGCAGGAGGTGTATCACGTGCACCGCAGTACTAGTGGCAGCGATGCACCCGCCGCGGCAGCCTCCAACAAGAGCCAACAGCCCGTGGGCGCTGCCAGCAGCGCCAAGCCCCGCCCCAGCAACCCTGCCATCGCCGACAAGGGCACTTCCCGCTCCGCTTCGTCCGCCTCTGCGGCCCAAGTCTACCGCCAGCGCATGCAGCGTGACCGCATCATGCCTGGCAACAACCACGGCGGTGTGGTGACCGCGGCCAAGATAGCAGGACCCGTGCATCTGGGGGACTGGGCGCCGTCCGGACAGAGGGGTATCACCACAGTCACGGGCGTTGGCACGCCGCATCCCAACTCTCAAGCCGCAAAGCGGTGGGACGGTGAGGCGGTGTGGACTGCGGACACACACGGCAGGGCCGGCGTCGCAACCAGCAGCTCCGCGGGTGCTGACAGCGGGGCTAAGCATGCGGGCTCTGAGGGCTCCAAGCTCCCCCGCACGCTGGTCGTAGAGGGTGAGGCTTTTCAGCAGGAGGACGAGTTGGAGGCTGCGCTGGCAGCTGCGGAGCGAGGCCCTGCCGCTGAGCCGTACGCCGCCCTGGGAGGCGATGGCATGCCCCGACACCTAGTGATGGCAGCGGATGCACCAGCGCACGCAGCGGGCGCCGAGAGTCTTGACCTCAGTGAGGACTCCGAGGCTCTGAGGTTCTCGAAGGAAGACTCTGCCTCGACGCGCGGTGGCCTGTATTTCGCGCGCGGCGCCCCCGTGAGCAGCAGCGCCCGGCGCATTGAGAGCGACCACTCGCATCACGTTATGAATGAGAGCCTTGAGGCAGCGCGGCAGATGACGTCAGCGGGCGTGGAGGAGGTGGAGGAGAAGGAGGCCCCCTCTGCAGTGCGAGCCCTCGCCTCTGAGGCGGCTGCGGCCTTCGGAGTCACCTCATCGCGTGGCCTCTCTGTTGAGGAGCGAGACAAGCATGTGTCTCGTGCCGCTGGCAGCGCGCTAGATATGACAGAGGGAGTGCCGCTCAGTGCGGATGGCGCTGGGCTGGGCGCGGAGGACGGTCGGACGCAGGAACCCGCCAGCCTGCAGGACAGGCAGCAGGAGGTGGTGCAGGCCGTAGGCGAGATTGGCAGCGCTGCCGAGCCCAGGGAGCTTGACGCAGGCAAGGTGTCTCGCCACCGCGAACCCGTGGATGAGTCAGACCCTGCCGCCTTTGCACGCCAGCAGTATGCGAAGGCAGCCCACATCGCTGCTGAGAGCCTCAAGGCCGCAGCGCACGAGGGGCGTCAGGTGGCAGCGGAGGCGGCGAAAGCCACGCATCTGCGTGAGAAGGTCCATGCTGCCGTGCACCCCGCAGAGTCGCTGCGCGCACATACCGCCGCGACGCCAGCGTCTGGCTCTGCAGCCAGTGTTGGCGTCTCCGCCGAGCGCGCTGCGGGCAAGTTGCCCGAGATTGGCACCTCTTCTGTGCACAAGGTCGGCCTGGTCACCGAGGCCTTTACGAACGCTGCGTCCGCAGCCGTCGCCACTGCGGTCACAACGGGGAAGGGGCTGTGGGCGGCCGTTGCTTCCTTCAGCAAGGGCGTGCCACCCGCGGCGGAGGAGGCCCTGAAGGGCTACAAGGCAGCGACACCCGTGAGTACAGCGCGAGCAGAACGGAGTGTTGTGTATGATGATGCCCAATACAGCCGCGATATTTGCAGCAGCCACGGCCGGTAGTAGAGCTGGGGTGGGGGATTCTGCCGCGTTCGCCAAAGTCAGCTGACCGATTGCACTCCATGGTTGTGACAACGTTTTCCGCTGTGCTGACCCCAAGCGTCATCACGAGTCTGTGCGTGCCTTGCGCTTCCATCCAATCCCTTCACCCTTCCTGCAGGTTCGCCAAGAGCAGCACGAGCACCTGAAGGAGCAGTTCCCAGCGCTCTATGCGCCCGCCGAGCACACTGCCCGCGGCACTGTGGTGGACGAGGAGGAGTTGGAGGAGGAATTTCTGACGGGCGAGCGCGGCCCCGGGTCAGAGAGCGACTTCACAGCCGCCACGTCCGTGACGGCCACCGCTGCGTCGCCCATCCCTCGCGGCATCGCTGGCATCCGCCGGTACTACGCGCTGCAGCAGCAGGCGGACGCGCAGTCTGAGGGCCAGGCAAGCGCTGCCGGATCTGGAAGGGCTGCCAGCTCGGCTGCCGTGGCCACGGCTGGCGCGGCCAGCTCAATGGATGCGCCCGGCGGAGACCGTCAGCTCAAGTAGCGTCCATGGCGGAAGCACCTGACCACTGGCAGTGGCATGGCTGCTCGTTCACGCGTACGGATGGACTTAGAGGGCTCCAGCGGCTGGAGGGCATGTTGGGCGATACCAGGCTGTGTGCCACCTACGCCTGCCCATATGCATAGCGCTGACGATCCGCGGTGGTACGTACACCATTGCTCGCAGCTTCTGCCCCTTGTCGTAAGCGTATTCTCTGTGAATTTGATCATGAATTATTTGCATGTGCACGTGTTGCCGAGACCTCGAGCTTGTGGATTGCGACTGTGTGAATCACCGAGGGTGAATGACAATTGAGTCAACACCAGAAAGCTCGAATGGTTGCAACCTCGCAAATCGTGTCAAGCGAATCGGTGTTTTGAACGGTGCGAGGAAGTGCGGCGACAGTCTGATGCACGAACCACGCTCCCCGGGCCGGCACCAGCAGGTGGGCTCAGAACCACTCTCACACCGGCGTGCCGGCCGCCCCCGCAGCCTCCGCAGCCGCCATCTCCGCCATCTGCTTGCGAGCCCCGTCCACCTCCGCCTTCATGATGCGGATGCGGCCCATCACCTGTGCCGCGGCGTCTGCGCGCCCCTTGCCGATCAGGGCCTTGGCCAGCGCCGCGTCCGCTTTGATCGCCGCGTCGACCTGCGCCAGGTAGGCGTCGAAGGACAGCTGCCCCGCGTCCACGCGGCTCTCCAGGGTGGACATCTGAATGCCGAGGGCCATAACTCGGAACGACAGATCTGACGCCTCGTCTTCATCCCCCGCCGTGCCTCCCTTCGCCAGCTCCGCCATCCGTGCGTTGCAGCGCTCTGTCTCCGCTCGCATGGCGTCGAAGGAGACGTAGTGCTTGACGTCCATATGGGCGACCCTCTCAGCCTCCTCCTCGTCGTCACCAGCACCGACGCCGCCGCCAGCCCCCGCGCCACCGGCGACCCCCGCGCCGGCCTTTCCGGCAGCGCCACCGCCGGACTTTGTAGCGGCCGGACCAAACTCTGCAGCGACCAGCGCTGCGTCACGCTGCGCCGCCGCCCGGGAGGCGGCGACGGAGGCGGCAGCACTGGTAGCGGCGCCGGCGGCCGCAGGTTTTGTGGCGCTAGCAGCGCCGGCAGCCGGTGCAGCAGCGGCAGGCACGCTCGCCCCCGCAGCAGCTGCAGCGGCTGGCCTCGCACCGGCAGCACCCGAAGCAGCCGCGGCAGCGGGGACAGGCGTGGGCGGCAGCGCTGCTGCGGGCGGCAGCGGGGCGGAGAGAGAGGACAGAGGCGGAAGCTTCTGCATCACCAGCACCCTTCGCTCCACAAACTGCAGGGCTTGGTCCCGCAGCGGGACATGCAGACGCAGTGTCACGTGCAGGGCACCGCGCTCGCCCTCCCCGCCTGCCGCAAGGCCGTCGTCGGCTCCCAGAGCAGCGGCAGCGCTCGCCGCGGCGCCGCCGGGTGGGCTCACACTGCCAGCGGCTGCAGCCGCACCGCTGCTGCGCCTCCCACCCGCGCCACCAGCGCCCGCCCCTGCTGCTGCGGGGGTGCCTGCTGCAGGGGAGACCGTCCGGGCTCGGGAGCCGATAATTGAGGGGGGAACGATAGCGTCCCCCTTGACCACGGCCAGGGCGTCTGGGATCTTGTCTGGCGCGTGCAGAGGGACAGCTATATCCAGCGTGCTGTCAGACAACAGTGCATCCAGGGGGAGGGCGCCCTTGCCCACACACACGGTCGTGGCCCCGAACCCCATGAAGCCGCTGGTGGCGCGGAACACTTCAAAGACGGCGGGCCGCTTCTCCACCGCTCGCAGCACCGTGCGCTGAGCCGCCCGCTTCACGCCCACGCACACACGGTGCTCCCAGCTGGCGGCCCCCGCGTCCGCGCTGCCCGCAGCCACTGCGGATGGCTTAACGGCGGCGGTGCGGCCGGTGGACGGCGCGTCTGCGGGCAGAGGCAGGGCGTAGGTCACGTGCAGTTCTCCCTTTGCATCCAGGGGCTTGCCCTTGTCGTCCCGCCCGTGAATTAGGGCGTGAACGGTCAGCTCCAGCTGGTCGTACGCCACGTCATCGTTGGTGAGGGCTCGCTTCTCAGTGATCGTCTCCCAGCGCCACATGGGGCACTGCAGGGGGCAGGGCAGCACCTAATAGCGTCACAGTGGG
>Ga0208629_100934_pt1 | contig 12615 bp, 10 predicted proteins | sample LakWasMet19_HOW5_2_FD_183865 | JGI IMG/M metagenome (GOLD analysis project Ga0208629, IMG submission 183865) | Freshwater sediment methanotrophic microbial communities from Lake Washington under simulated oxygen tension - Sediment Metagenome... | ecosystem: Environmental > Aquatic > Freshwater >...
CTGCGTTTCCTCTTCCGCATGGGCCTGCCCTCCGCCGCCGCGGCGCCGGAGCTGCTGCCCGCCCTGCTCGCGTGCGCCGCCAGCAGGCCGCAGGCGCGGGGAGCCAAGATGGGGCGCAAGTCCGCCACATCCGCCGCTGCAGGCCCCGCGGCGGGCCCGCGTCGGTCCGTCGCGCAGCGCGCCGCCGCGCTGCAGCTGCTGTGCGAGGCGCTGCAGGCCATGCCGGGCATCCCAGAGACGCAGCTGGTGCGCATCTTCGGGTGGTCTGTCGAGCGCATGCCTGCCGCCGTGCTCGCGGCGGCGTGGGCGCTCGTCTCCGGCTCTGGAGGTGCCGCGGCTGATGCGCCCACTGCGGGCACCGCCTCTGCTGCCGCCGCTGCAGGCCCAGCGTCGAGCAAGAAGGCGCGGGGCGCAGCCGCTGCGCCTACCGCTGCGGTGGCTGCGGCGGCGGGCGAGGGGAAGCACGGCGCGGCCGCGGGCGCTGCGCCTGCAGCGGCGGAGGCGGCGCTCGAGCCAGCAACCCTCTTCCTCACGTATCTGACGGGCTGCATCGTGCGCGCGCCGCGCAATGACGTGTTCCTGGAGCAGGCGCTCGCGCGCCTCCCCGTGGTGGTGGCGGGCACGCTCCTGGGCGTCCTGGCGCGCCTGCTGGCGTGGCACGGCAACACGGCGCCGCGGTCCCTGCCGACGCTGCAGGCGCTGGACCGCGCCGCCGCGGCTGCCGAGGAGGCGGCGGCGGCGGCGGGGTCTGCGGAGGACGCTCCTGCAGCAGCGCCCGCGCACCGCGCCGCGCCGCTCGCGCTGCCCTCCTTCGGGCAGGTTCTGGACTGGACGCGCATGACGGTGGACGCGCACTTCTCACGCTTCGTCATCTCCGCCAACGCCGCGGGCGCCGCTGCGGCCACCGCATCGCTCACCGCCCCCGGCGCTGGCGGCGCTGGGGCCGCCGGTGGCGGCGCCACGTCGCAGCAGGCGCTGCTGCTGCGCACGCTGCGTGATGTCATGACGGTCGTCAAGGCGCAGGTGGCGCTCGGGGACGCGGCGGCGCTGCTGCGCGGCAGCGTGCTGCACATGCTCAACGCAGGCTCGCTGCCGCTGCCGCCGCCCTCCGACCACTTCATGGAGCTGCTGGAGCTCTAGAGGCTGTCACACCACCTCATGGAGCTGCTGGAGCTCTAGAGGCTGTCACACCACCTCATGGAGCTGCTGGAGCTCTAGCAGCTGCCGCCGGACAGGTGCGATGCACACGCCGTGTCCTCGCCCGGCGGCCAGCGCTGCGGGCGCTTAGGCCGCTCACCGTCGCTGGGCGGGCTGTGGTTAAAGCGGAGTCGTCCATCCGCTGGCACGGCCGTTCGGCCAGGGAGCGGGGATCGGCTGGGGTCTGTCCGGAAGCAAAGCGCAGTGCACTGCGGCAGGTGTCTCGCGTCCACGCGCTGGCTCTGACCGCGTGCTGCGAAGCGCTGGATGCAGTGCGTGCCCACGCGCGAGCGCTGGCCGCACGGCATTTTGAAGCGTTCGCCTTACGCAAATGAAATGGCTCACAGGCTCTAGATCAGAATCGACTCTGTAGTCATGTACATGTCGCTTCAGATCACAATCGGTGTTGTTCTCGGATACCGCTCAAGCTCCCGCAAAGGCATGCATCGCAAATGGTCCACATGCACATCTGTATGCATGTGTACACGCTCGAGCGTAACCCCAGCTAATGATGAGCTCGAGTGCTCTAGATCGGATCGGCACTATGAATTTGAATGCGACGACATCCATCGAAGGCGTGAGCGCAACCAAGGATGGTTATCGGGAGCCACAAACCAAGATTCCACGTGGATTGCTTCAGGATCGTGTTCGTTGACGCTTTCAAATACGCAGCAAACGAGTGCTCCGTTTTGCAGCACGCTCGCCGCCAGGCCAAGGCAAGCACGCACAATGCAAACTGGGCTCACGTCCGAGGGAGAAATGCGCAATGTCCTTCGCGGCGCCGCTCACGATCGGTAGTCTGCGTTCGTGGCCACGTATTCGTGGGTCAGATCGCTACCGAGCACCGTCAGGCAACCATCGCCCAGCCCAAGGTCAACTTCGATCTGCAGGCGAGAACACGCGTAAATAAACGGGGCGGACGTCGCAGTTGCCGGCAACTCGCCAGACGCCGGGTCTCATGCGTCACAAATCAAGTCGATTGTTCGGCTCGCAGCCTTGAGATAGGTGATTGAGTCACACTGTCGACCGCAGCTGCAGAGCACCGCCTCACCTCAACGGCGCGCTCGTGTGGCGGATATGCGATCGGAGCGTGGAATGAGACGTCTTGTGCCCCGTAGAACACGCCGGCCGCAGGGGAGCCGGCGCCCGCGGGCGTCCCAGTTGCGTCCGCTGCCACGTGCGGGGAGGACTCTGCAGCGCCGGAGAAAATGTGTTGTCGAAACAGTTGAGCGTTGCAATCTGCTGCATCGCTACCTGGATTACACGGCCTCGAAGGCCGGCGGAAAAAATAAACTCGGAGACATGAAGCAGCAGTGGGCCGCCTAGAGTGCAAGCCCGTACAGCACAGCACAGCACACGTAAGCGCTCGTGTCAAGCTTTGAGCATTTGCCCGAAACATCTGTCGCGTGCTGTCGTTCAGCCAGCCATGCGAACGGTGCCGCACTCACCCCACATCTGCGCTGCCCTCAGGTGCGCTACCAGCTGCTTCTCCGTCTCAGGCGTCAGCGCGAAGCGGCCCGCGCGGAAGATCTCCACGCCGCCCATGCGCAGCACGGTGCGCGACATGTCGAGCGGGGCGGGGCCCGCGGGCAGGCACCCGATGCACTTGCCGATGGCGGCAATGAGGCGGCCCACGTTGGGATCATTGCCCGCCACGGCGCACTTGAAGAGCGGGCTGTTGACGATCGCCTTGCCCACCGCGCGGGCGACTTCCTTCGACGGCGCACCGCGCACGGCCGCGCGAATCACGTGCTGCACGCCCTCCCCGTTGCGCACTACGTCATCAGCCAGCGCGCCACACACGCTGGCGAGCGCGGCGTCAAAGTCGTCCTGGCGCGCGCTGCCCAGCGCCACGCGCCCGGAGGACAGCATCACGACGGTGTCGGAGGTGCTCGTGTCGCTGTCGATGGAGAGCGCGTTGAAGGTGCCGTCCACGGCGCGCGCGAGGCTGGCGCGCAGCGTCTCACGCGGCACCGCAATGTCGGTCAGAATGTACACGAGCATGGTCGCGAGGTTGGGCTCGATCATGCCCGCGCCCTTCGCGATGCCCACGATGCGGCCGCCGTCGGTGCCGGGCAGCTGCACGGAGCGCACCTTGGGGTACATGTCTGTCGTCATGATGCCAGCGGCGGCGGGGAGCACGCTCTCCGACTGCAGCGCGGCCACCGCATGCGGCAGCTCTGCCACCATCGGGTCCACCGGCAGCTTCCAGCCAATGACACCCGTGGAGGACGGAATGACAAACGTAGACGACGGCAGCCCAAGCAGCCGCGCGGCTTCAGAGCACAGGCGTTCGCTGTCCTCCTCTCCCCCTGGAGCGCACACGTTCGAGATCTTGTTGTTGATCACCACTGCCTGCACCTGCTCTTCATGAAGGCGCTTTCGCCCAACCACCACGGGCGCCCCCGGAAACGCGTTCTTGGTAAACATGGCAGCGAAATCTTTGGTGGGAGCATCCAGCGCGATCATCGTCAGCGTCATCTTGGCAACTTTCTCCGGCAGCTCAGCAGGCCGGAACGTGAACGCCTGGGTTCCCGTGCGGAATCCCAGCGGCAGCTTGGAGCAGGATTGCAGCCATGTGAGATGCTCCTCCGCGCTCGCGAAGGTGCTCATAGAGCGGCGGACTGCCCTGAGCATCCTGCAGGTTCAGCTAATGCGCAGGCGCAGCGCCGATCGCAGAGCCTTGAGCCCGATGCGTGTATTCAATCAAGAGGGCTCCAGCAACCGAACTGAGCAATGCGATTACGATGCCAATGTGAAGAAACGCGGAACTCAGCCGATCCATGGGATGCACCGACAAACTGATTCACGTGAAACGATGCGCTCACAAACGAAGCCTCTTACAAAAAGCTGCGGCATCACGAGGCATACGCACTCACTGCTGCCCTCTTGTTGTCACCGCGGGTCGTTGGTGCCTGCCGATCACGCGTGGGTCGCAGTCACCTTGGCTGTGCCAGTCCAGCCGCTCCTCGTCACTCTACTCGCTCGTGACCGTTCCCGAAATGGGCAGGCTTACGGGTTATCTGGCTATGGTGGACAAGTCGCGCTTGCTGGCGCCAAACTTGAGGGAGATGACCTTGAATGTGTTCACCGGCAACGCACACGGGGGCAACCACATCGCGAGGTACGGGCTTTCAAGTCATCGGCAGCGTCGCCGCGCCAGCCGATCTGGCAGATTCTGCAACAACATTGCCGTGCTGGATATTTCGAACCTCCTTCGCAGGCAACTGATCCGAGATCATCTGGTGGCGCTGCGCTGGATGAACCCGAACGCAGTCATCTACTTGAAGGAAGTCAAGGGGCAGGGCACCCCAGTTGTTGACTTTAAGCTCTGTGAGTGTGCTTGATGCAAGTGCTGGTATACTGGATGGCGTCTTTGGGGGGACTACTCTGTTGACTTGTGCCGCTGCCGCTCATGTTGCGCCGTCTGCAGGGGACGGCTCTGCCAAGTCGTTCGAGATCACGGCCAAGGCCACTGCGGAGGAGGTGGTCGCCCGGGTTATGATGGCCGCTCGGGATCCAGCAGACGATGACAGTGCGGAGGCCGGTGCTGCCGCCGGGGCAGGTGCTGCAGCGCCGGCAGGTGTAGCTCGTGGCAGCGCGCCGTTTGCCGGAGGCGCTGCGGCCGCTGCGGGCAGCGCTGCATCGGCGGCTCATGCCCGGGCGTTCAGCACGCTGGCGGCAAGAAGACCAGAGTCAGACGGATCGGAATGGAAACAACCGCAAGCGACGCGTGATGCAGCGCCATTGAGATGACGAGGCCCAGGAACGGATGGCGCGGTGCTGCTGACGCAGGCGGACAGTCTGAACTGCCAGCAGTTGCAGCGAACGGCAGCCGGATTCAGCGGTCTGTCTCTGAGGTGGCCCGGGGCTCTGACTCTGACAGTTCAGCAGACTGGCATCTGCTGAGCCGACCCGGGCGACTCCGGATGCTCGGCTCGCACGTGACTTGCTTGCACCCAAGGCTTGCTCCTGAACTCCTTGTTCGCTGGATCTGCCCCAGCCGTGTGTTGCCAGGCTTAACTTTTGCGGCAAGTCCTCAGACTCTTCAGCCTGCGAGTCCCAAGGCTTCGAGACCCGAACCCGATCCCTCTCTTTCAGTTCTTGCGAAACAACTCGCGATCGCGCGCTTTCCATGGCTCGCCGCCTTCGTTGCACAAATCGTTTTTCGTTTTCGATTGCACTGGTACCATGGCAGACGCCGCAACTCGCAAGGTTTTCGTTGGCGGGAACTTCAAGTCTGCTGCGACCATCGCCAATGTTCGCAGCCAGGTGGCGTTGCTGAATGAGGCGAAGGATCTGCCAGAGGGCGTCGGTAAGTTCGACTTTCAGAAGCTTAATCAGGGCAATGCTGCTCGACGCCGCATGCACTTTCAATTTGACGCGGCTGCGCTGGTTTTTGCGGTCCATTGCAGAGGTGCTGATCGCGCCATCAGCGCTGCACATCGACGCCGCGAAGTCGGCGGTTCGGCCAGATGTGGCTGTTGCAATCCAGGATATTCACACTGCAAAGGTGAGCGGCGCAAGTGTTGGCACATGAACAAGCTGCAGGTTGTCGTTTGTCCGGCTTCGACCTTTCTGCTCTCTCGTTTGTCGTTGTGCAGGGCTTTGGGGCATACACGGGTGCCCACACCCTTGACGTCGTGAAGGGTGTGTTTGCTCGTCTGCCGGACGTGCGGCCGGCTGCCGTGTTTCGTGTGCATGCGGCGATCGTTGTGACCGCTGGTGCAAGTTATGGCCACCTTCGCTGCAGACTTTGGGTTGCGGTGGATCCTCGCTGGCCACAGCGAAAGGAGGGCGATTTTTGGCGAGACCGATGAGCAAACCGCACAGAAGATCAAGGTGCGTGGGGGCAACGACCCGTGCGACACCCGCCAGCAATTGTCACGCCCACCAGCTCGATCGGCGCGTAGTATAACCGTGTCGCCTCCGCCCCTCCCCTGTGTTCTCTCCCGGTGCGCTGCAGCTCGCCATCGACGCGGACATCAGCGTCGTGCTGTGCGTTGGGGAGTCCCTCGCAGAGCGCGAGGCGGGCCACACGCTGCAGGTCGTCACTCGTCAGCTTCAAGCCGTTGCGGCCGTCGTGCCGGCGGCGCACTGGGCGTCGCGCATCGTGATCGCGTACGAGCCCGTGTGGGCCATCGGCACGGGCAAGGTCGCGAGCGCAGAGCAGGCGCAGGAGGCGCACGCTGCGATCCGCGCCTGGCTGGCGGACAAGGTGTCTGCCGAGGCGGCTGCGGGCACTCGCATCGTGTACGGCGGCAGCGTGAACGTGAGTCGCTGCTATAGTCTCTCCCCGTGCATGCAAGGGCGGCCGCGGGGACGCTCGACCAGTAGTGGCCAGCAGCCCCGACGGGCTTGTGTGCAAGCATCTCTGCTCGCGCGCGCTGGGCGAGCTGCAACAATGGCCTGGGAGGGCGGATGAGTCGCGGGTCATGCGCTGCCGGACTGTGATGCGGAAGGATCGTGGAACGGAAGCCTGCCCGGCGCTCATGCCTGCCACTTTGTACTCTGTCGAGCACGCCTTCCCTTCCCCTTCCTTGTGGTGTGCCCTGCTACTCTGTACGCAGGCCGCAAACAGCGCTGGGCTCATCTCGCAGGCTGACATTGACGGTTTCCTGGTGGGCGGCGCGTCGCTGAAGCCCGAGTTCATCGACATCATCCGCAACGCAGCGACGAAGTACAAGGTTGCAGCGTGATGGCGGCCAAGCTGCCGATGGCTTGAAAGCGATCGCTGGGCTGTTGGCCGCTCCGCTGGCTACTTGAAGCCCACACCGGTGAAGAGAGAAATTGCGTTGCTGGCCCCAAACCGGGCTCAGCTCGAGCTTGGCTATTGTATAATCGGGCGGTCGCCATGACGTCGAGGTGATCGATTAATGGGTGTCAAATTTCTTACAACATCATACACCAGGTACCGCATGTATGGGTAGTCCACGATTCTGAGCTGTGCAGGATGTCATTCAAGTTGACGTGTGGACGACACGATGCCTGCGGTAGCGTGTATGCTTTCCCGTAGACCATGTGCGCGGTCGCTGACAATGCGAAAGAAATTCAAGAACAGAGTGTGCGGATGTGTGCACATGAGTTGACGCCTCCTTTCCAGCTGGTGTCTTAGCGTCGGCATTGGCAGCGAGATCATAACGAAGCTCTCAGTCGCAGGGTGCATTGGTAGGCTGTGATGAGAGCGACTGTAATTCCTACAGGCCTGCCACCTTGCTGCGTCGCGCTGACGGTCGCGGGCCGAGGAATCCAAGGCCGCCAGTGTCAGGCTGTGCCATTCCGGGCAGCGCTGGGTAGGCGCCACTCGCTCCATAACCGCCAGCGGGTAAACCTGCGAGGCCAGTGCCAACGGGGGCGATGGGGGGATAGAAGCTGCCGGCGGGGGCGGCAGTCATGCCCATTTGCGATGGGGCCGGAACCCCCGGCATCTGCACCTGAGACGAGGAGATGGTGATTTGGGGGGCGCCGCGGCCGCCAATGACCATGGTGCTGCCACCGCCTGGAGACTTCGGCGCTCCAGTGGGCGGGGGCGCTGCGACGACGATGATGGTTGGTGCGGGCGCCGTCGCCGCAGTGGTGCCTGCCATCACCGTGCGTGGCACCCTCGCAAGTAAGTCAGAGCGCCGCATGAGCGTCGAAGCGTCCACCGGCCCGTCCGGGGTAGCCTTTGCCAGTGCCACCACGGAGCTAAGTGCCCGAAACACGGACTCGACGTCCATCTCCCACGGCCGGAAGGTCAGTGCGAAGGCCTCCGTCTCCAGTCCGGGCAGGTGCAAGCTCGCGAAGCAGCCGTTGAAGCTGCAGCACTCGCCGCCCCTGCGCTTGCCCCCGCCCCGGAGGTCGTCGCCCGGGCCGTAGGGGACGGTGAGCACGATGCCCGCGCGTCGGCGGCAGTATGCCACCAGCACGTAGAGCCCCAGCACTATCGCCGGAATGACGAAGCCCATTACATAGTAGATGGTCAAGTCGACCTGCTCCCCTTGCCTTACTACTACGACGGGGTAAGGGGTGGAGGTGGGGGCTGGGCAGTTGAAGTAGTAGCAATTTGTTGGAGCGGAAGGTGGCGCGGTGGTCACGGTATACGTGTCGACGGCGTTGTTGATGGCCCCCAGGACCGCGAGTGTGATGATGCAGCATATGGCGTAGAGTACGCCGGCGATGATGAGGGACGTCTGCAGGTTTGACACACCGGCAACCCCCACCGTCACGTCGCTGCAGAAGGGTGAAACAGTGAGAGGGGTGGAGTGGCAGATTAGGTGGCCCTTGGAGCAGAGAGGGTAACGCGAGGAAAGCAGGCAAGCCAGCTCCCCAGCGCAACAAGGAAAGCCAGATGTGTGCACCCCGCACACGGTTTCAACTCGGGTATCCTTGTCGGCCATCGCAACTCACCGTGTAGCTGCCCAGAATGCCTGCTGCTGGCTGCAGGGGCCCAGGATTGTCTTGCGCAGGTTCGCCGTGCACTCGTCGCAGCAGCAGTTACTGTTCTTGCAGCACGCCTTGGCGATGCAGAAGCACGGCAGACACAGGCCACAGCAGTAGCAGCAAGCCAGGGCGCCGCATGCCATGATCGCCGCCCCTCCGCCGGAAGGCATCTGCTGGTAGACTCGGATGTGGATGTAATCGTACGTCACCGTGAGCTCGCATAGCTGGTTGAAGGCGTCGCGGCCGGTAAAGCGCATGACAGTGCCGGCCATCGTCGCGTTGACGGTCGTCGAGACGGCAGCGTTGGCGGTGGTGCGCTGTCCCGCGCTCCCTGCGGCGGCGACAGACAGGGCGGTCGGTCGGTCCAGCTTGCGCGACATCATCACAGCGGGGATAAGGCCGCGCTCCGCGTCCTTGCGTCCGAGGCCGCCCTCGAAGGTGTCGCCGCCGTACCACCCCAGCTGCAGGCGGTGCTTGCGGGAGTACCACCATATCAGCAGCGCGATGATGGTGATGAGGGCAGTGAGCGCGCCAGAGCCGCCCTTGGTCAGCCCGGCGGCGTAGTAGAGCAGAAGATACGCGGTGAGTGGCACGAGCGCCAGCAGCAGGACGAGGCGCTGCACGGTGCGTCCCTTGGAGGAGGTGCCCACCCAGCGTAGCGTGTCAACGTGAGCCAGCTGGTCCTCGCGAGGGTCGCAGGCGGGGCAGTTGCAGCGCAGGAAGCCGGGCAGGTGCCCCTGGCAGCACAGGCAGGGGAAAAAGGCCGTTAGCCACACGGTACCCGACGCGTAGGTGCGCAGGGTGTACGCCTTCTTGCGGGACACGTGCCACACGCTCTCCCCAGGCAGCGTGTGGCCCACGTCGGCCTTGGCGCTGCGCTTTTGCCCGTGCCCCACCACGTCCGCACCGGTCTTCATCGTGAGCTCGATGCCGCCGGCGGGCGCACCACCGCCTGATGCCGGTGACCCTGAGGTGCCTGTCATAGGGTTGGTGAAGGCAGCGACGCCGTCGCCGGTCAGCGCGGCAGCGGTCACGGGCCCGCCCGGCGTAGCGGGCGCGTCCTCATCCTCGTCCATCACACCGCCAGCAACCTCCATGATGGAGAGGGTGCTGCCCTCCGCTGCGCGCTCGTGCAGGTACGGCTTGATCTCCTCGCGCCACATGGGGGCGAACGCTTCGCGCACCTTCTGCAACTCGAGGACAGACACCGGGACGTCGGTCACCTGCCCCTCCCGCCCCTTGCTCACGAAGCGGCCCTTGCGGTTGCAGACCCAGTACGCGAGGCCGACGCTGGTGGGGATCCAGCCAAGAAACACTCCCAGGGCAATTGAGCCGTCCTGCTTCATCTTGGCCGACTTCCAGAGGAGCAGGAAGAAAATCCCTGACAGCATCGCCCACATCAGGGTGAGCCACAGCAGTGCGGAGGCAGGGCGGGCGCCAGTCAGCAGCTTCCAGGTGATGACGTCCCGAATAGGCTGCGCGCTGAAGCTGAGGCCTGCGCCGCACGCGACGTCGCCGAGGCTGCGGCGGATGCGGTTGAGGATGACGCCGTCGTGCGTGAGCTCCAGCAAGGAGGAGCCGGTCGCCCACCCCCAGGGGCCGAGGACGCGAAACGTTGATTTCGTCTGGAAGGGCGGGGGCGGGCCCGAGAAGGTAACGACGAGCGCCTGCTGGGACGACGCGGAAGGCTGCTGGCCGGCGGGCGGCGGCCCTTGCGGGTAGCCCATCGGCGGCGCGCCCTGCTGCAGCGTTTGCATGGGGTTCATCGCGCTCACGGGTGTGCCAACCTGCGTTGAGTAGCCGGCCATGCCCACTCCCTGTGGTGGAGGGCCGCGGCTGGCGGAGCCGGGCGGGGGCGGGCCGCGAGGTGAGAGCGTGCCGGCCGGAGGAGCGCTGGCATATTGAGGAGTGTACGGACTCTGCAGAGGAGAAATGACGTGGCAGCGTGGGGGTGAGTGTGTGCGTCAGAGCCGCTAGCCCAAACGCCCATGATGGGAGTCTCAGCGGGAGCTCAAGCGTTGAAGGTACTCCGGTTCCACCGGCAGACTTGGGCGAATCGGCAAGCACCGCCGCGCCGGCGGCGTTCAGCCGTCCGAGCTTCAGGCTCGAGGACCAGCGATCCATTCGCGCGCCTGTTAGGTCTTGCGGCACCCACCTCGTGCGCCAGCGGTGAAAGGGCGATCTGCGGATCACCGCGCTGGATTTGAGCAACATCCAAGCTCTGGGCTGGAACCGCGCCGGGGTCGTCTGCTGAATCCATAGATGGCTACAATTCGCGAGTAGCAAGGACACGGCCGAGGCTTTTTGCGAGCTATAGCTGCGTTTCGAGCTTTCACGTGGCGCCCGAAAATCTGGAAGCGACCGCAGGACACGTCCGCCCCGTGCAACTCAACTAGCACCAGCGTTATATGTTGGCCACTTATATTTTCTTGCATTTGGTGAGTGCAAGCTAGCTACAGTAAGTGTATTTGTGGACAATGGCGTGGAAACAAACTTCAAAAAGACCGACGGAACGTCTGGATTTCAACGGCGTCGTTGCCGACGTTGCACCATCTGCAGCTAGCCACGTCAACATGATAGAATTTTTGGTTCAACAACAACAATATCGTGCGGTCGCGATGGCAACTTCGGACCACTGCACGATACACCGTGCTACTGAAATGGTGCATGAAGCCTCCAGTGCTTCGCCGCACGCTCGTATCGCCGATTAGTGTCACACATCCCCGCATCACCTTTCGGGCATCGAACCAAGGCTTGCTGCGTCAATCTCGTTTCCCGTTAAACCGACACCCGTTGTCTGTGACTTTCTCTCGCCGCCAGCGATCCTCGTCAACCGACGGCGGCAAATCTTCCGCGCAATGGCCACCGCCCAGGCTGTGCGCGTAAAGCCGGAGCTCCGGGAGGAAGTCACGGCGCAGCATGCCCTCTCTATCACGCAGAACCTACTGCGGGCGTCCATCATGGAGATCGCATTCCTTCGTAACCTGTTCGACGATGAAATCTTTCGCGATGCGAAATTTGGTGGCACTAAAGTGAGAACGAGCGCCGGCTTTACGCGCGCAGCGCGTGTTTGAGCCCCTTCTGCAGCTGCGTGAGCGGCTTTCTCCCGAGACGCGCACCCTCGTCCCTTGAAGCCTCAGATGGACTCGCAACTCGCCCAATCCAACTTGCAGGTGAAGCACCTCATTCCGCGCGACCACGACACGGGCGAGGTGCTCGACGAGCTGGCGCTGCAGCTGACCGCGTGCGTGGAGGGCGCCATGGAGGCCATCGAGCTCAAGTACCTCAAGAGTATGGTGCGTGCAGGCTGGATTCTAGCACCGTGACGCGTGACACTCCACCCCGCTCTCCCCCGTCCCTTCCTCTCCCTTAACCCTCTGTACCTCCCAACGCCCCTTCCCGCCCGCGCAGGTGATGAGCATCTACAGCGGGGAGGCGGACGCGTCCCGCCGCGCCAAGCTCGAGTCCTACGCCTTTGAGGTCCACTACCCGAGCGATCGCGAGGTCACGCTGCTGCTGCGCTCCAACGCGAGCGTCGCGTCGCTGCTCACCATCAAGGTGCGTTCCACCGCCGCTGCTGCTGCGTGCCACTGCGCGCTGCTGCATGCTGCCGCCGCGGTATGCGGCTGCTGCTGCTGCTGCTGTCGGCGACGCATTCGGCGCGCAGGGTCGGGCCGACGGATCGACGGGGCTTGCTGCGGCGTGGCTCGGCTCCAGCGGCCCTCGGAAGGCACGCAGCTGCCTGCGGCCGACCGCGCCTGCCCCTCCTTGCTCTTTCCATGCGCGCCGTTGCTGTGCCTTTTGTTTTCGGACTTTTCCTTCCGCCCCTCCACGCCTCCCTTCCCCTCCCCTCCCCTCCCCCTTCCTGTCCCCCTCCGCAGGACGACGCCGTCAAGACCATCCGCACCATCATCCGCCTGTGCGAGACGCTCGGACCGCTGCCGGAGGTGCGTCGCTGGCTGCCTGACCCACGCTCTGGGGGTGCGCTGCGGCTGA